>OCZT010001231.1_pt1 | contig 26566 bp, 11 predicted proteins | sample 1539031 | NCBI WGS metagenome assembly OCZT01 (sample SAMEA3539308, study PRJEB22396) | soil metagenome | biome: tundra; feature: field; material: soil | place: USA | collected 2010-05 | depth 0.15 m | reverse complement strand
AGCCGCATCATCGGCGACATCACCTGCTTTTCAACTACGGCTGGGACACACCCCGCGCGGCATCATCATCGGCGGAACTTCGCCCTTGGCCTCGAGCGTGGCCGACACGACGAACGATAGCCGCGTGCCGCCGCCGGTCGAGGGGATCTCGCGCAGCATTGCGGGCCCCACGTCGACGGTGTTGCGCACGCCGAACCCGCAGCCCGAGACGACGACCGGAGTGCGATCGCCGCTCGAGAGATTGACCGCATCTGGAGCCAGTGCGAACAGCCGAACCACGCCGGGCGCACACGTCGTGTCGGTCGCCGCCCTCTCGCGCACCGCGACCGGAGATTGTGCGCGTACGTGCGTTGGGCCGGACATATGGACGAGAAGCGCGGCGGAACCGTATGCCACGCAGCGCCGCGCTGCGCGGACGTGCGCGGCACGAACTAGGCGGCGGGGCACGACAGGTGTCGGCGTCACGGGATTGAGTTAGGAATCAGGTTAGCTATGAAACATAGGGGAAGGGGGCGACCAACGGGACCGTCAGCGCGTGGCGCACCGGCGGCCTAAGTCGATCACGCAAGAAGTCCTGCTATGGGCAGTATGACGCGACCACCGTACTCATCCTGACGGAAATTCCGGAAAGGGCGAGGCTCACCGAGTACCGCGCGATCTGCTGGGCATCGACGATGTTGATACTGGCGTCCCCGTTCACGTCGCCCGCGATCTGCAGTTGCGCAGGATTGTTGACGCTGAGTCCCACGGAGTATCGCGCAATCTGCTGTGCATCGACGATGTTCACCGTGCCGTCGCCGGAGACATCGCCCCACACCGGTGCGAAGCAGACACGGGTCGGGAACGTAAGAACCACGTTGCTTGCACCGGTCAGCAGGTTGGTGCTCGCAGTGTCCGTCGCAACGGTGACGGAGTCGGTCACGAGCGTCTTGCCGGTGCTCTTGCCATGCAGGTAGAGGTTCACGAGCGTCGTGCTCAGTGAGGTACCGGTCGCGCTGGTCATTCCCGCGAGCAGGGAGCCGGCCGCGGCCTGCGAGGTGTCGGAGACGAGCGAGCCGAAGGCGGCACTCACCGAGTCAAAGGCTACGTGCGACGTGTCCCATTTAATACGCGCGGTCATGGCGCGGACGGCCCGATTCACCGCCTTCGACATATCGAGCCGCAGCGGCAGCGTCAGCTTACCGGTCGGCATGGCGGCCTGCGTCGCGGTGTCGGCGCCGAGTGCCACGACGAACGAATCCGCGGCGGCGCCGACGGTAACGACGACGTTGTTTGACGTGGCACTCGTCAGCCCGGTGGCGGCGAACGTGACGGTGAAGGTTCCGGTGCCGGTTATTCTGAGACCGCTGTAGATAACAAATCCATTGACAGCACTCACTGAGACTGCTCCGCCGAGAACTCCGTTTCCCGAAATGACATTAAGCGATGCTGTCACTTGAGTTCCGACCGGGACGGGGTAGCCATTCCGGTCCTGTATCGAGATGATCGGCTGCATCGCGAGTGCAGCTCCGCTGGTCGAAGTGGACGACGGAAGTGCGCCGACTACCAGTTTAGCAGCAGTTGGCGGGGCAATCCCGAGTTCGTACTTGTACATTCCGCGGCCGTGCGTTGCCGCGATAACGCGTTGTGCGGAAGGCTGGTAGAGCAAATCAACCACGTCAACGAGCGGCAGGCCCGAATTGAACGGGACCCAAGAAGCGCCGTCGTTAAGAGAGTGCCAAATCCCCCGACTCGTCCCGACGTAGAGTTCGCCACTTGCCGGAATGACGAGGGCCTTCGGTTGTTCAATTGTGACGTCTATTGAGACGCTCTGCCAAGAGCGACCAAAGTCGCCTGACTTAAAGACATTTTGTCCGGAAGCGCTATAGCCGAGGATATATACCGTTCCTGAATTGGTCGGAGATGCGGCGATCGTCCTGATCAATCCAAAACCCGGATCGCCTACCTGCCAGCTCGTGCCTCCGTCGGTCGTCACCGCGACGGCGGTGCCCGCAGCAACGTATAGCACCCTAGGATCGGAATGCGATACACTGATGGCAGAAATCTGCTGGCCAAAATCGGGGCTAATCGCGTGCCAAGAGCTTCCACGATCTCGGGTCTCATAAAGGCGGTTAAGACCGAAATACATCGTTCCAGGTGCGATAGGGCTTGGAACAAGTTGCCCCCAACCGGCGCCACTGAGGTCAAGACCGCTGGTAAACGACGCGCCATCGGATCGAAATGGAATGCCGTTGCTGACAGCATATCGGAGGTTGGGGTTGATTGGATCTATCGAGGCATAGGATCCATCACCACCACCGAACACCGACCACGTTCCGTTACTTGATATGATTGCTCCATTGTCCCAAGTTCCACCCACTACTACTGATGGATCAGTGGGATGTGCGCCGATTCCGCGAGCGAATTCTAGGACGTTTAGGGTGTTGTTGTTGAGATCGGTCGGAGTTGTCCCGTCAAAACGCACGACGCCGCCATCATTGCCGACATATAGGGCAGATGGCATTGCGGGATTGAACCCGATGAATCGCTGATCGGCGTGGACGCTTGGCACGTTTGTGAATGAAGCGCCGCCGTCGACTGAGTGAAACAGCCCAAGGTCGCCGAGCCAGAGGTTGTTTGCGTTCGACGGATCCACCGCTAAGACGGGGTCCCAGACGCAATAAGTGCAGGCCCCCGTCGCTGCGACTCGTGCCCATGTGGTGCCGCCGTCGATGGATCTATACACCTGATGCGGGCCACTGGCGCGAGGCAAGCTCTGTACGGCCGCATAGATCGTCGGAACGGGCAAAGCAGCAGCAGCAAGCGCCACGGATGCGTGCGTCGCTGGGAGGCCACCATCAAGTTGGGTCCACGTCGAACCGTTGTCACTTGATTTGTACACGCCAGCGTCAGATCCGGTTTGCGAGCCTGCCGCGTACAACACACTTGGGTTGACCGGATCGATGACTATGTCAGTGAGTGACTTATTGAGCACCAAGTCCCAGGTTTGTCCGCTGTTGCGCGAGCGATATAGACCATAGTACCCAGCCAAATAGAGCGTCGAGGATGTAAGTGATCCCGCTGTCGCTGCGTCGAACACAATTTTCCCTGCCGTCGGGGGCTCTCGGAGGTGTGCCCACGTTTGCCCACCATCAGCAGACCTGAGTAGTCCACAACCTATCGGTGCTCCATAGTAGAAGTCGGCCATTGCATAGACTATCGCCGGATTGGCTGGGTCGACCCCAAGCAGTCCCGGGGAACCGACGCACTCGGTGTCGGTGAGGGGATGCCATGAGGCTCCGGCGTCCGTCGTCTTCCAAATGCCGCCGTTGTGGGCGCCGAGGTAAATCGTATTGGGACTTTGAGAATCGAACGCCAATAGAGTGACCATCCCAGTACAGCGCAGGCTGCTATAGCAGGGGAAGATGGATGCCGACCCGAAGGGTACCCAGCCACCGGCCTGAGCACTCAACCCAGCGGGAGCAAGGAGGGCTCGCAAGAGTAAGACTACACCCAGCCAGCGCATTGCAATCCGCCATTTGAGAGAGTTGCCCACGGTCCATCATCGCATGCCACCGTCAATCCACCGTCTAACGCGTCCCACACCCATGGCGCGGCTTCCAGGCACCGCGCACAGGTGTGTCCTGAGTCACCCGGGGGAAGACCGACCTACGCCCGCTTTCCCCAACGTAGGAAGGTGCCGATCCGTCCTACGTCCTTTACCAACGCACCATTGTCGGCAGGTGCTATGACCGGTGAAACGAATCGAGATTGAGGAACCTCACGATTGTCTTGCTCTTTTGGGCGGGGCGTCGTTCTGAACGTTATCTCCCTTAGACTGCGTCAGGACGATGGCTGGACCTTGCGATAGGCCATGCGAAGCTACGGGTGGATCACCGGCGTCGGGAAGTATCGATCGGTCGTGGTGCCATCACCGAGCTGGCCAGCGCCGTTGTAGCCCCAACAGTATGCCACGCCCGAGCTGGATGGCCCACAAGTGTGAAATACGCCCGCGCTAAGCGCCATGAAGGTGAACCCTCCCTGGACAGCAACCGGGGTCGAGCGATCAGTCGTCGTACCGTCTCCGACTTGACCTGTCTGGTTGAATCCCCAGCAAGAGGCCGCGCCCGCGCTCGTCAGTCCACAAGTGTGATACGCACCCGCGGTCAGCGAGGAAAGAACGAGTCCGCCGTGGACGGTCACCGGGGTCAGCCGCTGAATCGTCGTGCCATCGCCGATTTGGCCGTTGCCGTTGCTTCCCCAACAGTACGCCGCACCAGCGCTTGTCAGGCCGCAGCTGTGATACGATGCCGCTGCCAGCGAGGTAAAGACGAGTCCGCCGCTTACGGCCACCGGAAGCGGGCGATCGTCTGTTGTCCCGTCCCCAAGCATGCCATAAGCGTTCCAACCCCAGCAGAACATCGCGCCTCCTGTCGCAAGGCCGCAAACTTGAGCCACTCCATCCGACAAGGCTGTGAAGGTCAACCCACCCTGTACCGCGACCGGTGCCGAGCGACTCACGTTGGTGCCGTCCCCGAGTTGACCATATGTGTTGTCTCCCCAACAGTACGCTGCGCCAGCGCTCGTCAGCCCGCAGGTTTGGTACCCGCCCGCTGTGAGGCTCGAGAACACGAGTCCGCCTTGCACCGGCACTGGCGAAAAACGGTCCGTAGTTGTGCCGTCTCCGAGTTGGCCGAAAGAGTTGTGTCCCCAACAGTACGAGGCACCGTTGCTCGTTAGGCCACACGTGTGGAACCCCATTGTGGTGATGGCCGCGAAGACATGCCCGCCTTGAACGGACACCGGAGTCGGGCTATTGGTCGTGGTGCCGTCTCCGAATTGTCCCAGGTCATCCCAACCCCAGCAGTAGGCCGCGCCAGAGAAGGTCAGTCCGCAAGTGTGCCGGAATCCCCCCGCGAGAGAGGCGAAGAAGGTCGCGCCAGCCGTCCCGACCGCCACAGGAACGGACGCCGAAATCGCCGGACCTGCCACCGGAGTTGCCGTGATGGTCGCCACACCGTTCGCAATTCCCATCACGACCCCGTCTCGGGTTACGCTCGCCACTGTCTCGTTGCTCGACGCCCACGTCACCGGATAACAACCCGTGACCGACGCCGCCGCGCTGTCCTGCAGCGCCGCGCTGAGGCCAATGCGATGCCCAACAGCCACGATGGGCGTGGTTGGCGTGACCGTCATTGCCGCCACCGGTGCGGCGCTCACCCACTGCGCGTTCACGCGCGCCGTCGCGCTCAATGCCACGGTGAATCGTGCGATCTGTTGCGCGTCGATGATGTTCACCGTGCCGTCGGCCATCACGTCCCCGCGCGCTGCCAGCGCCGTCGGGTTCGCCACGCTCAGCCCCACGCTGAACCGTGCGATTTGTTGCGCATCGACGATGTTCACGATGCCGTCGTCCGTGACGTCGCCCCACAGGCCGCGTGCGGCCACGCAGACGTCGACGTTCCGCACCGCGATATGGCTCAGCACGTCCTGCCCCACGTCAGTCTCGGCCACGGTCGGCGTGAGCGCCACGCCAGTGCCCCCCGATGTCGCGCCGGCGGTGAAGTAGACGTTCAACAACGTTCCCGACGCCGCGAGTGGCGTGGCGGAAAACGTGTTGAAGGTCATACTGCCGGTGGCGGCGTTTGTCGTGTTCGGGGTCAGGGCGAACCCCGTGCTCGGTACGACGCGGATGGAGTCGAACGTGAGCCGACTCGCGCCCCACGTCAGCCCGGCCTGGAGCGACGCCAAGTTAAGTGGGCTTGCGGCAGTCAGGTCCACCGACAACGGGACGATCAACTTGGCGCTCGGCGCCACGAACACCCTCAAGGAGTCGCCTACATTCAGACTGATGGTCTGCGCGGCGAGACGAACAGAGGCTCCACCAAAGATGAGCGCGACGAGAAAGGAGCGAGCGGTTCGCGTGTTCATTGCGTGCGATATAGACCTCGGAACTCCGAGCCCAACCATGCGGAGTTGGTCGGTCATGGGACGAATGGTGCGGCAGCCGCACAAGGGACGCCGACGCAACGTCTCGGAGGGGCGAAGTGGCCCCAGGGAGGTGACCGCGTTGGCGGCGAGGCCGACGAGCTAAATCCGTCGGACGTCGCAACACCTACCTTGGCGCACTACCGTATAAAGGGCGTTAACCCGGCTACCTTGCGCACTCCGGATTCGCGTTCCGCCTCGAGGTGCAGATATCGCCGAGTGCCAAGACACCCGCTGGAGACCAGTTGCCGGCGGTCGCCGTGCCGACCTCGGCGATGGCCGCTCTATTGCACTCGCAGTATGGCCACGCGGAACCCGCTGCCAGCCGAGAGCGTTCCCCCGCTGCCGCTCAGCAACTGCAGCGTCTCGACGCCGGCCGTCGATCCGGTCAGCAGGAAGAACGACGCCGACGTTCCCGGCACTCCCGTCACACTCTTGGAGAACGTACCGGAAGCGAACGCGATCGGCTGCACCGGAAAGATCGGCACCCCGTTGGCGCTAAAGAACGAAAAAGAAACACTGGGTAAGCCCGACTGCCCCACCTTGAAGATGTCGGCGAAGTTGAAGCTGGGGATGGTCGTCCTGACATCGGCCGCCGAGTATCCTGGTGTCTGGAAGACTGCCGAGGCCAAGTTCCAATACGTAAGCAGCAGCGGGATCGATTGACCTGTATGCGACGAGAGATTGGTCAGGCCGGTTTGCGTCGTGTTGATCAGCGACTGGATGAACGCGCCCTCGCCGGACGACGCGTACTGATCGATGACCCAGCGGGAGAACGCCCATCCCGCGCCATAGTCCGCAGCGCCGTCCACGCCCAGCCCTTCGGAGTTGGACGTGCTCTCACGCTGCAGGTACTGGAACAGATACGGCAAGTGGCCGCCCATGAGCGCCAACGGCCGGTTGTTCGCAAGGTCGCAGGGATAGCTGGGCCCCAGATCGATCTCGCACGACACGGTCTGCAGGAAGGTGGCGTTCCCCTTCCACGTGGCCTGATTGAAGTTGCGTTCCCAGATCTCGGACGACACTTGCGCGAGTCCTTCTTCAAGCCAGATCTCGTCCGCGCCCGCACTGCCGAGGAGGATGCGGTCGGTGTACGAGACGAGGTGCTTGTTCTCGTGCGCTGCGGTGGCGCGCAGTTCTGCCTCCCATCCGGCAACGCTGAAGGTGCTCGCAGACGGCACGAACGAGTAGATCATCTCGGTCTGGTTGCTGTAAAACGTATTCGGCCCGGACGCCACGAACGGATAGAAATCGCAGCTGGTGACGAAAGCGGCGTAGATGCCGCCGCCCGGCACGCCCCCGAGGTTGTTGAGCTCGGGAGTAATGGTCATGGTCACCTTGCCGGTGCCTGAGAGCGACGCGTCGTAGCCGAGCGGGTTGCCGATGTACGTCAGCAGGTGCGGAAAGGTGATCTGATCGAACTCGTTCGCGAACGTCTGATAGAAGGACGAATCGGGGCGATATGCCTGCGGCCAGGCAGTGCGGTTGGTGTCGGCGAGCACGATCACGTGCTGACCGACCGCGACGGTGCGCGCTCCGATGGAATCCACGGCATTACACGACCCGGTGAGCGCCTTTCTCACGTACACTTTGTTGACCGCACCGACCGTCTGCGTGACTGCGGCGCTGATGGGCGCCATTCGCCCGGCTTGGGCCCGCGACCTCGCCCAGGCGGCGCCGGGATTGCCGTAGCGCGCGAGGATCTCGCGATTCTCCTGGAGCACGTCGAGGTGGTTCTGCGCCTGAAGAGGAATGGCAGCCGTGGCTTGCGCGGCTCGATTCTGCGGCGCGAGGGCCGGGCCGCGACCAGACATCACGTTGGCGGACGCTCGCGGTGAGGGCGCGAGCGAGTCCGGCAGCACCAAGGCCGCCGATGCCGTTCCGAAAGTCGCCGAAAGCGTGAAGTCTTCGAGCGAGGTGCTGGTGGCGTCGGTGTTCACGACAGCGATCAGGTACTGCGAGCCCGTTTGCACCGTGAGCGCGGCGGCGAAGTTGGACGAGGTGAGAAACGCCGCCGACTCGCCGGCTGCCGACAGGGTCACGCTCGCGACGACCGTTTGGGTCGTGCCGACCCGTGCAGCGGCGCTGAGCCCGACGGTGTAGCGGGCGATCTGCTGCGCGTCGATGATGTTCACCAAGCCGTCGGCGGTCACGTCGCCGCGGACGAGCAGCGAAGCCGTGTCGGCCACGCTCAGTCCGACGCTATAGCGCGCAATCTGCTGCGCGTCGATGATGTTGACGAGGCCGTCGTTGTTGACGTCGCCCCAGAGAGGTGGGGAGAGCGCTGTGTTGGCGGCGGACACCGGATGGGGTGTGACGCCCAGGGCACGCGAGGGAGAGTCATTCAGGCCGCGCGTGCGGAAGGAGCCAGCCGGTATCTGCGACGGGACGGCCGGTGTTAGACTCGGCCAAAGCTCGGCGCGCGTAGAATCCGCCGCGAACAATCTGGTGACCAGGTCCCCGGCTTCGCCAGAACTGAGAGCGAGCTCACCCAGCGCGAGTGTGAAGACGACAGCGGGCAGCGATACGCGATGCATCGGCACTCAGTCTATGATCGGTGAAACAACGCCTGCACGACCCGGCCTGAAGCGTCTGCGGCACTCCCACGCCGCCGTGGGCTCCGGCGAGACGCCTTCGGGACTTTCCACAACGGGCACTCGAAAGTGGTACGACACTCGGCATTCGATGGCCGTTTCCGTGGTCTGACCGCCCGACGACTACGGAACCTGTAAAGACTTGATGAACGCCGTTGGACCTGGCAAACCTCCGATCACATATATGGTGGAGCCGAGGGCGCCAAGGCTGGCGCCTACGCGCCAGTCATCCAACGGCGTCAGCGCGGTCCAAGCATCAGATAGGGGATCGTATGCGTTTACATCCAAGATGTAAGAAGGTCCAACACCTCCCGCCACTACCAGCTTCCCGTTCACGACGACACCGGCGTGACCGTACCGCGAGAATGGCAACGGACTCGCGGTCGCGGTGGTCCAAGTGCCGCTAGACGGGTCGTAGACATCGAGCGCCGCGGTTCCCACTCCGGCGTCCATTCCGCCCGCCATGTAGAACCGACCGCCGATGGCGCCACCGGCTCCCCAGAAATGTGCGTGCGGTGGCGGTGGCAGCTCATCCCACGTGTTCGACGCGGGATCGTAGACCTGAAAGTAAGAGAGTGGAAGGCCGTCGGACCCCGGAGGCGCATAACCGTAGCTGGCGACGTACATCTTCCCACCAATCACCCCTGACGCGCCATGTGAGGACGGATGCGGCATGCTCTTCGCCGTACCCCACTGATCGAGGATCGGATCATAGACGCCCACGTCGGAGATGTCACCCCAGAAGTTCATCCCGCCCGGCACGTAGATCTTTCCGCCGAGCACTTGCGCACCGTTCGCGAATCCGGGTTTGCAATTGCCACTACCACTATCACATGGGCCATCGCCTGCCTTGGATGCCCAGCTGTCGTGGACGGGATCGTAGGCCTCAACGACGTTTGTTGCGCAGTAATCGGGGCATCCTCCAATCCTGTACAACGTCTCGCCGACGCTGGCGACCACCATACCGGAGAGGCGTATGTTCTTGGGTCTTAACGCGACCCACGGCAAGTACTCCCTGAGCTTGGCAATGGTGGTGGTAATCGCGTTGGCGTCGCCTGGCAGGTCCATGTGAAACACATAGTGCCCATCAGTTTGCGCTGAGGAGCACGTCATATTGAGGTCTGAAGACGACCCCGGTGGCGTGCAGTTGGCGAGCGCAGAACTGGTCGGCACCACGCCGTCACTCCTGATGTCTGTCGTTGGCGCCAAGACGCACGAGGCGTTCAGGAAGAGTTGCGCGAAATATTGCCACAACGAGGGAAGGACAAGGAATTGCCCGTTTCCGCACGTCAGGCCACCGCGTAGCGCGTGGAGCCGCGCGATGTGATTTGCTACGTGAACCTCGTTCTCGACGACGTTGGGCTCCAGACTCCTCAAGCCCTCGGATGGCAAGACAACCATGCTGCCCCCCGGAGTAGTCGCATAGGTTGCAAACGGCGTGCCGAGATGCGGCGTACCAAGGGTGATGATACCTCCCAGCCTGCCGGCCTGCTGACTGTCCATATAGCGCGCGACGAGGCCACCCATGCTGTGGCCGACCACTAGGATGCTACCCTGCGACGGAATCAGCGAGCCGAGGCCGACCGGGCCGGGAGCATTAATCAGTGACCAGAGCTGGGTCGCATTGTCTTTCGGCGTCAGCGTCGTTGGGTAGCGGTAGATGTAGACATTCGCACGCTTCTGCAGCACGGGGTCGTTGCGAATGGCGGCTACCAACGTCTCCCAGCCTTTCCCCAGATCCCACGAGTAGAAGTCTCCGAACGTCTGGCCGGTCTTCGCGAAGATCGACGCGTCGGCGCCTGCCGAAGCTGCACATCGCTTCTCGAGCTGGATGCCGTGGATAAGAATGACGGTCACGTCATTTGCGGGCGAGTTCAACCCGTCTGCCGGCGACAGCTTGTACGAGGGAGCGCAAGTCGTGGCATCCTGCGTCGTCAGGACGACCGGGAAAGCGAACGTGGTTACGTCCGGGGCCCCGGGTAGCCCAGGAAGTACCGGCAAGCTGAGACTGGTTGGCGTCGATAGGTAGAGTGCCGAACCGCTGACGCCACTTGTTGCCGCCCTGACGGACTTCGCCAACCGGCCATTCCGGGCGTTTGTGGCCACAGCGCTCGCGGTCGGCGTCGCTGCGGCGCTTGGCCATGTGATGGTCGGCGTTTGGCCTGCCGACTGGATCAAAAAGTACAGGTCTTTCTCTGGTGGCAGCGTACCAGCGAGATTCCACTGGACAGTGACGGGCACAGGCGACGAACCCGCCGAAGCAGCAATCCGAATCGACAGTCGCTGGTTGGGATCGTCGAGCCGCGTCGAGTCCTTGGCCAAGCTCTGCGTCACGGTCACCGTCGCGTCGGAACTGAGCGCGCCCGCGGGGACCGTGACAGCGACGTTGCCTCCCGGCACAACGACCGTCCCGCCAGACGGTCCCACGACCTGACTGGCCACGATTCCGGGCACGGCCACGGTCGCGTGGGTACTCCGGACGCCGCTGGTAGCGGTGATCATCGCGGTCCCCGGCAACTGCGCCGTCACCACGCCAGCGCCTGAAACCGTCGCCACTGTCGAGTCGCTCGACGCCCAAGTCACGGGATAGCACCCCGCCACGGACGCCGCCGTCGAGTCCTGCAACCCGGCGCTCAGACCCAGTGTCTGCCCTATCACGAGCGTATCCACGACGGGTGTTACGACGACCGTTGCCACCGGCGCGGCGCTCACCCACTGACTGTTCACCCTCGCCGCCGCGCTCAGCGCCACGGTGAACCGCGCAATCTGCTGCGCGTCGATGATGTTCACCACCCCGTCACCCGTGACGTCCCCTCGGGCTGCCAGCGCGGTTGCGTTCGCCACACTCAGCCCCACGGTGAACCGCGCGATCTGCTGCGCATCGACGATGTTCACCGTGCCGTCGTCCGTGACGTCACCCCACCGACCGCTGCTGGCCACGCAGACGTCGACGTTTCGAACGGCGAGCTGCATGAGGAGATCCTGCGCCATATCCGTGGCCGCCACGGTCGGCGTGAGCGCCACGCGCGTGCCGCCGGACGTCGCCCCGGCCGTGAAGTACAAGTTGAACAGCGGACCGGAGGCAGCAAGCGCCGTGGCACTAAAGGCGTTGAGCGTCAGGCTCCCGCTCGGGACACTGGCCGGGTTCGAGGTCAGCATAAACCCACTGCTAGGTGCAACCCGGATCGAGTCGAAGGTGAGCTGGCTCGCACCCCACGTCACGCCGGCCTGGAGCGACGCGAGGTTCAGCGCGCCCGCACTCGTCAGGTCCGCCGACACCGGCAGGGCCAACCTCGCGCTCGGCGCGACAAGTACCCGAACGGAGTCGCTGACATTCAGGGTGATGGTCTGCGCGCCCAGCGGCACCGAAAACGCCGAGATACACAGCGCGACAAAGACCGCGCCGTCCCGCAGGACAGCGACCCGGGAAGACGGGGACGGCGACTTCGACGTCGCCTCCGACGAGCACGGTTCGAAGGACATTAAGCAGCAAATCATCGCGTGCAGCCGTCAAAACAGCGTCTAACTGTGTGCCTACGGCGTCGTTGGGGATGCGCCACGAGATCGCTGGACCGCAATCAGCGTACGGTTCCGACGCACGCCCCGCTCGTCGTAAGTCCCACCGCCGCGCGCAGGACGATCAGCGCATCAGCGACATCCAGAGCGTTATTGCAGTTCGCATCGCCTGCGGGCAGCGACTTGATTCCGCTAGGCATCGCGATGCCCACCAACGCCTGCTGAATCAGCAACGCGTCGAACGCGTCCACCTTACCGTCTCGATTCACGTCGCCGCGCAGGACCGCCAGTGGATTCACCAACGAGTATTGAAACATTCCGCGCCCGTAGGTTGCAGCAACCAACAGTTGCTGCGCTGGATTGTAAACCAGATCCTCGACGACAACGCCTGGCAAGCCTTGTGACATGCTCGTCCACGTAAGCCCTCCGTCGACGGTTTCGAAGGTACCAAGGTCACCGCCAACGAAGAACTGATTCGGACTTCCAGCTATCATGACCACCGCATTGAGCGGTGCGTCGGGCAGATTGCCGGAAATGTTGGCCCAGGTCGTCCCACCATCGGTGGTCAGCAAGGCATGTGGTCTTCCCATCCAGCTGGCGGTGGCCACGGCGCGGAGAGGATTCTGCGGATCGACGCCGATCTTCGTCACGAAGGAACCTAGGACACTGCTGTTCGCCAAAGCATAGGTCACGCCTCCGTTCCGAGATACGGAAATGTTGCCGTCGGACGTCCCAACATAGATCACTTGTGCGTTCGACGGCGCAACTGCGATCGCTGAAATGGTGCCGTAAAGTGTCGGGCCGCCGGTGAGATCGGGCGAAATAGCGGCCCAGGACAGTCCGTCGTCCTTCGTCTGCCAAAGACGATAGGTGCCATAGTAGAGAGTCGTTGGTGTGACAGGGTCCATCACGAATGGCGGGATGAAGAGTTTGCGGTCGGTGGATGAAATCCCCGACGCGCGCTGTTCCATGGTCAAGCCGACTGCGGAAAAAGACGATCGATTAATGCAGAGCTGTGATTGGCACGTCGTCCACATGACCGTCGGCGTCTGATAGTTGATTGCGGCAAATCCGCCATCGCCAATGCCGAGTGGTGTCCAGAGTGAGGTTCCGTTCGCCAATAGCGAGCCGTTATCCTGCGATCCCCCCAAGACGACCGTTCCGTCCGTGGGGTGCAGGGCGATTCCCGGATAGAACTGGGTGATGGCGAGGCCGGCGTTTCGGCTCAGCCACGTAAGTCCGAAATCCGTTGACGTGTAGATACCGCCGTCGTTTCCGCCGAGCACCCGACCTGGGCTACGAGGGTCCGCCACGAGTGCGTGCCAATCGACGTGGGTGAAGGGAACACTCTGGAAATGGAACGTGGCTCCGCCATTGGTGGATCGAAACAGACTCACCCCGCCTACCAACATCCGCGTCGAGTCGGTTGGGTCCACGACTACCGCAAGGTCATAGCTCCCTTGAGTCCCGAAGAACTGATCGATGCCCGCCGCCGCGAGGGTTGTGAGTTGGGACGACTTGTTATTCCATCGCCACAGCCCAAGAAAGCCATTTGCGGTTCCGCCTGCCGCCAAGACCCACACCGCGTCAGGCGATGCAGGTGACACAGCGAGTTGAAATCGCAGGGGACCGCCAAGCGAAAGACTTCCAAGGGGCAGTAGGCTCCACGAGCGCCCATTGTCCGTCGAGCGGTAGAGTCCGCTTTGCACTTCGTTACTGAAGTTGAGCGCACCCGCAAAGAGAATGCCTGGCGACGATGGCAGCGCGACGATTGAGTAAGTGGGCAAGTCTAGTATCGAACTCCAGGATGCACCTCCGTCCGTTGACCGAAACATCCCCTCAAGTCCAGCCGCCAAAAGAACGGTATTCGTCGTACCGCCAGCGGTCGCCGGATCGATATAGATCTGGCTGAGAGCACACGAACCGTAGGATCCGCCACAACCGAAAGTGATTCCGGAAGTCCCGGTACTTGCCCAGGTAGTGCCGCCGTCCACGGAACGCATCAGGAAGCAGGCGGCGCCGGGGTCAGTGCAGCCTGCGTACACGATTCTGGGGTTCACTGGATCGACCGCAACTGGGCTCAGGTTCACGGAGCCAACGTGGTCGGTGAGTGGAGTCCAATTATCCCCGCCGCTCGTGGACTTCCAGACACCGCCAGTTGGGGAGGAGAGATACACGGTATTGGCGTTCACCGGATCCAGGCTTATGGCATCCACGCGTCCGGCGTCGGGCTGCCCAGTTCCCGTGATGAACCCTCCCGGCCCCAAGGGAGTCCAGTTGCCGAGTGCAGGGCTTGTTTGAGCGTTGATTGAGAAGCGAAGCTGTGCCAGGCGCGCCCGCACCTGCGCGACCTGGGATGTCTGCTCACTTCTATATCCATAGCGCAATGCCCAGTAGGCGGCCCGCTCGCGTTGGAATTCAGTCCCTTCAGAGTCTTGGGCCGCTAGTGAACCAAAGGCGGCGGTAGTGACGAATGCGAGGGCGAGAGCTCTCGTCTGTCTCAGCATGTGTGCGATCAGTCGAGGTGCCTTCACGGTCGGCGTCCCGGCGGCTGGGGTTGCACTAGTTTCTTTAGGTTGGCAGCGCTGCTCTCGTGGAGCTCTTCCAGATCGAACTGGATCCGTGCGAGCGCCGACGGATCGCGAATGCGAAAGCGCAGCGAGATGAGCTGGGAAGGGTTCAGGCCCTGCACTGATGCGCCGGCGATGCGCACCAGTCCAGTCGACGGATTGAGCGCGCGCAGTGCGCCATCATTGATCGACACTTCAGCGACAAACGTCAGGGCCGTGGAGTCATAGGTGATTTGCCCAGTGAAACTACCGATTCGACCGACGGTCCCAGGCACTGCAAGGGCAAGGGTCACGACTGCGGTAGTGGCGTCACTGTCGGAGACGATCAGCCGCGGCGTGATCGCTTGCGCGAAGGCGTTCGTACTCACCAGGCCAACGCCCGCTGGATCGCGGCAAGCCAAGAGCCCGGCTGCGATCCACACCAGGCAGAATCGCCGGCCAAGCTCCGAGGAAGGTATCGACGAGCATGAATGCGTAGTCATGGCGGGGGAATTAGGAGGTGTATCGGATACTGCGACATTGTGGCCGCAGGAAGTAAGTCGGTGAGATCGGCTGCGAGCATTTCACTCGCGCTCAGATAGATCGAAGCGGAGTACGTGCACCCCGCATGAAATTTGAGACGGATCAGCTCGATTGCACCCGAGACAGCGTTCACGGAAGCCGCCGTGAGCCGAATGACCCCATGCGTCGAATCAGCAGATACGACTAGAGCAAGTTGGCCATTCGAGGCGACAATGTCGAAGCACTGATAGATGAACGGGGACATCGATACAACTGCCGTTATCGCGCTGAAGCTGGGGCCGCTCCGGGTGTCAAGAATGACGCGGACCGTAACTCCAGCCGAATTGTCTGGCGAGTACGTTGTGAGGTCGGTACGAAGAATCGGGCCGGTCGCATTACGGGGTACGATCACGAATACCGAATCACCTGAACCGGCTCGGTTTGTCGCGTCGATCCAGGTCTCACCGGCTCCAACCGCCGTCACCGCGCCCGTCGTGTCCACCACCGCAACCGACGGCGCGCGGGAGCTGAACTTCAGAGTTGGATCCGTCGCCGGTTGACGCGTCACAGCGTCCACAACCGTGACGGGTGGACTTGTGGTCGTGCCAATGTTCACGATTGAGATCTTGGTCGCTGAATCTCCGTATGCGACTACGGTGACGCTGTCGACGGGTGGCGGCGATGGCGTGATGGAAAGTGTCAGCGTTCCGGACCGTCCCCTGCTCGTCGCCGTGATCGTCGTCGTGCCCGACGTGAATCCCGTCGCCAGACCATCACGACTCACCGAAGCCCCCGCTGGATTGCTGGACAGCCACGTGATAGGAGGACAGCCCGCGATGGACGCACCACTCGCGTCCGTCGGCGTCGCCGTGAACTGCAATGCGTTCCCCACCATCACTGTCGGTGCCCCCACCGCACTCACCACAACACTCGCCACCGCTGGCGGAGCGAACAACGGTGTGTTCACCCGCAGCGCCGTACTCAATGCCACGCTGAACCGCGCGATCTGCTGCGCGTCGATGATGTTCACGGTGCCATCGGCCGTCACGTCGCCGCGGGCCGCGAGCGCCGCCGCGTTCGCCACGCTTAGCCCCACACTGTAGCGCGCGATCTGCTGCGCGTCGATCACGTTCACCACGCCGTCATCGTTCACATCGCCCCACACGCCGCTCGGCGCCACGCACGCGTCAAGAGCGCGCCACTGCAACTGGCTCAGCACGCTCTGACCGATGTGGTTCTCCGCGGCGTTCGGCGCGATGCCGAGGCGTGTGCCGCCCACGCTCGCGCCCGCCGTGAAGTACAGCGCCGCGATGGTCCCCGACGCCGCCAGCGCGGCCGTGCCGCTGCTCGACACTCTGGCGATCCCTGCCGCGGCGGAATCCGTGTTCGCCGTCACCGTCCAGCCCGCCGTCCCCGCGGCGCGCACCGAGTCGAGCGTGAGCGCGCTCACAGCCCACGTAAGGCGGCCTTGGACCGATGCCAGGTTCGTGCCGGTGGCGGCGGTGAGATCCACTTTCAGCGGCACGGTGAGCTTGGTTGCGGGCGGCACTTGTACTCGCGCGGAATCACCCACATTCAATACCAAGGTCTGCGCGGCGAGCGGAGCGGCGGATGCGCCGAGGCCGAGCACGACGACGAGGGCGCGCGTGACCGCCTCGGCCCGCTTCGTCGCGCGCCGACCTCGTCGGATGCCCGCACCCACCGCGAGCTTCAACGGCTCCGCCGCGCTGAAAGTCGGCCGCCGTCGCAGGTACGCCCCGAAGGCCATCAAGACGCTGCGCCGGAGGCTATCGTCTAGCACGATCGCTCCTGCGCGATGCGCACGCACCGTGCACTCCAGTAGTGCGCGGAGCGACATGCTTAACTCGGCAGCGGACAGGGGCATGGGCCGCTCACGGCACCCGGAAAACGAGGCCACCGAGAACGGCCTGCGGGGTCCACGGGAGCGGCTGTCCGGCTTGGCCGTAGGTGTTGTCGCCCCAGCAGTACGCGGTGCCTCCGCTTGTCACGCCGCAGGTGTGGACGTTACCCAAGCCGAGCATCGCGAACGTAAGCCCGCCCGTCACCGCGACCGGCACGTGGCTGTCCATCGTGCTGTTGTTGCCGAGTTGACCGTACCCATTGTATCCCCAGCAGTACGCCGCGCCGCCGCTCGCCAGACCGCAGGTGTGGGCGTCGCCCGAACCGAGCATCGCGAACGTAAGCCCACCCGCCACCGGCACCGGCACGCTGCTGTTCGTGAAACCGTTGTTGCCGAGCTCGCCGACGGCATTGTGGCCCCAGCAGTACGCCGCGCCGCCGCTCGCCAGACCGCAGGTGTGGGCGTCGCCCGAGCCGAGCATCGCGAACGTAAGCCCGCCCGCCACCGCTGACGGCACGTCGCTGTCCGTCGTGCTGTTGTTGCCGAGTTGACCGTACTGATTGTATCCCCAGCAGTACGCCGCGCCGCCGCTCGTCAGACCGCAGGTGCTGTAGTAACCTGCGCTGAGGGCCGTGAATGTGAGGCCAGCCGCTACCGCTAGCGGCACACTGCTGTCCGCCGTGCTGTTGTTGCCAAGCTGACCGTAGTTGTTGTAGCCCCAGCAATAGGCCGCGCCGCCGCTCGTCAGACCGCAGGTGTGATAGCGTCCCGCGCTGAGCGCCGTGAAGGCGAGCCCGCCCGACACCGCGACCGGCACGCTGCTGGTCGTCGTGCTGCTGTTGTTGCCAAGCTCCCCGTAGATGTTGAAACCCCAGCAATAGGCCGCGCCGCCGCTCGTCAGACCGCAGGTGTGTGCAGAACCCACGCTGAGCGACGTGAACGTGAGCCCTCCCGCCACCGTCACCGGCACGCTGCTCTCGTGCATCGGACCGTTGTTGCCGAGCTGCCCCACCGAGTTGGCGCCCCAGCAGTACACCGCGCCGCCGCTCGCCAGGCTGCAGGTGTGTTGATCGCCTGCGTTTACCGCCGTGACCGTAAGCCCGCCCGTCACGAGCGTCGGGGTCAAGACAACCGAGACCGTCCCGTTGCCCACTTGTCCCGATTCGTTCACTCCCCAGCAGTACGCGAGGCCCGCGACGGTCACCGCGCATGTGGTATGGGAACCGGTGGAAACCGATGCCCACGTCAGCCCCGGCGCCACCACCGCGGTTGGCACTGAGCGATCCACGGTGGTGCCGTCACCGAGTTGGCCGAAACCGTTGTAGCCCCAGCAGCGTAGCGCGCCCACGACGGTTATCCCGCACGAGCTCGAGGTCAATCCACTGCCGACGTTCAGCGTCCGGAAGCTGCCAGCGGAGGCAACCAGCACAGGCGAGGGTCCGATGTAGAAGGCTTCGCTGGATCCCCAGCAGTAGACGGCGCCGTCGGTCGTCAGGCCGCAGCTGTGGCCAAAACCCGATTCGAGCTCGGCGAACGCATGTCCACCGACCACCGCCACCGGTTGAAGCGCCGGGGCCCCGGTGGTCCCGTTCCCAAGTCCGCCGGCACCGTTGTCCCCCCAACACCACGCGGCGCCGCTCACCGCGAGGGCGCACGTCGAGCTGTACCCCACGGCGATGCGCTTGAACGTGAGCCCCCCGGACACCGCCACGGGCACGTTGCTGTTGGTCGTGCTGTTGTTCCCGAGCTGACCGGAGGAGTTGTAGCCCCAGCAGTACGCCGCGCCGGTCGTGGTCAGGCCGCAAGTGTCGTAGCCGCCCAAGCCAAGCGCAGCCAACGTCAGTCCGCCCGCCACCGCCACCGGCACGGCGCTGTTCGTCGTGCTGTTGTTGCCGAGCTGGCCGTTGCCATTGAAGCCCCAGCAGTACGCCGCACCGCCGCTCGTCAGGCCGCAGGTGTGCGCCGCTCCAGCGATGATCGAGACAAAGGTCAGGCCGCCGCTGACCGCCACCGGCGTCGTCCGACGCGTGAGCGTGTTGTCGCCGAGCTGCCCGGAACTGTTGTCGCCCCAGCAATAGGCCGTGCCGGCCGCCGTGAGTCCACAGGCGTGACTTTGGCCGACGGCGATCGAGCTCGCGACGAACGCCGTCAGCCCCGTGATCGTCACCACCACCGTCGCGCTCCCGGTCTTCCCCCCACTCGCGGCCGTGATCGTCGCCGTGCCGCCGCGCACCGCCGTCACCACCCCCGCGCTCGACACCGTCGCCACCGTCGTGTCGCTCGAGCTCCACGTCACGGGATAACACCCGGCCACCGACGCCGCCGTGCTGTCCTGCAGCGCCGCGCTCAGCGTCACCGACTGGCCCGGCGCGAGCGAGTCCGTGGCCGGCGTCACCGCCACCGTCGCCACAGGCGCGGCGCTCAGCCACGGCGTGTTCACCCGCGCCGCCGCGCTCAACGCCACGGTGAACCGCGCGATCTGCTGTGCGTCGATGATGTTCACGGTGCCGTCGGCCATAACGTCGCCGCGGGCTGCGAGCGCTGCTGGGTTTGCCACACTCAGCCCCACGCTGAAGCGCGCAATCTGTTGCGCGTCCACGATGTTCACCGTGCCATCGTCCGTGACATCGCCCCAGAGCCCGCGCGTGGCCACGCAGACGTCCACGTTTCGCACGGCGAGATGGGTGAGGATGTCCTGCGCCAGATCCGTGCCCGCCACGGTCGGCGCGAGCGCTACGTGCGTCCCTCCCGAGGTCGCCCCGGCGGTGAAGTAGACGTTCAACAACGTTCCCGACGCCGCGAGTGCCGTGGCAGAGAACGTGTTGAACGTCACACTGCCGCTCGCGGCGTTCGCCGTGTTTGGCGTGAGGCTGAACCCAGTGCTCGGCACCACGCGGATGGAGTCGAAGGTGAGCCGGCTTGCGCCCCAGGTCAGGCCCGCTTGCAGCGACGCGAGATTCAATGCGCCCGCGGCGGTCAGGTCCACCGACATTGGCACGGTGAGCTTTGCGCTCGGCGCCACGAATACTCGCGCGGAATCACTCACATTCAGCGTGATGGTCTGCCCGGCGAGCGGCCCCGTGGCGAGGCCGAGCGCAAGCGCGACCAGAAGGGCGCGCGCGAGTGCGGGGACGCTCCCGGCGTAGCGATGCGCGCGCGTGACGCGCATGATCGTCAGAACTCCATCACTGGTGAGCAAACGGGCCTTCGAACGCACGCGGAGTGCGCGACCGTCCCGGCGGCGCCACGTGATCGAGTACGAGGCCGGAGCCGCCGTGCAGTTGCGCTGCGGGCACCACCTTCCCATCCAGGTCGCCGGCCTGGTCGAGCGACAGCACGAATGCCCCTCGCTCGAGCGGCGTGCCGCGCACGATTAGACGCACCGCCTCGGTTCCCGCAAATCCGTCGGTGGTGAATCCGGCGAAGCGAACGATCCCCTTGGCAGCGTCGTTGGCGTTGACGAGCCGATAGCCGTCCGTCGGCACGGTCGCGCTGTCCACGGAAACGACGGCGGGGTCGAAGTGCAGCGTGCCCTGGTAGGCGCCGAGCACGAGGCCGCGGCCTTCGATACGCACGAGCAGGGCGGTTCGCCCACTGGAATCCTTCGCCGCGCGGACGAGCGAGGCCTGCACGAGTGGAGCCCGCGGCTCTCCGCGCCCCTGCGCGAACATTGGCGGCGCGAGCGGTGCCAGGCATAGTGCCGTCAACGCGAGGGCCGAGATCTTGGTTCCCTGCGTCACTACTGCCTCCTCCACTGCGCTGCGTCCGGCGGTGGGATGACATCGTCGGTGGCCACGTTCGTGATCTGTTGCTGATTCTTGCGGTCGGTCTTGATCGAACAGATGCCGTACTTCGAGCCCGCGCTCGTCAGGTCTACCGACACCGGGACGGTAAGCTTTGCGTTCGGCGCAACGAAGGCCCGCGCCGAGTCGCTCAGGTTCAGCGTGATGGTCTGCGCGGCAACAGGTGCCGCAGCGACGACAAGTGTGAGTGCGACGAAGAAGGCGTGCGCGACGACCGGAAGGCTCCAGGCGGAACCGTTCGAATAAGTGAGGCGCATCGTCGTCAAGACTGCACTACGGGCCGGCCGTGTATGCAGTCGCGTAATGCGCCCTTGCTGTGCACTCCAGTCAGCGCGCACAGCCATAGGCCCAACGCCGCGGCGAGAACGAGCACCGGCCGCTCACGGCACCTGGAAGACGAGCCCGCCGAGAACGGCCTGCGGGGTCCACGGAAGCGGCTGTCCAACTTGGCCGTAGCTGTTGTCACCCCAGCAGTAAAGCGCGCCGCCGGAAGTCAGGCCGCAGATGTTGGTGAAACCGGCGCTCACGGCCGTGAACGTGAGCCCGCCCGCCACCGCCACCGGTACTCCGCTGTCCGTCGCGCTGTTGTTGCCGAGTTCGCCGTCGCCACCGTAGCCCCAGCAGTACGCCGCCCCGCCGCTCGTGAGGCCGCATGCATCATAGAAGCCCGCGTTGAGCGCCGTGAACGTGAACCCGCCCGATACCACTCCCGGCACATGGCTGTCCGTCGTGCTGTTGTTGCCGAGTTGGCCGTAGTTGTTCATTCCCCAGCAGTACGCCGTGCCGCCGCTGGCCAGACCGCAGGTGTAATAGACGCCCGAGCTGAGCGCCGTGAACGTGAGTCCACCCGCCACCGCCACGGGCACGCTGCTGTTTGTCGTGCTGTTATTGCCGAGCTGGCCGTACGTGTTGCTTCCCCAACAGTACGCCGCGCCGACGCTTGTCCGGCCGCAGGTGTGGTGGCCAGCCGCACTAAGTGCCGTGAACGTGAGCCCCCCCGCCACCGCAACCGGAACACTACTGTTCGTGGTGCTGTTGTTGCCGAGCTGCCCGGCTTGGTTCCAACCCCAGCAGTACGCCGCTCCGCCGCTCGTCAGGCCACAGGTGTGGTATTCGTTCGCGCTGAGCGCCGTAAACGTCATACCGCCGGCCACCGCCACCGGCACGCTGCTGTTCGCCGTGCTGTTGTTTCCAAGCTCGCCGTAGATGTTCAAGCCCCAGCAGTACGCTGCACCGCCGTTCGCCAAGCCGCAGGTGTGATACCAGCCCGCGCTCAACGCCGTAAACGTGAACCCGCCTGTGACCGCCACCGGCACGATGCTGCTCGCCGTGCTGTTGTTGCCAAGCCGACCGTTGCTGTTGGAGCCCCAGCAGTACGCCGTGCCGGCACTCGTCAGGCCGCAGTTGTCCGCCTGGCCTGTGGTCACCGCTGTGAACGTGAGCCCGTTCGTCACGAGCGTCGGGATCCAGAAGGCCGAGATCGTCCCGTTGCCCACCTGGCCAGATCCGTTCGCGCCCCAGCAGTACGCGAGGCCAGTAACTGTTACGGCGCATGTGGTACTGCCGCCGATGGAGACGGATGCCCAGACCTGCCCTGGCGCCACCACCGCGGTCGGCACCGAGCGATCCACGGCCGTGCTGTCACCTAGTTGGCCATTGCTATTGCCACCCCAGCAGCGCAACGCGCCCGCGGCCGTGATCCCGCACGAACTGATAGCCACTCCCCCACCGACGTTCAGTGCCCGGAAGCTGCCAGCGGCGGCGACGAGCGACGGCGAGGTTCCGAATAGGACGCCGCCGCTGTAGCCCCAGCAGTAGACCGCGCCGTCGGTCGTCAGGCCGCAGCTGTTGGACCCACCCGATTCGAGCTCGGCGAACGCGTGTCCCCCCACCACCGCCACCGGTTGAAGCACCGGGCCCCCGATGGTCCCATTCCCAAGTGTGCCGCTACCGTTGCTCCCCCAGCACCACGCGGCGTCGCTCACCGCGATGGCGCACGTTGAACCGTTCCCGACGGCTATGCGCTTGAACGTCAGCCCCTCAGACACCGCCGCGGGTACGCTGCTGTTGGTCGTGCTGTTGTTGCCGAGTTGGCCGTAGTTGTTGTATCCCCAACAGTACGCCGCCCCGCCGCTCGTCAGGCCGCATGTGTCATAGCCGCCCAAGCCAAGCGCCGCGAACGTCAGTCCGCCCGCCACCGCCACCGGAACGGCGCTGTTCGTGATGCTGTTGTTGCCGAGTTCGCCGTACGAGTTGTGGCCCCAGCAGTACGCCGCGCCGGAGTTCGTCAGGCCGCAGGTGTGCATCATTCCCGCGACGATTGAGACAAAGGTCAGGCCGCCGCTGACCGCCACCGGGGTCGTCCGACGCGTGAGCGTGTTGTCGCCGAGCTGTCCGGAACTGTTGTCGCCCCAGCAGTAGGCCGACCCCGCCGTCGTAAGACCACACGCGTGAGAGAAACCCACGGCGATCGAGCTCCCGACGAACGCCGGCAGCGCCGTGATCGTCACGACGACTGTCGCACTCCCGGTCTTCCCCCCACTGCTCGCCGTAATCGTCGCCGTGCCGCCGCGCACCGCCGTCACCACTCCCGCGCTCGACACCGTCGCCACCGTCGTGTCGCTAGAGGACCACGTCACGGGATAACACCCGGCGACGGACGCCGCTGTGCTGTCCAGCGGCGCGGCGCTCAGTGTCGCCGACTGTCCCTGCGCGAGCGAGTCCGTGGCCGGCGTGACCGCCACCGTCGCCACGGGCGCCGCGCTCAGCCACTGGGTGTTCACCCGCGCGGGCGCGCTCAGCGCCACGCTGTACCGTGCGATCTGCTGCGCATCGATGATGTTCACTGCGCCGTCCGCCGTCACGTCGCCGCGCGTCCGGGTCGCCGCCGAATCTGCGACCGACAGCCCCACGCTGAACCGCGCGATCTGCTGCGCATCGACGATGTTCACGAGTCCGTCGTTCGTCACGTCGCCCCACGTGCCCCGCGTAGCCACGCAGACGTCCACGTTTCGCACCACGAGATGGCTCAAGATGTCCTGCGCGACATCCGTGCCCGCCACGGTCGGCGTGAGCGCCAAGTGCGTGCCGCCCGACGTCGCGCCAGCGGTGAAGAAGACATTCAACAGCGTGCCCGACGCGGCGAGCGCCGTGGCAGAGAACGTGTTGAACGTGACGCTGCCGGTCGCGGCGTTCGTCGTGTTCGGGGTCAGGGCGAACCCCGTGCTCGGCACGACGCGGATGGAGTCGAACGTGAGCCGGCTCGCGCCCCATGTCAGGCCGGCTTGGAGTGAGGCGAGATTCAACGCACCCGCGCTCGTCAGGTCCACCGACACCGGGACGGTGAGCTTTGCGTTCGGCGCGACGAAGGCCCGCGCCGAGTCGCTCAGGTTGAGCGTGATGGTCTGCGCAGCGAGGGACACGGCGGACACGCAAAGGGCGAACGCCACGACGGCAGCGCGCGCGACGGGCGGGAGGTTTCCATCGGAGCGGCGCGAATTGGTGATGCGCATGGTAGTCAGAACTCCATCACGGGCAGGCGGCGGGTGCAGGCGCGCGAGGCGCCCTCACCAATGGCTGCTGTCGGGGTGTGCAGTGACTTACTCGACGGTGCGGCAGACAAGAGCATCTCCGGCTCACGGCGCCCGGAAGACAAGGCCTCCGACAACAGCCTGCGGGGTCCAAGGAAGCGGCTGTCCGACTTGGCCGTAGGTGTTGTCGCCCCAACAGTACGTCGCGCCGCCGCTCGTCACGCCGCAGGCGCTGGTGGCGCCCGCACCAAGGGCAGTGAACGTGAGCCCACCCGCCACGGCCACCGGCATAGTGCTGTAGGTCGTGCTGTTGTTGCCAAGCTGGCCGGAGTAGTTGTAGCCCCAACAGTAGGAAGCGCCGCCGCTCGTCAGGCCGCAGGTGAACTGGGAGCCCGCGCTTATCGCAGTGAACGTAAGCCCGCCCGCCACCGCCACCGGGACACTGCTGCTCGTGAAGCTATTGTTTCCGAGCTCGCCGTCGCCGCCGTAGCCCCAACAGTACACCGCCCCGCCGCTCGTCAGGCCGCATGCGTGATAGAACCCCGTTCTGAGCGCCGTAAAGGTCAGCCCGCCCGTCACCGCCACCGGTACGCTGCTGTTCGTCGTGCTGTTGTTGCCGAGTTGACCAGAGTTGCCTTGGCCCCAACAGTACGCCGCGCCGCCGCCCGTCAGGCCGCATGTGAATTGGGAGCCCGCGCTTATCGCAGTGAACGTAAGCCCGCCCGCCACCGCCACCGGCACGCTGCTGTTCGTCGTGCTGCTGTTGCCGAGCTGACCAGAGTTGTCCTGGCCCCAACAGTACGCCGCGCCGCCGCTCGTCACACCGCAGGTATGCCATTCACCCGCGCCCAGCGCCGTGAATGCGAGTCCACCCGCCACTGCCACCGGTACGCTGCTGGAGACCGTGCTGTTGTTCCCCAACTGGCCCGGGTTGCCTTGGCCCCAGCAGTACGCCGCGCTGCCGACGGTCAGGCCGCAGGTGTGAAAGCCCCCCACGCTGAGCGCCGTGATCGTGAGGCCTCCCGCCACCGCCGCCGGCACGCTGCTTTCATGCATCGTGCCGTTGTTGCCGAGTTCGCCGTCGCTATTGTAGCCCCAACAGTAGGCTGCGCCGCCGTTCGTCAGGCCGCAAGCATGCCATTGACCCGCGCCGACCGCAGTGAACGTAGGCCCGCCTGCCACGAGTATCGGGGTCAAGAAGGCCAAGATCGTGCCGTTGCCCACCTGTCCCGACGCATTCGATCCCCAGCAATACGCGAGACCGGCGACCGTCACCGCGCACGTGGTACCTCCACCCATGCTAACGGAAGCCCACACAATCCCTGTCGCCACCACCGCTGTCGGCACCAAGCGATCCACGGAGGTGCCGTCACCAAGCTGACCGCTGAGGTTGTTGCCCCAGCAGCGCAACGCTCCCACGACCGTGATCCCGCAGGAACTGTAGGCCAGTCCGCCACCCACGTTCAGCGTTTGGTAGCTGCCAGAGGACGCCACGAGCGACGGCGAGGATCCGAAGAAGAAGGCGCCGCTGCTTCCCCAACAGTATACCGCGCCGTCGGTCGTCAACCCGCAACTATTGGACCAACCCGATTCGAGCTCAGCGAACCCGTGTCCGCCGACCACCGCCACCGGTTGGAGCGCCGGGCTCCCGGTGGTCCCATTCCCAAGTCCGCCGACGCCGTTGTTCCCCCAGCACCACGCGGCGCCGCTCACCGCGAGAGCGCACGTCGTGCCGTATCCCACGGCGATGCGCTTGAACGTCAGCCCCCCGGACACCGCCACGGGCACGCCGCTGTTGGTTGTACTGTTGTTGCCGAGCTGGCCGTTTGGGTTCCAACCCCAGCAGTACGCCGCGCCGGCGATAGTCAGGCCGCAGGTGTCATAGCCGCCCAAGCCAAGCGCCGCGAAGGTCAGTCCGCCCGCGACCGCCACCGGCACGAGGCTCTGCGTCGTGCTGTTGTTGCCGAGTTCGCCGTAGGAGTTGTGCCCCCAGCAATACGCTGCGCCGGAGCTCGTCAGGCCGCAGGTGTGCAGCATTCCAGCGACGATCGAGGCAAAGGTCAGGCCGCCGCCGACTGCCACCGGGGTCGTCCGACGCGTGAGCGTGTTGTCGCCGAGCTGTCCGGAACTGTTGTCGCCCCAGCAGTAGGCCGACCCCGCCGTCGTAAGACCACACGCGTGAGAGAAACCCACGGCGATCGAGCTCCCGACGAACGCCGGCAGC
>OCZT010001230.1_pt1 | contig 26571 bp, 35 predicted proteins | sample 1539031 | NCBI WGS metagenome assembly OCZT01 (sample SAMEA3539308, study PRJEB22396) | soil metagenome | biome: tundra; feature: field; material: soil | place: USA | collected 2010-05 | depth 0.15 m | reverse complement strand
TTGGTTTTCTTTTTATTCTATTGTATCATTAGAAAGGATTTTTTGCAACGGAACCGCAAAAACTGTGCATCTTGAGAGATTTCAGACATTTTTAGAATTATTTTCTGTCCATATCTTCACAAATATCTAGATTTTAATATAAACTATACATTGATACACCCAATGATTTCAAAATGGATATTGAAAAAAGAGACTTATTATCATCTTCTACAATTGACAAAATTTACAAGTAATTTCACTCGCAATTAACTGCAATCAATCAAAAATTCAGAAAATGATTAAACAAGCTATTGTTTCAAATATTTTTTTGTAAAACCCCATTGACCTTATAGCTGCCTAAATAACCGTTCAAATCCAACTGTTAAAAATCAAAACCCATTATCAAGGTTTCTGTTATTAACCGGATTCATATTGCTGGGATTTCCGTAATTAACCGGATTCATATTGCTGGGATTTCCATAATTAACCGGATTCATGTTGCTAATTGGATTCATATTGCTGGGATTTCCGTAATTAGCCGGATTCATGTTGCTAACTGGATTCATGTTGCTAACTGGATTCATGTTGCTGGGATTCTCGTAATTAACCGGATTCGAGTCGATAGGGATACTGTTATCAACTGAATTTGAGTTTTTGACCGACTGACTAGAACATGCGCTTGCTGAAGTAACTGTTAATGTTACTATGAAAAATACAGCTATCAAAATATTAATTGTAGTTTTTATTCCGGAAAGTTTTTGCTTACTCATTTGTTTCATCTCCAAAATTTTGCTTAATTTGATACCTTTTTATGTTTTTATCAATAGGCACACTATGAAAATATTATTTTACCTAATAAACAAGTATATAATATATTTTAGCAAACAACTTCTATTTTAGTATAATTTGATCAATAATTAGCCAATGTAGTAATAAATTATACTATCTGATAATTCATAGCCATATAATTTATATTATACTGAAGTTTTGTTTCTAAATATAGATTCTTAACTAAAATAAGCAAATGGGTATACTATCTAGAAAATCGTAGTGATAAGTTAGTTTTTCTCATAAAAATTCTTAACAACCGCACATATTTTTTCGGAGAAATAGAAATATCAAAAACCGAAGAGTAAAACATATAACCTTAGATTGTCAGAATAAAACGGTGTATTGAATTATATTTCAGCATTATTAAATATATGTTTTTATCAAATTTTGGTTCTAAAAATTTCAGAATAGAGAACTTGATTAATATTTGAAAGTAAATAAGTAAGATCTTATGAAACTTGATCAACTGGCTAACAGTCGAATAGCAGATAGCCAACTAGATAAGTTAACAAATTTAAATTTGCGCGCTTGAATCAAGTTCAGTTAATCTTGAAAAAGCTGAATTTAGAGAAACTCATTATTAACATTTGAACAGCTTTCTAAAAAGAAGACACGATCCCTTTCCTTTATCATGAAAATTTAGTTCTGTATCAACTAACTAGAATGAAATTATCATACTGGAAAGATATTCTCTGTAGCATTGTGCTTAAAGTTCTATTAAATCTGATTGCCTCTATGTACTTTTTCTGTTACTACAAGATATCGGATTTATCTTTTTGCTGAAGCTGAAGTCTTCATACAAAGACTATGTATCAAAAACTGTCACAAGAATATGAATCTCCATTGAGTTATATATTCTAAAACAATTATAATATTTCCTGATATTTAAATTAATAACGTTTTTGTGCATAGCAAGTGGACTTTTTGTTTTAATGCTACTGACTATATTAGCAAGTAGCATTGTTTTATTTAATCTTTTCATGGTTTAAGGCTATAAGTTTGGAAGAAAATCCAAAAAATAAATCTTTTAATGGATTTATACGATTTCTTAGTTGATTCATAAACTTACACCCTGCGTTTGGGACCGAATCACAATTTAGTATCTTTTTCTTGCATTCACTTTTTGGGCTCTCAAAGTCTTTTAGGCATTCATCTGTTATTTTTTGAGATTTTTTATTGAACGCTTTGAATTTTTGATCCCATATATGGAATAAAATTGTACCAATTATAAAACTTATGGAAGTTATCAATAAGTTTACATCTCCACATTTGTCGATAGGCTGTGATGGAAATATACATTCGAATATCGATTGTATGCATTCTAGTGGTATCAACAACTTTAATTGAATCATTAAAATAACAAGAGTTACAAATAAAATGATTATAGATAGTCCACTAAAAGTCCAATAAAGTGTGGACCATAAATCATCTTCTGATCGTTTGCATGTTTCTGAAACGATACCTATTATATAAGCACTTTCCAATTTCATTAAGCATGTTTCATTTAGCATTTTATTAACATCGGATTCGATCATCCTTCTGATGTATGTTCCGATCTCTAGATAACTAGCAAATAATTTATGTACCATAATCCAAATAGAGAAGATTCAATTGGTATCAGCAACAATATTGACCAGTTTAAATGTTTATACAGAACAGAGCCAATAATAGCAGTTAGAATAATAATATGAATACTTATAATCTTAGTTTGAAACTCATTTCGATACTGGATCTCTGATTTTAGTGCATTATACTCTGCTAACATAATCTCTATTTTATGATTATGTGGATCTAGGTTGTTGATATTAGCTGCCAATAATAATCACATCCGACTAGCTCTCTTGAGTTTATAGTTATTTCTATAAACGCCATTTTTTTAATATATCAGAATATTACTGTTAAATAGTGTATATTCATTTAGATTTCATATTAATAATATATATATTAAGATATTATTTATTAAATAGTTATTCTGTTTAGGATTAACACTTTATTTTTTCTTAGTTTAAACTGAGATTTAGCTTACATAAAATTCATAACCTAACATATTTTAATACCGTTTGGGTATTATAAACTAAACATCTTACCATACATAGAAATATCAGACTAGATACATAAGGGAAATCCATTTAAACAGTTAATAAGATGTTAAATACATGCCTTCGGAAAGTAAATCACATGTCACAATAAAGATTCCGACATCTCTCTATAATGCCTTGGTAAATGCAGTCACATGCGGGAAGTATCTTAATCAAACTGCAGGTATTATTTTGGCTCTAGAGCGTGACCTTGCTGATACTGCAATCATTAGTTTAAAAGAGAAAGATTTTGAGATACTAAGGCTGCAAGAAACAGTACAAAAGCAAGCTTTAGACATTAGTAAGAAAGAACAGGCAATACAAAAGCAAGCTTCAGAGCTGTCAATTTTACAGGCTACAGTTGAAGGACATCTGAACTTATGCATAGAAAAAGATACAAGGATTATGGATCTTCAAAAACAAAATGAACAGCTTAGAGTTAAAGATAATCAAATCGAAAAACTGTCTGAGACTATCCAAGCCCAAGCGATACATATTCAATCCTTAATCAATCAAAAAGCAATAGAAGAACCTGGCGTCAAACGTCCGTGGTGGAGATTCTGGTAATCCAGTTACAATAGTTGAAGACTTTTAATTTTCTCTGCCCAATGCAAACTTCTCTAAAATTCCCCCCCTGATTTTGTCTGCGTCATTGACGATTAACTCGACTTTCTGATTTAGATTTTCTGCAACAACATTCGTTTTCCTATATATTCGCCGTCCAAATTCTTCAGGGAACCTTCGCTCCAGAATCCACATGCAAACCCAGCAATTGCCGGCAGCAGCAGCATTGTTCAGTCTCTGTAAAATCTTTAAAGCTCCTTCAGCATTGCGTTGTTCAATATGTTTGTAGAATTCAAAGTATTTTCTGGAAGTTGAATCTCTTCCCAATTTCATCCATTGATTGAAAGTCTGGTACGTTACGCCAGCTGACGAAGCAGCGAGAGCGTACGTCAAACCAATCGATACACCATCACCGATTTTCTGTTGTACTTCATTGGTTAATTTTGTAGTTCTAGCCATAAATTCACCGTTTTTACTCTTTAAAATAAATATCAATGAATGTTGTATTTATATTTACTTAGTTTTTTGATGCATGTAGGCGGAATTTGTACCAGTCAAATCAAAAATGAACGATTATAGGGATGTTCAAAGCATTTTTTTGAGTCTTATAGGTATATTGTCGTTTAAAAAAACAGATCAAATAAAATAAGGATCTATGAGCAGCTTTTTATTCAAAAAATATTATTTTTTATATTGAATTAAAATAACGATAGATTATGTTTAGCTATAGCTCAAGGTTTTTTAGTACATTTAAGCATACTACTTATTGGCCTGCAGATCTATCTCCACAAAAGTTCACATAGCCTATTTTAGCACATTAATGATTGGAGAAAATAGACATGTCAGAAAGAATAAAAATTACTCGTAGTAAATTAACAGTGACACTAAACATTTTTGCGTGCGTATTGCTTATTCTGTTATAAATTGTACCATTAACCAATGCCAGCAGTAAAACATATGAGAACTACCAAGCGCATGAGAACGATGCGTATACGATTGGTGTCCAAGCGTACATATATGGTCTTGCTCCAGTAATAATGCAGCGAACTGAAAAACTCTTTGTCACGACTCCAGGCACGGGACATGCCCCTATTAACCAGATAGGTTATTTAAATCATCTGGCTACATCAAATCACACCGATGTGGTTACGCCTAATGAAGATACACTTTATAATATTGCATGGCTAAAACTCGAAAAAGAGCCTATAGTGCTACATGTGCCTGACACTAAAGGACGAGGCTATGTTCAGCAATTTCTTGATGCCTACACGAACACCTTCAAAATCGTAGGTGATGGGACCACTGGCACTGACGATGAAAATTTAGTTATAGTTGGTCCTGGATGGAACAGTAGCCTGCCCGCAGAACTCCAGGTAATTAAGTCACCAACAAATACAGTCTGGATCATTGGCAGAATCATGGTCAATGGCGAATTAGACCGGCCTATCGCGCTAACGTTCCAAAAACAATTCACTCTCACGCCACTGAGCCAGTATGGAAAACCAGTGATCGCAGCGAAAAATGAGACACTTGCTGACTTTAAGAAAGCTGTAGTTTCGCCTAATATGCAGGACGCATACGATTTTTCGAAGAACTACGGATTGCTCTTAAAAATAATCCACCACCAGCTGAAGAAGCAGCTCTTATGTCTGTTTTCGACTGGATTGGCTTGGGTAAGAATGAGACCCCCTATGGAATAAGGAGATTCCTGAATTTTAATTATTTGAAAATCGACATATTCACATAAAGACTGATTGACTCCAAATGGTCCTTTTTTTCCACATGCTTCCCCTTGACAACCCACAAAAGGTTCTTCAAATTTAGTTCCTGTCTGCTCTACAAAAGTGATATGTCCACATCTAAGGCATTCAAAAGCAGTTTTGACTTATTTAGGCTCTCTATCTGTGATTGCTCGGACAAAACCATCCACACAAATGAGTTTTCTGATATCCTTCTGCCCTAAATCTCTCAATGACTGTTTTAAATAATTAGGCATCCCATTAATGCGAATTCGAATTTTGATCCCTATTGACATCTATATCATCTCTATATTTTATTAAATCGACATCTTCTAAAGCAGTCAGTAATATTAATGATATCTTATCAAAATGGGATTCTAAAGCTTCAGCCAATCCAGAGCTATAAGTCCGAGCATCCTTATATTTGATATATATATTATTTTTTTCTGGATATTCGTTCACAAAGTTAATTATTTCTTATTCACAGTATGTTCCTAAAAAATCAATAATTCCTATTATATCAGGGATCTTTATCCCCATCCCCGTGGGTTCCCAAACATCACGATTAGACATTTAACTCATCTCCTTCATATCCCAAAAGGTCAGATGCAATCTGAAAAGCTGTTTCATGTGTCGGAGCTGGCTCATACTTTAAAGGAAATACAGCTACAACTTTGTCCCGTGTCAGTTTTCCTTCAAATCGTGTAACAATTAGATCAATATTCTTCTTCTCCCTGTAAATCACTACGGAATCCCATGACTCGATTATTTTAGAAGTAAATAGCTCTATTTCCTGTCTTTCTTTGAGATATTTAGCTCGAATCGACTTCTTTTTGATTTTAACTTTTCAAGTTGCTCATTTATTAGGTGTCTTTGGCTATTTATTGAAGTTTGGTGTATCTCAAGGTCTTCGAGTTTTTGCTTCAAAGTATCTTCTTCATTTTCAGCAATTCCTAAAAGAACCTTGGCACCTAACTCAAAAGCTAGACCATTCGAGAATTGCCTCCCATAATACCTTCTGCCTTCATTCTTTGCATCTTGTATGGAATCTCGGAGATTCTTAGGAATATATAAATTTACATATATTTTGTCTGACTTTTGATTCCTGGAACTCATACTCCAGGCCTCCGTGCGGATATTGAAATATGTGACCTATGATGGCTAGAATAACACTTTGAAAAATAGAACGAAGGAATTTGTCTCCCTCCTTATCTTATTAGATTTACGTGATTCTCACTTCTCTGCCGATGAAGTCCTGAATAGACTGAATTTCTACCATATGATATCTTGAATCAAGCAATTCTAAATAATGAAGTAAAGGCATTTTCAAGCCTTCTTTCTTTCCCACATCTGGATTTTTATAGACTTATAAGCTACCGTTTTATCAACGGATGATGTAAACATCTTCGACACATCACTAGATAATGAACTGAACAGGTTAAACATTTTAAACTCGATAAGGGGATCAATTTCAGATATTAGATTAGTTAGCAGCTTGTGTTGGAAACTGGCGCATTCGCGGACATATATGATAATTGCAAGTGGTCTTTCCCCACAATCATAATCATATGCTTCTTCAAAAATGTTTCTTGTCAACAATTCAGTAAACATTATATGTAACTCTTCAAGATTGGGTTTATTTTATACATTTAATTTAGTCTCCTTTGTAATTAGTTTATAGTATTAACTAAGCTGGGACACGGAAAACCACATAGTCTAATATTTCCCATGTAGAAAGCTTTAAATTCAATGAAAAACAGAAATTAGTTTGTTAAATACCATTTCCATTATCCTTGAATTTGCATTTGCAATGTGTGGTAACGGTGTCGCAGATGGGTTGTTTGCATCAACCTATCGAAAACTCAATCGGGATTCATACATTCATTATCATATGATACTATTGTAGTTTTTTTTGTTACTCACTCAATTTCGATAGAATCTAAATATCAGTCACCTTCCTGTCTAACTGCAATTCTAAAACTTCTGTCTTCAACCATTTTTATATCAAGAGTATCCCCCTTTTCTACATTCATGTTCTTGATCCAGTTGGTTGGTATGGGGATCAGATATGGATAACCAACCTTTTGGATTTTTCTCTGACCTAAATCAAAAATCATGTTTAAACCACAGCTAAAAATTATTAACAGGTATATAAAAAGATTTATAGGTTATTTACCCCCTAATTAAATGATTTTTCAAAGTTTATACACATTATTCTTAGAAATTATTATAACCTATCTGTGCGATTATAATAATACATGAAAAAAATAAAAGGAGACCACATTAAAAACAAAGAAGTTGAGATAAAAAAACCGAAGCTCATCTTAAACACAATGAAGTGAAGACGAGCATCCTTGAATTCATTTTGAAAAACAAAGGACCCGTCTCAGAACCAGATATCAAAGATCATTTAAAGGAAAAACATGACGTTAACGATCAAAGTACTATCAACAAACATATGCATGATTTGAAGAAATTGAGATGCATCCAACTAATTTTGCCTAAAGAGAGTCGGCGCAATTATTGGGATGTAACAACACCCATACATTTGAAAAATATTAGACATAAATTTTATGAACTTCAAATAAATAAGTATGAAAAATCTATCAATCTAATCCTTATGGAACTCGGATGTAGCAATTATAGTTCCTACTGATTACGACATTATATTCAACTACTTATATCGACCTCTTTTTTCAATACATGTTTAGAATTCGGTATTGGAAAAATACATCAAGGAATTAATAGTATGTACATAACTGGTAGGGGTTCCTATCTGCATCCACGCATCAATAATCTTTTAAAAATATGCTATTCTGCTTTTATTAAATATTATTCTGGTTTTAAAATATCGGAGAACGAATTTAGAATTGCCATGCTAGAACTCTCCGGTGAATGTATGATTTTTAACAAAGAATGGCTCTCAAAATGGTTTAAAGATACTTTACCTGGAGTAGCAGAAGAACTACCAAAAATAATTTTCGAGACAAAGTTATCTGGAATCGAAGGAATACCTGAAGAAATTCCCGATGAAATTAATGCCGAAGATTTTGTAAGATACATGCTTAATACAATAAGCTTGATAATAGAATATGACTGGGATTATAATCACTCAAAAGATGATTTGCTTTTAGAGCATTTCTTTAATCATGATAAGTTACATGGGGTTGATTCCGCCGACGAGCATTACTATATAAAAAAGTACTCGCTAATCAAGCTTTACCTAGTGGTTCAATACAACCAGATGATCTGCTGCTACGAGAAAAAGAGTTTGCTGACTTGGAACTGGCTAGCGAAATTATAATCAAATATAAACAACCAGCAAAATTTAGTGATGTTTCGAATAATTTAGATGAAGTATACCAGGCGGTAGTAAAATGTGTTCATACTATCAAAAGAATCCAATCGACTATGGTGAACTGTTCTGTTCTTTGAAGTCTTTTAGGAATTAGAGTTTGTTTCCAGAACAGATCAATAAGCTTTCAGAAATAAGTTAGATACTGTTGATATGTGCAGCATCAGCAGTATAAATTTCTTTAATTTATAATGCACTTTGATTTCCATAATAGTTAATTTTTACAACGCTCAGACCTATACTCCAGATTCCATCGTATTGCAAATGAGCATGGGTTGGGTATCCTTTTACTAGATATACTATTTTTGATTTGAGTTCATCACTTTTAACGACATCCACATCTTGATTACCCATGGCAGCATCAAAGGTTACTGAATCTTCGCTAGTAATAAATGGTTCAGTGGTCAGCGCTTGGCCGTGGAGTAGTAACGAAGACAATCAGAATAATAATATCAATTTTGATCAAAGCAAATTTGAGCGATTACTTCAGGATGGACAGTTTTCCATTCAGGCAGAGGATATAAATTCTGCACTGAAAACTTACAACGACGCAGCAAAAATGAAGCCAACTGGACAAAACTTGCAACGACTAACTTATAATATTGGAATGTTGTCTGAGCAGACTGGAGATTATAATACTTCACTTCAGCTGTATAGCACTTCTATTGTAGCGGATCCAAATTCAAAAACAGCAAAGACGATCTTTCAGCATAGATGTGAACTAATGGGGAAATCAGGTCAATCAGACCAAGCGTGTGACCTATATTGGAAAAATCATTCAATATGAGTTTAGATAACATATCAAAAATAATATTTTTTTATTTGTTATAAAGTCAATACTTGATCTAGCTTCTTCTGGGTGCATATTCTCGGAATTTACATAAATGATACATGGCATATATCAAACGAATGGACGAAGCGAATAACTCAAAAGTGCTGTCGATGCAAAGTAAAAGCATGCTATAAAGATAATCCATAAGATTAAATAAATTTCAAAACAACCCAATATCAAACCTATACTGAGTAAACTGTGAACTAAAAGGAGATTTTGCATATGCGATTAATAAATAAATTATTGAAGTCTTAATGAAATATGCATAAAACAAGTTCAAATACTAAAATAGCATTTACTGTAGAAAAGATAATATGAAAGGTCTAGGGTGGCCGCCCAAGACCAGACCCCTATAGAAGGAGATAACAATATGTTAGAAAATGTACCTATTGCATACTATGCGATCTTAGATTTTAAATGTTTCGTTCGTTATATGAATACTAGATCCTTCCAGGAGCTCACAGCCAAGGATGTGATTCAATGAATAAGGAATCTATCTTCGGTTCTTCCAAAACAGAAAAGATTAATCAGTTTCTCATGCTGATGAAGGACCCTGATGTTCAACCTACTTTTAGAATGTATATCGAAAATGTCCTTGCTACTTCTGAGCTTAATATTCTAAAACGGCTTACAACTATCGAAACAATATTAGAACTTAACGATTATCCAATTGAAGATGACGAAGCTGAGAGTACAATCCTAAAACAAATCGCATTACTTTCCAATCAAATGAAAGAAGTTATAATAACTAATAATAAGCAATCAATTCTAGAGCCAATTCACGAATCTGTCCACATTGGAATGAGCAAAACTACCGCAAGAGCAATACTGTTATTTAAAGATGTGATAAAAGTCGCAAGCGAAGGGAAAGATCAAATAGTAATCGGTTCACGCGAGATTAAGAATTATCTAACAAATCATATCGAACCAGAATATAGAGTAGGGGATGTTAGTAATTTTAGAAAAGTTAAGAAGGATGTATTAACAACACTTAAAAAACTGTTACCGGATAATGTTTTGTTGGATAAGAAGAACTATGGACGACGGGAGATTAGATTAGTATATGAATCGTAACCAACTGTAACCAATGTTACGGACAATGCGGAAAGGATTATAATAGAAATAATCTGGATCTTATGAATCCAGTTCATAAAACATAATTATTTACAATAAAGAGGAAAGTCTGACGTTGAATTGGCTGTACTTCTTTGAATATAATAAATAGATAGAGATGATTAGTGATAAATATATAAAATTAATTAAGTATTATTGAGAAAAATCTATATATTGATGATAAATCTTTGTTTAATGGTATGTAACCGGTTACGATCTGGTTACGGTTGCTGATCAAAAAATAAATACTAATTAATAAAATTACGGTTCTTGATTATGAATTTTCATTTGATTGTATGTCAATTTTTACGGTCTACTTTTGATTATCCAAGCCTTTCAATCTTGGGTCAATTACAGGCCATTGGTGGGGTTCTTATCCAATAACAATAGGGGAATGTATACTATTCACTATTAAGTCGGTTATAGAGTCGCTAAATGAATTGGATTCTCAAAAAAGTAGGATGTAGAGCCAATAGTTTTATTGATAAAGCTCTTATGTCTATTGTTTTCACATATGCCTTGTTTTTAGAGTAAAGCAGATGTATATTCTTAACATCAACGACCAATCACATTACTGCACTATTAACTACACTCACAAACCTAAAAGTATAGAAAACCTCATACAGATTTGATTTTAAGCAGACAGGTTCATTTCCAGTCCAAATTGTCTATGTGTTGACAAAGTTAATTGTAAATGTTGTTTCATTTTTAAAATTGTAATACAGGATATCCAACGTTTTTAGATCTAGATACCCTAACTAGTAATCCAATTATTTTTTATCTACTTTAATGCTAAGTAAATTTTATTCTTATATTTATGTTTGCTCAAATGAGCTTTAGCTTTGTGGGCATTGGATTCTAAATTTTGTATTTATGTTGTAGAAGGTCCACTAGTATACACATTGAGTTCACTGCCATATCCATCAGGTACACTGCAATACATTGGGCTACCAGAAATTACCGGTACCTGGGCACAGGGATCACAGGGGCTTGTAGTACCGCCATAACCACCATAACCAGGTCTATCATAGTTATCTCTGTCACCATTGTGTTCTTTCTTCTGGATTGGCTGTTTATAGCGAACTAGCGCAACTGTTAGTGGTGAACTTATTGGGTTGTTGTTGAATGAGCCTTTTGCATATGCTGCATTGGTCACAGAATCTGCATTAATGTCGGAATCTATTGTTTTATAGATAGCTGTTCCTGTAATGCTTGAACCTGGACTAAGGATAGCACTGCTTTGTATAGGTACTACATCAGTCTGTCTATAATTCAGTATAAATAGCTAAAACAAAAGACAACAATTACTACTAAAATAAGAATATCAATATTTACACATGTGCATATATGGTCAATTCTAACTATACAAGCTTATTCAACAAGAAAGCTTATGTTAGATCTGAAGACTCACAAACAATTAAAAATAATTATTAATATATATTTGCTTTTTGTTGTTGCAAAAAATTTAATGTGGAATTATTTTTTAATTAGAAATTATTTTTTATACAATTAATTTTAAATAAATATGGGGATAACTATGTTTTGTATCGTCGTCTCTACCGCGAACAGACCTAAAAGAGTAACAAAAGCTGCATAATGGATAAGGTAGTTAGTAGAATTACTTGGAAGATGTTGTTCTGATTTAGAATTAAACATACTTTTTCCGGTATATATTTTAAATGACTGTATTTGGGCATACAGTAGAGACAATTCTTCCAAGATACCCTCTTTCTTTTTTAAATTATCCAATAATTCTCTTTTCTACAATAAGTACAACTTCATAAATAATAAAATATAATTAAAAACATTTATTTGTTTTTTGATTGCAAAAAATATTATGCAGGAGTATTTTTTGTTTAGAAACTATTTTTCATACAATTAATTTAAAATAACTACAGGGAGAATTGTGTATTGTAGTGTAGACACCAGGAGACACTACAAATCAAAAAGGATTGGGAACTAATCGGTAGGTATGTGGATAAAGAATTACTTTGAAGATGTTAGTCTGATTCCGATTTAAATATACCTAGAACGATATCTATTCGAACTGACTATATGGGTAAACAGTAAATATGACTCTTCCAAGCTTTCATCCTGTCTTTTTTAGTGCGATTACTTTGGTGGTAATGTTACAGCTTTAAACCAAAAGTCTGCTATGGATTTGATTACTTTCATAAATTCGTCAAAGTCGAGTGGTTTAACAATATACGCATTGGCATGAAGATCATAAACTCTAAGTATGTTTTTATCAGCACTGGAAGTAGTTAAAATGATTACAGGTATATTTTTAAGGTCATCATTCTCTTTTATTTCTTTAAGAACTTCACGTCCATCTTTTTTTGGTAAATTCAAATCCAAAATAATTATATCTGGAAGTGTAGAACCTAAGAACTTATCCTTATCGTATAAAAAACGGATTGCTTCTTCTCCGTCTTCTGCAATATGAAGATTAGTTATAACTTTTGCATCGCTGAAGAACTCTGTTATTAATCCAATATCTCCTTTATTATCTTCAACTAAAAGAATTTCCAAAGGCTTAGTTGATATTGTCATTTTTAAAATCTTCATAAACAGAACTAATATTGAACAGTTGGTCTGAATTTATGATCATTATTTGTTATAGATTTTTATTTGATATACATAAATATATCTATTTTTATCTTCGCAAATTATCTAAATATTTCCAGTAGCTCTTTGACTATATAAATAAAAACTACTTAAACGCACAATCTCAAAAAAGTCAAACCAAAATGGAAAAGCTACTAATCAAAGAAGATGCTCAAGATTCAGTTTAAATTTAGTGATGATACTAAACAAAAAATAATTAAATCATGAATTCACATCTAGAATCCACATACATCTGCAGTACACAGTTTAGAGCAGGATGGACATCTATGATTATGCAAGGGCTAGTAACTGATTATTTGTCTGTATTTAATCAAGACTTGAGACATTCTGGCATTGATATTATTGATTATGTACAATGGGGAACACATTTCTGTCAATTCTATCAAACCACGGAGGATTTGATAAATACACTTGTTCCTTATTTCAAAGCAGGACTGGAAAACAATGAATTTTGCATGTGGGTCACATCAAAACCATTGGAAGTAGAAGAGGCAAAAGAAGCCTTTAGAAAGGCGGTTCCTGATATTGATGTTTATATTGAGAAAGGACAACTTGAAATTATTTCTTACTTCCACTGGTATGTAAAAGATGGTTCTTTCGATTCAGATAGAGTACTGAATGGGTGGGTTGAAAAACTCAATAAGGCTCTGGATAATGGCTATGATGGTTTAAGGTTAACTGGAAATACTGTTTGGCTAGAAAAAGAAGATTGGAACGATTTCGTTGATTATGAGAGAGGTGGATAGAGTCCTACATAACTACTAGATGATAGCGCTCTGCACTTATAATCTAGATAGGTGCAATGCAATTGAAATCATCGATGTAGTCGTCAACCACCAATTTGCTTTGATCAAAAAGAACAGAAAATGGGAATAAATAGAAAGTTCCAAGTGCAAACAAATAGCGCAAGCACTACAAGATAGCGAAGCTAGTCGTCGAGTTACCAAAGCTGTCAAGGCTGAACGACAGCAGTTCTTTAACATACTAAAAACGTTACCGATGATGATATGCCTGCTAACATCTGATCATCACGTCACCTTTGCTAACAGAAGCTTCCGAGATAAATTTGGTGAATCAGGTGGAAGATGTTGTTATGAGTACATATTTGGAAAAACAAAGCCGTATGAGTTATGTGAAGCATATAATGTACTTAAAACAGGACAGCCACACAATTGGGAACTTAATATCTTGAATGGAAGTACAATTATTGATGTCTACAACTTTCCTTTTACCGATATCGATGATTCGCTTATGATCCTTGAGATGGATATCGATATCACTGAACGCAAAAAAGCAGAAGAAATGTTAAAGTTGAAAGTAGAAGAGCTTAAACGCTCAAATGAAGAATTGGAACAATTTGCTTATATTTCGTCGCACGATTTACAAGAACCTTTGCGGATGATAACAAGTTATCTGCAACTTTTGCAAAGAAAGTATCAGGGCAATCTCGATGATACAGCCGATAAATACATCAATTTTTCTATTGACGGGGCTGCCCGTATGCAAAATCTGATAATTGACTTTTTAGAATACTCGAGAGTGAGTACAGTAGACGATGAACCTGAAAGTATTGATTGTGAGTTCATTTTGAATAAGGTATTATCAGATATAAAAGCGGTTATTAAAGAAAATAAAGCTACTATATCTCATGATACTTTGCCTGAAGTAATGGTAGATTCTAACCAACTTGGTCAGGTGTTTCAGAATCTTATACTCAACGGAATAAAATTCTGCAGCGAAGACGCGCCCAAAATTCATATCGCTGCTGATAGAAAAGCAAATGAATTAGTATTTTCAGTGCAGGACAATGGAATTGGAATCGATCCGCAATATTCGGAAAGAATCTTTGAAATTTTTAAAAGATTGCATAAAAGGGTAGAATACTCTGGAACAGGAATAGGGCTTGCGATTTGTAAGAAAATTGTGGAAAGACATGGTGGATGTATATGGGTAGAATCTGAACTAGGTAAAGGTTCAACTTTTTATTTCACATTACTAACCAACACTGCACAGAATTTCTAAAATCAGATTTTAATGTATAATGGGAAACATCTTAAAATAGTTATGTAAGTTCACTTATTAAAGAAGTCTCATACATGTGGCCACCTTTTTTCTAGCTTGAAGTTATGACGTGATTATCTAAATTTTTTTCTAATATAAAGTTGGAACCAATCTAATCAGATGGTACCATTTTGACGGTCTTGATACATAGGTCATTATAATATCTATGTGTTTTGCATCAATTTGGGTAAATAATGCTCTCAATTTTAGGTTAAAATGGCAAAAATACACTGATTTAGACATAAAACGTGTGTATTTTACCCTGAAATTAAAAAACGGCTTTGGAGTGGGAAATTGGAGAGCGGAGGATCTATTGGAACTATGGGAAATGAAACAATTTCTGATGTTATAAAAAACTATGTTGAAAATCAGTGAAACCAGGAAGGAAAATAAGCATATCACCGAATAAAAATGCTCGATTTTCAATAATCCCATTATGACCAAAGCGCTGGCGTGAACACACCCTGTTACTTGCAGTTGGGTGCACCCGCGCAACTTTGACTCAGATGAGATCGTCAGTTGGTCTATCTATTTTCATTGCCATTATTTTTTCAAACACTGGAACTAAAACTGTATAATACGCGTTTATCTCCGTCTCATGATTCCAGATTTCCATAGGTTGGAATCTTTGCGTTTCAAGGAACTGTTTTAGTTCTGAAATCTGATTTAAACTACGATTATGAAACTGTATTGCTTTAATTTTCGGGACTGTTTTTGCAAGCAGATGGATGTCTTTTTTTGAAGGTCTGAAGTTCAGGTGAACAAAGTTTTCATTAGGTTTAAGAGTTGATATCTTCTCTCTTGAACTAATTACTTTAATTTGTATGCTTTTTTCATTAGCATATTCCCTTCCTAAATGATCTTCAACTTTATCTATCCCACTTTTCCGATAAAATTGCAAATTTTGTTCCATATTCTTATTATCTCTAGCCGTTTCCAAAGATTTGAACAAATCTGGGTTTTTAATTTTATTATTTAAAATTTCCACATTCCTGGTGGCGCTTTTATTGACAAAGTCTATGTCTGATAGAAAAGAATCATTTGTAGCAATTGCAGATGCAACATTTACTGTTTCTTCTTCAGACAATCCATTTGAGACCAACAAATTATTCGTGGAAAGTTGATGAAACCTATGTCAAAGTAAAAGGTAAATGAAAATATTTTTATCGGGCAGTTGATTCAAATGGAGAGACAATCGATTTCATGTTAAGTGCAAAACGAAACCGAAAAGTAGCGAATAGATTCTTTAAGAAAGCTTTGAGTTCTAATCATAATCAAATTCCACGAGTAATAACTGTTGATAAGAATCCAGCTTATCCATCTGCTATAGATGAACTGAAAAATGATGAAATATTACCTAAAAACGTAGGCATTCGACAAATCAAGTATTTGAACAACATTATAGAACAAGATCATAGATCTATAAAGCGAATCACTAATCCAATGTTAGGATTTCAATCTTTTCAATCTGCTAATAAAATTTTAAAAGGAATTGAAGCTATGAATATGATCAAAAAAGGACAAGTAAATAATCTAAATTACTATGTTCTTAATGAAGTCAAATACATTAATCAATTGTTTGGTATAGTTTTATAATGTTGGTACATTTTTCTTGAATATTTTGATTTTTATTCATTACTTATAGATTTACATGCTTATTTTGAAGTTTTTGCAACGGAACCTACTTTGTTATACTTTTGGTGATGATGAACCAAGGGATATAAAGAAACAACTTATTGCATGGAATATGCCACAATTAACATAATCTCATTGATAAGATAGTTTTATATGCGACATGTGCATATAATATGCACCAGGAGTGCATATGATCCAAGCTAGAGTTAAAATGTCAGAGAGAACGAATCAAGTTCTGAATATTGTTAAAGCTAAATATAATCTAAAGGACAAGAGTGCTGCTATCAACTTAGTTGTATCTCAATATGAAGAGAAAATACTTGAGCCTCGATACAGTCCTGAATTCATAAATGAAATGCTTGATTCGGAAAATGATGAAGTAATTGGACCATTCGAAAATGCTGATGAATTAAAAGCGTACATCAAAAGCTTGCCTGATGAGGATGAATGAGCTTGTACAAATTATTGATTAGAGGGAAACTTTCAAAAGAGTTAAGAAAGTTAAACACGAAGAATCATATACGGTTTGATGCAATCTTCAAGAAAGCCAATGAAATTTGCGTCAATCCTCAGCATTACAAAAATCTCAATTATCCTTTAAACAAATACAAACGAGTACATATTGATTCTAACTTTGTACTCTGTTTTTCGGTTGACGAAAAAACGCAAACAGTGACATTAGTGAAATTAGTCCATCACGAAGATGCTTATTAATCAAGTGTACATTTGTATAAGTTGTTAAACTGTACTTACACTTCAATTTAGAATCAAAGTTAATTTTGGGCAGTGTACCTAAATTTCTACAAAATATAACAGAATGAAGAGCCAATGATTATTTAACAAAATTTATGTTTTTTTGTCTTCACTAATGCACAGTTTTTGCTATAAAACCTACGCATCAATGAAAAGCCAAAAAATCCCGATTTGGAATTAAAAAAAATGATAGAGAACAGTCATTTTTACAGAACTTTCGATACATTACTGTTTAATTAAAATTGATAGCAAAGAAATTTATTGAATTTTGCTATGCTTTTTTAGTACTTTTTTTGCATTTACTAGGGATGCAATCGGCCAAATATTGCACATTCCTATATGACATAGAATAACCGAGTTGAGAAAAGTATAGTATAAAAGAAAGGTAGAAAAAAGAAAAAATTTATGTAGATGGAACTGTTTGAAATTTTTAGATTAACCCTCCAATAAAATAATGTATATATAAATAAAAGGACGCTTATTGTCTTTAAATGTCTTATTATAAAGTTAAATAAGGTCGATTTATTAGTCTTAAAACATGGAGATAAGGATATATGTTTGCAATAGAAGATTTAAAACCTGTCTTTGATAGTGCTTCTATTTAAAGGAATTAGATAGTATATTACTACCCCTCGAATTCCTCTTTATTCTATTGTATCATTAGAAAGGATTTTTTGCAACGGAACCAATATTTGTAACTTCCAAGATAAATAGAACAAAAAAGGAAGAACCACTATTTTACATGTAGAACTTACGCACTTGATGTATAAAAAAATTATGTATCACACAGTTAGCTGTCGTATGCTACTGATTTTCCAGTTCAACTGCGCAAATCCTAAACAAGTTATGAGACCTTCTTATTTATTCTTCTTTAAAAGTTCCTTGTAAATCGTAGCTATAAATTTTACCGCTGTCGGCACCTATGATAACATCATAACCCGTTGTTGTTTTTATGTACCAGTATGGTTCTTTACATTCTGGTGTTAATGGCCAGGCAAGTATTGTTGCTACAAACATCTCATGAAATTTAGAATTAAAAATATCAATTGCTTTTTTATAATCAATTTTATAGGAGTCAAAGACTCGTAGTCCATGAGGATAAATTATTGGTACCGCCTGCATTGTCCCTATCAATGGGGGTTCAGCCGAATAATATTTATAACAAATTCCATCAACTGTTCGATAAACATAATCCCATCCCAGAATATCACTTGATGAACTTCCTACCCCGTTCTTGATATGAGCTTTTTGGAACAAAAGTCCTTTGAATTTTACTCTCAATTTAGCTGCTTCTTTATTTATACAATCTTTGAAATCAACATGAGTTTTACCTCTTCAAAATTTAATTTTTTTTGTTTTCTATAATTTTTCTCTTCGATAAAATTTCTATTTTCCTAAATTATTTTAAATAAACTGTACAAAAAATAGATTCCGAATGAAATTTACTTTGTCACAAAACTTAACCACACAAAAAATAGTTTCTGAATAAAATTTACTTTTTAATTAAATGTTTTAAAATCAAACAACAATTTAATATTGACTATATTTTTATTATTTTCGGAAATCTTCACAAATTTAACATTGAAAATAATTTAATGTTATTTTAGTTTTATAATAATTTTTATATAATGCTTAATTTTACATGAAACATTTTAAAAATTATATGCATTTTGATATTAATTATATTTTATCATTATTTCTGGATGATATCACAAAGTTATCAGCAAATACAATACTTTAAGATAGCAACTATCATCATAAAATATTGCTATTTTTCAAATTTTACATTCAAATTTAATAGGTTTCTTTGATAGTGTAGCCAAACTTCTGTGAAATCTGACTGGTTCCTTATTTTCTTCTTTCACCGCAAAAAGTTGAATTCAGAGCCAATAGTTTTACTGTCCCAACTCGAGTTCCTATTATGTTCGTTGATACATAGGTTTTATAGCAAAACATATGCATTTTTCAATTCAGAGACAGCGGGTATACAATTCTATATTTAGTTATGATGCCTTAGGTTTACTAGGGCCTGCAGCATGAATGTTTAAAATGCTTTATTTTGGTGTAGAACTCTAGAGTGGAGCTTTTTCCTAGCTATAATCGCTATCGATTTGAATTTTACAGAAAATCATGCACATTGCTTTTTAGTATGTTTTGTGATTAACTTTCACAGGTTAATCGAGCCTTAATTTTAAATATGGAACGCAAAATATATTACATGACTAAATTCCGTGAGTAATAGCTTAAATTCAGGATCATGAGGCCACATGACAGTAAATACAGCCATTAAATCAAGCGATAAAAAAACAAAAGATGCAGCATATTTCTCACAAATCATACGGCAGCATCTTCAGAAACTTACACAAGAGTATAATATCAGCTATCTGGGTATTTTTGGTTCTTATATTCGCGGTGAACAAAAGGAGGATAGTGACCTTGATATTCTTGTGGAATTCTCTAAAGTACCTGATCTCTTCGAATTCATTGGGCTTCAGCAGGAGCTTTCAGAAATACTTGATGTAGAAGTGGATCTTGTCATGAAAGATGCGTTAAAATCTGAAATTGGGAAAAGGATTCTTGAAGAGGTCATACAGGTATGATCGAACGTAATGTTGGAGATTATCTGCAAGATATCCTTGAGACGATTAAAAGTTGTGAAAGTTTTATTGAAGGAATGGATTTCGATCAATTTGTTTCCGATGAAAAAACAATTTTTGCCGTGAACCATGCACTTGAAATTATTGGGGAAGCAACAAAGCATATTCCTGAAAAAGTTAGAAAGGGGTATCCACTTGTTCCCTGGAGAAAAATGGCTGGAATTAGGGATGTTATAATTCATGCTTACTTTGGTGTTAATTTGAATGTTGTATGGAATACTGCAAATGAAAGATTATCTGAACTAAAAATAGCTATTGAAAAGATACTGGAAAAAAAAATTTTGAATAAAGCTTCCTTTTAGAGGTATGAGAGATCTTACAGGAATGTCTTGATCCTTGAAGAATTTAAGATAAATGCATAGATTTTAGTACAAAAACTGTGCATAGAATTAGAAGACACAAAAAAGAAACAAGACAATATCGATCACCTTAAAGAATGTCATTTTTGCCTTTGAAATTAGGTGACCAACCAATTCAAATTATGCATGGAGATAACGTCTACCAAAATGGAGTTAATAAAAATCAAATATTAATTATGTCATTCATGAGATATTTGTGTAGTTCATGAGATAATCAATTTAGCTATGTATCGCCAGATCAGTACTGGCCATCGTCAGTTTCAAGATCCATATCCATGTTCTTTATGTCCATGTTTTTCGTGTCCATTTTTTTGGTCGGTTTCGCTGTTCACGACCATTTTCTTCTCTTTAACCATAACAGGTTCTGCGCTTACTGCTACAGCTGTCAAAGATACTCCATAAAGGACTGCCATAAAAATAGCCAGTACCTGTTTCATTCTCCTAGATGATTGTTTCAACATTTATTTCACTCCTTTATTATTGAAATTAATAATTTTTAGATAATGATTTTTATTAAGGGATTTTGTTTGTTGGTAACTATTTAACCTATCAAAAATCAGTTGATCGATATCTATTTTGATGCAATAGTTATTTTTTATCTAATTTATTTGCCTTGTTGCATCATTTCCTTAATCTTTTGAACATCAGCTATCGCAGTTTTCTTTAACGATATCATTTTTTCCAGATCACTGATTTTTATTTCCATCAATTTTATTATCATATCCATTCTCATTACTGCAACTTTCTTTTTTTGTTCTACTGTCAGAAGTTCCCACATTTCAACCATTGCAGTCTGCATTATTGGACTCTTTCCTACCATTGAATGTTCTTCGCACATGTTTTAAAATCTCCTTTCTTAGCTTTCATAGATAATATTCTTTAAAAAATAAGGATTATTAAGAGAAAAAATGAACTTTATATTTAAATAACCTTATCAGAAGAGTTCGTTTTTATGACTGGTTCAGCTATCTTTTTTGCGTTAACGTTATCAGTTTTAGGTAATACTTTAGGATCTGATTTTATCATACTATATACCCCCTATAATTCAATAAACATTATGCAGATTTATTTTTAGTAATTGTTTTTACAATATAGATATATTGTAACCTATATGTACTAATGTATTTTTATATTTTCCTTGTAGAGTTTAAATACTATATTTAAAAATGAGGTAATAAATTTCTGGAAGTTTTAATTGTACCTATGAGCTTGTACAACATCTACAGACTGAAGTAAAATCCCGAAATAATTAGGAGACAGTTCTGAAGTCTAGAGAAATAGTGGTTTCTGCTTAAATAAGTAAAATATGGAAACTTAAATCGTAAATATACTCCTTTGTCTTAAAATTTTTAGTGAATAAACCATATATATATCATTGATTTTCTTCTAAATATATATAAAGTTGTTTTCAAAGTATTGATGTTTAGCCAACTTATGCTGCGTTTTCGCTAAATTTTTATATTCTTGATCAAAAATGAATCGATACGATTTTAAAAACTAAATTCTGAAGAGCAGGAGATATCTTACTAGCATAGTAATGCTTATTTTAGTTTAAAGCCGATAATTGTTCATGGATATTTCAGAGAGAAAAATCTTCAAGGAGCTAACCTTCAAGGGGCTAATCTTCAAGGAGCTGACATTGAAAGAGCTCAGCATCTATCTATGCTACAAGATTAGATGAAGAGCTACCCATATCATTAAAAGAAAAGTATCCTGTCATTTTTGAAAAACCGGAATGAATTTTGGGACTGAAAAATTCACACAATAGATTCTATAATGGTAAGATAAATTATGTAAATTTTAGTAAAATAAATTATATTAAGAAGTCGGTGATTTTATTGACAATACGAGTTGTTGCAAATAATTACGTCAAACTTGAAAAAAAACAAGAATTTATAGATTTGTGTAAAAAACTTGTTGAAGAATCTATAAAAGAAGAAGGCTGCATGGACTATGGACTTTATCATGAATTAGATAATCCAGGAATCTTGACGATGCTAGAAGAATGGCGAGATAAAAGTAACCTTAATGAACACTTAAACTCCAATCATTTTAAAGAAATATTTCCCTTGTTGTTAGAATATCTCCAAAAAGAAACGGAGATTAATATGTATACGAAAAAGTTCTAATTTTTAGTTCAAAAGAATAAACTGGCATCTGTTTTTGATATTTGCGAGTGGGGGTAGTATTAATTGGGGAAACAAAAGAATGTATCGCAGATGCCATATAAGATACTACTACTTATTATTATATAAACCGATGTTAAAAAAGATAATTTATTGTGTTTCTCAGAAGTACTGTGAATAAATGCATATAATAAACAGTACAGTAACAAAAAATTCATTTCGTGTACTTGAATTTTCAGGTTGACTTTTCATTTTTTCATGAATCATTAAAACTATTGCTTGTTTGCAATACGGTTAAACAGGGGTTATGGGTCCGAGTTTTAAACAAATGGACAATTACAGGAATCTAACTTCATGATTAATTAGATATGGATGGTACTGCTGACGATGCATACATCAACAGTATTTATCCCATTCTGGGAAAATTATTTGTCTGTCTCCCAAGTAGTGTTAATTTTACAACATTGTATGTTTTTTCATAATGTTCTTTGTATTACAAGTATGATGACCGTTTAGGTCAAATATTTTCAAGTATTCCAGGAGCTCAAGATGCTTTATGAGTTCCAAAAGCTCCATGAGTCCGAGATCGACAAAGTTTTCTTATTTCGTATGGAACTTCGGGAATGCATAGATTTTGACACAAAAACTGTGCATTGGGAGATGGTGCTTTAGCATAGTGGTAACTAATTCTTAAATATTGTGGGATATTGACTGCATTTGCTCAGCATCCCACAGCGTTTTGAGTTATTCGATTCGTTCATTTATTGACAATACCGTTGAGTGTCATTTTTGAATAAGATCCTTTGATATGAACTCAGAAGAGACTAAATCACGTGTTGATTTTGTAACAATCGAAATAAAATACGATATGTCCATATAAAAGTTATATTTTTATATATTCAAAGAAAACAATTTAGTTGGAAGGACGGTTGGGATAAAAAAGGCAAAACCAAAAAAAACTTTAACAATTAAGAAAGTTAATCATTTTTCATTAGAAATAAAATAGCACATAAAGGTGAAAATTATAGTGTCAAAATGCAGAAATATTATTCTTGCAACGGAACCCATTTGTGTACATCTACATAATGTTGATTTAAGTATTATTGGATAATTATGGCTATTTCTGATCGTTTGACTTTCGATGACGTCGAGATTAGGATCCAAGAACAGACAGCTGAGTTGGGAAAAGCCAATCAGGCATTTCACACCGAAATTATAGAATGCAAGAGCGCTAAGAATGAGTTGATTAAACTTAAGGATAAACTCGAAGCCGAAATTACGTGTAGATACAATCGTATTCTTGAAGGAATCAACAAGATCTTCAGTATTGCATTGCAGGCCAAAACAGAAGAAGATATGGGATATGAGTGTCTATCGGTGGCTTTAAAAGTGACCGGTAGTCGGGTCGGTTTCGTTTCTTTAATAGGCGATGATGGGCTACTGCATGATGTTGCAATCAAAGACATAGTATGGGAATCTTGTGGGATGCATAACAAGACTGGGCAGCGCCGTCCCCCTGAAAATTTCATTGTTCACGGTATTTATGGCCATGTTGTTAACAGTGGCAAAAGTTTCTTTACTAACAATCTACCTTTGCATCCCTACATCATCGGCCTACCACATTTCTATCCTCCGCTTCAGTCATTTATTGGCGTGTCCCTATCCTTTGGATGGTAAAATAAAGGGCTTGCTTGCTGGTCGCAAACCGTGACGGCGGTTATAGTTACGAGCAGCAGAAGGATCCCGAAGCTATTGCGCCAGTGATTGTGGAAGCTATTCAGAGACAAAGATCGGAAAGTGATCTTCGTGAAGCTTATGAGAATCTCCGGGTGAAATCCGAGGAGTTGAATGTTCAGTCCGAAGAACTGCGTATGCAAAACGTGGAGTTGCAGACTCAATCAGAGGAACTTCATGCAGCAGATGAAACCTTACTGGAGAGCGATAAACGGTTCCGTACTATGGCTAATGCAATCCCACAGTTAGCTTGGATCACTGATCCAGATGGCCATATCTCATGGTATAACGAACGGTGGTGCTCTTATACAGGTACCATACCCGAGCAGATGGAAGGGTGGGGCTGTCAGAGTGTTCACGACCCGGGAGTGCTGTTAAAATACTGGAACAGTGGAAAGCTTCGCTTTCTACTGGGCAGATATTTGATATGGAGTATCCTTTGCGCGGCGCTGACGGTATTTTCCACCCGTTCATCACGCGAGTTTTGCCCTTGACAGATGCTGTAGGGAATGTCCTTCAGTGGTTTGGGACAAATACCGATATTACAGATCGTAAAAGAGCAGAAGAAAAACTTCAAACCTTAGTGAATGTTGTGGAATCATCAAGTGATGCTATCCTTACTTTATCCCTTGATGGTATTATTACTACCTGGAATAAGAGTGCTGAGTGTATTTATGGTTATTTGGCTGAGGAAGTTCTGGGAAAAAATGTGTCAATACTTGAACCTGATAATCTAAAAGGTGAAACAAAAAAGCTAATTGAAGAGGTTAAGCCGGGAGAAAATACCCAGCACTATGTAGCTTCAAGGTTAAGAAAAGATGATGAATTAATACATGTTTCAATTGCTTTTTCTCCGGTTTTTGATGCATCTAAAAAGCTTGTGGCTATCTCAGCTATTACTAGAGATATTACTAAGCACATTGATGCCGAAAGATCTTTATTAAAATCTGAAATAACCAGGAAGCAAGAACTATATCATAGAATCAAGAACTATATCATAGAATCAAAAACAATTTGCAAGTGATCTCTTCCTTACTGGATCTTCAAGCTGATAAATTTAAAAAGATAGAGTTTATTAAAAATTCTGAATTTTTGGAAGCTTTCAGAGAAAGCCGAGATAGAGTGATATCCATGGCTCTTATTCACGAGGAATTATACAAACGTAAACAATTCGAAACTCTGGATTTCTCGGCATACATTCGAAAATTAGTTGAAAAAACTGTTCAGACTTACAGATTAGATAATAAGAATATTTTTCTGCACACGGACTTGGTAGAAAATATATTCTTAAATATGGATGATGCAGTTCCTTTGGGAATAATTGTCACTGAACTAGTTTCAAACTCTCTTAAATATGCATTTTCAGGGAGAAATGAAAGGAGAATTTATATCAATCTTCATAGAGAAAAAAACTGAGAAAGTATCAGTAACAGAAAAGACGGTAAATACGAAGGCTGTAAAAGTACTGGTTTTATTTTGAAGGTTGCAGATGATGGGATAGGTATACCTGAAAGTATTGATTTAGAAAATCTCAATAGTCTTGGCATACAGTTGGTAACTACCTTAATAAATCAGTTAGATGGAGAGTTTGAGCTGAAAAGGAATCAGGGGCTGGAATTCATTATTAAGTTCACAGTAACCAAAAAATAAAAAAGCATCAACTAATATAATATACATAGTTTTTATAGCGCAAACTATATATTTATGGTAACTTGATTTTTTTCATATTTGTATAGTTATAACAAAATTCAATCCAGTTTTTCAAAAAAGGCAGGACAAGAGATTAACATCTGTTATAATTCATGAGATCAGGATTATACAACTGATACACCAATTAGTTTAATCTATAACTATATATTATAGTATAAAAATATATATAAACAACAACGTATATTTGGAATCGTGTAAATAATGTTTTTGTAATTTCCAGTTAAATATAGGAAAAATGGTTCCGTTGCAAAAAATTATTTATAATGATACAATAGAATAAAAAGAAAATCAAAGATAGTAACATGCTATCTAATTCCTTTAAATGGAAGCATTATGAAGGAGAAATTATCCTATTGAATGTGAGATGGTACTTAAAATATCCATTAAGCTATAGAAATTTAAAGGAAATGATGATAG
>OCZT010001229.1_pt1 | contig 26575 bp, 27 predicted proteins | sample 1539031 | NCBI WGS metagenome assembly OCZT01 (sample SAMEA3539308, study PRJEB22396) | soil metagenome | biome: tundra; feature: field; material: soil | place: USA | collected 2010-05 | depth 0.15 m | reverse complement strand
GCTGGGTGAGATCGGGCGCGGAGATTTTGGTCATGGCAATAAGGCTGGTTTACGCTCGAAGCATGCCACATGTCCGGCGATTGGCAACCCGCTCCTTGTTGATGGTGTGCTCATGGAGCCCCCCAATTGGGCGGACGCGGTATCATTTGGCGAAAGAGGAGTCTGCCACGAGCCCGCCGGATTCGCCGTCCCGGGCTGCGGGTGGCACTGCGGAACGGCCGGAAGAACTGAGGCAGGTCAGGACGATCATTTCACCGCGGCGCCTTGTGCGGGTACTCCTTTACGACGAACCAACCACCATGAACGAGGTGATGGTGCAATTTGGTTCTTACCAGACGCTGATGCAGAACAAGGAGCTGCAGTCACTAATTCAAAAATTGTACTACGATGCCGAGAAGAAGCGCATCAAGCGAGGAGCCGGCGGCAAAGAGGCGGGAACCCCGCGTCGCCTCATGGATTTCTTCCGGCAAATTGAGCTCAACTATGATTTGCGCAGCATCTCCGAAAGTCGTTTTTGGGACATGCTCCCAGTTGAGTTCGCGAAATTTAAGAATTAGCGAATTTACCCATGCCCCAGAAAGCCAGCGCGTCCGGCAGTGAGCTGTTTATTGTCGATAACAGCAATCCCGACTGGCAGGTCCGGCGTTACCTTCGCGACTGGTGTCAGGTGGCCCGGCAGTTCGACATCGCCACAGGGTACTTTGAAATCGGCGCGCTGCTGTGCCTAAATCGCGAGTGGCTCGCCTCCTTCTCGACAAGCACCAAGATTTACAGCTGCGATCCTAGTCACTAGGGTCCTTTCAGGTTGCCCAGACTAACACCAGCCCCGGCTCCGTTTCAGGCGGTCACGTCATCACGCTAGAAAAATTTGCCACGGATTTGCCACCGACCCTGTTTTTCGCTTCACTTCGCTGCAACTATGTGCATCGTGTTTCTTGTTCTAACTCACTACTAAACAACTCAAAGCACGCTTAACGAAGCTCTTCTGTTGTCTGGACAAACTCGGTTCGAGTCCCGTCCATCCCGCCAGTTATGGCCTCCGTTCGGCCGGGTTTCGCGGGGCGCAGGCGTGGCCCGGGGCCGGGCCCAGGGTTCAGCCTTCCAGGAGGGATTCCGCGCCGTCGATGAAAATTTCCGTGCCGGTGATGAAGTCGGCTTGGGCGGACGCGAGAAACATCACCAGTTGGGCCACTTGGTCCGCTGAGCCGGGGAGCCCATCGGTCAGGGGAACGTTGCCTTTGGGAAACTTCACGGGCAGCCGCAAACCGGTGACACCCCTTATTTCCGTATTATGTGCGATGTGCGTCGCAATCGCGCCCGGGCAAATGGTGTTCACCCGGATGCGATGAGTCGCGAATTCCAATGCGCACATGCGGGCGAACGCGACCTGTCCCGCCTTGGACGTTGCATAGGCCGAAGCCCCGGTGTTGCTGAACATCCGGGTGCCGTTGACCGAGGACGTGATGATGATCGAGCCGCCCCGGCGTTTCAACAGGGGCAGCGCCAGTTTCACGGTCAGAAACGTGCCCCGGAGATTGATGGCGATGGTTTCATCCCATTCCTCCGGCTTGAGTTTGGCCACGCTGGTCCACACCCCGTTGATGCCGGCATTCGCAAAGACAATATCGAGCCGACCCCACGTGCGCTTCAATCGATCATAGGCCCGGGTCATCGCCGCGGTTCGCGAGACGTCGGCAATCAACGGCAGGACTTCTCCGCCGGTCGCGGCGATTTCCCGGCAGGCTTTCTGCACTTCGTCCGGGGTCCGGCCGACCACGGCCACTTTCACGCCCGCCTCTGCCAGGCGCAGCGCCGCGGCCTTGCCAATTCCCGAACTGCCGCCGGTGATGAGCGCGACTTTGCCGGCCAGGGACTCGGGTGGCTTCAGTTTGGGAGCGACAGCGGTGGGTGGGGACATGGGAAGGGAATTGAAGACAAACCGTGGGCTTCGAATTCCAATGACCGCGAAATTCCCCGCCGGTGCCGCTCCTCCTTCCAATTAGCCCGCAGGTGGTTTTGGCTCTTGCTCTAAGATATCTGAGGCCCGGACGTTATCTTTTTCCTTGGATTGCCAACCGGGCAAAACCGCCAACGTTCAGGCCATGGTCAAAATCACTGGCGAATATCAGGGCGACCTGCATTGCCTCGCCTTCCACGAACCCTCGGGCACCGCCCTCAACACCGACGCGCCCAAGGACAACCAGGGCCGTGGCGAGGCGTTTTCACCGACGGACCTCACGGCGACGTCGCTGGCCACCTGCATGGCGACGACCATGGCGATGGCGGCGCGCAAGCACGGCCTCGAGCTGCCTGGCCTCAAGTTTGAAGTGACCAAGGAGATGTCGACTGACGCCCCGCGCCGCATTGTCCGGCTGGCGACCCAACTCTGGCTGCCGATCGCGAAGACGGATGAAGCGGCCCGGGTCTTGGAATTTGCCGCGCAAAACTGCCCCGTCGCCCAAAGCCTCAATCCGTACATCGACAAGCCCGTGACCTTCCACTGGGCGGAGGCGTGAGACCGGATGGGATTTGATTTTACAGGAGGCAACCGAGGTAAGTGAGGAGGACTCCAGCCATTTTGACTGCGGATGTCACGGATCGGGTAGCCTAAATCATCGAGCTGCTCTCACGAGGAGCAGCGAAATATCCGGCCTCGTTTGTTCCTCAGATACCTCCTGTAAAAATTTGAAGCCATGGCCGGTTTTAAGGCCATTCCCTCACTATGGCCCGATCCGATAGGTCGTATTGAAAATCAGCTGGATGTGTTTCGAGACGAAGACCCGCACCTTGATCTTGCCCGTGTTCGCATCCGCCGGCACCGCCCGGCCCTCAATGTGGCGCTCCTCGCCGTCATCGCTCAGGCCCCGGCCCTTGAATTGGACGGTTTCGCCCTTCGCGAGCTGACGCAGGGCATCGTCCGTCAGCTCAATCGCGATCCAGCCGTGTTCGCCCCAGAAGAAATAGGGGAACACCTTGGCCGTGTAGGCGGAATGGTAGAGACCGTTTCTTCTGACGAACGTCGTCAGCGTCATTGAAACGCTGCCCACGTAGATCGAGGTCTTCGTCGGCGCGACCTTCACCTGGTCAAAGCGTTTCAAGGCCGCATCCTCGGCTCCGTGAGCTGTAAGTCCCCACGTCGCGGCGCAAGCGCAGGCCAGCAGCAGCCGATAAACCATGCGGGACTGTGTCTACACCTCAGGGTGGGTCAAGGGAGGGTCCCGCGTGGATAAGAAATGTGTGCAGGCGGCTATCCTGAGACCCGGCTTCATGTCCTGTCATTCTGGCCGTAGCGAAGAATCCAGTGAGATTTTGCCGCGGGTGCCGATATCATCCAACTGGATTCTTCACTTCGTTCAGAATGACAATCCCCCAGGGCTTGCAAATTCGCGTTGCGCGCCGGCGCGCCCCGGCGTCAGCTCATTCCGCCATGGCCAAGAAGTCTTCCCTCGCGATCTGGGGCGGCCGCTTTACTGCGGGTCCCGCCGAGTTGATGCTGCAGTTCAGCGAGTCCGTCTCGTTCGACCGCCGCCTCGCGCCGTTTGACATCGCCGGCAGCAAGGCCCACTCGGCCATGCTCGCGCACGTGGGCCTCATCACGGCGAAGGAACGCGACGCCATCCACACCGGGCTGGAGGTCATTCTGGCGGAGATCGCCGCGGGCAATTTTGCGTGGGACACCGCGCTCGAGGACGTCCACATGAACATCGAGGCGGCGCTGACGAAGCGGGTGCCCGCCGCCGGCCGGCTCCACACCGCGCGCAGCCGGAACGACCAGATCGCGACCGACATGCGGCTCTGGCTCAAGCACGCGTGCGGCATGCTCGGGGAGAAGATCGCCGGGGCCGAGCGCGCGCTGCTGGCCGTCGCCGCGGCGAACCGCGACGTGCTGATCCCGGGCTACACCCATCTCCAGCGGGCCCAGCCGGTGCTGCTCGCGCACCACCTGTTTGCGTGGCTCGAAATGCTCGACCGCGACCGGGCGAGACTGGCCGACGTGGCTGCCCATGCCAACTGGTGCCCGCTCGGCTCGGGGGCGCTGGCGGGCACGACGCTGCCGATCGACCGCGAGTTCACCGCGAAGGCGCTGGGCTTCACCGACGCCAAGGGCCGGCCGCAGGTCACCTCCAACTCGATGGATGCCGTGGCGGATCGCGACGTCCACATCGAGTTCGCCACGGCCTGCGCGCTGTTCGGGGTGCATCTTTCCCGCATCGCGGAGGACCTGATTCTCTGGAGCAGCGTCGAGTTCAAGTTCGTCGAGTTGGCCGATGCGTTCAGCACCGGCTCGTCGCTGATGCCGCAGAAGAAGAATCCCGACGCCTGCGAGCTGTTGCGCGGCAAATCGGCGCGCCTGCAGGGCAACCTGCACACGCTCCTCACGCTCGTGAAAGGCCTGCCGCTGACTTACAACCGCGACCTGCAGGAGGACAAGCCGCCGGTGTTCGACAGTTTTGACCAGTCGGCGTTGTGTGCCGACGTGCTGGCCGGCGTGCTCGGCGGCATGACGTTTTGCCGCGAGCGCTGTGCCGCCGCGGTGGCCGACCCGGCATTGTTGGCGACCGACCTGGCCGACTATCTCGTGCTGAAGGGTGTGCCGTTCCGCGACGCCCATCACGCGGTCGGCGCGGTCGTGCGACTGGCCGAAAAATACGTCATCGCGCTCGACCAACTGCCCACCACAGAAGTGCAGAAGATCCATCCTGCGTTTGGCGCGGACTGGATGCAGGTTTTTGACCTGCAGCGGGCGCTGGCGAAGCGCACCGGTCCCGGCATGCCCGGCCCGGCGCAAGTCGCGAAACAGTTCAAGCGGTGGGAAAAGCTGCTCGGATAATTTTTTATCGCGGAAGCGCGGAAGGATGGAAGGAAGCGCGGAAAGAAACCGATGCTGGGTTTGTTTGAGGTAGGTCGGGCTTTACGCCCGACCTGCATGCCCCGGATGTCGGGGGTAAACCCCGACCTACCAGATCGCACCATCCCGGAGCAGGCCAAGCTGAGCCGCGACCAACGAACCAATGGAATCGATCGAAGCGGTCCTTTCCGCCTAATTCCGCGCTTCCGTTCTTCCGGATTTCCGCGATTTGTTGGGGGCTGACATGGCCAAAATCCGCATTCTCTCCGACCGGGTTGCCAACCAGATCGCCGCCGGCGAGGTGATCGAGCGCCCGGCCGCGGTGGTGAAGGAACTCGTCGAGAACGCCCTCGACGCCGGGGCCACGCGTGTCGAGATTGAGTTCCGCCACGGCGGCCGCTCGCTCATGCGCGTCGAGGACAACGGTTTTGGCATGTCGCGGGACGACGCGTTGCTGGCGCTCGAGCGCCACGCCACGAGCAAGATCGCCGAGGCGGCCGACCTCGACCGGCTCGCCAGCTATGGTTTCCGCGGCGAGGCGCTGCCCTCGATTGCGAGCGTGTCGCGGTTCGAGCTGCAGACCCGCGAGGCGGCGAGCGACGCAGGCACGGAGATCCTGGTCAACGGCGGCAAGTTTGTCCACGTGCGCGACTGCGGCCGGCCGGTGGGCACGCGCATCGAGGTCACCCACCTGTTCAACTCGGTGCCGGCGCGCCGGAAATTCCTGAAGACCGACCAGACGGAGGCGGCGCACATCATCCAGTGCGTGCGGCTCTACGCCCTGGCCTGTCCGGGGACGGCCTTCACGCTGGTGGAGGATGGCCGCGTGATCTTCCGCTCGCCCGAATGCACCACGCTGGCCGAGCGGGTGGCGGAGATCTTCGGCCGGCAGACCGCCGCGGCGCTCGTGCCGCTGGAGGCGGGCGAACAGGGCATGCGCTTGAGCGGACTGATCGGCCGGCCCGGCGCCGGGCGCGCGACGCGGCACGAGATGATTGTGTTCGTCAACCAGCGGCCGGTGGACAGCCGCACGCTCAACTACGCGCTAATCGAGAGTTATCACGAATCGCTGCCGAGGGGCCGCTATCCGCTCGCCTTTGTTTTTTTCGAGTGCGATCCCGCGGCGGTCGACGTGAACGTGCACCCCGCGAAGCGCGAGGTGCGGTTCCGCAGCGAGCCCGCGGTGCGGGCCTTCGTGATTCGCAGCGTGCTGCAGCGGCTGCGGGAGCTGGGCGTCGCAGCTGCGCCCACACTGGCGGATGACGTGCGCGCGACGCCACGCGATTTTCTCCTGGCCCCTGCGACGGTGTTCCCAAGCGGGCCGGGCCCGCGCGTGGGCGATAACGCGCTCCACCACGCGGCCCCGCCAGCCGCGCCTTCCGGCTTGCCCGTGACGGTCCCGGCGGCGGGGCCGTCGGCGTCCGCTGCCGCCTTGGCCCAACGGGCACCGGTGGAAATTCCTGCGGCGCCCGCCCTCCGCCCGGCGGCGCCGTTGAACTGGCGCTTTGTCGGACTGGCGCACGGCAACTATGCGCTGTTCGAAACGGCGGCGGGACTCGTGCTGCTGGACCGGCGCGCCGCGCACGAGCGCGTATGGTATGAGCGGTTGCGCGAGCAGTTCCTGGCGGGGACGGTGCCCAGTCAGCGGCTGTTGCTGCCGGTGCCGGTGGAACTCGATCCCATTCAGAGCGCATTGCTGCTCGACCGGCTGGCGCTGCTCAACGCGCACGGCTTTGAGATCGCCGAATTCGGCCGCAATTTCTTCCGCATCGAGGCGGTGCCCACATGGATGGAGCCGGCGGACGCCGCGCCGTTTCTGCACGACCTGCTCGGGGCCTTTCGCGAAGGCCGGGTGCCCGACCACAATCCCGGCCTTGCCCGCGAGGAACTGGCGCGTCTCGCCGCCGCGAAGGCCATCCGGCTGCCACCGACCGCCGGGGAGGCCGAGCTGCAGGCGCTGGCAGCGCAGCTTTTTGCGACCCGCTCGCCGCTGACCAATCCCTCGGGGCGGCCGACTTACATCGAGTTACATCATGGTGAACTCGCGCGCCGCTTCCAAAAATAGGCGTGCCTCGGGCGGGTCATGGCATGATTCTTGTTCTTCCAAACGCGCCTTTGCCCATGCCGACCGATGCCCAGAAGAAACTGTCCTCACCTCCCACCGCCGTGGGCGCCCTCGCCGGGCGCGCACATGCCGACTCGCCGGAGCAGGTGCTCCGCTCCCTCATCCTGCGGCACCTGATCTCGACCCTGGCGCGCCATGCGGGCTCGGCGACGCCTCGCGACTGGTGGGTCGCCACGGCGCTGGCCGTGCGCGACACGATCCACGAGCGGATGATCGCCACCCAGGGGGTGCACAACACGCAAAACGTCCGCCGCATCTATTATTTTTCGCTCGAATACCTCATTGGCCGGCTCTTCGGCAACAACCTCCTGGCCACCGGGCTGTTCGACACCGCCAAGGCCGCGCTGGAGTTGCTGGGGCAGGATTTCGAGCAGATCCGCGACTCGGAAGTGGACATGGGACTCGGCAATGGCGGCCTGGGCCGGCTGGCAGCGTGTTTCCTGGATTCGCTGGCGACGCTCGATTATCCGGCGCTCGGTTACGGCATCTATTACGAGTTCGGCCTGTTCAAGCAGGAGTTCGCCAATGGCAACCAGGTCGAGCAGCCGGACAACTGGATCCGTTTCGGCGATCCGTGGGAGGTCGTGCGCCCGGAATACACGCAGAAAGTGCGTCTCTACGGCCGGGTGGAAAATGTGTTCGACGACCGCGGCAATTACCGCCCGTGCTGGGTGGACACGAAAATCATCCTGGGGGTCCCGCATGACATCCCCATCGCGGGTTACGGGACGGGCACGGTGAACCTGCTGCGATTGTGGGCCTCAAGGTCGGACGAGGGCTTCGACCTCGCGGCCTTCAATGCCGGCGGCTACGTCGGCGCGGTGCACGAGAAGGCCATCGGGGAGTCCGTGTCGAAGGTGCTTTATCCGAACGACAAGACCGAAACCGGCAAGGAGCTGCGCCTCGTGCAGCAGTATTTTTTCATCGCGTGCTCGCTGCGCGACATCCTGCGCCGCCACTTTCGCACCGCGGGCAACTCCTGGGCGAATTTTGCCGACAAGGTCGCCGTGCAGCTCAACGACACCCACCCGGCGATCGCCATCGTGGAATTGATGCGGATCCTGATCGACGAGGAAAACATGGCGTGGGACGCCGCGTGGGCCATCACCGCCCGGACCTTCGCCTACACCAACCACACGCTGCTGCCGGAGGCGCTGGAGCAGTGGAGCGTGGGGTTGTTCGAGCGGATCCTGCCGCGCCATCTGCAGCTGATCTTCGACCTCAACACCCGGCTGATGCTGGTGGTCGAGGGAAAATGGCCCGGCGACAACGACAAGAAACGCGCCTGTTCCCTGATCGAAGAGAACGGACAGAAGCTGGTGCGCATGGCGAACCTGGCGGTGGTTGGCTCGCACGCGGTCAACGGCGTGGCGGCGCTGCACACCGCGCTGTTGAAAAAGTACCTTTTTCCCGAATTCGACGCGCTCTATCCGGGCAAATTCCAGAACAAGACCAATGGCATCACCCCGCGCCGCTGGCTCCTCAAGAGCAACCCGCGGCTGGCGGCGCTGGTCACGGCCAAGCTCGGCGGTGACGCCTGGGTGCGCGACCTTGACCTGCTGCGGGGCTTGGAAAAATTCGCGGATGACCCGGCGTTCCAGCGCGAATTCATGGCGATCAAGCATGCCAACAAGGTTGAGCTCGCGGGCATCATCCACGCCCAGTGCGGCATCGAGGTGTCGGCGGAGGCGCTGTTCGATGTGCAGATCAAGCGGCTCCACGAATACAAGCGGCAGCACCTGAACCTGCTGCACATCCTCGCGCTCTACCGCCGGCTCCTGCAGAATCCGGCGCTCGATGTCGTGCCCCGCGTGTTTGTCTTCGGCGCGAAGGCCGCGCCGGGTTACGATCTCGCGAAAAACATCATCCGCGCGATCAATCTCGTCGGCGCGCGCATCAATGCCGACGCGCGCATCGGCGGCAAACTCAAGGTCGCGTTCCTGCCGAACTACCGCGTGTCGCTCGCCGAGAAAATCATCCCGGCGGCGGATCTCTCCGAGCAGATCTCGACCGCTGGCAAGGAGGCCTCGGGCACGGGCAACATGAAGCTGGCGCTCAATGGCGCGCTCACCATCGGCACGCTCGACGGCGCCAACGTGGAAATCCGGGACGAGGTCGGCGACGACAACATTTTCATCTTCGGCCTGACGGTGGACGAGGTCGAGGCGCTGCGGGCGCGCGGTTACCATCCCGGCGACTATTACAAGGCCGACGAGGAATTGCGCGCCGCGCTGGACTGGCTGGGCTCGGATTTTTTTGCCCCCGGCGAACACGAGGCGTTCGCGCTCATGCACCACAGCCTGCTGCAGGGCGGGGATCCCTACATGGTGCTGGCGGATTTTCGCTCCTACAGCGCGGCCCACCAGCGGGTCGACGCCGCGTATCGCGACCGGACGAAGTGGGCCCGGATGGCCATCCTCAACACCGCGCGCGTCGGCAAATTCTCTAGCGACCGCACGATCCGCGAGTATGCGAAGGACATCTGGCAGCTCACGCCGGTGAAGATCTGAGCGCTGAATCACGCCATTGGGGTGGAACGCGTTGTCTCCAACGCGTTGGTTTGGGTGCGAACAAACTCAAGCGCGTTGAGGGCAACGCGCTCCACCTTTCAATCCGCCGGTTCCCGCAGCGGGATTACAACCAACTGCATGAGTCCGGCTAGAGCAGTTTCCAGTTAGATCGACGTAGGGGCGCAGTCTTGCTGCGCCCTTTGCAACGATCCTTCGAGGGTGCAGCAAGACTGCACCCCTACGCCATTCGCCATATGCGTCTATCTGAACCAAATCTGCTCTAGAGCGCGGAAAGGTTGCCGCCGCCGGGCGGGATGGGCATTGATTAGCGTCCGGCTTTTTTGCAGCGTCACCGGAGCCTAATTCCCGATGATGATCTCCCGCAAATTCCTGGTGCTGCTGGCTGCGCTCGGCGCCGTGGCCCCGCTGCCGGCGAAGGATTTCCTGCCCGCCATCGTCTACGATTTTGGCGGCAAGTTCGACCGCTCCTTCAACCAGTCGGCCAGCGAGGGCGCGCAAAAATTTACGCACGACACGGGCGTCGCCTTCCGCGAATTCGAGATCACGAACGCCGCCCAGCGCGAGCAGATCATGGCGCAGCTGGCCAAGCGGGGATCGAGCATCATCGTCGCCGTCGGTTTCACGCAGGCCTCGGCGGTGGAAAGAGTCGCCCGGCAGTTCCCGGAGGTGAAATTCACCATCATCGATGCCGTCGTCGACTTGCCCAATGTCCAGTCGATCAATTTTCGCGAGCAGGAGTCGTCCTTTCTCTGTGGCATGGCGGCCGCGCTGGCGTCGAAGACCGGCAAGATCGGCTTTGTGGGCGGCATGGACATTCCGCTCATCCGCAAGTTCGCCCTCGGCTATGTCGAGGGCGCGAAAAATGTGAATCCCAACATCGAGGTGTTCCAAAACATGACCGGCACGACGCCCGCCGCGTGGGGTGACCCGACCAAGGGCGCCGAGCTGGCCAAGAGCCAGTTTGGCCGCGGCGCGGATGTGGTTTTTCATGCCGCCGGCGCCACGGGGATCGGGGTGATGCAGGCCGCGAAGGACGCGGGCCTGCTCAGCATCGGGTGTGACAGCAACCAGGATTATCTTCATCCCGGCAGTGTGCTGACGTCGGCGTTGAAGCGGGTGGATGTCGCGGTCTACAAGGCCTTTCAGGATGCGAAGAACGGCACGTGGAAGCCGGGCCAGCTGGTCCTCGGGCTGGCAGAAGACGGCGTGGATTATTCCTACGACGAAAACAACCGCACCGTGCTGACCCCGGCGATGAAACAGCGGCTGGACCAGGCGCGCGCCGACATTATCAGCGGCAAACTGAAAGTGTCCGAATACCGGGCGCCCTGAGCGCGAACCTGCCGATGATGCCCAGCGTCACGGTCGCGAATTTGAGGTGGAGCGCGTTGCCCCCAACGCGCTTCGGCGACTCAACCAACGCGTTGGGGGCAACGCGTTCCACCCATGACTCCTGAGCGCCAGCCATTGCCGCCGGCGCTGGAATTGCGCGGCATCGACAAGCGCTTCGGGCCGGTGCACGCGAATCGCGCCGTCTCGCTGGTGGTCGCGCCGGGCTCGATCCACGGTCTCATCGGCGAGAACGGCGCGGGCAAGTCCACGCTGATGAACATTGTCTATGGTTTTCACCGGGCCGACGCCGGCGAAATCCACGTGCACGGCCGGAAGGTCGGGATTGGTTCCGCGCAAGACGCGATCGCGGCGGGCATCGGCATGGTGCACCAACACTTCATGCTCGTGGAGAATTTCACCGTGCTGGAAAACGTCGTCCTCGGCGCCGAGGGTGGCCGCCGGTTCGCGGACTGCCTGGCGGCGGCCCGCGCGAGCTTGGAGCAGCTCGCCCGGGACTACGGCCTCACCGTGCCGCTCGACGCCATCGTCTCCGAGCTGCCGGTCGGCCTGCAGCAGCGGGTGGAGATTCTTAAGGCGCTGCATCGCGGCGCGGACATCCTGATCCTGGACGAGCCGACTGCCGTGCTGACGCCGCAGGAGGCCGACCAGCTCTTCCAGATGCTCATGCGGCTGCGGGCGCAGGGCAAAACCGTCATCCTGGTCACGCACAAACTGCGCGAAATCATGGCGGTGACCGACCGCGTCACCGTCATGCGGCAGGGTGCGGTGGTGGGGCAGATGGAGACGAGCTCCACCTCGCCGCGCGAACTGGCCGAGCGGATGGTCGGTCGCGCGGTGCTTTTGCACGTGGAGAAGACGCCGGCCCGGCCCGGCGCGACGCTGCTCACGGTGCGGGACCTCGAAGTGCGCGACCGGCTGGGCGTGCCGCGGGTGAAAGGCGTGAGCTTTGCCCTGCAGGCCGGGGAGATTGTCGGCATCGCCGGCGTCGCCGGCAACGGCCAGTCGGAATTGCTGGAGGCGCTCGCGGGCATCCGCGCGCCCAGCCGCGGGGAAATTGTCTTCGGCGGGCGGGATCTTGTGCGCGAGGGGCTCGGTGCGCGCGCGCGTCGCCGGCTGGGCCTGGCGCATGTGCCGGAGGACCGGCTGCGGATGGGTGTCGTCGCGACCTTTTCCGCGCAGGACAACGCCATCCTCGGCTATCATGATCTGCCGGTCTACCGCCGCGGGGCACTGCTGAACCGCGCCGCCATCCTCGCCGGCTGTGAGCAGAAGATGGCCGCCTACGATGTGCGCCCGCCGGACCCGGCGCGGAGCATTTCCTCTTTTTCCGGCGGCAACCAGCAGAAGCTGGTGCTGGCGCGCGAGCTTGATTCCGACCCGCGCGTCCTGCTGGTCGGCCAGCCGACCCGGGGCGTGGATATCGGCGCAATCGAGTTCATCCATCGGAAACTGGTCGCGTTGCGCGACGCTGGGAAGGCGCTGCTGCTCGTTTCGGTCGAGCTCGATGAGATCCTGGGGCTGGCCGACCGGATCCTGGTGATGAACTCCGGCGAAATTGTCGGCGAGGTCGCCCGCGCCGACGCCACCGAGGAGAAGCTGGGCCTCATGATGGCCGGCGTGAAAGGAGAGGGGCGCCGATGAAGCACGAAGACCAGGAAGATTTTAAAATCCGAGTTTCCGAAGGTTGTCATGCTGAGCATTGCGAAGCACCCAGTGGGATTCTGTCATTCGCTTCGATGTCGTCTCACTGGATTCTTCACTTCGTTCAGAATGACAATCCGGGCTTGAACGCCTTCCACCCATGAGCGCGCCGGCGAAACTGCCGCGGTGGGCTGAGCTGGGCTTGCTGCCCGCCGTCAATCTGGTGGCGGCGTTATTGCTCTCGGGCGTCATCATCAAGCTCATCGGCGAGAGCCCGTGGGCGGCGTTGAAACTGATGGCGGACGGAGCGTTTGGCTCGCAGGAGTCGATCGGCTACACGCTCTACTACGCGACGAATTTCATCTTCACCGGCCTGGCCGTCGCGGTCGCGTACCACGCGGGGCTGTTCAACATCGGCGCGGAGGGGCAGGCCTACATCGGCGGCCTCGGGACCGGCCTGGTGTGCCTGTGGCTGGGCGCGTGGCCGTTTTGGGTGGTGCTGCCGCTCGCGATCGCGGCGGGCGCGCTGTTCGGCGCCGCATGGGCGTTGATCCCGGGTTGGCTGCAGGCGAAGCGCGGCAGCCACATCGTCATCACGACGATCATGTTCAACTTCATCGCGTCGGCGATCATGACGTGGCTGTTGGTCAACGTCCTGATCCGGCCCGGCCAGCAGTCGCCCGAGACGCGCGAGTTCGCCGCCAACGCCTTCATGCCCGGCCTGCACACGCTGCTCGGGAGGATCGGCATCCCGTTCACGAGCACGCCCCTCAACCTCGCCTTTCTGCTCGCGCTGGCGGCCGCGGCCCTCGTGTGGGTGTTGGTCTGGCGCACGCGCTGGGGCTATGCGCTGCGCGTCGCCGGGCAGAATCCCGCCGCCGCCGTCTACGCCGGCATCTTGCCGCCGCGCATCACGATCGGGGCGATGCTGCTGTCCGGGGCGCTGGCCGGATTACTGGGCCTGAACGAGCTCATGGGATCACAGCATCGCATCCTGCTGGATTTCCCCGGCGGCGCGGGCTTCGTTGGCATCGCCGTCGCACTGATGGGGCGCAATCACCCGCTGGGCATTTTCCTCGCGGCCGTCCTGTTTGGCGCGCTGATGCAGGGCGGCTCGCAGCTTTCATTCGATATGCCACGCGTCAATCGTGACATGGTCGTCGTCATCCAGGGCCTCGTGATCCTGTTCTGCGGCGCGCTGGAAAACGTGTTTCGCGTCCCGCTCGCGGCCCTGCTGGCGCGCCGGGACGAAAGAAAGGATGGCGCATGAAGACGCTCGAGGTAGGGCGCGTTATCCTTAACGCGCCGTTCTCCGTCCGCGAGAATCGAACGCGGCGGATTAGGGATAATCCGCCCTACCATCTGAGGCCCACCGGCTGACCATGGAAACCTACACGCTCATCGTCCTGCTGCTGGCCGCCACGATTCGCGTCGCGACGCCGCTGCTGCTCGCAGCGCTCGGCGGGTTGTTTTCGGAGCGCTCGGGAGTCATCGGGATCGGGCTGGAGGGGATGATGCTGGGCGGGGCGTTCGCCGCGGCGGCCGTGTCGGCGGTGAGCGGATCGGCCTGGCTCGGGCTGGGCGCCGGCGTGGGAGCGGCGATGGCGCTCGCACTGGTGCTCGCGTTCGCGGGAGTGACGCAGCGCGGCAACCAGGTGGTCGCCGGCATGGCGGTCAACATCCTCGTCGCCGGTCTCGGGCCGGCGCTGGCGCTCGCGTGGTTCAACCTTGGCGGCCAGACGCCGCAACTCGAGGGCGCGGGCCAGCGCTTCCTGGCGTTGAGCTGGCCGTGGGCGCAATCGGCGCGGGCCGTGCCGTTCCCCGGCTTGCTCTACGCCGAACTCCTGAGCGGCCACAACCTCATCGTCTACTTCGCCGCCGCGCTGGTGCCGCTGAGCGCCTGGGTGCTCTACCGCACGCGCTTTGGCCTGCGCCTGCGCGCGGTCGGTGAAAATCCCACCGCAGTCGACACCGCGGGCATTTCAGTCACGCGCCTCCGCTACCAGGCGGTGCTGATCTCCGGTGCGCTGTGCGGCGTCGCGGGCACGTATCTGTCCACGGCGGCGAGTTCGGGCTTCGTGCGCGACATGACCGCGGGCAAGGGCTACCTCGCGCTCGCCGCCCTGATCTTTGGCAAATGGCGACCCTGGCCCACGCTCGGCGCCTGCCTGCTTTTCGCGTTCACCGACGCGCTGGCCACCCGACTGCAGGGTGTGGCGCTGCCGCTCGTGGGCGTGATTCCCGTCCAATTCATCCTCGCGTTGCCCTACGTGCTCACGGTGCTGCTGCTCGCGGGATTTGTCGGCGCGGCGGTTGCGCCAAAGGCGATTGGCGCCCCTTATGCCAAGGAAAAATAGTGCTCCGTCCGCCCGGTAATCTTTCTCTTTCCTCTTTATCTTTCTCTTCCTCCTTCCGGCTTATTCCAAGACGCTGACGAAAGAGTAAGAGAAAGACGAAAGAGAAAGAAATTTGAACATGACCATCCACGAACGCCTCGCCCGTCATTTGTCCAGGACGCCCGACACCGCCGGCGCGCTGTTCATCGCCGCCAACGCCACGATCAACGGCGACGTCGTCCTCGGGGCGCAGACCAGCGTGTTCTATGGCGCCGTGTTGCGGGGTGACATCCATGAAATCCGCGTGGGCGAGGGGACCAACATCCAGGACCTCGCCATCATCCACCTGGCGGACGACTTCGGCGCGTATATCGGCAAATGGTGCACGATTGGCCACGCGGCCATCATCCACGCCTGCACGATTGGCGACGAGTGCCTCATCGGGATGGGCGCGACCATCCTCGACGGGGCGAAGATCGGCGCGCGCAGCATCGTGGGGGCGAATTCCCTCGTGCCCCAGCATTTCGAATGTCCGCCCGGTTCGATGGTGTACGGCTCGCCCGCCCGGGTCATCCGCGCGTTGCGGCCGGAGGAAATGGCCGGTCTGCGGCCGTGGGCGGAGAAATACGTCGCGACGGCCAAGGCGCACGCCGCCCTCCCGGGTTGAGGGCAATTGCCGCGCAGCCTTGCGCATGAAGCAGTGCGGAGCGGGATGACGCTCGCGGGACTACCGTGGGGCCGCAAAAGGAGTTCATCCCATGAAACCCAATGTTGGTTCCTTCGATGCCGCCGCGCGCACGGTCGGCGGGATCTTGGTCATCCTGGTCGGACATCTTTATCGCGATTGGTGGGCGTTGTTGGGGGTCGTGCCCATCCTGACCGCGCTGTTGGCGTTCTGTCCGGCTTACTGCCTGTTCCACTTCAATACCAGCGCTCAGGACGAGGACGAACCCCGGGGCGGCTCCCACTCCAGGGTGTAGAACGTGTAGCGGAAGTTTGCGTCCGAGCTGTCGCGGCGGGCGACCTCCCGCCACGCGAGTTGCCGCCATTCGGGGAAGAACGTGTCGCCCGGCACGTCGGCATGGACGAGCGTCAGGTGCAGCCGCATCGGTCGGCCGAGTTGCAGGGTTTCCTCGTAAATGCGCTGCCCGCCGCAGAGGTGGATTTCGCCGGGCAGGGCTTCTGCGATGTCCAGGGCGGCCCGGAGTGAGGCCGCGACGCGGACCTCCGCGCTCGCGAGCGCCGCATTGCTCGTCACCACCACCGGCCGGCGGCCGTCGAGTTGCACGCGCGGCCACGTTTCGAAACACACCCGGCCGAGCACCACAATCTGGCCGGCGGTCTGGGTGTGAAAGAACTGCTTGTCCTCCGGGATATTGAAGGGCAGCCGGCGATCCCGGCCGATGACGCGGTTCTCCGCGCAGGCGACCTGGAGGTGAAGGAGCTTGGGCATGATGGCCTATCGTGTGCCGGGCGGAAATCCCGAAAGCCATGAAAACTTCGGGCCCCGTTGGCCCCCAGTCTTCACCCGACCGTCTTACTTCGCCGGGACGATGCGGATGCTCTCGACCTCGACGCGCTCGATGGGGGTGCTCTTTTCGCCGCCGCCGCCGGAGCTGGTCGGCATGGTCGCGATCCGCTCGAGGACGTCGTCGCCCTTCACGAGTTCACCGAAGGCGGTGTACTGGCGGTCGAGAAACTTGGCGTCGCCGTGGCAAAGGAAGAACTGGCTGCCGGCCGAGTCGGGATGCGCCGAGCGGGCCATCGAGATGACGCCGCGGACGTGCGACTTGGGATTGAACTCCGCCTTGATGGTGTGACCGGGGCCGCCGGTGCCGGGCATGCCGGTGCCGCCCTTCTTGGTGTTGGGGCAGCCGCCCTGGACCATGAAGCCCTTGATGACGCGGTGAAAGGCGGTGCCATCGTAGAACTTCTCGTTCGCGAGCTTCTTGAAGTTCTCGACCGTCTTCGGCGCGACGTCGGGCCAGAGGGCGATCGTCATGTCACCATAGCTGGTCTTGATCAGGGCGTGTTCGGCGGGGGCGGGAGTGCTCATAAGGAGGCGCAGCGAACCGATCGCGCGCGGACGCCGCAAGAACCAAATCCATGGCGCCTGACCGGCGCTATTTCAGGGTCCGGTCCAGGAAGTCGGCGATCTTGGTGTAAAGCCGGGCCGAATAGGTTTCGGTTTTCACATGCTCCGCATCCTTCACGTCGAGTTCGTACCACTCATACGCCTTGTGATACCGATCGAAGCTATGCCGAATACGCGTGCCTTTGTGAAAGGAGGTCGATCCGTACCAAGCGGAATTCGCCAGCAAGGTTGGGGCCGACAGCCTCTCGATGAAGACGTCGGGCTCGAACTGATGGACCAGGGCGTAGGCGGCCTTGGTGCCTCCGGCCTGCTTCACGACGGCAGGCGTATCCGCGCGCGAACTGCTCAGCCATTTGATGGAAGTGGCCGTGAGGTCGCACTCAATGTCGTAGGATACGACCGCATGAAATGAGTTTGAAACCGCGGCGGTGTGCAGCGCGGACAAGGCACCCCTGCCATATCCCATGAGCGCGACCCGCTGTAGATTAATCCTGCCGGACTTGGCGAGGTAGCTGACGCCGTCTTCCAAGTCGGCGACAATTTTTCCGTCCAGCTGGAAATCACCGGCTTTTGCATAGGCCCGCCCGAAACCCTGGGTGCCGCGGACTGCGATGTGGCCGACGGCATAGCCGCGGCTGGCAAAAAATTGATCAACCGGATTATATGTGCTTGGCGAGGCGAGGGCATCGCCGACCCCATCGATGGCCATCACGATAAGGGGAAATGGCGCAGCTGTGTTCCGGGGCAGCATGACGTAACCGATTTCATCCATGGCATCGCGGGTCTTGAAACGAAAGTATTCCACTTTCCCCAGCACGCCGGGTGCGATGTCCGGCCGCTGCTCGCCAAGCGATGACAGCTGACGATGCGCATTATCGAAAAGGTAATAGCGCGACGGATAGCCGGGGACCCATGCTTCAATGATCCGCTTGGCTCCGTCCATCGATGTACTGGTCACTCGGTGGATCATGCCGGGCAGCGATTGGTCAAGGGCGGCCGAAAAGCCCTGATCCGACTCGTCAAAAAAGAGGATATCTTGCGCCCCGAGATTGCAGAATTCGACGCCCACCGCCTTCCGTTCCGGGCCCACCGTAATTAACCGCCAGATGTCGTGATTTGGCCGCTGGGCAATCATCGTGCGCTGTCCAGTCACCGGATCGAGGCGCATGAGGGCCTGCGTATCCCCCTGGTCATTGGCGATCACGAGGATGCTCCGGTCATCGGCCGCCATGGCCATCGGAATGAAGGAAGGTTGATCCTGATCGCTGCAGGCGAGGGTTTGCCAATGGGCTGAGGCCCGGGCGCGCCAATGGATATGCCACTCGCCGGATTCATCCCACAGTTTGGCCCGCGACTCGCCCCCAGCGGAAAAGACCGGACTGACATCCGGAGAGGCGTTTTCGATCAGGCTGTATTTCCCGGTCGTCAGATCGAATCGCTTGTTGTAGCTGACAATGTGGTTGGGGTCGTCGGGAAGGATTTTGATCCAATCGACGCCCCAATTGTGCAGCGTGTCGATGGTACGAGGCTTCGTGTTGGCCAGGTCCTGGGCAAAATACTCCCGGTTGCTCCGGCCCAGGCCTGCAACCAGAACGCGCTCATTGCCGGTCCACCAAAACGTCTCCACGTCGCCTTGACCGGCGCTAAACAGCCCCGAGATCTGGCCGGTTTTCAGTTCGAGACGAAACAAGCAGGCGTGGCCATCGTTCCGGGCAATGAAGGCGATGTTATTTCCGTCGGGTGAAATCGCAGGTGAAGTAAATTCGGGTGACTTGAAGTACGCCTCAGCGGCAAGCGCCGGGGCAGGAGAGGAGGCGGCGGGCAAGGAAGCTTCGGTCAGCAGTGCTGCCAGAAACAACAAACCCAGCTGAGCTGTTCGTGGCAGAGTTGTGGAGAAAGCCATTGCTGGGAAAATGGGTGGCGCGGGTGGCGCCGCCTGAAACGCGGCTCAGACGGGAAATGCGGCATCCACCAATTCGCAGAAGTGGTGGATGAGGAAGAGGTGCGCCTCCTGGGCGGTCGCGCCGCGGTCCCCGGGGATGATCAGCTCGCAGGTGGCCAGGCCCTTCGCCGTGCCGCCGCCGCGGCCGAGAAAGGCGAGGCTGGCCAGGCCCTGGTTTTTCGCCTCGTGCAGCGCCGCGATGATGTTGGCAGAATTGCCGCTGGACGTGAACACGACGACCAGATCGCCCGCGTGGGCGAGGCCGCTGATCTGCCGGGAGAAAACCTGGTCGTAGCCGTAGTCGTTGCCGATGCAGGTGATCAGGGAGCCATCGGCCGACAGCGCGATCGCTGGGAGCGAGGCGCGATGCTTCTGGTAGCGGCCCACGAGCTCGGTCGAAAAATGGCCCGCCTCGGCCGCGCTGCCGCCGTTGCCGCAGATGAGCAGTTTCTTGTCGCGGTGCAGCGTGTCGACGATCAGCCGCCCCGCCTGGTCGATGGCGGGGCGAAGCGTGGACAGCGCCTGCAAGGTTTTGACGGATTCGGCGAGGGAGGCTTCGAAGGTCATGCGAGCCACAGGGTGGCGGAGAGATTGGCGAAGGGAAAGAATTTGTTGATGGTGCAATGGCGGGTCAGCGACCCTGCCAGGATTGGTTAAGGTGGAGCGTGTTGCCCTCAACGCGCTGGACCGGCCCGGGCCCGGCGCTGCAAACCAGCGTCTTGAGGGCAGGCCGCTCCACCTCGAACTCGGAAAGAAAAGGCGGGGTCGTCCGCCTTCGCCCGCTGACCGCGGGACTATGGCGCGACAAGGCGACCCCGCCCTACATGTTGACTCAATCTGGCGTCCGTTTCCTCCTATGCCATCACCCCGCCATGCGCCTGAAAAAAATTACGCTGCGGCATTTTCGAAACGTGGGCTTTGCCTCGCTCGAATTTTCCGGCCGCCTGCAGTTTCTCACCGGGGCAAACGGGCAGGGGAAGACGAACCTGCTCGAGGCGGCGGGATTTATCACCGCGCTCCGGTCCTTTCGGGCGACGGACAACCGGCTGCTGATCGGCCATGGCCAGCAATGCGCGGCCATCGCGGCGGAGGTCGAGCATGAGCGCCAGGGCGACACTCACATTACGATCAAGCTCCGGCATGACGGCAAGGAGCTGTGGTCCGACCAGACGCGGGTCACGCGGCTCGCCGACCATCTGGGAAAGTTTCCGACAGTGGTTTTTTCCGCGCAGGACCTGCAGCTGGTGCGCGGCGCGCCCGCGCTCCGGCGGCGCTGGCTCGACCTGACGCTGTCGGCGATGGACGGCGCCTATTTGCAGGCGCTGCAGACCTACGGCCGCGCGCTGGCCGAGCGGAACAGCCTGCTGAAGCGCGGCGGGGCGGTGGAGCGGGAGCTGGCGGCCTTTGAGCAAATGCTCGCGCCCGCGGCGGTTGAGCTCATCGCCCGGCGCGAGGCCGGCCTGCGGGAAATCGGGGCGGGCTTGAAGACGGTCTACGCGCAACTGTGCGGCGGGGTGGAGCCGGCGGGACTCGGTTACGAGCCCGATTTTGCCCCGGCGTCGGCGGAGGCGCTGCTGGCACGACTGGAATCCGGCCGGGGGCGGGACGCGCAATTTCGCACGACGCTGGTCGGGCCCCATCGCGACGACTTTCATTTTTCGGTGCACGGCACGGCGGCGAAGGATTTTGCTTCCGAGGGCCAGCAGCGCTCACTCGTGCTCGCGCTCCGGCTGGCGCAGGCGGCCTGGTTTCGCGAGAAGAGCGGCGTGCGACCCGTGCTGCTGGCCGACGATGTGCTGGGCGAACTCGATCCGGCGCGCCGGCAGCGGTTCTGGTCGACGATCGATCCGGAGTCGCAGGTCATCGCCACGGGCACGGCCGGACCGGGCGCCGGGCTGGGACCCTGGCAGATGTTTGAGGTCGCGGACGGGACCTTTACCGAGAAACCTGCCGGCCCATGACGCTCGAACCGTGGCAATGGGTCCTGGCCGTCGTGGGGGCACTCGCGATCGGCCTGGCGAAAACCGGCATCAGCGGGCTCGGCATGCTGGCCGTGGTCATTTTTGCGAACCTGCTGCCGGCCCGACAGGCGAGCGGCTTCGTGCTGCCGATGCTGGTGTTTGCCGACGTGGTGGCGGTGGCTTCGTACCGGCAGCACGCGCAGTGGAGTTACCTTTGGAAATTGTTTCCGTGGACGGCGCTGGGCGTCGTGGCCGGCTATTGTGCGCTGGGCCGGATCGACGACCGGCAGGCGCGGCTGCTCATCGGCGGCATCGTGCTCACCCTGCTGGCGGTGCATGTGGTGCGGCGCACGCGGCTCGCTGCCGAGGTGGCAGAGCACGGTTGGTGGTATGCGCCGGTCTTCGGTGTGCTCGCGGGTTTCACGACGCTGGTGGCCAACGCCGCGGGGCCGCTGATGGTGATCTATCTCCTCTCGATGCGACTGCCGAAGATGGAATACATGGGCACCGGCGCCTATTATTTTCTGCTGATGAACCTGTTCAAGGTGCCGTTCATGATGAATCTCGGCCTGATTGATGCGCGAAGTTTCACGGGCAACCTGCTGCTCCTGCCTGCGGTGCTTGCCGGGGCACTGGCCGGTCGGGTGATCTTGCGGCGCATCGACCAGCGCCTGTTTGAAAACCTTGCGCTTGGACTCTCGGCCGCGGCCGGGTTAAGACTCTTGTTCTAACCATGGCGCGCATGAACGTCCGGCAGATGTGGAAGGCGAAACTCGAGGGCCGTTCGGTCCCGGCGAGCGGACCGGTCGTGCTCTCGCTGCAACGCGTGCCGTTCAACGGAGTGGTGCTCGGCATCGATCCCTCGCTGCGCGGCACTGGCCTGGCGCTGATCGAGTTTGCGCCCGGCCGACAGCCGCTGTTGCTGCGGTGCCAGACGGTGCGCGTGGCGGCGAAACAGCCCATGGCGTTCGCGCTCGCTGAGATTCACCGTGCGGTGACCGCATTTCTCGCCGGCGCCGAAGTGAAGCACGTGGCGCTGGAGCAGACGATCTACGTGCAGAATTTCCAGACGGCGCAGATCCTGGGTGCCGCGCGCGGGGCGGCGATGGCCGCCGTGGCCTTGCACGCCCGGCCGGTCTACGAATATGCGCCGCTGCGCGTCAAACAGGCGGTGGTGGGCGCGGGTCGCGCGAGCAAGGAGCAGATGGCGCGCACGGTGATGGGGCTGCTCGGCCATGGCCGGCAGCTCGCGCCCGATGAGGCCGATGCCGCCGGCGTGGCGCTGTGCCATGCGTTCACCTGGCGGGAATGAGCGGTCAGACAGCCCGGTTCACTCCAGCGCAAGCGTCTTTAGCTTGTAGTGCAACGCGCGGCGACTGAGGCCGAGCAGGCGGGCCGCCTCGCTGCGATGAGAGGTCACTTTTTCCAGCGTGCGCCGGATCATCTGGGCCTCGACCTCGGCGATGGTCATGCCGGAAGGCACGACGAAGAGTGGCTCCGCCGCCGGTGAAACCATCATGGCGGGTAACGGCGGGGCATGTTCGACGCCAATCATTGATGGGCGGACCGTGACGATGAGCCGTTCGATCAGATTGCGCAGTTGCCGGATGTTACCGGGCCAGGGATGGCGCGCGACCTGGGCGAGAAACTCGGGGGTGAAGGTCTTGCCCCGGCGGTCATGCCGGGCGCAGAAGTGGGTGTTGAACGACTTGATCAGGGCGGGGATATCTTCCACCCGGGCGCGCAGCGGCGGAAGGAAGAGCTCCACGATATTGAGCCGGTAAAGCAGATCGGACCGGAAGCGGCCCTCGTTGGCCAGTCGCGCGAGATCGCGGTTGGTCGCCGCGATGATGCGCACGTCGGCCCGAACGGACTCGGGGCTGCCCACGGGCCGGTAGACACTGTCCTCCAAGACGCGGAGAAGATCGCCCTGGCCCTTGAAGGAGAGGTCGGCGATCTCGTCGAGAAACAGCGTGCCGGCGTGGGCGAGCTTGAAGGCCCCGGGCCGGTCTTGGATCGCGCCGGTGAAGGCGCCGCGCACATGGCCGAAAAATTCCGACTCAATGAGCGAGTCCGGCAGCCCGGCGCAGTTGATGGCGACGAAGGGACCGGCCTGGCGGCGGCTGCGGTCGTGGAGCGCCCGGGCGACGAGCTCCTTGCCGGTGCCGCTTTCGCCCGTGATCAGCACGGGCACATCGGTGGTGGCGACTTCGGCCAGGGTTTCGGCGATCTGGCGCATGGCGGCGCTGGTGCCCACAAAGACGTCGGGATCGAAACGGCGCTTCAGACTTTGCCGGAGTTTCGGATCCTCGGCGACCAGCGCCTGCCGCTCCAGCGCCTTTTGCACCGCGCCGCGGAGCGCGGCCGGATCGACCGGTTTGACGAGGTAGTCGCAGGCGCCTTGGTGGACCGCGGCCACCGCGATGGCAATGGTGCCGCCCCGCCCGCAGAGCACAAACTCGGTATCGCGCGAAATCGCGCGTACTTTCCTCATCAGTGCAATCGCATCAACCCGGCCCGCCTCGAAGCCCTTCACCACCAGGTTGACGGGTTCCTGCCGGGCGTAGCGCTCCACCTGGGCTTCCGTCGAGGCCGGGAAGACGCGATACCCGGCCTCCGCCAAGGCTGCGGTCAGCGCGGCGAGGTCGCTGGCATTGCGGTCCAGCACGATGATCGTGATTTTTGCCGGATTCATGGCAGATAAACGTGCATAATATGCGCATAATGTCTGCAAATATTGCTCAATTTTTGAAGTGTTGTGGCCGGTGCGGCCCCGGAGAGGCGCGCGTTAAAATTTTAAAGATTCTGCTGGTTAGGGTCTTACGGAATGCACCGCTGGATTGGCAGGAATGATGCAAAGGGATGGGCATGTATTCCGCCGAAGTCTTAAGTCAGTTGCGTTCTCTCAACCATCTGAGCCAGGAAATTCGCCGCCTGCCCCGGGAGAGTCCGGAAGCCGTTTTGCTGCAAACGCAGATCGGGGCGTTGCGGGCGAGACTGCCAAACTCGATCCTGAGTTACCACGACCGGCTCGCGGCCCGCGGTCAGGACAGTGCCATCAAGGTCAATGGGGAAAGCTGCAGTGTCTGCCATCTGAAACTTCCGCGCGGCCTGCTTGGTGAATTGGCGGTGCCCGGGCGTTTTGGGGTTTGTCCCAACTGTGGGGTATTTCTCTGGATGGGCGAGAAATCCGCCGAACCAGTTCCGGCGCTGGTCCGGAAACCGGTGCGCCGGTCCGCGGCCAAGACCAGCGTCTAGGCGGGGCGGTCTGGCGATCCGGCCAAACTGAGCTCCTGAAGCGAGTTTAATCTTATCCCTATCCGACCATGCGTAATCCACGATCACCCCAGCCGCCGGTTGTCCGGGCGCTGCAGCAATACAGTGCCCTGGCCGGCAAAGCCGGATGCGTAATTGAACTCGCGCTATGCCATGGGGCGATCTGCACCGTTGCCTATCGCCGGGTTGAAGGCGGCTGCGGCGAGGTGCTGCCCAATGACCTTGGCATTAAATTGGCGGCCATCGTGGCGGAAGCGCATCGCCTGCGACCGGACTGGGTGGAAACCAATGTGGCGCATTTCGTCGCGACCGCCAACGCCCGGCATAGCCTGCAGGCCGACGAGTTTGCCCCGGGGTTGAACCTGACGGTCAACACCGGCGCGCGGATTCTCGCGCACAAGCTGCATCTGCTGGGCGCAACGCTGCCACCCGGTGCGACCGATGCACAAGACGCGGCGTTTTTGCTGGGCAAAATCCAGCTGGCCTCAGCGGAGCAGGTTGGGCGCATCCATGCCCGCTACCATCCGGGCAGTGCGCTGAGTTCCGCCGCCTGGCAGTTGATTGCCGGGGCCATTCACTCCCTCGTGGCGGACCGTTCTGCATGAAGCTGGCGGGCCTGCAACGATACTGCCGCCGGCTGGCCATCGCCGCCACGGGATTGCAGGCGTTGGAAGATCTCCATCATAAATTGCGCGCCAAAGGGAAGCATCTCATTCTCAGCGCGCCCCACGCCCAGCCACCAGCGGCGATGGAGAACGCGGGCTTCATCGGCCGGATCGGTCGCGAAAATGCGTGCCCGCACATTGCCGCCGCCCTGGCGCGGACGCGTGAAATTCTCGGTTTGCCACCGTTCGTGGAAACGTGGGAAGCGCGCGAAGCCTTGCCCGCTGAAAAGCGCGAACGGGAGGCCGCACGGCGTGACTTGCCCGCTGTGCTCGAGCGGACGAACCGCGCGTTGAATCGGTCGAAGACACCAACGCCGGCAGCGAACATGAAAAACGATGAAGTGCCTAATCGGGTGCCGTTGAGATGCGCGGGGCTTCGATGCGATCGAGTTGGCGGCACAAGCGCCGTCGATGCGAAGAAGATCGAAACGCCGAAGTTTGGTTCTTACCGTTTCCGTCAATGAACGTTGGCCCGCTGCTTCTCGTCTCCGGTTTGGGCCTGCTGATTGCCATGGTCGGCGGGCGCATGGCGCCGCGGTTATGGTTGGCGGCCACGGTGGTGGGAGCGGGTGCGGCGCTGGGTGCCGCGGTGTGTGTGCTGGTGGGCGGTGCCGACTGGGATTGGCACAGCGAGTTTAATATCAGCGGCGAACGCCTTCACTTGCGGCTCGATAGTATCAGCGCGTTGTTTGTCGCTCTGCTCGGCGTCGTCGGCGGGCTTGGGACTGTTTATGCGCGCGAATATTGGGCGGATGATGCGCATCCGCGCTCCGCCCGCTCGGGCCGGGTGTGGTGGAGCGCGTTAGTGGCATCGATCGGGCTGGTGCTGCTTTCATCGAACGGGCTCCATTTTCTGATCGCGTGGGAGATATTTGCGGTCGCCAGTTATTTCCTGATCACGCTCGATCGTCAGAGGAGTGAAGTGCGCGCGGCTGGCTGGCTGTATCTGGGGGCTTCGCACGCGGCCACCCTCTGTCTTTTCGCCTACTTTGCAATTCTGGCGGCGCGCACCGGAAGCTGGGAACTTGGGCCGATGCGCGGGCACGCGGAGTTGGCGCCGCTGTTCTGGCTCGCGCTCGCGGGCTTCGGCCTGAAGGCGGGGTTATTTCCGCTGCACATCTGGCTGCCCTCGGCGCACGCCAACGCGCCGAGTCACGTGTCGGCCATCATGTCCGGGGTGACGATCAAGATGGGCATTTATGGGCTGGTGCGGTTCAGCGGATGGCTGCCGGTGCCGGCGGCGGCCGGCTGGGTGGTTGCATTGCTCGGCGTCGCGAGTGCGGTGCTGGGTGTCGCCTTCGCGCTCGGGCAGCACGATCTCAAACGCCTGCTCGCGTATCACAGCGTCGAGAACATCGGGATCATTCTCATCGGGTTCGGCTTCGCTTTGATTGCCATGGAGCACGGCAATGCGGCGTGGGGACGGATAGCTCTGGCCGGCGGACTTCTGCACGTGTGGAATCACGGACTGTTCAAATCACTCCTTTTCCTTGGCGCCGGTTCGGTGCTGCACGCCACGGGCACGCGCGAGATGAGCCGGCTGGGCGGTTTGTGGCGCCACATGCCTTGGACAGCCGGGCTGTTTGCGCTGGGGGCGGTGGCGATCTCCGGTCTGCCGCCGCTTAACGGCTTCGTCAGCGAATGGCTCGTTTATCTCGGGTTGTTCGACGCCGTAAATGCCCACGGCAACCCCGCGCTGGCGGCTGTTTTCGCCGCGGTGTTGCTGGCGATGACGGGCGCGCTGGCGCTGGGCTGTTTCATTAAAGTCTGCGGAGTGGTGTTCCTTGGTGCCCCGCGCACG
>OCZT010001228.1_pt1 | contig 26575 bp, 25 predicted proteins | sample 1539031 | NCBI WGS metagenome assembly OCZT01 (sample SAMEA3539308, study PRJEB22396) | soil metagenome | biome: tundra; feature: field; material: soil | place: USA | collected 2010-05 | depth 0.15 m | reverse complement strand
GCCCTGGCGGCAGCGTCGGCGCACCTGCGCCGGGCCGCGTCGGGGGACGACGACGACGCCACCGGTGCGGCCGACCTGCTCGCCGTCGCGGTCGACGGCGCCACCGCGGTCGGAGGTGTCGATGCGACACTCGACGGACTCCTCGGCGACGCCGTCGACCTGGTCGAGCGCATCCGCGACCTCGGTGCGGCGGCCCGCGCCCACACGGAGTCGATCGGTCTCGATGACGCCAGGCTGGCCGAGGTCGAGGAGCGCCTCGACGTCCTGGCCAGGGTGCGCCGCCGCCACGGCTCCATCGAGGGGGCGCTCGACGCGTTGGATGCGGCCCGTGAACTGCTCGGGGCAGGCCGGGACGGTGGCGCCCGGCTGGCCGCAGCCGAGGACGAGGTGGCCGCGACCCGAGCACTGGCCGGCGAGCTGGCAACCCGCCTCTCCGAGCTGCGCGGGCTGGCGGCGCGCCGGCTGGAGACGGAGGTTGAGGGGGCGCTGCACCTCCTCGAGCTTCCGCATGCCCGGCTACGCGTGGTGCTGGAGCGCAGCGCCGACGCGGACGGCGTCGAGGCCGGCGGTGCGGTGGTGCACTGCGGGCCTGCCGGCATCGACGAGGTGGAGTTCCGCCTCGGCACCAATCGCGGCTCGACCCCGGCGGCGCTGGACGAGGGTCCGTCGGGAGGTGAGCTCTCCAGGCTGGTGCTGGCCCTCTCCGCCTGCGTCACCGAGAGCGGCTCACCCCTGCTCGTGCTCGACGAGGTGGACAGCGGCATCGGCGGGGAGACGGCCGCGCGCGTCGGCGATCTCCTTGCGGCCACCGGCGCGCACCGCCAGGTCATCGCGGTGACCCATCGCGCCGAGATCGCCTCGCGCGCGGCCGGCCACCTGGTGGTGCGCAAGCGCGACGCCGGCCGCGGTAGCGTCGCGTCGGTGGTCCCGGTCGACGGGGAGGATCGCCTGGAGGAGATCGCCCGGCTGATGTCGGGCCGGGTCACCGACGCGGCCCTGGCACGGGCGGTGGAGCTCCGCGGTGAGGCGGTGCGCACCATTGCAGCGGCCCCGGCCGCAGTAAGCCGCCGCGCCCGCCGGCCGGTGCGCGACTGATGGCCGCCCCCGGCACCGCCGGGCCGGGCGCCGATCCGTACCATGCCCCGGACATGCCGGAGAACCAGGGGGACGGAGACGGCGCGGTGCCCGTCGCAGCGACGGAGGCCGCCGAGCGCTTCCACGTCGACGTGCCCGGCTTCAGCGGTGGGCTCGAACAGCTTGTCATTCGCGCGCAGCGAGGTGAGGTCGACCTCGACGCCATCGCCGTGGCCGAGATCACAGGCGAGTTCCGGGCCAGGATGGATCGCGCCGGGGACCACGTCGACCTGCGCGAGATGGCCGACTTCCTGACCCTGGCCGCGCGGCTTGTCGCGCTCAAGGCGGCGCGGCTCAACCCCTCCGAGACGGGCGCGCCGGCCGACGAGGAGGAGCCCGACCCCAGCGACGAGGCCGGCCGGCGGCTCACCGAGTACCGCCTCTTCAAGGCCGCGGCCGAGGCGCTCCTCGCCGAGGTGGCGGAGGAGGGCGCGCGCAGCTTCCTCGGGCTGGTGGCGCCGGACGTGATCCCGGTCGAACGGCTGCGGATCCCCCCGGCGCGGTTGGCGGCGGCATTCAGGGACGTGCTCGCCCGTCTCAGCGCGGCCGAGCCGCTGCCGGTCGGGTCGGTCACCTTCTCCGTCGACGAGAAGATGGCCGAGCTGCGCGAGCGGCTGCGCGGCGGCACCCTGGCATTCGAGGCGCTGTTCGCCGCGGTCACCACCCGGCTGGAGGCGGTGGCCTGCTTCCTGGCGCTGCTCGAGCTGCTCCGCCTCGGCGAGGCGGTCGTCGAACAGCAGGAGCCCTTCGGGCCGATCTCGGTTCGCGCCGGTGGATGAGATGGAGCGGTCTGCCGCGGCCACCGGTAGCGGCGCCGAGGACGACGAGGACACCATCGAGCTTGCCCTCGACGTCTTCGGCCGCGCGGTGGTCCCCGAGGACGTGGCCGATGCCGAGCCCGAGGACCTGGCGCTGGCCCTCGAGGCGGTGTGCTTCTCCCTGAACCGGGCGGTGACGCTGGCGGAGGTGGCCTCGATCCTGGGGCGCACCCCAGCGGCGGTGGCCGCCGCGGCCCAGGTCCTGGCGGAGCAGCTTCGCGGCCGGGGCCTGATGCTGCAGCGGCACGCCGACCAGCTGCAGCTGGTGACCCGCCCGCAGAGCGCCTGGGCGGTGCAGCGAGCCCTCAAGCCGGAGCGGCCCACCCGCCTGAGCAGGCCGGCCCTGGAGACCCTGGCCATCGTCGCCTACCGTCAGCCCCTCACCCGGGCCGGCATCGAGTCGATCCGCGGGGTCAACTGCGAGGCAGTGCTCGACAACCTGGAACGACGCGGTCTCATCGCCGAGATCGACCGCCAGGACACCCCCGGTCGCCCGCGCCTCTTCGGGACCACCCTGCGCTTTCTCCAGATCGTCGGGCTCGAGCGCATCGACGAGCTTCCCCCTCTGGGCGACCAGCAGGCGGTGGGCGCGGTGAGCGCGGCGACCGTGGGCGGTCTGAGCGACGTGGCCACACCCGACCGCGACGGCGGCGCCGTCCCGTGACCGCGGCCGCCGCGCCCGACGGCGAGCGGCTCAACCGCTTCCTGGCTCGTCGCGGCGTCGCCTCGCGCCGCGCCGCCGACGAGCTCATCGCCGCCGGGCGGGTCCGCGTCAACGGTGGTGTCGCGCCAGTTGGTGCCAGGATCGACATCAACGCTGACACCGTCACCGTCGATGGTGTCAGCGTGGTCGCCGTGCCACCGGAGGCGGTGACGCTGGCGCTCAACAAGCCGGCGGGTGTGGTGACCACCATGCACGACACCCGTGGTCGGGTCACCGTGGCGGACCTGGCGCCGGCGATCCCCGGGCTGGTCCCCGTCGGCCGCCTCGACGCCGACAGCCGAGGGCTTCTGCTCCTGACCAGCGATGGTGAGCTCGCTCACCGCATCGCCCACCCACGCCACGGCGTCCACAAGACGTACCGGGTCACACCGCGGGCATGGCTGACGGACGCCCAGGTGGCCGCCCTGGTCGATGGGCTGGTCCTCGACGACGGCCCGGCACGGGCCCTCGAGGTCAGGCGCGTTCGCGGTTCGGACTCCGTCGACGTGGTCATGGGCGTGGGGCGCAAGCGGGTGGTGCGCAGACTGTTCGCAACCGCCGGCGCGGAGGTGGCCGACCTCTGTCGCATCGCCGTCGGACCGATCGCGCTCGGCGACCTGGCCGAGGGTGATGTCCGCCGGCTCGAGGGCGCCGAGGTCGACGCGCTCCTCGCCACCGCCGGCGCCCGCCACCACGGGCCGCGATGAGCGGCGCGCGCATCGTCACCGTCGACGGCCCCGCGGGCAGCGGCAAGTCGACCCTCGGGCGCGCCCTGGCACGCCACCTCGGCCTGCCGATCATCGACACCGGGCTGTTCTACCGGGGCATCATGGTGGCGGCTGATCGCGCCGGCATCAGCCCGCGCGACACCGCGGCGCTCGGCCGCCTGGCCGAGGCGACAGTGATCGCCATCCCCACCGACCCCTGGTCGGACGACGACACCGTGCTGGTCGACGGCACACCGGCGGGGCCCGCCCTGCGCGATCCCCGCAACGCTCCGCTGCTGGCGGCGATCTCGAGCTCGGCCGCGGTGCGCGCGGCGGTGCTCGAGCCGCAGCGCGCGCTCGCCGTCCACGGCGCCGTGGCAGTCGGCCGCGACTGCGGCACCGTGGTCTTCCCCGACGCCACGGCGAAGTTCTACCTGGATGCGCCTGAGGCGGTTCGCCAACAGCGCCGGCTCGCCCAGCTCCGCGCGCGCGGCGCGCACGCCGACGACGACACCCTTCGTGCCGAGGTGGGTGGCCGCGACCGCAGCGACACTGCCCGGGCGGTGTCGCCGCTCCGTCCGGCTCCCGGCGCGTACATCATCGACACCGTCGCAATGGACAGGACCGCGATGATCGACCACGCCCTGGCCATCTGTGCCCGCGCCGGCCTGACCGCCCCGGACGCACTCTGATGTACGCGGTGCTGCGCGCCGTCATGCGCCTGCTCGTCGCCACCATCCTCGGCCGCCGGCTGCATGTCGAGGGCCTCGAGAACGTGCCCCGTCGCGGTGGTGCGCTGGTGGTCGGCAATCATGTCGGCACCGTCGACCCACCGCTCACCGGGGCCCTGATCCCGCGCCTCGACGTCCACTACATGGCCAAGAGCGAGCACTTCGCCACGGCACGAGTGCGCTGGCTCTTCCGCGGCTTCAACGCCTTCCCAGTGGTTCGGGGCAGTGCCGACCGGGCCGCGCTGCGACACACCCTCGACCTCCTCCGCGGCGGCCACGTTGTGCTCGTGTACCCGGAGGGCTCGCGTTCGCCGGACGGCCACATGCGTGAGCCGCAGGTGGGCGTCGGCTTCCTCGCCCGCCATGGCGGCGTGCCGGTGATCCCCGTGGCGGTGTGGGGCACCGAGAACGTCCTTCCGCGTGGGACCAAGCGCATCCACCGCGCCGACGTGCACGTGCGCTACGGGGCGCCGGTCACACTGCCCACCGGCGGGGCCGGCGCCCGCGCCGACAACCGCGCCGTCGCGGAGGCGATCATGACCGCGATCTCGGAGATGCTCCCGCCCCGCTACCGTCCCAGCGGCACGGACGGCCAGAGCACGGTCTCGTCGCCCCCGGCCGCCTGAGCAGCGCCTTCCTAGAATGGGGCGGTGTCCCCAGCGGGCGAATTCGTCGCCTTCGACCTCGAGACCACCGGCCTGTCGCCGAGGAGCGACCGCGTCCTCGAGGTCGGAGCGGTGCGCTTCGACCGGGACATGCGCCGGATCGGCGAGATCGAGGTGGTCGTCGACCCCGGCGTGCCCATCCCGCTGGCCGTGCAACGGCTCGTCGGTCTCACCGACGCCGACGTCGCCGGGGCCCCCGCGCCCGTCGAGGGGGTGGCCCAGCTCGCCGACTTCTGCGCCGGCGCCGAGTTGGTGGCGCACGGCGCGGCGTTCGACGTCACCTTCTGCGCCGGCCTCGTCCCCGAGGCGTTCGCGCGACGGCGGGTGCTCGACACGCTCGAGTTAGCCCGGATCCTCCTGCCGGCGGCGGAGTCCCACAGCCTGCCGCTGCTCAGCGCGTCGCTCGGCATCGAGCACGACCGGCCCCACCGCGCCCTGAGTGACGCATCGGCCACCCACCTGCTGTTCTCCCGCCTGCGCGACGCCGCCGAGGCGCTGCCCGCCGGCGTCCTGACGGAGATGCGCCGGGTGGCCGCCCCCTCCGGTGGCGAGATCGCCGCGTTCCTCGCAACGGTGGTGCGCGGTGATGGAGACCCGCTGCGCCGCTCGTGGGCGGGGCCGCGGCGGACGGTTCCGGCACCGCCGCCTACCCCGGGCCCGCCGCCGGCGGACCTCGCGGCCACCGCCACCGCCCTCCTCGGACCGGGAGGGCCGCTGGCGACCAGCGACCCGTCCTACGAGCTCCGGGAGGCCCAGCTCGAGATGACTCGCGCCGTCGCCCAAGCGCTGGACCGCCGCCGCCGTCTCGTCGTCGAGGCCGGCACCGGGGTCGGCAAGTCGCTGGCCTACCTGCTGCCACTCGCGCTGCACAGCCGCGGTGGGCGCCGGGCGGTGGTGGCAACGCGAACGATCACGCTGCAGGAGCAGCTGATGGAGCGCGACCTGCCGATGGTCGAGCGCATCCTCGGCGAGCCGGTGCCGGCCGCTCTCCTCAAGGGGCGGAACCACCAGCTCAGCCTGCGCCGCTGGCAGCGCTTCCTGCGCAGCCCGGACGGCGACGCCCACGGACCCGACCTCGAGCGCATCCGCTTCAAGCTCAAGCTGCTGGCGTGGCTCGCCGAGACCCGCACGGGGGACCGCGCCGAGCTGCACCTCAACGGGGGCGACGAGGCGCTGTGGCGTCACGTGGAGTCCGACGGCGGCGACTGTCTGGGCGCCGCCTGCGCCAACTGGCAGGACGGCGGCTGCTTCATGGTGGCCGCCCGCCGCACCGCCGAGGCGGCGTCCATCGTCATCACCAACCACGCCCTGCTGCTCGCCGATGCCGCCGGGGGCCAGGCGCTGGGGGAGCACGACGTCCTGGTCATCGACGAGGCCCACCACCTCGAGGAGGCGGCCACCGAACAACTCGGGCTGCGCGTCCGCGCCACCGATGTTCTGCTGGTCATCGACCGCCTGGGCCCCGCCGAGGGCGAGCTCGGGGAGGCGCTCGCGGTGGCCCGCGAGGCCACCAGCCGGCTCTTCGGCGAGGTCAAGGGCTGCATCGGCGAGGTGCTCGGGGCCGACCACAGTGGCAACGCCACCGTCGGCCTCAGCCCCGACGTCCGCGCCCAGCACGGACATGCGGTGCTGAGCCGGGCCGCGCAGCATGCCGGCGAGAGCTGGCGCAGGGCCGCGGAGCGGTTGCGAGAACCTGGACAGGCCACGTCGATCCAGCTCGACCTGCTGCCCCAGCCGGAGCGCGCCGACGAGGAGCGCCTGCTCGCGGCAACCGCGCTCGAGCAGCTCGCCATCGCGATCGAGACGGTGGTGCTCCGGCCTCGTGATGACCACGTCGCCTGGCTGGCGGTGCGCGCCGAGCAGGGCGAGTTGCACGAGGCCCCAGTGAGCGTGGCCGAGCAGCTGCGCGAGTCGGTCTTCTCGCGCGCCGACGCGATCATCGCCACCTCGGCGACGCTGGCGGTGGCAGGCGACTTCGGCTTCACCAGGAGCCGCCTCGGCCTCGAGGGGGCGGACGAGCTGCTGCTCAGCTCGCCCTACGACTTCCTCGCGCAGGCGCTCTGCATCCTGCCCTCGGATGTGCCGCCATACGACGACCCCGACCACGACCGCGCCGTGGCGACACTGATCGGCGACAGCGCGGAGCGGCTCGGCGGCAGCACCTTGGCCCTGTTCACCGGCTACGGGCCGCTACGCCGGGTCCACGCCCTGCTCGGGCAGCGGATGGCGGCCGCCGGGATCGCGCTTCTCGGTCAGGGCCTGGACGGCACCCGCAGGCAGATCCTGGCGGGGTTCCTCGCCAACCGGCGCACCGTGCTGCTCGGCACCAACAGCTTCTGGGAGGGCATCGACGTGCCCGGTGACGCGCTGCGCTGCGTGGTCATCGCCAAGCTCCCGTTCGCCGTCCCCACCGACCCGCTGGTCCGGGCCCGAACCGAGTCGCTGGCCGATCCCTTCGGTCAGTACGTCCTTCCCCAGGCGGTGCTGCGGCTGCGCCAGGGCTTCGGGCGGCTCATCCGGCGCGGTGGCGACCGCGGCGCGGTGGTGCTCTGCGACGAGCGCATGCGCACCCGCGACTACGGGGAGCGCTTCCTCGCGGCGCTTCCCCCGGCAGCGGTGGCGACCCTTCCCGTCGCCGACGTCGGCGACGCCGTGGCCGGCTTCGTGCTGCACCACCGCGTGCCGGAGGCGACACGGATCCGCGCCCCGGCACGACAATCGGAGCACGATCCCCACGTGGACGAGGAGCCCGCATGACCGTGACCCAGGCGCCGCCGGCGTCGCAGCCGTCGAGTCCGCCGCTGCCGGAGCCGACCACGCTGCGCCGCGACGGCGATTACACCGACGTGGTTGTCGCCCTCGCCCAGATCGCGCCGCGGCTCGGTGACGTCGGATCCAACCTGGACCGGCACCTCGAGCTGATCGCGCAGGCCGCCGCCGGCGGGGCCGCGCTGGTGGTCTTCCCGGAGCTCTCCCTCACCGGCTACTTCCTCAAGGACCTGGTTCCGGACGTGGCCCTGCGCGAGCACTCCGAGGAGTTGGAGCGGCTGGCTGCGGCGAGCGACGGCGTCGATGTGGTGGCCGGGTGCGTCCTCGAGAGTGAGGACGCCCGCTTCCACAACGCCTCCCTCTACCTGTCCGGGGGCCGTGTCCATCACATTCACCGCAAGGTGTACCTGCCCACCTACGGGCTCTTCGACGAGGCCCGGTACTTCGCCCAGGGCGACCGCTTCCGCACCTTCGAGGCGCCGCTCGCTGCCGCCGCAGCGCCGCGGCCGTGGCGGGCGGGGATGCTGGTTTGCGAGGACATGTGGCATCCCACCGCGGCGACCCTGCTCGCCCGCCAGGGAGTCGAGCTGCTGATCTGTCCCTCGGCATCGCCCGGACGCGGCGTGGTGCGCGGCCACGCGCTGGGAACAGCGGGCAGCTACGACGCCATGACGAGCACGTATGCCCAGCTCTTCACCAGCTACCTGCTCTTCTGCAACCGCGTCGGGTTCGAGGACGGCGTCGGCTTCTGGGGGGGCTCGCGCGCTCTCGGGCCCGACGGACGGCTGCTGGCCGAGCCCGCCGGCGGCGACGAGGCGCTGGTGCTCCATCGAATCGATCTCGCCGCGGTACGCCGCGCTCGCATCGCCAACCCACTACTCCGGGATGAACGACATGACATCAACGACGCCGAGACCGACCGGCTCCGCCACCGACGCGCTCGTAATTGACGCCGCGGCGGTCCGGGAGCTCCTCGTCGGCTTCGTCCGCAACGAGGTGACCAAGGTCGGGTTCGAGCGCGTGGTCATCGGCCTCTCCGGCGGCATCGACTCAGCGCTGAGCGCCGCCATCGCCTGCCTCGCGCTCGGTCCCGAGAACGTCCTTCCCATCCTGATGCCGTACCGCACCTCGTCCTCCGCATCCGAGGCGGATGCGCGCACCGTCTGCGAACACCTGGGCATGACCCCGACACTCGTCGACATCTCGCCGCAGATCGATGCCTACTACGAGCGCTTCGCGGACGCCGACCGCGGTCGGCGCGGCAACAAGATGGCGCGCGAGCGGATGACGGTGCTGTACGACATGTCGTGGGCGCACCGTGCCCTGGTGATCGGGACCAGCAACAAGACAGAGTTGCTGCTCGGCTACGGCACGCTGTTCGGTGACATGGCGAGCGCCCTCAACCCGCTTGGCGACCTCTACAAGACCCAGGTGTTCGCGCTCGCGGTCGGCATGGATCTCCCCGCGCGGGTGATCACCAAGGCGCCCAGTGCGGACCTCTGGGAGGGCCAGTCCGACGAGGAGGAGCTCGGCTTCGGCTACGCTACCGTCGACTCGCTTCTCTACTACATGGTCGACGAGCGACGCACCCGCGCCGAGCTGCGCGCGCTGGGGTTCGCCGACCAGTTCGTCGACGATGTCAGCCGTCGCGTGCGCGGCAGCCAGTACAAGCGGCGCCCGCCGATCATCGCCAAGCTCTCCGAGCGAACCATCGACCGCGAGTTCCGCTATCCAAGGGACTGGGGTACTTGAGCAACCCCGGCGCGGGCGTCCTTCACGTCGTCGCCACGCCGATCGGTAACCTCGAGGACATCACGCTGCGCGCCCTGCGCGTGCTCCGCGAGTGCGACGCCGTGATCGCCGAGGACACGCGCCGCACCCGCGTCCTCCTCACCGCCCACGGGATCTCGCGACCGCTGCACTCGCTGCCGGCCCACGCCGAGGGCAGGCGGGTCCCAGCCCTCGTCGAACGACTCCTCCGCGGCGAGACGCTGGCGCTGTGCAGCGACGCCGGCACCCCGGTGGTCAGCGATCCCGGAGCGGAGTTGGTGCGGCAGGCACGCGAGGCGGGCGTGGTGGTGGTGCCGGTACCGGGTGCCTCGGCGCTGACCGCGGCCCTGGCCGGCAGCGGCCTGCGCGGTGACCGCGTCTGCTTCCTCGGGTTCCTGCCGCGCAGCCCGGGCAAGCTCCGGCGCAGCGTGGAGGCGGGCCTCTCTATCGGGGGGACGGTGGTGTTCTATGAGTCGCCACTGCGCCTGGCGCGCACCCTGGCGCTGATCGCCCCGCTGTGCGGCGAGAGCCCCGTGGTGGTCGCCCGGGAATTGACTAAAGTCCACGAGACCTTCCACATGGGCACCGCCGCGACGCTGGCCGAGGCTTTTGCCGCCCGCCCGCCGCGGGGCGAGTGCACCGTCCTCATCGGAGCCAGCTGACGTGACCCGACCGGCGCACACCTTCTACCTCACCGCGGCGATCGACTACGTCAACGGCAACCCGCACCTCGGCCACGCCTACGAGAAGATCGGCTGCGACGTGCTCGCCCGTCACCGCACCTTGCGCGGTGATGACGTGCGTTTCACCGTGGGCAGTGACGAGCACAGCCAGTCCGTGGAGCGCGCCGCGCGGGCCGCGGGCGTACAGCCAGCCGATTTCTGCACCGCCCAGGTGAAGGCGTTCACCACCATGATGGCCGCCTTCGACGTCAAGCCCACGCAGTTCGTACGCACCAGCAGCGACGCCAACCGGCGCACCGCGGAGACACTGTGGCGCGCCGTCGCCGCTGCCGGCCACATCTACAAGGACTGGTACCGCGCCTGGTTCTGCCCGTCGTGCGAGCAGTTCTACACCGAGAAGGAGATCGTCGCGGGGCTGTGCCCGGTCCACCAGCAACCGGTGGAATGGGTCGAGGAGCAGAACTGGTTCTTCAGGCTCAGCGCCTTCACCGAGCCGCTCCTCGAGCTCTACGCGCGCGAGCCCGAGTTCCTCGTGCCCGAGACACGGCGCAACGAGATGCTCAACGTCATCCGCGGCGGCCTCACCGACATCAGTATCTCGCGCGGTTTCTCGCGGTGGGGCATCCCGGTGCCCGGTGACGAGTCGCAGGTGATCTGGGTGTGGTTCGATGCGCTGCCCGCCTACCTCACCGGCGTCGGCTACCCCGACGGTGAGGAGTTCCCCCGGTTCTGGCCCGCGGACGTGCACGTCATCGGCAAGGACATCACCCGCTTCCACGCCGTCACCTGGCCGGCGCTCCTGATGGCGGCGGGCCTGCCACTGCCCCGACAGGTGCACGCCCACGGCTTCGTCACCCTCAACGGCGAGAAGATGAGCAAGAGCCGCGGCATCTTCGTGGAGCCGATGCAGCTTGTCGATCAGTTCGGCAGCGACGCGGTGCGCTGGGTGCTGCTCAGCGAGGTCCCCTTCGACCGGGACGGCGACTTCTCCATGTCAGGGTTCATCGACCGCTACAACGCCGACCTCGCCAACGATTACGGCAACCTGGTCTCGCGCGCCACCAAGATGGTGCAGCGCTACTTCGAGGGACGCGTCCCGGCGCACAGCGAGCGCGACCCCATCGATGACGAGCTGCGCGGCACGGCAGCGCGGATCCTGCCGGTGTACGACGCGGCGATGGATCGCCTCGAGTTCAGCGAGGCGATGGCCGCGGTCCGCCAGCTGGTCGGCCGGGCCAACAAGTACATCGAGGAGACGGCGCCATGGACGCTGCATCGCAACGGTGACACCCGCCTGGCCACAGTCTGCGCAGAACTGCTCGAGGCGATCCGTGTGTCGACCATGCTCCTGCACCCGATCATCCCCCAGGCCACCTCCCGCGTCGCCGCCGAGCTGGGCGTGTCCCTTCGCGGTGACCTCACCGAGGAGCTGCGCGCGTGGCCGCGGCTGGCCCCCGGCGCCATGGTCACGGTCGGCGACATCCTCTTCCCGAGGCTCGATCGCGAGGCGGTGCTGGCCGGCGGATGAGCGACACCCCGGTCCGGCAGCCCCTGGTCGACACCCACTGCCACCTCGTCCTGCTCGAGGAGCGTGGCCTGCTCGCCCAAGCCCTCGAGGGGGCGGCTCTGGCGGGAGTGGAGCAGATCGTCAGCGTCGGTCTCAACGTCGAGGACTCCGACCGCAACCGCGTCGTCGCCGAGGCTCACGACAACGTCTGGTTCACGGTGGGCTGGCACCCCCACCAACCCCGCGCTCCGGACGCAGCCCAGCTGCGAGCCCTCGACGAGCTGCTCACCCATCCACGCGCGGTGGCGGTGGGGGAGATCGGCCTCGACCTCTACTTCCGTCCCGGCTACCACGAGACGCCGCTGGACGAACAGCAGCGTGCCATCCACGCTATGTTCGAGCTGGCCGCGGCGCACCGCAAGCCAGTGGTCGTGCACGACCGCGACGCCCACGCCGAGGTTCTGGCGGCGATGTGCGAACACCCCGGGGTCCCGGGCGTGATGCACTGCTTCAGCGGTGACGCAACGTTCGCGCGCGAGTGCGTGGCCGCCGGCTACGCGATCTCCTTCTCGGGGATCGTCACCTTCCCGAAGAGCGAGCCGCAGCAGGCCGCCGCGCGCCAGGTCGGCGACGGCGAGTACGTGGTCGAGACCGACTCCCCCTTCCTCGCCCCGGTGCCCCACCGGGGCCGGCCGAACCTGCCCGAGTACGTCGCCGTGACGGCCGCCGCGATGGCGACGCTGCGCGGTGTCGATGAGCAGGTGGTGCGCGCCCAGTCGACGGCGACGGCACGCCGGCTGTTCGGGTTACCCGCCCCCCGGTGACGCCGGACAGACCGGCGCTGCCGCCGATGCTCGACCTCTGCGACCCACGCACGCTCCACGCCGTGGCCCGGCGCGTGGGACTGGTCGCCAAGCACCGTCTCGGCCAGAACTTCCTGGTCGATCGCAACGTGCTGGACATCATCGTGGAGGCTCTCGCGCCACAGGCGACGGACGACGTCTTCGAGGTCGGCCCGGGGGTCGGGACGCTCACCGCCGAGCTGGCCGCTCGAGCACGGCGGGTCGTGGCCGTCGACGTCGACGAGCGCTGCGTCGCGGCCACGCGGTTGACGCAGCGCGACCGCTCCAACGTCGAGGTCATCCGCGGTGACGTGCTGCGCATCGACCCGGCGGCGCTGGGGCTGGGTCAGCGGTGGCTCGCCGCGGGCAACATCCCGTACAGCATTACCACGCCCCTGTTGACGCGCCTGTTCGAGATGGCCGCCCCACCAGCGCGCGGAGTGTTCCTTGTCCAGCGCGAGGTGGCCGCGCGCCTGGCGGCCGAGGCGGGTGACTGGAGCCTGGCCACGGTCGCGGTGCGCAGCGTCGCCACCGTGGAGCGGCTCTGCGACGCCGCACCGCAGAGCTTCGACCCACCCCCGGCGGTGCATTCCAGTGTCATCAGGCTGCACCCCTCGGTGGCCCTCGAGCCCGCCGCGCGCGCCGCCGTCCTCGACATCGCGCGCGCCGCCTTCCAGATGCGACGCAAGATGCTGCGTCACGGCATCACCCATGCGGCGGGGGGCGACGAACCGCGCGGCATGGCCTGGCTGGCCGCCGCCGGGATCGATTCCTCCCGCCGGCCGGGCACCCTCGACCTCGCCGAGTGGCACCGCATCGCCGTCGCCGCCCGTACCCTGGCGGGCGAGCCGTGAGCGATCCGAGCAACGCCATCCCGCCGCCCGAGGAGATCGCGCCACCTGCGTCCCGCCGGCTCCACGCCGCGCGGCCCGCGGTGCCGCCACTCACCGAGAGCCAGCTGGGATTCCGCGCGGTGCTGGGACACGGGGACTTCCGGCTGCTCTGGGCGGCCCAGGCGGCAAGTCAGCTGGCCGACAAGTTCCTCATGTTCACGCTGCTCATCGTGGTCTACGACGTCAGCCACAAGGCCTCGATCCAATCGCTGCTGATGATCGCCTACACCCTGCCGTCGGTATTCCTCAGCGCGCCTGCGGGCGTCTACGCCGACCGGCACGATAAGCGCACGTTGATGATCGCCACCAACGTCGTTCGTGGCGCCCTGATCCTGCTCATCCCCCTCATCCAGGTGCTCCCGGTGGTGGGTGACCAGGCGTGGCCGCTGATCCTGATCACCTTCCTCTTCAGCGCAGCGGGCCAGGTCTTCGCGCCCGCCGAGGCTGCAAGCATCCCCTCGCTGGTGCAGCGCGACCAGATCATGGGCGCCACGTCGCTGTTCATGACGACCGTCATCCTCACGCTGGTCCTGGGCGTTCCGGCCGCGACCCTGGCCATCCGCCTGGTGGGGGAGAGGGCACCGTTCTTCATCGCCACCGGCCTCTTCGCCCTGGCCGCTGTTGCGGTCTGGCGCATCAGCACCCCGCTGCGCACCGTCCGCCAGAGCGACGCGGAAAGGCCGAGTCTGCGCAGCGAGCTGCGTGAGGGTGTGCTGGTGATCGCCGGCAACCCCGCCATCCGGCTCGCCCTGTATCAGCTGACCGCCGCGCTGGTCGTGGTGTTCACGGTCTTCGCCCTCGGACCGGTCTTCCTGGAACACGAGCTGCACCGCTCGGACCAGGACACGTACCTCGTGCTGATCCCGGCGACCGTGGGGCTGGTCGCCATGGCCGCGCTGCTGGCTCAGCGGCCCACCGGCAGCTTCTCCAAGGCCGCCACGCTGGTCGCCGCACTGGCCGTGGGCGGCACCGCGCTCACCGGCATCGGGATCACCCCGCCCCTGCTTCGCGGCTTCGGCATCGAGGCCGCCGCGGTGCCGGTGGTGCTGGTGCTCAGCGGCGTGTTCGGGTGCGCGCTCGGAGCGCTGCTCATCCCGGCGTTCACCGTCCTCCAGGAGCGCACCGACGAGGAGACCCGGGGGCGGATCTTCGGCGGCATCTTCGCCGTCATCAACGCCGCGGTGGCGGTGCCGCTGCTGGTCGCCGGGATCATCGCGGACCTGGTCGGGGTGGCCAGTGTTGTGGCCGGGCTTGGCGCGATCATCCTGCTCGGGGCTGTGCTCGCGCGGCTGGTGTTCTGGAAGAGCCTGGCCGTGCTCGACGAGGCCAGGCCCGCCGCCGTCTGACCCGGCGTCGCAACCGTGCAACGACGCGGTCGCGGCTCCGTCATCTTTCCCCCGCCTCCGCGGACCGGTGCAAAGCTCGCGGCCCGCCCCAGACGGGGCAGATCCGCGATGGACAGTCGGGGAGACATGATGCGGGCCATCGTCACGTGCGAGTGCTGCGGTCACCGGCAGGCGGTGGCCCGGCCGATCCGTCTGCCCGAGGCGTTCCACGTCATCTGCCACGAGTGCGAGGGCGTTCTCCGCGTCGAGGTCACCGCGGACGACCTGACCACCGCGCAGCGCAGCGTCGGTCGCTCGCGGACGGCGCGGGTCTAGGCTCCGTCCAGTCGGGGCGATCTCACGGGGGCTGGTATCATCGGCCGCGTCGCGGGTCCGCCTCCGCCAGGGGGCCGTGGGCGCATAGCTCAGTTGGTACGAGCGCTGCGTTGACATCGCAGAGGTCACAGGTTCGATCCCTGTTGCGCCCACCACCTGGCAGCCGGCGCCAGTGTGACCAGCACGTCCGACGGCTCGGGTGCCAGAACCCTCGACGGCCCGCCCCAGGGGTCTACGAGTCCCGCGACCGGCGGCCGCGGACGACCGCTCACCGGGCGGGTTCTGGCTCCCCCCCCAATGGCGTAGTCGGGTACGGCACCGATGGCCACCAGGTCAGTGACGTGTCGGCCTTCAACGACGGTGGCTACGGGATCGGCCGTTTCAACTCGACGCGGAGCGTGCTGCGCGACAACCAGGTGTCCGGGAACGCCGAGGCCGGCCTGTACGTCGGGGACTCACCTGACGCGGAAACCAGCGTCACCGACAACCGCGCCTGGAACAACGGCTACGGCGTGTTCGTGTGCCACGCCCACCAGGTCGCGGTCAGCGACAACGAGATCTGGGCCAACTGCCCGGGCGTGCTGGTACTCGACGACGGCCAGGCCGGCGGAGTCGGAGACGTCAAGGACACGGACAACAACGTGCATGGCAACAACCGCTTCTGCCCGACGTCCCAGGGCGGACCACCGCTCAGTGGCGGGGGCATCGACCTCGTCGGCGCGGTGCGCACGCTGGTCGCCGACAACGACGCCGACGGCAACAACCACAACGGGACCCCGGGTTCCGGTGGGATCGTGCTCCTCTCCGCGAGCATGGTGTCCGGCGGCAGTGACGTCAACAACGACACCATCCGCGACAGCCACGCGCGGCACAACCTCCCGGACGACATCGTCTGGGACGGTAGCGGCTATGGCAACCACTTCAGCGACAACGAATGCGGTGCGTCGACGCCGGGGCATCTCTGCACCTAGCAGCGCGCCACCCCGGTGCCGGCGGTTTCAGGGGGACAGACGGACGTGGACGGTCCGTCTGTCCCGTGTGTGCGCACCCGTCGCAGCAATTTACGGAACTTGATTCGCCGGGACAGCGCACATGTTGCGCACACCGCCGCGCGGGCGATCCCAGTTCGGCAGGGGCAGTTGTCCACAGTTTGCACAGGCTGGCGACGCCGCGCGCCGTCCGCCGACTCTGCGCACGACGGTGCAAACGCGTCGGAGCGACGTTGACATGCCCACGGTACGCCGCCGTACACTCGGACCCATGGGAGGCGATCGCACACCCGAGCCCGATTCGCGACCGACACCGCGCCGGGTTTGCGCACGCCGCGGTTGCACGACACTCGTGAAGAAGGCGACCGGCAAGTACTGCAGCGTGCGCTGCTGCTCGATTGATCCCGAGCGTCACGCACGGCTGCGACTCTCCGCGCAGCGCTCCACGCGACGTGTGCTTCCGATGGCGCGGCAGCTGAGTCTCGGACTCGCCGCTGCGAACAACCCCGAGGCCGCGCTGGCGCGGATCTCCGAGGGACGCGAGGACGTGCCGCGCGGCATGTCCCGGCTCTACGGCTGATCGTTCGCGCCAGGCTGACGGCGGGGCGACGCCGGGCAGCAACTACAATTCGCCGCCATGCCCGATGACATCGTCGACGACGCGGCCGAGGCCGGCCCCCCGCTCGAGGCGCCCGCCGATCTGAGCCTCGACATCCTCCGCCACAGCGCCGCGCACCTCATGGCGGCAGCCGTGGTCGAGCTCCACCCTGGTGCGCAGTACGACGTGGGGCCGGCGACCGAGGAGGGATTCTTCTACAACTTCCGGCTTCCCGGTGGAGCGCATTTCGTCGAGGAGGACCTGGCACGCATCGAGTCGAGGATGAAGGAGCTGGCCAAGCGCCGCATCCCCTTCGAGCGCGAGGTCATGGCGCGCGACGAGGCCCGCGAGCTGTTCTCCGGCATCGACCAGCCCTTCAAGGTCGACATCATCGACAGGATGCCGGCCGGGGTCGACAGCGTCGGTGTGTACCGGACCGGCGACTTCGTCGATCTCTGCCGTGGGCCCCACGTCGCCCACACAGGACATCTGCGCGCGTTGAAGCTCCTCCGGGTCGCGGGAGTCTACTGGCGCGGCGACGAGCGCAACGAACAGTTGCAGCGCGTCTATGGAACGGCCTTCTTCGAGCGGGCTGACCTCGAGGCCTTCATCCACCAGAGGGAGGAGGCACGCCGTCGCGACCACCGGCGGCTCGGCCTCGAACTCGACCTCTTCTCCTTCCCCGAGGAGATCGGCTCCGGCCTGGCCGTGTTCCACCCCAAGGGCGGACTGGTGCGCAAGCTGATGGAGGACTATTCGCGCCAGCGCCACGAGCAGGCGGGGTACGACTTCGTCAACTCCCCGCACATCAGCAAGGAGGACCTCTTCCAGACCTCCGGTCACCTGCAGTGGTTCGCCGACGGGATGTTCCCGCCGATGGAGCTGGACGGCGGCGTCAGGTACTACCTGAAGCCGATGAACTGCCCGTTCCACATCCTCATCTTCCGCAGCCGCCAGCGCAGTTATCGGGAGTTGCCGCTGCGCCTCTTCGAATTCGGCACCGTGTACCGCCACGAGAAGTCGGGCGTCATCCACGGCCTCACCCGCCTGCGCGGCCTGACCATGGACGACGCGCACATCTTCTGCAGCAAGTCGCAGATGGCCGGCGAGCTGGGCTCCCTGCTCACGTTTGTGCTCGAGCTGCTCCGTGACTACGGGCTCTCCGAGTTCCACCTCGAGCTGTCGACCAAACCCACGGAGAAGGCCGTCGGGTCGGACGAGGAGTGGGCTGAGGCCACCGAGGCCCTGCGCGCGGCGGCCTCGACGATGGACCTCGAGCTTGTCATGGACGAGGGCGGCGGCGCCTTCTACGGGCCCAAGATCTCGGTCCAGGCGAAGGACGCCATCGGCCGCACCTGGCAGATGTCGACGATCCAGGTGGACTTCCAGACGCCTCAGCGCTTTGGCATCACCTACATCGACGCTGACGGCGCGGAGGCGCGCCCGATCATGATCCACCGCGCCCTGTTCGGCTCCATCGAGCGGTTCTTCGGCGTCCTCCTCGAGCACTACGCCGGTCACTTCCCACTCTGGCTGGCGCCGGTGCAGTGCGAGATCGTGCCGGTCCAGGATGACGCACCAGAGGTGGTCGGGTACGCGCGCGAGCTGGCGGCCACGATGCGCGCCGCCGGCCTGCGGGCACAGGTCAGCGACAAACCGGGCGAGCGCATGCAGGCGCGCATCCGCGACGCGACCAGGCAGAAGGTCCCGTACATCGTCGTCGTCGGCCGCAACGACATCGAGCGCGGTGACGGCGTTGTCAATGTTCGCTCGACGCGCGCCGGCACCCAGGAGAACGTCGCCGCGGCCGAATTGGTGGAGCGGCTGGTGCGCGAGGTCGCCGACCGCACCTCGAGCTGAGGGATCACACGCGTGCCTTCCGCCGATGCTCTCCTGATCGACGCGGTGCGCGAGCGCTTCCCCGGACATGACGCCGCCGGGCTGATCGCCGCCGGCGACGTGCTCGTCGACGGTCTGCCCGTGATCAATCCGCGGTCGCGACTGCGCGCCGGCTCCAGCGTTTCGCTGCGCGCCGCGACCGCGCTGCGCGGCTCACCCAAGTTGCGGGCCGCGCTGACCGCGTTCGACGTGCCCGTGGCCGGGCGCGTCGCGCTCGACATCGGTGCGGCGGCGGGCGGGTTCACGACCGTGCTCCTCGAGGCCGGCGCCCGCCTGGTGTATGCCGTCGACGCCGGCCACGGCCAGCTGCTCGGCTCCCTCCGCCAGGATGCGCGCGTGGTCAACCTCGAGGCGGTCAACGTCGCCGACCTCGACCGCACCCGGGTCCCCCTGGACATCGAGGTGGTGGTCATCGATGTGTCCTACCTGAGCCTGACGGCGGCGGCGGCTCAGCTCGACCGGATCTCGCTCGCCCCCGGGGCGGCGCTGGTCGGCCTGGTGAAGCCGATGTTCGAGCTGCGGACGGCGACCGCCCCATCCGACCGGGCCAGCCTCGACGCCGCCATGGGGACGGCATCCGCCGGCGTGACCGCGGCGGGGTGGTCCGTGCGCGGGTCGATCGATTCCCCGGTCACCGGCAGCCGTGGCGCGCGCGAGATGCTCCTCTACGCGGTCCGCGGCTGAGGCCGCACGCCCGGGAGCGTGATATGCTCGGTCGACGACGCCGTCGTGGCGCCGCAAAGAGGGCCCGTGCGCTGCGGTCCCCACCTTCCGGGCTCGCCTTGGAGGTCCAGATCGGCCAGGCCTGGATAGCGGATCGCTGTCCAGGTTTTTTGTTTGGAGGTTTCCACCCATCTCGTTTCGAGAGTTGAGGATCAACGAGCAGATCCGTATCCCGCAGGTGCGTCTTTTCGACGACACCACCGATGAAGCGCTCGGCATCGTCGCCATCGAACAGGCAAGGCAGCTCGCTGTGGAGCGCGGCCTCGACCTCGTCGAGGTTGCCCCCCTGGCCGAACCGCCGGTCTGCCGGCTCATGGACTACGGACGTTTCAAGTTCGAGGCGCTGAAGCGGGAGAAGGACAGTCGCAGGGACCACAACGTCGTCCAGCTCAAGGAGCAGAAGCTCCGTCCGAAGATCTCGGACCATGACTTCCGCACCAAGCTGGCCAAGGTGAAGCAGTTCCTCGGCGAGGGCGACAAGGTCAAGCTGACCATCATGTTCCGGGGTCGGGAGATGGTCCACCAGGAGTTTGGCCGCAAGCTGCTCGACCGCATGACCGAGGAGCTCAGCGACCTCGCGATCATCGAGCGATCCCCACTTGTCGAAGGCCGGAACATGATCATGATCCTCAGCCCGACGACCAAGAAGCACGCCAGGGGCGACCATCCTCGCGAGGACAGGCCGCACTCTGACGAACACGCCTCCGGCAACGGCCACGGCGCCCCCACGGACGCACCCGCACAGCCCCAGGCGCTATCGGCCGAAGCCGCCGTGCAACCTGCAGCCACCGCGCAACCGGCTGCGCAACCCGCGGCCGCGGCAGCCCAGGCGACAGCGCAGCCCGGCCCGGCTGCGGAGGCGGCGCCGGCCGCGCCTGTGTCCGCGGCGGCGAAGGCTCCCGCAGCAAAGAGGGCCGCCACGGCGGCCCCAAGAAAGACGGCGGCGGCCGGTGCCAGCCGGTCCACAACAGTCAAGAAAACAGCCGAGACGCGGAGGGAAGAGAGTGCCGAAGATTCGAACTCATAAGGCCACGCAGAAGCGCTTTCGCATCACCAGCACCGGCAAGGTGATGCGACGCAAGGCCTTCAAGTCGCACATGCTCGAGCACAAGAGCAGCAAGCGCAAGCGTGTCATGAACAAGCAGCACCCGGTGTCGGCGGCGGACGTGAGGAACGTGCGCCGCCTCGCCCCCTACCTGTAGGCCGGAGGAGAGACCATGGCGAGAGTCAAGAGGGGCGTCACGGCGCGCGCCCGCCACAAGAAGATCCTCGATCTGGCCGAGGGCATGCAGGGCGAGCGTCGCATCCAGTTCAGGACCGCCAACGAGGCGGTCATGCACTCGCTGTCGTACCAGTACCGCGACCGCAAGCTGCGCAAGGGCGACATGCGTGCGCTCTGGATCACCCGCATCAACGCCGCCGCACGGCAGAACGGCCTGGCCTACAACCAGTTCATGCACGGCCTCAAGAACGCGGGCATCGACATCAACCGCAAGATGCTCGCCGACCTGGCCGTCGCGGATACGGCGTCGTTCACCCAGCTCGTCGAGGTGGCACGGGGCGCTCTGACGTCGGCGTGACCGGCCACCGCGGCACGCCGGGATCGGCGACGGCCGGAGATCCGCCCGGCGCCGACATCCACTCGGTGTCGTCGGCCGCCCTCGAGGAGGTGGCCGCCGCCGCCGACGCGGCCGCTCTCGATGGTGTGCGCGACCGCTACCTCGGCCGGGGTGACGGGCGCCTCACCGTCTTCCGCAAGCGGATCGGCGCGGTCGCCGACCCGGAGGCGCGGCGTGGCATGGGGCAGACCATCAACGCGGTCATCGAGAGGGTGACCGAGGCGCTCGCGGAGCGGCGCGCCGCGCTCAGCGTGAACGACGCCGGCGATGCCGACGAGGCGATCGACCTGACCTGGCCGCCGCCACCGCTGCGCCGCGGCCACCTCCACCCGGTGAGCCGGGTCTTCCGCGACGTGCGCAGGATCTTCGGGCAGCTCGGCTACATCGCGGTCGGAGGCCCCGAGGTGGAGTACGACCGCTACAACTTCACACTGGTCAACATGCCCCCCGGGCATCACTCCCGCGACACTCAGGACACGTTCTTCATCGACGACGCCCGGCTGCTGCGCACCCACACGTCGCCCGTGCAGGTGCGCAGCATGCTGGTGCGGGGCGCGCCACAGCGCGTGATCGTCCCCGGCAAGGCGTTCCGTCGCGACTACGACGCCACCCACTTCCCGATGTTCTTCCAGGTGGAGGGGATGTGCATCGACGAGGGCATCGCGCTGAGCGATCTCAAGGGCACCCTCGAGTTCTTTGCCAGGTCGGCCTTCGGCGCCGACCGCGCCACCCGGCTGCGCCCCCATCACTTCGAGTTCACCGAGCCCTCGGTGGAGCTCGACGTCTCCTGCGCGGTCTGCGGCGGCGATGGCTGCAGGCTGTGCAAGGGCAGCGGGTGGCTGGAGATCCTCGGAGGCGGCATGATCCATCCCAACGTGCTCCGCAACGGCGGCGTCGACCCGGACGTGTACACGGGCTTCGCGTTCGGCATCGGCGTCGAGCGCATCGCCATGCTGGCCTACGGCATCGAGGACGGCCGTCTCCTCTACGAGAACGACGTGCGCTTCCTGGGGCAGGGATGAAGATCTCGCTGGAGTGGCTGCGCGAGTACGCGGTCCTCGACGCGCCGCTCGACCTCCTGGTGCAGGGCCTCATCGACACCGGGACGGAGGTCGATCGCGTTCACCGCGGCCCCGCCGGTGTCATCGTGGCCCGGGTTGTCGCGCTGGCGCCCGTCCCGGAATCGACGCGCGGGGTGCAGTTCGCCGACATCGACACCGGCGCGGGCGACACCGTGCGCGTCCTCACCGGCGCGCCCAACCTGAGCGTCGGCGACCTGGTGCCCTATGCGCCGCCAGGCACCCTTCTGTCCGGGTGGGATGAGCCTCTGCGCGTTCGGGCCATGTTCGGCGGCAAGTACCAATCGCCCGGGATGCTCTGCTCGGCGGTCGAGCTGGGGATCGGTGAGGACGCCGGCGGCATCCATCACCTCGAGCGCGGGCTGGCGGGACAGCCCCTGCACGAGGTGCTGCCCATGGACACCGTGCTCGAGGTCGAGGCCACCACCAACCGGCCCGACTGCCTCTGCCACGTCGGCATCGCGCGTGAGATGGCCGCCGCGGTGGGGGAGACGGTGCGCGAGCCCGACACCACCGTCCCCGAGGGCCTGCTCAGCGCCGCGGGCATCGCCCGCCGCGCCGACGTCGAGGTGGAGGATGCGCAGGGTTGCCCACGCTTCGCGGTGCGGATCATCGAGAACGTGGCCGTGGCGCCGTCGCCGGCGTGGCTGCAGCGCCGCCTCCGCGCTGTGGGACTGCGGCCGATCAACAACATCGTCGACGTCACCAACTACGTCGCCCGCGAGCTGGGACAGCCTCTCCACGGCTTCGACCTCGACCGCTTCGTCGCGGCCCAGGACGATGGCGGTCGCGGCGCGCGCGTGGTGGTGCGCCGCGGGCGGGACGAGCCGGTCCTCTGCCTCGACGGCGTCGAACGCCGGGTCGGCCCGGAGGACATGGTGGTGTGTGCGGCCGAGACCGCGGTGAGCATCGCCGGCGTCATCGGTGGCGCCACCACGGCGGTCGACGACACCACGCGCAACGTCCTGCTCGAGGCGGCCAGCTGGGACGGCCCGACCATCCGGGCGACGTCACGACGGCTCGGGGTGCGCACCGACGCCTCGACGCTGTACGAGAAGGGGCTCAGCGACACGCTGCCCCCGCTGGCGCTCGACCGAGCGGCCGCGCTGATGGCCGAGCTCGGGCGTGGCCACGTGCTCCAGGATCGTGTCGACGTCCGGGCGCGCGAGCTACCGGCGATCGCGCCCATCGAGATCAGCGGCGCCACCATATCCCGCCTTCTCGGCTACGCCGTCGACGCCACCGAGGCGGCCACCATGCTGGCACGGCTAGGTTTCGGCGTGGAGCAGGACGGCGACGAGCTCCGCGTCACCCCGCCTCACTTCCGCCGCGACGTCAGCATCGTCGAGGACGTCGTCGAGGAGGTGGGCCGCTCGCTCGGCTACGACCGTGCCCCGAGCACGCTGCCGGGACGGCGCACCGCGGTCACCGGCGTGGCCGCCGAAGCTCCCGCCGAGGACCGGGTCAGGGACGTGCTGATCGGGGCCGGCTACGACGAGGCGATCACCTGGTCCTTCGTGGCGCCGGCGCCGGCAGCGGCGCTCGCCGGGTTCGGCGCCGGGCGCAGCCCGATCCCCCTTCGCAACCCGCTCAGCGAGGAGTGGAGCGTGCTGCGCATCAGTCTCCTTCCCGGCGTGGTGCAGGCGGCGGCCGGCAACCTGCGCCACGGCATCGAGGACGTCCGTCTCTTCGAGCTGGGCCGTGCCTTCTGGGAGGGCGAGCGCAAAGGGCTGGTGGCCGGGTCCACCCCGGACGGCGCCGACGCGGCGCTGCCACCGTTGCCGGCCGAGCCGCTGCTGCTCGCGGTGGCGGTGGCGGCTACCGGCGCGGCGGAGGCGGCGACCCGCATCCGCGACCTCCAGGCACTCGTGACCGCCGTGGCCGACGAGCTCGGCGGCGGTCCGGTGGAGACCCTGCCTGCCGCGGTTTCGGGGTTCCGGCCCGGTCGGTCGGGACGCCTGGTCTGCGGCGGCCAGGACATCGGGGTCATTGGGGAGCTGGACGCCGCGGCCACCGCGCGCTTCGACGTGCGCGGCCGCGTCGCCGTCGTGGAGGTCCACGTCGAGGCGCTGCTCCCCGAGCGCCCCGTCCCGCCCCGCTACCTGTCCCCGCCGCGCCACCCCGCGCTGATTCAGGACCTGGCGGTGACGGTGCCCGAAGACGCGCTGGCGGGCGACGCGCTCCGCGCCATCCGCGAGGCCGGGGGTGCCCGCCTGGACAGCGTCGTGCTCTATGACGAGTACCGTGGTCAGAGCCTCCCGCCCGGCCGCAAGGGATGGACGTTCCGGCTCGCGTTCAGGGCGCCGGATCGGACGCTGACATCGGAGGAGGCGCAGACGGTCCAGGACGCCATCGCCATCGGCCTGCGGACACGGTGCGGGGCCGAGGTGCGCCGATAGGCCGGCGGGTGAGCCGCTCCCGCCTCGCTGGGAGCGCGACCGGAGTTGCCCGGGGCCTGGTCGGCGCGCTGGTCGTCGCCGATGCCGGGACCGAGGCGGAGGTCCGCGCCCGGATCGTCGAGGTCGAGGCCTACCTCGGCGAGGACGATCCCGCGTCGCACGCGTGGCGCGGGCCAACGCCCCGTGCCGCGATCATGTTCGGCGAGCCCGGCCACCTCTACGTCTACCTCAGCTACGGCATGCACCGGTGTGCCAACGTGGTGTGTGGGCCGTCAGGGACCGCGGCGGCCGTCCTGCTCCGCGCGGCGGCCGTCGAGCACGGTGAGGACGTGGTCCGGGCGCGGCGAGGCGCGGGCCCGGCGGCCGAACGCCTGCTCAGCGGGCCGGGGAACCTGTGCCGTGGCCTGGCCATCGGCGTCGCGGAGAACGGCGTGGACCTCTGCGTGCCCGGCCGCATCCACCTCGAGGAGCGGGGATCGCCGCCGCCGCTCTCGGTGGGACCGCGGGTCGGGATCCGCCGCGCCGTCGATCTCCCGCTGCGGTTCTGGTGGAGCGGCCACCCTGCCGTCTCGGGGCCGCGGCCGCGCCGGTCCCGGCACCTGGACCTGAGTCGGGATGGAGTCACTGTGGAGGCGGGCAAAGAGAAAGGGACCGGCTCTGAGGCCGGTCCCTGAATTCTTGTGCCGATTCTCTGTCGGCTCCCGGCCAAACGGCCGGTATTTGGGTGGGCACCTCGCAGGTGCCGGCCGGTCCAGCCCGGACCACCAGCCGCGCCACGGGTGTCGCCCTGCGCTCTTCCAACCTGTCACCGGACTCCGGCCGGCTCGTTGCCGCGGATTCGACGGTGGCGCACCGGGCGGCCGCACGGCGCGACCCGAAATCCGGGCCCTACATCTCGGCCCGCGTGTGCCGGAGCAACTCAAACACCGTCAGCATCGTGAAGCATTCCTCCGTATGCGATCGGTTCCGTGGCTCCAGCATAGCCCTCTGGATCGAGTAGTCAAGGGGCGCAGGCGATCTGTGTCATCGGCACCCCGAGGGCCGGCGCGCCCCCCAACCAGCCACCCTCATAGACTGTCCTCCTTCCCCGGAATACAATGGCAAACGCCTGTTCGGCTACGGAGGGTTCATGTCCGGTCACAGCAAGTGGGCGGGGATCAAGCACAAGAAGGCGATCGTCGACGCCAAGCGCGGCCAGGTCTTCACCAAGGTGGCCCGCGAGCTGTCGGTGGCGACGCGCGAGGGCGGTCCCGACCCCGTCAGCAACTTCCGGCTGCGCTTGGCCATGCAGAAGGCCCGTGAGGTCAACATGCCCGCCGACAACATCGAGCGCGCCATCCAGCGCGGCGCCGGCGGCAAGGACGGCGCCCAGCTCGAGGAGATCCGCTACGAGGGCTACGGCCCGCATGGCGTGGCGGTGATGATCGACGTGCTCAGCGACAACCGCAACCGCACCGTCGCCGCCGTCCGCAATCTCTTCACCCGGTCGGGCGGATCACTGGGGGAGACCAACAGCGTCGGCTGGATGTTCACCCAGCAGGGGGTGCTCCGCGTCCCCGCCGGTTCCGGCGACCCCGAGGAGCTGGCGCTCGAGCTGCTCGAGGCGGTCGACCTCGGCTCCGATGGCGACATCACCGTCGACGGCGATGGCGTGGTCGTCACCGTCGCCCCGGCCGACTTCGAGACCGCCCGCGCCGCCATCGAGGCGGCGGGGCACACCGTCGAGTCGGGCGAGGTCACCATGAACCCGAGCACCTCTGTCGCCCTGGACGCCAAGCAGGCGGCGGCCGTGCTCCGGCTCCTCGATGCGCTGGAGGAGGACGACGACGTCCAACAGGTGTACGCCAACGCCGAGATTCCCGACGACGTCCTCGAGTCGGTCGGCTGACGGGTGCGCGTCCTGGGCATCGATCCTGGGCTGGGCAGAACCGGTGTCGCCGTCGTCGAGGGGCGGCCCGGCGCGCTCGAGCTGGTCCACGCCTCGTGCCTCAGCACCCCGGTGGGCATGGATGACGCGCAGCGGCTCTTCCTTCTCTCCCAGCTGGTCGGCGCCGTCCTGGCCGAGCACCGGCCCTCCTGCGCCGCCGTCGAGCGGCTCTTCTTCTCGACCAACCGCAGCACCGCGATGCGTGTCAGCGAGGCACGCGGCGTGCTGCTCTGCGCCGTCGCGGCCGCCGGCGTGCCTGTCGCGGAGTACACGCCGAACGAGGTCAAGGAGGCGGTTGCCGGGTATGGGGCGGCGCGCAAGCCGCAGGTGCTGCGCATGACCATGCAGCTGCTCGCCGTCGACCACATCGACGGCCCCGATGACGTGGCCGACGCGTGTGCCATCGCGGTGTGCCACCACCATCGCGCGGCGCTGGCGCTGCGGGTCCGCCGTCAGGTC
>OCZT010001227.1_pt1 | contig 26584 bp, 23 predicted proteins | sample 1539031 | NCBI WGS metagenome assembly OCZT01 (sample SAMEA3539308, study PRJEB22396) | soil metagenome | biome: tundra; feature: field; material: soil | place: USA | collected 2010-05 | depth 0.15 m | reverse complement strand
CGATCTAGCTCGAGATCAAAAGCTGCCGCCCCGATCATATTGCACCCGTCGTCGAAAAGCTCAGGGAAACAGGGGTTGAGATCGAAGAGCTTAACCAAAGTACATTGCTCGTGAAGTGCCGAGCAGATGGATTGGCGGCGAAGGATGTTACGACCGAGCCCCACCCCAACTTTCCGACCGATATGCAGGCGCAATACATGGCGTTGATGACGCAGGCCGAGGGCGACTCGAAGATAACCGAGACGATCTTCGAAAACCGTTTCATGCACGCATCGGAACTGATCAGGCTTGGCGCGGACATTCACATCGCGGGCAATACGGCGATCGTCCGCGGCAAGCGGCGGCTGATGGGGGCCCCGCTGATCGCGTCCGATCTGCGGGCATCGGCGTCTCTGGTTCTCGCCGCATTATGTTCCGAGGGCGAGACCGTCATCGACCGTGTATACCACATAGATCGCGGGTACGAGCGAATTGTCGATAAGCTCAGATCGCTCGGCGCCGATATCGAGCGGGTTAGCGACGGGGTGGCGGCCGCGGCCGACACGCAAACCAACTAGCAGCGGTGTCCTAAAGGTGTCTTGCTCTATTTCCAAGAAAGCGGACAAGCGATGATGTTTCATCTTTACGGGTAAATGGGTTGGGCAATAAGGCTCTCGCCGGATGGGACTCTTTCACCTTATGGTGAGAATCCGCAACTTTCTGTACACCTCATTTATCACCTCAATGTAATCAGTATATCATTATCATGATATTATGATATTTTCAAAATGACCAGTGCGATCTATGAGTTTTTGGATATTCGTGGTTATGGGATATTGGAGTCATGGCAAGAAGAGCATTCCCAGGATCGAGCTTCAATCGCGCGGCTAGATCAGAAACTAGATTGGTTAGAGAATCACGGTAAGGATTTGCCGCCGGGACTGTTGGCGGGAACCAAACATAAGCGGGTTGACAAATTAAAGGTTTTTGGAAAAGGAACAACTTGGCGTTTTATGGTTTCGAAGGAGCGTGTAGGCAATCAATTTGAATTTACTTTTCTTTTTATTGCGCAAGAAAAGGACAGAAAGCTAATCCCAAAAGACGCGTACAGACCGAGCGGAAGAAAACCGAAACACCATGCTTGCTGACCGAACTCGGCGAAGAGTTTATGAACGAAACGACTACTAGGCTCTTACACAAATTTGGCGATGAAGAGTATCGCTACGCCTATGATGAGGAGTTTGCTAATTCTCGAATGGCAATGCAGATTCAAGTCATTCGTGAGAGTCAGGATTTGACCCAACAGGAGTTGGCAGATTTGGCCGATATGAGGCAATCGCGCATATCAGAACTTGAAAACGTTAATTATTCAAGTTGGACGGTCAGCACCTTACGTCGTCTTGCCCGATCGCTTGGAGTCCGTTTTTCGTTTGGTCTTGAAAGTTGGGGTGAGTTGTTACAGGAAGTAGAAGAATCAGGCAGAGAGCATCTTGTGCGCCCAAGATTTGAGAAAGACCCAGTCTTTAGGCGTAAGCGCAAGCATATGCGCCGACTTGCACCTAGACCGTCTATTGAACGGGTCCATCAACCATATCAACAACGGCTTTTCATAGATAGTGGTTCTTTGTTACGAGGCGGCGGTGGGGGCAAGGACTTTCAAGGCTCTTCCATGTCGGGAAAGCTTGTTGGTTTGGCAAGTGTGAACCAAGAATCAAAGCCGCCGAATGCTCAAGCACTAACTCTATCACAAGAGCCAAGAGAGGCTGCTTAATCATGGAACTATTATCAATTAGAACTGCAAGGTTCATTGGAGCCATATCGACCTCAGAACTGAATCCACGCGGGCTACTCGTCTACCCGACACTAATTGACGGACTTGTTGAGAGGTATGGATTTCTTGTCGCTCCCGACGAAAACGCTGTGTTTGACGAGGAAGCCGGTATAGTTTTTGAAGACGGTGCTTGGAATAATGTGGCAATAGATAAAGTCACTATATTCACTGACGGTATTGTGATTGATACAAGATCAACAACTAAAGATTCGGAGGCGATATTTGAAGAGGCTTTAACGTGGGCTGCTGCGTCTTATGGACTAACTTATAAGCCAGAGATGGTTTCACGTAGGGTCTACGTGTCCGAAATTGTATTTCGGACGCAAGGGGTTCTTGGTAGCTTGAACGCTAAATTAGACCCGCTTGCAGAAAGGCTCTCTGGTTTGCTCAAACAATACTCAGGATTTGCCGTGAAACACGAAGTGACCTCAATAGGCTTTCACTATGATCATACCGATTCCAAATTTACGCCTGCGTCATTTCGGGTTGAACGTCTGGAAAACAGCCCGTTTTCGCAGAATAAATATTACTCTTCCGCGCCGGTGCCCACTGAAGACCATATAGCACTGTTGGAAGAGTTTGAAGCCATACTGTCGTAATTATCTTTGCTGTTTAATTCGCGTTCGGTGTCCTCTATGATCTGCTCAACATTTGATTTCGCGATGATGGTTTCATCTTGATCTTAGCACTGATCTTTGTCGGGTTCTTTTTCCATACCGCTATTACCACTGGGCAAAAGAACCCACAAGATTTTCTCTTGACCCGGTAACGCTTAATTAGGACACTACCCTAGCAGCAAACCAGTTAACAATTAGACTTCCGCTGTGGTTTAATAAGAAATTCGACTATGGCAGGGAACGACTGTATCTTTTGTAAGATCGCGGCGGGTGAAATACCGTCGAGCAAGGTGTTTGAGGATGAGCTTTGCATGGCCTTTAACGACCTCCATCCGCAAGCCCCGACCCATATCCTGATCATCCCGCGCGAGCATGTCGATTCGCTTGCGTCGGCGAGCGAGAGCGATAAGGCATTGCTCGGTCATTTGCAGTTGGTGGCTGCGGAGATAGCCCGGGAGAAAGGCTTCTCGGAAAACGGATATCGTGTCGTTATTAACACCAACGCGGATGGAGGACAGACGGTCTTTCATCTTCACCTTCACTTGTTGGCGGGACGCCCGTTTGTTTTTCCGCCGGGATAGCGGCAGGTTATTTATGCTGAGGTTAGTTACATTTTGTTTATTCATGGCCTTGATCGGCGCGACCGTCTGCTGCCGGAGCTCCGATAACTCAAACACGGCGGAAGACGCCAACGCAAACACCGCGGCCGAATCTCCCTTCGCCAATATCACTGATCCGAACGAAGCTTTGGCCGAAGGAAACCGGCTTTTAGACGAAGGCCAGACCGATATGGCGATCGAGGCTTTTCGACAGGCGATAAAACTCGACCCCGATCTCGCAGAGGCCCATTTTAAGCTGGGTATTGCCTATTCGCTGCTCGAACACCAGTTTCAGCAAACCGGCGAGGGCGAGAACGTTCCGGGCGAAATGAAAGGCAAGCCGGCGTCGCAGAAGGCCTTTGAAAAAGCTGTCGAGGCATACAAGAAATATCTGGCCGCAAACCCGAACGACGACAATGCCCATTTTAATCTCGCCCGGACCTACGCGAAGCTCAATCGCGACGAGGAAGCCGAAAAAGAGTTTACCCAGGCCGCAAAACTAAAACCCGACGATACCGAGTACCAGACGGAGTTGGGGGCCGTACGGATCAAACTGGCGAAATATTCCGAGGCTATTCCCGCGTTGAAGAAAGCGATCGATCTCGATCCCTCCAACGACAGGGCGGCATCGCTTCTCGATGATGCCGAGGCCGGCCGGCAGCGGGTCGAGTATGCCCAGAAGAACGCAAACCAGGGAAATTCGAATAAAGCATCGAACGCGAATGTGAACGCGAACATCAGTGCCAACTCGAATACCGGCGTAAAGTTGCCGCCGTCAAATACGGTACCCCCGAAGATCGACAACAAGAATAAGCGTCCGACACCGCAGCCGACAAGACACTGAGGGAATGGAGAATGGAGAATGGAAAATGGAGAATGATTAAGTCAAGGGGCAAAAGTCAAAACGCAAAATAAGAACGACCCACGAAACACACGAAAGATCGATCTCAAGTCCCAAGGCCCGGGTCCCAATGCCCAGGTCCAAAGTCAAAGTCGGAAGTTTGAATCAGGATCTCGGGTTGATAATCTCGCAAAACGGTACCGAAATCTGACGATATGGGCCCATAATCTGACAAAGTGGGCCCATAATCTGATAAAACGGGCCCATAATCTGACAAAGTGGGCCCATAATCTCACAAAGTGGGCCCATATTGTGAGAATTCCGGCCCATATTGTGAGAATTCGGGCCGATAATCTGACAAAACGAGCCAATAATGTCGCAACTTGGTAATATAATCTCGCAAGCTAGACCAGGTCATTGCGACAACAATCCCTCATTGGTGATTCAAAACTACACACTTTGAGGGAGGAGTGTGTCAACTTGACATTGTCCCCGCTAAACTTCAAATTAGGTAACTACTTGGGACTGTTGTCACCAGATTATGAAGATCGAGTTTGATCCGCCGCCGCAAATTTCCCTTGAGCGAAAACTGAGCATGCACGAAGCCCGCGAAGCGATCATAGACCGGCTCGCGCGGGATCTTCCGACCAGCATCGATCTCGAGCGGTTTTTGAATGTCGTCGTGTCCGAAATCGGGCGCATGCTCGACGCCGATCGCTGCGACCTGCTGCAGCTAGCTGAAGGGCAAGACCTTGTCATCAGCCATGAATGGCGCAAGGACAAGTCGGTACCGCGAAGCCAGGGAACGACGCTGCCGTTTGACTCGCTCAAGCTCGCCGAGCGGTTTGACGTGACCAAGCCGATCCGAATAAACGATATTTCGAAGACAAAGGACGCGACCTTGAAGTTTTTTGCCAAGGCCCTCGACACACGGTCCGTGCTTATCATACCGATCATGCTTCAGGACACGGTGCTCGGGTTGCTCGGGCTCCACGATGTCCACCAGCCTCGCGTGTGGCTCGATGAGGAGGTCGCCTTCCTCGAGTCGATCGCCCGGCAAATGGCGATCGGATACCAATACACCTCTCTTTATGTGACGCAGGAAAAGGAGACGCACCGGACAAACGCCCTTCTCGAGATCGCCAACACATTAAATTCGCATTCGGACTTCAAAGAGGTATCTGAGCGTGTGCTTGAGCGTGCGATCGCGCTGGTAGGCGCCGATTACGGTGCTCTCGGTGTTCTTGATCAAACGGGAACCCGAATCTCGCTCGAATCTTTCAAATCCGCGCAGGGCATCAAGCTCGGCAAGATGTTGCGGATGGTCGAGCAGTACAACAAATCGCTTGCCGTCGATACATTCGCCGCGCTCGGCGAATTGCTCCGCGATGACAAGACCATGCGGCTCGCGGATTCGCAGCTGCCACTCGCTATCAGAATATTTTTCAACAAGCAGCTTCACGGTAAGGCCGCACTCATTACTCCGGTGCACGTTGCAGGGCGTGTATTCGGTCTGCTGGGGTTTGTCTGGAGCAAGGAGAGCAGGTTTGAGGATCACGATATCGCGCTTGTTGAGGGTATTGCCGACCAGATCGGCACGGCGCTCGAACGCGACCAGCTGTCGACGGAGGTGATGCGGCTTAAGAGCGAGCTCCACCAGCGTCACACCGATCTCATCGGCCAAGCTCCCGCGATACGGCGAGCGATCGAGCTTGGACTGAATGTCGCGGATACAAACACAACGGTCCTTGTGCTTGGCGAATCGGGTACGGGTAAGGAGTTGATGGCGAATCTTATCCATTACAACTCGGGCCGCGACGGCAAGGCTTTCATCAAGGTCAATTGCGGTGCGATACCCGAGACGCTCCTCGAATCGGAGTTATTCGGTCACGAAAAGGGTGCCTTTACCGATGCACGCAGCCAGCGGCAGGGACGTTTCGAAGAAGCTAATGGCGGCACGCTGTTTCTGGACGAGATCGGTGAGATGTCGCTGCAGGCACAGGTCAAACTGCTGCGCGTACTCCAGGACGGCGAGTTTACTCGGGTTGGTGGTAAGCAGGTGGTCAAAACCGACGTGCGAGTGATCGCCGCAACCAATACGGATCTCGAGTCCGCTGCCCTCGCAGGAGCGTTTCGAAAGGACCTATATTATCGCCTGTCGGTGTTTCCGATATCGCTGCCCGCGCTGCGCGAGCGTGTTGAGGACATCAATCTGCTCGTTTATCATTTTCTCGAGCAGTACAAAGAAAAGTTGGGCCGTTTTGTCTCAGGCATTTCGAAAGAGGCCATGACGGCCCTCGTTAACTATGATTGGCCGGGTAACGTTCGGGAGTTGGAGAATGCCATTGAACGAGCGGTGATCATCGCATCGGGCCGGCAGATCGAGCTCGTGGATCTGCCCGAAGCAGTTGGTCGAAACGCGGCGGCGGGCGGCCCTCAACTCCGTCATGGGCGTGCCGCGACCGCCATTAACGGTAATTCCGCCGGCATCCAGATCGCCCTGCCGTCAGCAATGGACGATATCGAGCGGCAGGTGATCGAAGCAACGCTGGATTACACCGACGGTGATAAATCGCGTGCGGCCCGGCTGCTCAAAATCGGCCGGAAAACTCTCTATCGAAAGCTCGAACAATTTGAATCGGAGCGGTCTTGATCTGATATGTCCAATATAACCAAGGAGTGGATCTTGTTCGCGATCCCTCTGTTCTTTTTCGTAGGCGTTATCGTCGCCGAGGTGTTTTGGCTGGTCAGGAAGAAGTGGTGTACTCCCGGTGGGGCGGTGGCGTTCGTGTTGCTTTCTGATCTGTTTAGCTTCGCACTGGGCGGGTTTGTAAGCTTTGTGATCCTTGCCGTGATTCTGGCGATGGCGTGGGACGGTTCGATCAGCCACGTATCGGGCGGCGACGCCACGGCGTGGTTTGCCGTGGTCGTGATGTTCGCGTTCCCACCCATCCTGTTGGTTCTGACGAAGCGCGTGCTGCTGGCCATGTTCAAGATCGCTTCGGGGAAAACCGCATGGATCTATTCCATCGTTAGCTCGCTGATCATTATCATCGCGGTTACCGCGCCGCCGGCGATCCTTTATTGCCTTTCATAGATAAGTTTTATGGACGTGATCGTCGGGACCGCCGGACACATCGACCATGGCAAGACGGCCATGGTCAAGGCGCTGACTGGCATTGACGCCGACCGTCTTCCCGAGGAAAAGCGACGCGGAATAACAGTTGATCTCGGGTTTGCCGAGATGACCACCGGCGACATTCATTTCGGATTTGTAGATGTTCCCGGGCATGAGCGGTTTGTAAAGAACATGCTCGCCGGTGCAAGCGGTATCGACCTCGTACTGCTAGTTATCGCGGCTGATGAAGGCGTAAAGCCGCAGACGCGCGAACATTTTGATATCTGCCGGCTACTTGGAATTCGAGCCGGTGCGATCGTTCTGACAAAAGCAGATCTGGTCGATGCCGAAACACTCGAACTTGCTCAAATGGATGCCGCCGAGCTCGTCGCCGGCTCATTTCTCGAGAGTGCTCCGGTGGTCGTCGCCAGTGCCCGTACCGGGATCGGCATCGACGATCTAAAAGAAACCCTCGGCAAACTCGGTACGGCTCTGACCGCTCGAACGAATGATCTTGTAACGCGCCTGCCGATCGATCGCAGCTTTTCCATGAAAGGTTTTGGGACAGTCGTTACCGGGACGTTGGCTTCGGGCGAGATCCGTGAAGGCTCTGAGCTCGAGCTGATGCCGAGCGGGCGCAAAGTGCGCGTGCGCGGTCTGCAAACCCACAGCCGGACGGTTCCGAAAGTCCACGGCGGACAACGCGTCGCGGTTAATCTGGGCAGTATCGATCAAACGGACGTATCGCGCGGCATGATGCTTATCGAGCATGGCACGCTCAGGCCCACTCAGATCTTCGACACCGAGATCGAAGTGCTCCCCGCCGTCGCAAAGCCCTTGAAGTCGCGGGGCAGGGTTCGCGTGCACATTGGCACCGCGGAGGAATTGGCACGCGTTTATGTATTAAATGCCGCCGGCGAGATCACCCCCGGCGAAACGTCATTTGCGCAGTTGAGGTTGGAACAGCCCATTGTTGCGGTGCCCGGTGAACGTTTTATCATCCGAAGCTATTCGCCGCAGGCGACCATTGCGGGCGGAACGGTGATCGATAACGGTTCGCCAAAACACCGGCGAAAAGATCTTACCCGTGTTACCCGCCGCCTTGCCGAACTCGTTGCCGCAAAAGGTGATACGGGGAAGGAGGTCAGCCTACGTGTACAAGGCTCCGGAGGCGTGGGTCTCACGTTTGCCGATCTGCAAGCGGCTACCGGGTTCAATAGCGAGATCCTCCGCAAGGCCATCGCGGTAACGCTGGCAGAAAAAGCATTGATCCAAGCCGGAGAGCGTTACCTAAGTATCGCGGCGTTTGACGAGCTTGCCGATGCGACGGAAAAGGCGGTCAGGGAATTTCACCGTCGGGAACCCCTGGCGAAAGGGATCTCTCGCGAGGCCCTGCGAGAGCGTGTCGCAGCGCATCTTCCTGACGTCGTGTTTGAAGCGGTTCTTTCTAACTTACGATCAACCGCAAAGATCGCGTTAGATCGCGACGCCGTACGGCTTGCGACGCACCGGACGGAGCTTTCAAAGGAGGAGTCCGCTGTAACGAACAAGCTGCGCGTCATCTACGCTGACGCGGGACTCGGGGTACCAAAACTCGAAGATGCATTGTTAGCGGCCGTATTGGGCACGCCATACAACTTGCAGCAGGCACGAAAGTTCTTTCAATTATTCCTTGATTCGGGCGAGATCTTAAAAGTTTCGGACGAATTCTATTTCGGCCGCGATGTGATCGACCGGCTAATAGAACGTGTTCGACAGTTTGCCGAGAAAGGAAAAGACCGCCGGATCGACGTTCGAAAATTCAAGGAGATCGCCGGTGTCTCGCGCAAATACGCTATTCCATTGCTCGAATATTTTGATCGCGAAAAGATAACGCAACGCGTCGGCGAAGGCCGAAGGGTGCTCTAATGAAAAAATACCTGACTGCAGAGTGGCGAGACCTCGTCATGGTTAATTACGAGGTTGACGCCGGGCTGCTCAGTCAGCGGATACCGGCCGGAACCGACCTCGACCTTAATGAAGGCAAATGTTTTGTCAGCCTCGTCGGGTTTATGTTCCTTGACACTCGGGTCTATGGAATTCGAATACCTTTTCACGTCAACTTCGAGGAAGTTAACCTTCGGTTTTATGTCGTTCGTCGCGTCCGAAGCGAGGTTCGCCGCGGCGTCGTCTTTATAAAGGAGATCGTCCCGAAACTGGCGATATCGCTGATAGCCCGCCTGCTATATGATGAACCTTATGAAACTGCGACGATGACAAATTCCCGGGACCGCTCACACATAAAGTACACGTGGCAGAAAGGTAGGACACTGAATTCGCTGGGCGTGGGATGCGGTGAAACCCTGGGTGTTCCAGCGATAGGTTCGCACGAAGAATTTATTATCGAACACTACTGGGGCTATACGCGCCGCGGCGAGACCCGCACCGACGAATATAAGGTCGAGCATCCGAAATGGGAACTTTATTATGCGCTCGAACCAAAGATCAATGTTGATTTTGGAACTCTTTACGGCGAAGAGTTCTCACACCTGGCAAGTGATAAGCCATATTCGGTTGTGCTTGCCGCAGGGTCTGAGATCGCAGTCTATAGGGGCGAACAGATCATATGATAATCGGGATCATAGCCATCGCGCGGAACTTTGCCATAGGCCGTCAGGGCAAATTGCCCTGGCACTATTCGGCCGATCTTAAATTCTTCAAGGCGACCACTACCGGAAACGCTATCGTGATGGGGGCGAACACTTGGCGGTCGATCGGAAAACCGCTTCCCGACCGGCTAAATATTGTGCTATCGCGGTCCGGCAATATTGATGCACCGCCCGAGGTCATGCGTCTCGAAAGCCGCGACGAGGTCGTTGCTCTTGCGGGTCTGCTAAACAGGGACCTGTATATTATCGGCGGTGCAAAGACGTATGCCGAATTTGGCGATTGCGTAGAAAAATGGATAATCACCGAGATACCGGAAACTGTCGAGGATGCAGACACATTTATGACGCCGGGCTTCCTGGATGATTTCGAAGTCGCGGAAACGCGCGATCTTGACGAGGGATTGAAGGTCAAGATAATGCGGCGGCGTTAGAATGGTGTAAGATATTCCAGAAATTGACGCGGAGGGCATTTCCTTATGATGGGCGGACGAACATGGGATGAATGGATCGACGAGTACTCCGAAAGCCATCAGCATCCTGTAAATCGATTGATGCATACATTCGGCATACCGATGATCGCATTGTCATTGCTGCTCATTCCGCTCTCGTTCTTTGTCACGGGTGCGTGGCGGTTCGCACTCCTGCTATTTGTCGCCGGCTGGATATTGCAATTCCTCGGGCATTATTTCGAAGGCAAGCCGCCCGAGTTTCTTAAAGATTATCGTTTCCTATTTGTCGGGCTTCGCTGGTGGATGAAGAAGACATTTGGGGTGAGCAGCTAGTCGCAAATTAATTTCCTTTCCATAAAAGAACGCAATTGAAGCATCCATTGATCCTCGCTCTTGATATCGGCACATCGAGCGTTCGCGCCGGTCTGTATGATCTCGACGCCGAGGCCTTGCGGCGCGCGAATGTCAAGATCGAGCGCTCCTTGGTCTCGACAGCCTCTGGCGGGGCGGAGATCGATGCGGAAGAAGCTTTCGAGCAAGTAGTCGCAGCGATCGACGGTTGTCTAACAAAAGCCGAACGCGTCGAAGGAGAGATCGCATATGTAGCCTGCTCCTCGTTCTGGCACAGCCTGGTCGGTATCGATGCGAAGGGAAGACCGACGACAAAGGTTCTAAGTTGGGCCGACACTCGCAGCCGACATTTTACATCGATCCTGGGGAAACATTTTGATGAAACGGCGGTGCACAACCGAACCGGTGCCAGATTCCATTCGAGCTTCTGGCCGGCAAAGCTTCTGTGGCTAAGAGCCGAATTTCCGGATCGCTTTGCCAGAACGGACAAATGGCTCTCGCTTAGCGATTACATTGCATTGCGATTATCCGGTTCGGCCGATACGAGTATTTCTATGGCCTCGGCTACCGGCGTCTTTGACATTAGACGATGTGAATGGGATCGAGAATTGTTGAGATATCTGAAAGTTAAGCCACAAAACTTGCCCACGGTTGTTTCGAGCGATTCACAGACGTTTAGACTAAAGGGTCCCTTTGCACAACGCTGGCCGCGTCTTAAAGATGCTCGCTGGTTTCCGGCGATCGGCGATGGCGCGGCTGACAATATCGGCAGCCAGTGCGTGAAAAAGAATAAAGCTGCGTTAATGGTGGCTACGTCGGGCGCAATGCGTATCGCCTATGCGGGAGATCCTCCGGAACAGATTCCTGACGGCCTCTGGTGTTATCGCATCGATCGCAAGCGCGTCGTTACCGGAGGAGCCCTATCGGACGGCGGCGGTCTTTATCAATGGCTCAAAGCAAATCTGAAGATAAAATTGTCCGATGCCGCGATAGCGGACGAAATAGCCCGGCGCGGAGCCGCGGCACACGGCCTCGTATTCATGCCGTTCGTCTTTGGCGAGCGAAGTACCGGTTATCACGAGGCCGCGGCCGGCTCGCTTCTCGGCTTACGTTCATCACACGATGCGATCGACATTCTGCAGGCCGCAATGGAATCGGTCGCCTATCGGTTTGCGGAAATTCACGATCAGATCCAGTGCGTGTCCAAGATCAGAGAGATAGTCGCATCCGGCGGAGCACTTCGCGAATTCCCGATATGGGCCCAGATCATCGCCGATGTGCTCGGGCGAGATCTGATGCATCAACCGCCGCAGGAAAGCTCTTCTCGCGGGGCAGTTTTGCTTGCACTCGAAAGTATTGGCAAAATAGAAAAAATTGAAAACGCGCCCGCGCCTATCGTAGAGACGAAAGCGTATCATCCAAAGTGTCACGCGATATACAAGATCGCAAGAAAAAGGCATCGCGAGATCTACAACGCGATCATTAATTCAAGCAAATGACAGCCGCAACCAAAACAAAAACAGATCTCGATCAGCTTTGTATCAACACGATCCGCACACTTTCGCTTGACGCAGTGCAAAAAGCGAATTCGGGCCATCCGGGCTTGCCTCTTGGAATGGCACCCGCCGCCTATGTCCTTTGGACAAAGTTCCTAAGACACAACCCGAAGAACCCGAAATGGTTTGGCCGCGACCGCTTTTTGCTATCAGCGGGTCATGGGTCGATGCTGCTTTACAGCCTGCTGCATCTGACCGGTTATGATCTGCCACTCGAACAGTTAAAGCGTTTTCGGCAATTGCATTCCATGACACCGGGGCACCCGGAGAATCTGCTCACACCCGGTGTCGAGGTAACGACCGGGCCATTGGGGCAAGGATTTGCCAACGGTGTCGGTATGGGGATCGCACGGGAGCATCTCGCCGCAAAGTTTAACAAGCGGGGTTTTCCGATCGTCGATAATTATATCTATTGCATCTGCTCGGACGGCGATCTGATGGAGGGCGTCAGTTACGAATCAGCCTCGCTTGCGGGGCATTTGAAGCTCGGCAGTCTCATCTATCTATACGACGACAACCAGATCACCATCGATGGTTCGACCGACCTTGCGTTCACCGAGGACCGAACCAAAAGGTTCGAGGCGGCGGGTTGGCATGTGCTTGAGGTTTCCGACGGCAACGATCTCAAGGCTATCGAGAACGCTATTCGCGCGGCACAACGGATAAAAGACAAACCCAAACTGATCCGGGTCAAGACGATCATCGGTTTTGGCATGCCAATGCAGGGCACGAGTAAAGCGCATTCGGACGCTCCCGGCGAGGAAGCCGTTCGCCAAACAAAGCGAAATCTCGGTTGGCCCGAAAACAAGCATTTCTACATCCCTAAAGAAGCTCTGACCCATTTTCGTTCCGCGGTAAGAAACGGCGCTCGAATGGAAAAGGAATGGAACGCGACCGTCACGAAGTACGAAAGAACGTTTCCTGGGGTCGGTGCAGCTTTCCGCGAGATTCGTTTCCATGCTCTGCCTGAGGGTTGGGAAAGGACCTTACCGAAATTCGACGGTGTCGAAGCAAAGGCGACCCGCGCATACAGCGGTGATGTCATTAACGCCGTCGCCGACGCAATACCTCAAATGATCGGCGGATCGGCTGATCTCAAGCCGTCGAATAACACCTATATCAACTCTTCCGGTGATATTCAGGCCGGAGCCTATCAAAACCGCAATATCCATTACGGCATTCGCGAGCACGCAATGGGTTCAGCGATGAACGGCATGTCATTGTTCGGCAGTGTGGTCCCGTTTGGCGGGACCTTCCAAACATTTTCGGACTATATGCGACCCGCCATAAGGCTCGCCGCGTTATCCCATATTCAAGTAATCTATGTTTTCACCCACGATTCGATCGGTCTTGGCGAAGACGGCCCGACACACCAGTCCGTCGAGCATCTGGCGGCGTTGCGGGCGATACCCAATCTCGCCGTCATCCGTCCATGCGATGCTCACGAGGTACGCGAGGCTTGGCGTGCGGCATTAAAAAGAACCAACGCACCGACGTCTCTTGCTCTATCCAGGCAAAAGGTCGATCTGATCGATCGCAAGAAGTTTGCCGATGCAAAGGGGCTTCACAAGGGAGCGTATGTACTTGCCGAGGCCGAGGGTAAGAGCGGCAAAGCGGCATCGCCAAAACTCATCATCATCGCGACCGGCTCCGAGGTCGGTCTCGCGATGAAGGCACGTGAGCGTTTGATCGCCGACGGCATACCGACCCGCGCCGTCTCGATGCCGTGCTGGGAGTTCTTTGACGCTCAGTCGCAAACATACAAAGACGAGGTCTTACCACCACGCGTCACCGCCCGCCTCTCGATCGAGGCCGGTGTCTCGCTCGGCTGGTCTAAATACATCGGTGCCAACGGCGATGCCCTCGCGGTCGATCGCTTTGGCGCGTCCGCACCGGCCGAAGATGTCTTTCGTGATTATGGGTTCACCGTCGAGAACGCGGTCCGCAAGGCAATGAAGCTGGTGAATCGTGAATAGTGAATGGTGAATAGTGATAAGTTCAGAACCTGGAGGGGGCGACAAAGTATGGATTGGCAAGTCGAGAATGTGAGCGACGCGGAGGCGCGCACGCGGCGAGGAAAGGATTAATTCCGGAGGAATGACCTGTTTGTAGCGCGACGACATCATAAGAAGTCGACGAGCCCCGTCGGGGCGACCTGTAGCGTTTGACAGGACGCTCCTCTGGAGCTCCAAAAATTGTCCAAAGATCATTTCTACAAACAGACCGCTCCTAACGGAGCTAGACTGTGACGACGCAGCAACCATCAATCATCAACGAACCACGAACCACGAACCACGATCAACCATCAACGATCAACCATCTGTAACATGCACTTACAAGAGATCAAAACGCCCGCATTGTTGCTCGATGCCGAGCGCGTTCGTAGAAACGCCGAACGGATCAGTGACATAGCAAAACGAAACAACGTCCGTTTAAGACCGCATATCAAGACCCACAAATGTATCGAGATAGGACGGCTGCAGACGGCCGGACACGACGCGGCGATAACCGTCTCAACCCTTGCCGAGGCGCGTGTCTTTTCCGGCAACGGTTTCTCGGACATTACTTACGCAGTTCCGATAGAACGCGGAAAGTTCGAACATGCGATCGAGCTCGTAAGGGACGGGGTTCAACTCAAGCTCCTTACCGACGACTCGTTGGCGGCACGTCAGCTTGACGAAGCAGCGGGAGAGGCGGGTATTAAATTCGATGTCTTCCTGAAAGTCGATTGCGGAACGCATCGATGTGGTGTCGAACCGCATGCTCCCGAAGCAGTCGAGATACCGCGGCAGATCTCCGATGCGGCAAATCTAAGTTTTGCCGGAATTCTTACCCATGCCGGTCACTCATATAACGCCCGAAACACAGACGAGATCGTCGAGGTCGCTCGTCATGAACGTGATTGTATGGTTGAGCTTGCCGAAAAGCTTCGTGGGCTTTGTATAGATGTGCCGACGGTCACCATCGGCTCGACACCGACGATCAATCACATCGACCACCTGAAAGGTGTCGACGAGGTCCGGCCCGGGAATTACATCTTTTTCGACGCTTATCAGGCGACCCTCGGCAGCTGCGCTTTTTCCGATTGTGCTCTGACGGTCCTTGCGGCCGTTTGTCACATCGATCGCCGGCGAGGACGTCTTGTAGTCGATGCCGGTGCGATCGCTCTGTCAAAGGACCGGGGTCCCACCGATCTCGATCCGGCTTGCGGTTATGGTCATGTTCTGGATCTGGATGGGAATGACACGGGTCTACGGGTCACTTCTCTCTCACAAGAGCATGGCGAGATAAAACCGGTCGATGGAAGTACAATTGAGGATTGGTGTGTTGGCGATCGGATCCGTATTCTCGCCAATCATTCTTGCCTGACCGCAGCCCAGCACTCGCACTATCATATCTTGGAAAACGAAAGAATCGTCGATCGCTGGCAGATCCATCGCGGCTGGTAAAACCGAGAAAACTACCGAAGGGACAAAGAGCGGGCGTAAACGACCCTTCCTGACTGTCAGTTTTTTTCTTCCACAATTATCCTTTCAATCGCGTCGCATCGAATGAATGTAGAAGTGGATTTTAATCCACGGTACTGGGAATTAATCAATAAAACGGATTAACGACATATGTCTTGCGGCTGTGCCGCTTCGCACAGCGGCGAGGTTTTACCTCGCCGTAAATGGTCGTCCCCTTGTCCTGCGGCTATGCCGCCATAGGTTACGGCGGCATAGCCGCATCCATCGCTATCGCGATGAAGATCCAAAGATCAATTCCCGCCGTCGTCATCGTCGTCATCATCGCCGCAGTCGGAGTCCGCCCAGCTTGTCAGTTTTGAGTTGCCCTTTAGATCGACGTAGACGACGACCTGGACATATTGGACAACATCGGCTTCGCCTTCCTCGCCGGCCGATGTGACCTTCAGACATAGCCGGTAGTTGGAACCGGCGACGACTTGTCGCTCTGCGTGTGCGACGGAAGAAAGCGTGACCGTCCGTTTTGTCTTTGATGTTCGTTCCCTGACCGCAAATTTTGCGGCGGCCTTTGCACCGGCATCGGTTTTTTCGATCTCTTTGTATCCGCCAAGCTTTTGGGCGAAGCTATTCGCCGAGAAGATCGCCGTCAATGCCAGCAGCACTGCGACCATCAGGATATTGGTTTTCATAAGTAAGCCCCACTGTGTGAATTGCTCGATTTTGCCCAACGCGGCAGGCCTTGTCAATACAAATCGCCCCATCCTCAAAACAGGGAACGAACAGCCTGCCTTAACTTGCTCACCGTGTCTTTTTCAAGCGGTGCGTTGGCCGGCAAGATCAGATTAGTGTTAAAGACCATAAGCGAAGCCTCGCGCTTGGAGGGGTCGAAATCGATATAGCTGATAAAACCATTCTGGTCGCCACCGTGACCGAGGTGAGTCGGCCCGAGTGTTGTATCGAGAAAGAAGATCAAGCCGATATCCGTCGTAAATCCACGATTACCGTTTGCATCGGCAAGGGTCGGCACCTGCGGCTGCCACATTTCTTCGAGCGACGAGCGCTTCAGGACGCCATCGTATATTTCTGTCATTGCCGGATCACCGATCAGAAAATTCAAATATTTGACCATATCGGTGAGCGGTGAATTAAGTCCGCTATTCGATACGGTTATCCCGGTGTTCGCGTCAAACCGGCCTTCGGTCCGCTTGCCGTTTTGGATGTAATAGGAATGCGCTCGGTATTTGAGCAGGTGATATGGCGTCGCATCAAAGTATGTGCGGTACATCTCGAGCGGCTTGAGGATGTTCTTATCTATATACACCTCGTAATCGTCGCCGGTTAGCTTTTCAATTATCTTGCCCAAAAAGACGATGCCGGGATTCGAATAGCTGAAACGGCTTCCGGGCTTGAACAGGATCTCGGTATAAGGCAGCATTGCAACGAGTTGGGAATACTCTGTCGGCTCAAACGGTTCCCATGATTCACCCTTGCCCCATGGCCAGGTAGGGCCGCGAAAGCCAGCCGAATGGGTCATGAGATGTCTGATCGTTATGTCGTCCATCGAGCCGTACGGGTTATGAACAGAGCGCAACTCGGGCAGGTACTTTGTCACCGGGTCGTCTAATTTCAACAAGCCCCGGTCGCGAAGCTGCATTATCGCGATGCCGGTAAACGGCTTGGTATTCGAGGCCCAATGATAGATAGTGTCCGGGTCGATCGCCTGTTTTATATCGAGATTTGCGTAACCATAATATTCGCTTGCAACGACTTTTCGGTCCTTCAGAAATATAAAGCTGCCGCCCACGATCCCGGCCTGCTTTAACTCCTGGCGAAACGTCTCCCTGAAACTCGCATACTTGTCGCCGCCGGTCTGGGCAGTCATGCTGTTGGTCACAAGCATAACGATAAACACAATTATACTGATCGCTTTCATCGATTTGTGATTTCTGTGGTTAAGCTTAGCCACGCCGTTTACGGCGTGAAAAAAATCGTCAAAGTCGCCGAAAGGGCGTTTCAGCGTCCTTCCTCTTTCCGGCTTACGCGACTCATTTTATAAGAAGCGTTAAAACGGGCTACTGACTCTGATCTTGATCGAGCCCACGCCGTAAACGACGTGGCTATGCTAAGAAAAGTCCCTTTCTTTCCTTTGCGGTCTTTGTGCCTTTGCGTTAAAGATTCATTAGGCCACCCGAAAGATCTCACGGTAGCCGCCATCCACCAGATCAAGATAGCCGTCCATCGCCTGCTGGATGTCTGCACGCGACCCATATTCATGCATCGACTTGTCAAAACCGGCCAGGTCCTCGACCTCGACCTCGACGACGACGGTCCAGAAATGTGCGATCTCGTCGACGAGTATGCGTTCTTTGAAGCCCGCGGCTGCCATCAATTCGTGGGCCTTCTTAAACTTCTCGATCACATGCTTTGCCTGACCCGGCTTACATTTGAAGACATTGCGTATCACAAACATATTTTCTTCTCTCCAACCTAATCAACGTCGGACACTATATAGGCTGACTCCTGCGTTTTGCGTTTCGCATCTAAAACGTATCGACGGCCAAAATGTGGATTCGCCCATCTTTCGTAGCTTAACAGATCATTGGTCTCCCATTTGAGATCGTCGACGGGCCGCATCACCTCGATCTCGGCGGGTTCGCCCGTGATCATGTACGTCGTTTTCGAGCGAATATCCGTTACCATAACACGCGATGAACATTCCCCAGCCCTTTTCTTGACAGGCGCACATATTATGAATGCCTGCATGGTCTTAGCGCGATTCATGACCAGGCTGCTCTTGTCAGATCCGGTAACAGGCTCGATCGCGATCTTTGGATCCAATGTGTAGGCGACGAAAGACAAAGTATGCGTCGATTCCTCGTCTCGGGTGGCCGTAACTTGAGAATTGATGGGATAGACGCACATCAAGAATATGCCGAACGCAAATATAGACGTCCGGGTTGAGTGAGTGCCGGCACGTGAAAGCCGTTCGGTCAGACGCCGCATCGCAATTGTGGTCATGACCAAAGATCGAATCGGCCAGGAGTAATTGAACTCTGTCGAAATAGAAGATCGGAGCCCCTCAACCGTCTTCCAAATCGTCGCCTTTTACTAAAATGGGAAGTGAGTAAATCGTACGGGAGGTTTCGGCCGGCTGTCAATAATTTTGTTCGCGCCTTCGGCGGCAGGACGCCTCGTTTACGCGGGTTCCCGTTGTTGATATATCATTTAAGCAATGGTTGCTTACGAGGAACTCACAGAGATTCAACAGTTCGCGTGTCGCGTGATCGCCGATCATGCGCGGGCGACCGCGTTTTCGATCGCCGATGGCATTTTGCCTGGTAACGAAGGGCGCAACTACGTTCTACGCAAGATAATGCGCCGTGCTATCTATCACGGACGCGAGCACCTAGGTTTAAGAGACGCCTTTTTTTACAAAGTCTGCGATTTTGTCGTCGATCAGATGCACGGTGCCTTTCCCGAACTTGAGACGCAAAGAGATTTTATCGCGAAGATGGTCCGGCTCGAGGAAGAGCGGTTTGGGACAACAGTTACTGTCGGGCTTGAACGACTGAACGATGTCGGCATCACGAGCGACATGCATATGGATGACGCCCTGTTTCTGTCGATCGCCAGGCTTTACGACACGTTCGGCACGCCCCGCGATCTGATACGCGTTTTTCTCGAGGAAAAGGGTTTGGCCATCGAAGAAGATGACTTTAACGACCGGTTTGATAAAGCCCTGCAGGAATTGCAAAAGCAGTCAGGCATCGGCCGGACGGAGCGCAAATCGCAGATCTCGCCCGTCTATGCCGAACTACTCCAAAAAGTCGGTGCAAACATGTTTCGCGGCTATGAATCCAGCCAGGTCGATGATGCGAAGGTTGTCGCTCTACTCGACGGCGAGAACCCGGTCGATCAGCTTGCCGAGGGCTCTCACGGCGGTGTTGTTCTAGATCAGACACCTTTCTACGCCGAGTCGGGCGGGCAGGTTGGCGACACCGGCAAGATCGCCTCGGCCGAGGCAGCACTAAATGTTTCCGACACATATTCGCCCGTCGGTGGCATGATCATTCACAAGGTCATCGTTTCCAAGGGTTCAATAAAGGTGGGGGATGAAGTAGTCGCAACTATTGATGTCGACAAACGCGATGCGACGCGGCGAAATCACACGGCGACCCATCTGGTCCATGCCGCATTGAAAGAAGTGCTCGGTTCGCACGTCAAGCAGGCCGGATCGGTGGTTGCTCCAAACTACCTGCGTTTTGACTTTACGCATTACCAGCCGATGACCGCCGCCGAACTTGACGAGGTCGAGGACCTAGTCAATCGGTACATCTTGAAGAACGAAAAGGTTACGACAAACATGATGGCTCTCGAGGACGCAATGCGCACCGGGGCCGTGGCGATGTTTGGCGAGAAATACGGGTCTGAGGTTCGCGTGCTAAGCGTCGGCGAAGGTACATTCTCAAAGGAGCTTTGCGGAGGAACGCACGTCTCCGCAACCGGCGATATCGGTTCATTCAAGATCACGTCCGACGAAGCGATCGCTTCGGGCGTTCGGCGAATTCGGGCGATCACGGGTTTTGACGCTTTTCACCGGTTACGCGAAGATGAGCTACTTATCGATAGATCCTTGGGCGCATTAAAGACGCAGCGTGATAACCTTCCGGCCGCGATCGAACGTCTGCAGGAAGATCTAAAACGGATCCGCCGCGAGATGGACGATCTGAAGCTAAAGATAGCGACCGGATCGTTCCGCGAAGGCGGCGCGGCCAGCAACGGCGACGAGGCGCGTGATGTCGCAGGTATCAAGGTGCTGGCAAAGACCGTCGAAGGCCTCGATGCCAACGGGACGCGGCAATTGTCCGACACGCTGTTGGCACGTCTGAAATCCGGTGTAGTCGTTCTCGGCCGGACAGACGACGGCAAGGTCGGCCTTATCGTTCGTGTATCGAGCGATCTTACCGCAAGGATCAAAGCCGGCGATGTTATCCGCGAGATCGCCCCGATCGTCGGCGGCCGAGGCGGCGGCAAACCCGACATGGCCGAAGGCGGCGGGACCGAACCCGGGAAACTATCCGAAGCGATCAATGCAAGTTATGGTGTTATCGAGCGTATGATATCAACCAAATAATCAGCCGCAGATAAACGCAGATAACGCGGATCTGGCAAAACAATTCCTATCTGCGACATCTGCGTCGATCTGCGACAGAATTCTTATTTAGATCTGATGAATCCAGTGCTAACAGTTCAACACGAAGAGATCATTTCGTATAACCCCGCAACGGGGGCTGAGATCGGCCGGGTGCCTGCGACGTCGCCTACGGAAGTCAAAGCCGCGGTGGACAGATCTCGTGCTGCATTTCAAAGTTGGAAGAACACCTCGTTTGCCGAGCGGAAACGGCTTGTAATGCGTGCCCGCGAAGTCATCCTTTCGGATATCGACGGCATCGCTCACCTTATCTCGGACGAATCAGGCAAACCTTTCGGCGAAGCTATCTCGATGGAGATCGCACCCGTGCTTGACCTGATGCAGTACTTTGCACGCAACGCCGAAAAGCTGCTCCGCCCGGCCAAGATCAACATTGGTCTCTATGCATTGCTTGGCCGTGCCTCGCGCATTGTTTATCACCCGCTCGGCGTGGTCGGTATTATCCCAGCGTGGAACTATCCCTTTTCGATTCCGCTGGGCGAAGCCGTGATGGCTTTGATGGCCGGCGATACGGTCGTGATCAAACCGTCGGAACTGACGCCCTTTGTCGGTCTCAAGATTGGCGAGGTATTTGAAAAGGCTGGATTTCCCGAAAATACGGTTCAGATCGTGACGGGCGACGGGCGAACCGGTGCCGCATTGGTCGAAGCCGCACCGGACAAGATCATGTTTACCGGCTCGGTGGCCACGGGCAAAAAGATCGCCGCCGCTGCGGCAACGAACCTGACGCCGTTTGTCCTCGAGCTCGGCGGCAAGGACCCGATGATCGTCTTCGAGGACGCAAATCTCGAACTCGCCGCCGGTGCCGCGGTCTGGGGAGCTTTTTGCAATTCCGGACAATCGTGTTCATCGGTCGAACGTCTTTATGTTCACGAGAGAGTAGCCGACGAGCTGACGCGAAAGATCATTGAAACGACAGGTCAACTACGGCAAGACACAGGCGATAAAGAAGACGCATCGATAGGAGCGATGTCGTCCGAGCGTCAGGTAAACATCGTCGAGGACCACGTCGGCGACTTTAAGGCCGCAGGTGCAAAGATCGAGATCGGCGGCCGCCGAAATCCTGAACTTGAAGGTTTATTCTACGAACCGACAGTCATCACTGGCGCCAAAAACGACATGCGCGGCATGCAGGAAGAGACATTCGGTCCGACACTTCCCATAGCGACGTTCTCGACCGAACAAGAGGCGATCCAGCTTGCCAACGATAGTGAGTTTGGCTTAACGGCGAGTGTTTGGACGCGCGATCTAACACGTGCGAAACGGGTTGCCGAACAGATCGAAGCCGGCTCTGTCTGTATCAACGAGGTGCCGTACACGCATGGTATAGGTCAAACTCCATGGGGCGGTTTTAAGAACAGCGGCCGCGGCCGCACCCACGGCCGCGAAGGCTTGATGGAGTTGGTCCAGCCGCAACACATTCATGTCAACCGCATCACGCTATTGCCGGACGCGTGGTGGATGCCTTACTCATCAACTGCCGTTGAGACGTTTCGAGGGTTTGCAAGATACTTCGCGACCGGCTCCATCGTTCAGACAACAAGGCTGCTGCCGCAATTGTTGAAACGGATCCGAGAGTTGCGTCGTTAACCGCCTTGCTTTCCAGTCACACAAAGGGAATTGAGAACGGAGAATTGAGAATATTGGGGCGATGGCGCCCCTCGATTCTGAATAATCAACTGCCTGCCGTTAGCTATCGCATTGTAACCAGCGGCAACTCGATCTGGCTCTCTTCACCGGTCGTATGATAGATGCGCTGGGTAGCTTTCTTGTAATCCTCCGGCTTTGCCCAAAAGATATTTGGTACAAAGGTCTGCGGGTTTCGATCATAGAGCGGGAACCAGCTCGACTGGATCTGTACCATTATCTTGTGCCCCGGCAGGAAAACATGATTTGTCGTCGGTAGATTAAAGCGATACTGCAGTGGTTTGTTTGCTTCGATCGCCTTTGGCGTTTCAAAGCTTTCGCGATAGCGACCGCGAAAGATGTCGCCTGAGATCATTAATTGATAACCGCCCATCTCGGCCTGACCCGCTACCTCATCCGGGTAGACGTCGATCAGTTTTACCACCCAGTCAGAGTCGGTGCCGCTGGTCGAAGCGATAATGTTTGCTACGGGCTGTCCGCTGATCTTTACCGGCGATGTCAATACGTCTGAGGTAAATGTCAGGACGTCGGTGCGGCCAGATGCTTCACGTTGATCGTCAACCAGCCAACGCCACCATGATAGTTCTTCGGTATAACCCGTCGGTCGATTTGGACGCGAACGAAACGGGACCGGTTTGGCCGGATCAGATATGTACTCGTCAAAAGCTTCACCGGTCTTTGGCGCCGAAAAGCTCAAGGTTTGCCGGGCCCCCAAATAAAGCGGTGTCGATTTGAGGGTGCAGCCCTTTTCGCAGCCCGCCGGCCACGCCGGTAGACGCCGCCATGTGTTCGTTCCCGTCTCATACGCATTAACCGGGGCAACATCCATCGGCGGTGCGCCGTCCTTCAGGTAGTGGTCGAGAAACTTTCCAAGGATCTCTTTTCTGAAATACTTTGACGTATCACTGCCAAAGCGAAGAGCACCAAGCGTGCTGCCGTCGCGGATCTCCTCACCATGATGCCACGGCCCCATCACGAGAAAAACCTTGTCGTTACTGGTGTCCTTTGGTTTTAGGGCCTTATACACGGCGATGTCGCCATAAATGTCTTCCTGGTCCCACAGGCTGTGCACCAGCATAACCGGCACCTTAAGCGGCTGTGCGGCGAGAACGCGGTCCATCGCCTGTTCGCGCCAAAATGCGTCGTACGAAGGATGCTGTAATATCTTTTTCCAAAATCCGACTTGCTCTAATCCTCGCTGTCGACCCAGCTCGCCGGCCGAACCGGCACGCATGTACATGTCGTAATCGTCGTAATTGGTCGACCACCACAACGCAGAATTGTCACGTGTCGCTTCCTGTTCATAAACATAGGGCATGTTTTGCTGGCGAAATGCGCCGTTGTGAAACCAGTCGTCGCCCATCCATCCGTCAACCATCGGGTTCATCGGAACGCTCACTTTTAGGGCGGGGTGCGGGTTAACGAGCGCCATCAGCGGCAGGAATCCGTCGTACGAGATGCCGAGGATGCCGACCTTGCGATTGCTCTCGGGTACGTTTTTGACCAGCCAGTCGATCGTGTCGTATGTATCGGTTGCTTCATCGACGGGCGTCGGGTTCTGAGGGCCATGCAGAGGACGGTTCATCACGTAATCGCCTTCGGACCCGTATTTACCGCGTATGTCCTCGACCACACGTATATACCCGCCCTCGATGATCACGTCCGCTGCATTGTCATAAACTCCGAACAACGAGTTGTCGTAGTGGAGGATCGGACCCAGGTGCGAACTTTGCGAATGGCTGGTAAGCGCGGTCGCGTTATAAGGTGTCCTCGTCATCAGCATCGGCGCGTTTCGCGCACCCTTGGGAACGAGGATGACGGTGTGCAGCTTTACGCCGTCACGCATCGGGATCATCACGTCGCGGCGCACATAGTCAAAGCCGTAGTTCGTCGGGTTGACGGTGTCGGGCGTTTCGCTCGGGAAATCAGGATATTGCTTCTTTTCGGGCGTCTGCGGAAAAACGGTGCTCGCTCCAAATAGGATCGACGAGATGAGCAGGGCGGTAATAACAGGACGACGGATCATTTACTTTCCTCCGGAGTTGCGATTGATATCTGTGATTTTTAACGTATCGATGCTACTGCGTCTCGTGCTAATTAACAACTTATTAAGGCCATGAACGCAGGATATGGCATCATTGTTTATATGTCCGAGGCAATGCCGGCGATCTTCTTCGGCCACGGCAATCCGATGAATGCTCTTTCGCGGAACGCCTGGACCGATGCCTGGGCTGAGATCGGGCGCAGCTTCGCGCGGCCGAAGGCGATACTTTGCGTGTCGGCCCACTGGTATATTCCCGACCTGGCCGTTACTGCAATGCCGAACCCTCGAACGATACATGATTTTGGCGGTTTTCCGCGGGAGCTATTTGAGTACAACTACCCTTCGCCCGGCTCAACCGAACTTGCAGCTCGCGTTGCGGAGCTTCTCGATAATAAGGTAGTGATGGACACCGCCCGCTGGGGGCTTGATCACGGTACATGGTCGGTATTGTGTCACGTATATCCGCAAGCGGACGTTCCGGTGGTCCAGCTGTCCATCAATGAAACCGAACCCACCGATCGGCACTACGAGATCGCCCAAAACCTGACACCCCTTCGCGATGACGGCGTCCTAATTATAGGGAGCGGCAATATTGTCCACAACCTTCATACATATGCGTGGGGCAAACACGATGTCGAACCATTTGAATGGGCCGTGCGGTTCGAGCAAGAGGCGCGAAAATTGATGCTTAACGGTGTCCACGAACCCCTTGTCAGATACGAAACGTTGGGAAAAGATGCCCTGCTCGCGGTCCCGACACCCGATCACTTCCTGCCGCTGCTCTATGTCCTCGCCCAGCAACAGGAAGGCGATGAAGTGAGCTTTCCGGTCGAAGGATTCGATGGTGGATCGATCTCGATGTTGTCTGTCCAGATCAGCCGCCGATAAAAGAGTCGGCCGTAAATGAGGCGGATCAGACAAACAGATGCTCCCGTGCATTTTGTCTGGGCATATTGATCGGGTCGGTTCAGTTCAGTTCATGCTCTCACCCCTGGCATACGACTCAACATCAATTGAGTCCATCACGATAGTTAATCTGCAAATTTGACCAACCTTCTTCAACTCATTCACGGATAAGCCGGGGTGTTACAACGCCAAGCCTTGAGGATTCCATGTGGTGGTATAATTTACCTGGATCAGCAATGTATTCATTAGTCATAGATGACGACCCGCAGGTCAGCGGGTTGGTGGCGCAAATCCTTCGGTCAGAGGGGTGGGACGTCAACGAAGTGTCATCCGCTGAAGCGGCCCTCGACAAGCTTGACGAGCGCCAATGGGCACTTGTGTTTTGCGACGTGGTGCTCGGCGGTATGGACGGTTACGACGTCCTGCGACAGTTTTCACAAAAACAGCCCAAGGCCCGATTTGTTCTAATGACCGGACACGGCTCGGCTGCAGGCGCGCTGGATGCAACGTCCTTCGGTGCATATGACTATCTTATAAAACCCTTCACGGTCGAGGATATATCTTCCATATCGACGGTTGTTGCCGAGCAGCGCCGGCGTCACAAACGACATCGCCCGGCAAACGATCAGCGTGGCAGCGACGTTGGTTACAGATCGGACCTGCCGCTGATCGGAAAAAGCCCCAAGTTTGTCGAATGTCTCAAGATGGTCGGCCGCGTCGCGGCGACGAATTTGCCCGTATTGATCACGGGTGAGTCCGGGACCGGCAAAGAGGTCGTCGCACAAGCAATACACCAGCGAAGCCAGCGAGCTTCGGGCCAGTTCGTCGCTGTAAATTGCGGTGCGATTCCCGGTGAGTTGATCGAATCCGAACTGTTCGGCCATGCCAAGGGTTCATTTACGGGCGCCGAGCGCGAACGCGTTGGTCTCTGGGAACTTGCAACGGGCGGGACCCTAATGCTTGACGAGATTACCGAAACCAGCCCGATGTTCCAGGTAAAGCTCCTGCGGGCATTGCAACAGGGCGAGATCCGCCGCGTTGGTTCCAACCGAACGATAAAAGTCGATGTCCGCGTGATCGCCGCAACCAATCGCGACATCGAAATCGAGGTGAAGGAAAATCGCTTTCGGCAGGACCTGATGTACCGGCTGAACGCCGTAACCATCGAACTGCCGCCGCTCCGGGAACGCGTCGAAGACATTCCTTTGCTTGCTGAGCATTTTGCCGGGCAGGTGCTCTCCGACTCGTCCCGCATTCGCTTTTCACCGGCTGCGATGGAGCACATGAAAAGGTATAGTTGGCGGGGGAATATCCGCGAGCTC
>OCZT010001226.1_pt1 | contig 26601 bp, 21 predicted proteins | sample 1539031 | NCBI WGS metagenome assembly OCZT01 (sample SAMEA3539308, study PRJEB22396) | soil metagenome | biome: tundra; feature: field; material: soil | place: USA | collected 2010-05 | depth 0.15 m | reverse complement strand
TAACCCGTCAACCTGGGCAGCGCCCGCAGTCGCCAGTTGCGCTTTCCGTTTCATCAGAGAGTGGTCGCTCGAGCGGGTTCGACGAGACGGCATGGTGTCGGTGCGAGCGGGCGCGGCGTGACCCCTTGAGGGCGTTCAGGGCGGCGTGCCCGCTTCGCCGCTGAAGCGGCCATCAGGCCGCACGGCCCTCAGACTGCTGGTGTCGGACAAAGGCAGCCACGCGAGCGCCGGCGCCTATGCGCACCCCACGGGCAATCACGATCGTCCGGCACGGCGCCAGCGCGTGCCATACCGGCGCGACCGCGGTGTCGCCAATCTGACTCAAGGCGCCTACAGTCGGTCAGGTGAAGACGCTCGACACGGCGTACCGGGTCACCGACCTGGCTGTCTCGCTCGACTTCTATTCTGCGCTCGGCGACCAGGAGGTCGGACGCATCAGTCTGAGCGACGGGGCGACACTGACGGTGCTCACGGCAACCCCCAGGTTGACCTATGAGCGGTCGTCTCGTGATCCCTGTGCGCGCCAGCCTGCTGTTCTGTCATGGACGGCGCTCTGAGCGAGATGGTCGCTGTCGTCCAGCTCGGACGCCTCAAGTTGATCGTCAGCGCGCCCGCTTTACACACGCACGGCGGCTCTAGTGAGTGAGGCGGTTTGAACGGTTTGATGCCGAGGAGTGTGGTAGCCGCAACCGGATGCGCGTGCGGGCAGCCGTTGCATGTGTGGACCGAGTGGCCCATTTCGACATGCGTAGAGAGGCATCTTGCACAAGTCGCTGCAGGATTTGCGTAGCCTCGGCTCCGGAACCTATGCAACCTTGGCGCCACGAAGGGCAAAGCCGACGGGTCGCGGTTAGGTCTGTCATTGCCACCTTCGGTTGCGCTCCGAGCTCGAGCAGGCGTAGCGGCTCAAAGCGCAAACGATTAGGTGGAAAATTGATTGGTGTAAGAGCTGCCGACAGTTGCTCTGGGGGGCTGCCGGGGTCTCGGATTTTTGATTCGGGTTGGACCCAGGCAGGTCGGCTGAAACGTGAATACGAACTCGGGTGACGAGATCAACGTGGGGCTTCTCGGTCGGAGGACGTCCGCAAACGCCGAGGAGGCGTTTGATTTCGTCGGTAGCGTCCTGGAGTTCTCGACCGAGTACTCCCTGGTCGCGACCGATCTGGACGGCGTGATCGTGCTCTGGAACGAGGGCGCACGGCGGCTGTATGGCTACGAGCCCGCCGAGGTCATCGGCCAGCCCAAGTCGCTATTGCACACCGAGGAGGATGTGTTGCGCGGCTTGCCACAGGCGATGATGGATCAGGCGCTGGAGCAGGGGAAGTGGGAGGGGCGGGTCGAGCGTCGATGCAAGGACGCCAGCAACTTCATCGCTCGAATGATCCTGACTCCGCGGCGCGACCGCGACGGCAAGCCGGTTGGGTTCCTGTTGATGTCGATCGACTTCACGGATGAGGTCAGGGTGAGCGCGGAGCTGCAGCGATCGCAGGCGTACACCCGGGCGGTGCTCGAGTCCGCTCCCGATGCGATGGTGATCGTGAACAACGAGGGCGAGATCCAGCTTGCGAATGCCGAGACGGAGAAGCTCTTCGGCTACGGCCGCGAGGAGCTGGTTGGCAGCCAGGTCGAGATGCTGATTCCCGATCGGTACCGGGGTTGGTCGAGCTCGATCGCTCCTTTCGGACATGCGGGAGTTAACTACGGTCTCACCACGCGTTCGCGGCGTCGATACCTGCAAATGGCTCGTTTCCGGTTTTCCCGTTGCCTCTCCGCGAGTCGACTTCATGAGCGCTTGTGGTTTTGTGATTCGCTGGCAGTGGCTGTCAATGCCTGACTCGCAGCATCTGGGATCGCCAGTGAACGACAGCCGCCGTTGGCTTTCCGCTGCGACAACGTCGGGCTCACGGCCGAGCGATGCCGCGGTCCTCACGTGCGTGATCGGTTACCTCCAGTTCGCGGGAGCCTGCCTGGCTGTCATGTGGCTCGTCGTTGCCCCGGTTGGTCCTGTCAACAGGCCGGCGCTGATCGTGGTCGCGTTGAGCGGAGCCGTGTTCGCGGCGGCGTTGTCACGTGCATCAGGTCGCGTTCATCGATCGTGGTTGGTGGCGATCTCGCTGATCAGTACGGCGTTGCTTGGCGCCTATACGTCGTTTGCCGGGGAAGCGGCGGCTCCCTTTAGCCTGCTGTACCTGGTAGCTGCCGGGGTCGCGATCTGGTGCTTCTCCAGCCGCCAGGCGATTGTGCAGGTCGGCTGGATCGCAACCGTGTTCGCGCTGGCAATTTGGATTTATCGCAGCCCTGGAGACCCTCCTTGGCCGCGGCTCTCGGGTGACGATCCCAAAAGTCTCCTTATTTGGGTTGGTGCGTTCGGCGCAGTGGCGTTGCTGATCAAGTTGTTCAAGCGCACCATCGTTGATCGGGATCAGCGGCTGGCGGCGGTCGTCGATTCGTCGCAGGACGCGATCTTCGGCAAGGATCGCGAGGGGCTGATCACCGTTTGGAATCGCGCGGCCGAGCGGTTGTACGGCTACACGGCGTCGGAAGCGATTGGCCAGCCGGTCGGTCTGCTGTTCCCGCCCTCGCGTGTTGGTGAGGACCGAGAGCTTCTGCGCCGGGTGCTGGCGGGTGAGCGGATCGAGCGCTATCGGACCGAGCGGGTCTGCAAGGACGGCTCGCTTGTCAATGTGTCTGTGTCGGTCTCACCGATCCTCAACACGGACGGCGCTGTGGTTGGCGCGTCGAGCATCGCGCGCGACGTCACGTCCGTGATGCGCACGGAGCGAGAGATCGCGTTGCAGGCAGAGCTGCTGGATGAGGTTGACGCGGCCGTGACAGCTACCGACACGGCGTTTGTCGTCAAGTATTGGAACCAGGGCGCGGAGCAGCTTTACGGCTACAGCGCTGAGGACGCGATCGGGCGACCGGTGATCGACTTGATCGTGCCGGATCAGAGCCGCGCGACGGTGACGGAGCTTGGCGGTAATGCACTGGCCGGCCGACCGGCCGAAGCCGAGCTCGATGCGCACGACAAGGAAGGACGCGTCTTCCCGGTCTACCTCCGACTTCGCGCCGCTCAGCTCGACAGCGCTGATGCTGGAGTGACGAGCATCATCAGCGTATCGGTTGACATCAGCGCCCGCCGCCTGGCCGATGCGGCGATCCGGCGCCACGCCGCGCAGCAGGAGGAGATTGCCAACCTCGGCCGGCTCGCGTTGCAGGGCGACTCGTTGGCAGACTTGTTTGATTACGCGGTCCGGATCGCGTCGGGGATCCTGTCGGCTGAGTGCGCTCGGGTGCTTGAGCGTCTCCCGGACAGTTCGGGGCTCGTTGTCAGGGCGGGGGTTGGGTGGCTTGACGGCCGCAAGGGTGAGCACGTCGCGGGCGACCCGCCGTCGATTTCAGGCTTTGCGGTTGCCGCGCGCGAGCCGGTTGTCGTGCAGGACTGGGATCAGGAGCGGCGGTTTGAGCGTTCAAGCCGACTGCTGGCCCGTGGCGTGCGCGCCAGCGTCGCGGTGGCGATCGGCGACCCGAGCTCTCCGTTCGGAGTGCTCGAGGTTCACTACACCAAGCCCCAGGCGGTCCCGGCGGACTGCGGCCCGTTCCTCGCAGCGCTCGCGAACGTCCTCGCCGAGGCGATCCAGCGCCAGGACGCACGCGAGACGATTCGTGTCCAGGCACTGCATGACGGACTGACTGGGCTGCCCAACCGGACGCTGTTTCATGACCGTGTCACGCATGCGCTGGCTCGGAATGATCAACGCCGCAAGCGCCTGGCTGTGTTCTTGATCGACATAGACCACTTCAAGCTCGTCAACGACAGCGTCGGCCACGATGCAGGCGATGAGCTCCTGCGCCTGCTCGCGCCTCGGTTTGCTAACGCGATCCGCGAAGGCGACACGCTCGCGCGCCTCGGCGGCGACCAGTTCGCGGTGCTGTGCGAGGAGCTTCCCTCCGAGCTAGCCGCCATCCGGATCGCAAACCAGCTGATCAGCTCCTTCGAGCAACCATTCGAGCTACGCGGCGAGCAGCGCGTGCTGAGCGCAAGCGTCGGGATCGCGCTCAGCACCGGCCAGTCGACAGCCACAGAGCTGCTTCGCGACGCCGACGCGGCCATGTATCACGGAAAGAAAGCCGGCGGTCGCCGGTTCGAGCTGTTCGACCAGAACATGCGCGACCGTGTGCTCGGCCGCGTTCGGACCGAGTCGGCGCTTCGCGCCGCGCTCGACAACGAGCACGAGATCTACGTCCACTACCAGCCGCTCGTATCCCTGAAGACCGGCCGGATCGTCGGCGCCGAAGCGCTCGCTCGCTGGCGGCACCCCGACTGGGGGCCGGTAGCGCCGATCGAGTTCATACCGGTCGCCGAGGACAGCGGACTGATCCACGAACTCGGCGAAAAAGTCATCCGCCGCGCAGTGCGCGAATCCGCCGCCTGGCAACACGTTCCGGACTTCGCCGGGATTGCCGTCAACGTCTCAACGCGGCAACTCGTCGAGTCCGACGAGGTCCCAACACTGCTAAGCGACGCGATCGTCGCGGCGGGCATCGAACCGGGCTTCATGACGGTCGAGGTCACCGAGAGCGTGCTGATCGAACAGCTCGAGGCCGCGCACGCTGCCCTCAACTCACTCAGGGATCTCGGCGTGCACCTAGCGCTCGACGATTTCGGAACCGGCTACAGCTCGCTGAGCTACCTGCGCGACCTACCGCTCGACATCGTCAAGATCGACCGATCGCTGATCAAAGGCATTATCGACACCCCGCGCGCCGCCGACATCCCCGCAGCGATCGTCCACATGACTCACTCGCTCGATCTGAAGGTGGTCGCCGAGGGCGTCGAAACCATCGAACAAGCCGCACGACTGCAACGACTCAACTGCGATATCGCCCAGGGCTACTACTTCGCAAAGCCGATGGCGCCCGAACAGCTCACCGAGCTGCTCCACAACCAGCCACAGTGGCTACCCCCCACAGCGAAACAGTCAAGAAGCGCGCAACCAAAAACAACAGTCCGCTCGCAAAACATGGCGCGCGGCACTCGACCGCCGAAATCCGAGCCCCTGCCCACCGCGCGTCTAGACAATCGAACAGCCAACTAGGAGATCCCAGTCATGGCCAACTACGCACACGACGTCCTTGTCGAGCCCGAGTGGCTCGAACAGCATCTGGACGATGACTCGATCCGGATCGTAGAGGTCGACGAGAACCCGGCGCTCTACCGAGAGGCGCACATCCCCGGCGCGATCGGCTTCGACTGGCGCGAAGATCTCCAAGACCAAGTCAGGCGCGACTTCCTCGGGCCTTGGGACTTCGGCAAACTATTCGGCGGCCGTGGCATCTCGAACGACCATCTGGTGATCGTCTACGGCGATCGCAACAACTGGTTTGCGGCGTACACGTACTGGTATCTGAAGTACTACGGCCACGACAACGTCAAGCTCCTCAACGGCCCGCGAGAACGATGGATCTCCGACGGCCGTCCGACCACCAGCGAGCTTCCCGGCCACGCTGCGTCGACCTTCGCGGCGAAGCCCGGCGACGACTCGATCCGCGCCATGCGAGACGAGGTTCAGGCCGCGCTCGAACAATCCAAGCAGCTCGTCGACGTTCGCTCGCCGCAAGAGTTCTCCGGCGAGTTGGTCGCGATGCCCGGATATGAGAACGAAGGCGCGCTGCGGTCCGGCCACATCCCCGGCGCCAAGTCGATCCCGTGGGCGCAGGCGGTCAACGAGGACGGAACGTTCAAGCCAGCCGACGAGCTGCGCGAGTTGTACGGCAGCAAGGGCGTTCTCTCCGGCGAGCCGATCATTGCGTACTGCCGGATCGGCGAGCGCTCGGCCCACACCTGGTTCGTCCTGCACGAGCTGCTCGGCGAGCAAGACGTCAAGAACTACGACGGATCATGGACCGAGTGGGGAAACCTCGTGAACGTCCCGATCGAGAAGGACTAAGTCCACCGACGACATCGCCGGTTCTGGCGCGAATCACGCGCCATGCTCGCCCCGCAAAGACCCGCTTCCGACCCGGCGGGGACCTCCTCAGCGATCCCGCGACAAACCCACAATGCGCGGAAAGCTCGCATCAGCCGGCGAATGCTTTCGTCCTCTCAAACCGCCTCGGAGCTCAGGATCGAGTTGGCGACTGAGCTCTCGGCGTGATCACGAGATGCGAGCCGTCCGAACTCGGAGGCAGGCGCGAGCCGGGCTACGTGGAGAGTTCTAGGAATGCCGGTGCGTGAACCGAGTGGTCACACCGGGCTAGCGCTGCAGCCGCTCGTGCATCCAGTCCGGCAGACTCGTCGGCCACATATCTTGGGATCGAGGGATCCGTCCTTTCCGCTCCAGCGCGAAGGTCCGGCGCGATGAGAAGTGCGGAGATGAGATCGGCCGAACCGCCAACACATGCCCACGCGTCATCCCAGAGGCTCGACAGGAGCCAGCTGTGATCTGCCGGGAACATCAGCTCGGGCAGCGCGGTGAACCACCGACCCTCGTCACTGCGCCAGGTCCGGGCCTCATGCGGGCCGGCCTGTACCAGGACGTAGTTCCAGCCGTGGTACGCGCGCGCTCGCGGAGCATCATTGAGGACAACGTCGCTGGCACCGGTGTCGAGGAACCCAAGCCACGAGGGCTGGGGCTTCGTGTGCGCGGAGAGCACGCGCAGCAGCGCGTCGTCAAAGCGGTCCTCGGCGGGGCGGTGGCTGTCACGGTCCAGCTCAAGGCTTGGGGAAGACCAGGGTCGTGTATGCCGCGAAGATTGGCGGGATGGCGGCGGTGATTGACATTCCGCCTTTGACACCGTCGTCGATCCAGGCGACCTCGTTCTCGGCGCCGATGCGCCAGGCTTGGCCATCCTTGAGCCTCGTCTCGTCTGCGGGTGGCGTTGGGGTGACTCGGGCACAAGATGAGCCTAGACCGCAGGCCGCGGTTCGGGACCCGACCGACGGGCGCATCTGGCCTCACTTCGACGTGAAGGGTGCGAAGCGAGACCATGCTGAGCCCCGACGGCACGATCGCTTTCATTTGCGTCTCCTTCTCAGACCTCACGATCGCGTTGGCGACAGTCCGATCGTCCCGATCAGGCGGTTCGAGTGTCTCGTGGCGCTTGCGGCTTCGCCCAAGAGCATGCGCCGCCCGGGCGTCTGCGCTCACGTCTCCTTGGCGACGCGTCCGGCCGCGGCAACCCGACTGCCCCAAATCGTCCAAAGGAGCAGTCGATATCGTCGGCTCGGTCACCGACTCCGGACGACGAAGCGCAGGCCGCCCTTGGGACCGAGCGTGGGGGTGGTTGCGATCCTGGGATCCTGGGCTGACAGCGGCTCCAGCCGCACGCGGCTGAATAGGACGGCCGCGAGCGCGCGCAGCTCATACTCGCCAAAGCGCTTGCCCAGGCACATGCGCGATCCCCCGCCGAATGGCACGTAGGCGCCCCGGGGAAGCGTCGCCTCGCGCTCGGGGAGGAACCGGTCAGGGTCAAAACGGAAGGGATCCGGATACAGCTGCGGCAGGTGGTGGGTGGCCCAGGAGCAGTAATGCACGCCGATCTCGGCCGGGATTTGTACGCCGCCCAGCGTCACGTCACGCGTCGTGCGCCGCGGCCCCACCCAGGCCGGTGGGTAGCGCCTGAGCGTCTCCTTCAGCGAGCGCTCGAGCACCGGCAGCGCCTGGCCGTCGAGTTCGGCCGCGGTCGGGTTTCGCGGGCCGAGGACCCGGTCGAGCTCTGCTTCGACTGCCTCGCGTGCGTGGGGGTTACGTCCGAGCTCGTGCACCAGGAACGTGAATGTGGTGGTCGTCGTGTCGTGGCCGGCGAACAGCAGCGTGATCGCCTGGTCTCGCACCACGCTCGCGCTCAGCGGCGCTCCCCCGTTATCGGTGGCGCCCAGCAGCAACCCGAGCACCCCTCCGCCGGAGTCGCCTCTGCGCCGGCGCTCGTCTATTTCTGCGCGTACGGCCAGATCGAGCGTGCGCCGAGCCGCGATCGCTCGCGCGAGCGGAGTTCTGGGGGCTGGCAACATCTGTAGAGCAACCGGCTCGCCGTGGATGGCCAGCGACGCCTCGAATGCCGCCGCCAGCGTTTGCTCGCGTCCCTCGGTGGCTTCCATCCCGAGCAGAACCCGCAGCGCGATCCCCATCGCCAGCTCGCGAACCCAACCGTAGATCTCGACCTCGTGCCCTTCCTGCAGGGCCTCCGCGGCGCCCAGCGCCTGCTCGACCATCGTCTCGGCCACCGCCGCGATGTGCTCCCGATGGAAGGCGGGCAGCAACAGCATTCGGAACTCGCGGTGATACGCGCCATCTGTGTTCAGCAGGCCGTCGCCCAACAGCGGCCACAGGTCCGCGAACCGGCCCTCCCGCCACTGAAACGAGTCAAAATCAGTGACCAGGATCTGATGGTTGACCTCGGCGCCGATCGCCCACACGATCGGCTCATGCAGCAGCCGGATCGTGAACACCGGACCAAAGCGCCGCTCGTGATCTAAGAGTAGCCCCAGCGGGTCAGAGATGATCCGCCGGGTGTGAGACCAGCTCGGCGACGTGCTGCCCGGCGGAAGCTTCGCGCGACGGCGAATCCGCCGCTCGCGCCGCACGTCATCAGCGATCCTCGCCAGCAACCGCATCTCCATCGGCTCCGGGCGAGCCGCGGTAACCGTCCGGGTCGGGTTCAGGGGCTGAGCGGCTGACATCGTGGTAGCGCGTCCCTACGCTATCGCCAGCGGCTAACCGGCAGCACGCCCCCGCCAGCCAGCAGCGCGAGAACTCAACCAATACCGGCTGTCGTCCAAAGCAAGGAGGCACCGACTGCTCGCCTCCGCGCGAACGCCAGCCCCACGTGAGAAAGCGACGTCATTCGTGTGCGAGGCTCTTCCTGCGAGGAACCCTCGTCGAGTCTGACGTGCGTCAAGTTCGACACATGAGACATCACTTGTCGGGCTCGTCGTCTTCCGCCCCCGTCGCGGCGACGTGCGCCATGATCGCTCGTCGGAGCGCCTGGGCCAGTTCGATCGCCTCCCTCGCACGCTCGACTTGCTCGTCGCTCTCGGCGTACTCATTGGCCAGCCCGAAGTCCTCGATCCATTCTCGAGCAGAGCCATCTCGAGATCCCACTCATCGCCTGGGCCTGCCACTTCCCGGCAGCGCCTGGTACACGCGGACCAATGCTTCGCTGTCTTTGATGCTCTCTCTTTGTGCCATGGCATCAGCCTAGGCCTAGGTCCCTACTCGAACAGCGTTACATCGGCTTCCCACAACTTGCGACCGATCCAGGAGGAGATCCGGGGGTCTCCGGTTTCGCGAGCGGTGGCAGTCGCTGCCCGCGATTGCTGTTCGTCCATTGCAGCAGCGAGTACCTCATCGACGTCTTCGCCTAGGGCGCTGGGTTTGGTGGTCGCCAAAAGGATCGTCGAATCGACAGCGGAGATCAGACGGAGTCGCGAATGAGCTCGCCTCTAAGCGCGGCCCTCAGCACGACCTCGACCGCGGCGCAACTCTTGTCCGAGTACCGGAGCGATCCGCTGTCAAGGCCGTCGCCACCGGCTGCGACGGCGAAGGCGTCAGCGACCTCGCTGCGTCGTCTCTCTCTCCGCGTTGGTCGTGGCGGCGGTGCCCAATATCCCTCGTGTGCGACCGCGTTGCGCACGTCGTACCAGACGCCGACTTCCTCCCACAGCGTCCGTGAGGGGTGAGCTGCGACGAGTACGTCCGGGAGATCGAGTGCCACAAGCGACCGCTGGACCGTCCAGTGAATCTTGCCCTGGCTCTGTTTGGTCGTTGCGACCCTACCTTCGCGGTCGAGCAGCTCGTCGCCGTTGCGGTCAACCACCGCGCTTCGACGCGGCGCGACTTCGCTGGCGATCGTCTCCAGCAGCGAGCACGCCCGAAACACGCGCCGATCCCAGGCCCGATCGCCCGAAAGCCCGCGAAAGAGCGACAGCCACAAAGGGACGCGCGGATCCCTGCCGGAGGCGGCCCAGAGTTCGGCAGGATCATCGTCTTCGAGTACAGCGCCGTCGGGCAGAAGCTTGCGTACGATGCTCGCCTGCCAAGCGCCGCCACCTACAGATACCGACAAAGTCCGCCAGCCTTGGCGTTGCTCCCAGACTTCCGTCGCGCCGGCGATGACCTCGGGCGCGCCGCCCCAGATCACGGCGAGGACATTTGCGCACTTCGCCGCCAAGGAATTCAAGGCGCCGACCTCGGACACACTGTCAACGTCGAGCTCATCGCTGATCACGCTCACGAGCCTGCGATACGGAGCGATCTGCGCCCCCCAGATCGGTCGCTCGACTGCCGTGACAAAGCCAGCGTCCGCGAGCTCGGAATTGAAGATTTTGCGGGCCTCCCGCCCGACGTAGCCACGATCAAGAGAAACTTGCGAGAGCGACAGCGGAGCCATGCGCACCGGCCCGTCCATACGGATCCCTTCAATCAGCCATGCTGATCGCACTCGCATCGTCACATCGTCGCGGACGCGGCAGACGTGCCGCAGCACGGGTGAGCAAGGGATCGTGTCCGCAGGAATCCCGCGCACCCTCAATCCTGACCAGCACGTCGACAGGTAGCGCTCTGCTCGGCTCGGCGGACCGCTTCTCCGGTTCGTCCATTGCGGCAGGCGACGATCTCCCAGTTCCGACCGCTCGGCCACTCGGCCGCGATCACCGCTACCCGGAACGGGTCCAGCGCACACCAACCTTCCCGCGGGAACGCGTCATAGACAACTCCGCCCAACCGGATCGCCGATGGACAAGCCACTGACCCGTCAAACAGCGACCCGCCGTCGCCCTCACGCGCTTACTGCACGTTCCGGGCTAACTCGCTGTGAGCCGGGCAGGGGGGCATGGCTGGAACTGCGTCGCTGGCCGCACGACTTACCTAGGGCTGGCTCACCGAAGATCACTGGTGGCGAGTGATGAGGGTCTACGTCCGAGAGGTGAACGAGCGCATCGGTGGGCACCGCTACGCCGAGGACGAAGCAAGGGAGTCGCTCCGGCAGCGGCACAGGTGTAGACGACGCAGCATCGCCTACCAGTAGCGGTAGGGGATCTTGCTGTGTCGGACTTCTCCGCGCAGCTGACTGCTGTTAGGTTCGAGAAGACTCGACGTGACGTAGAGGGAGTGGACGGCAGCGTAGGCGCGGCTCTGCTCGGCGGTCGGTCCAATGATGGTCTGGCGGATGTCCAGCTTCCCGTCGCGCTCCGGGAGCGCAAAGGCCATGTAGGGCACGATCGCGTGCGGTTGCGCCCGGTGCTTGACCGGCTGCGCGGCAAATAGGCTTGTGACGAGCCGCCACTCCTTCTCCTCGCTGAAGCCTGAGTGCTTCATGAGCGCAGCGGATTGCAGAAGACTGGAGTAAAGCTGCCAAGCGAATGACTCGGCTGACTCCGGATTTGCAGGGTCGTACTGCGATCGCCACGGCTCGGCGTACTCGAGTTTCACGGCCTGGGAGATCAAGTTGCTGAGCGATGTGTGAAGGTACTTCTCCTGCTCGTCTCCGTCGTACACGCAGCGTCCGAGGCGACGCCATTCAGCGGCATGCGCCTCCTCGTGTAGGGCTTGCCGACTGAAGCCGAGGCTGTATGCGGCTCCTCCACCTCCGTATCCGCGCCACTGGCTGAGCTGGTCGCCATCCTCAGCCCACGAGGCGACGTAGATCCTTCGGAGGCCTTCTTCGAGGCGGTTTTCAAGCAGATCACGCACCACTGGCACGGCCGGATGCTCCGATTCGAACTCGGGAAGAAGACCCTGGGCGATCTTGATGGCGTGCAAGACCTCCTGCGAGTCGTTCAGGTGCTCCGCGCCGGTGGCCCAGATCGTCTTCGAGTCGATGATCCCGAGGAATCCGGCGGGTGAGGTGTAGTGGTAGAGGACCTCCGGCTCAGGGGGCATCGTGCGACGCTACCTGAACGACTTGTGGCTCGAAGGCGTGGTGGTCTGCGGTCTGAGCGACGAGAGAGCGGAGGGCGGGCACGACGCCAGCCCTCCGCCTCCCTGCCGGCCTACAGGCCGCCGAGGGCCTGAATCAGCTGCCTGATGGCCTCGACCAGCGGGCGAGCGTGGCGAGCGCCTTTATGAGTGGGTTGGGGAGCATGGCGGGCGACTATCCGACGGCGAAGCATGTGTCGCGGGCGGAAGCCCAGCGCGCCCTGCTCGTCGCCAGATCCGAGCATGTTGCGGCGGGGCCTGACCAAGATGCGACCGACAGAGGCCGTTTGCTCTCGGCCATCGGAACGGGCCGTCACAGCAAGCACATCCGACTGGGCGGCTGGGCGGCAACCGCTAGCTGACCGGGATGATGCCTGTCTTGAGCAAGCGCTCGTCGGACGCATAGCCGCTGCCGCTGTGCGCGGCGGAATTCGTGTCAAATGGGCGCCGCGCCGCTACTGCTTCCCATGCCCAGCAGCACTCTGGCTCTGCACCGCGGAACCACGCGACGGCGCACTCTCGTCGGGCAGGGTCAGCACGCTGGCGCTAGCTGACATCGACGGAGCCAGCAAGCGCTCGGGAGCCGTAAGGGTGCGGCTCTCCTGGAGTGAGGCAGAATCCCCGGAGTTGCGGGCGATCCGGGTGGCAGAGGGCGCGGTTGCCCCGCGTTTTGCCCGGTCTGGAGCCGCGGCCGAGTCCAGACCTGGCGTGACGGCGCTTGGGCGGCTGCCGGGATTGACTCGCTCCTCCGACGGCACAGCGACCGGCTGCGACCCGAAAGTCCCGTGGTTACGGGAGATTTGCCCGCTTCCGTCCTGACCGTCCCGGTCCCTCCAGAAGAGCCGCACCCGAGCCGTAAAGCAGGAGTCCGACGCCGGCGCAGATCCGCTGTGCTGGACGATCGCAACCGCCCACTTCCGAGCGTCCCAGGAGAGCGGCCGCGGCGGCCCCCGGTCCGTTCTGCATTCGCCACCCCGGTCGATCTCAGTGTCGCTTCTGGCTCGCCGATCGGTCTCAGTGTCGCTTCTGGTTTGCGACGAACCGGGGCCCCATGCCCGTTTCATGCGCGAGGGACCGGTGGGCGCTGTGCTGGCCACGCTTGCGATCGCGGGACAGAGTGGCAATGCGTTAGGTTGGCCCGCGTGGCTTATCAAATGGTCGGTGGTTTGGCGGTTCGGGTGTGGGGTGATCCTGCCGAGCCGGGCATCGTGCTGTGGCCTGGCCTCGGTTCCTCGGGCGCCTACTTCGCTTCGGTAGCTGGGGCGCTGCCCGGCCGCGGCGTGGCGGTCGATCCTCCTGGTTGTGGTCGCACCGTGCCGCTGGATCCCTGCACGTGCGAGCGGCTCGTCGAGATGACCCGCGGCGTCGTCGAGGCGTGCGGCTGCCGCGCGATTGTCGGCCACTCGCTGGGAGCCTACGTCGCGATTGGTGTCGCCGCCAAGCCACCGGTGGGGCTCCGCGCGGCGGTGTTGATCGATGGTGGCTTCTTGGACGCGGATGGGTTTGCCGAGCTCGGGATGCCGACGACACAAGGTCGAGCGGAGCTGAGCGCGTGGCTGGAGGCGAATGCGCCGCGCTTCCCGAGCTGGGACACCGCGATCCGCAAGCTGGCGATCATGGTCGGCACCGAGGCCACCCCGGCACTGGAGGCCTACGTTCGTCAGGTGTTTGCCGAAGTCGATGGCGAGATTCGCGAGCGGGCGAGACCGGATCGGATGGCTGACCTACTGCTTGCCGTTCTGGAGGAGGACGTTCATGCTCGCGCGCAGCGCGTCCGGGTTCCGACGCTGCTGATCGCGTGCGGCCAGCCGCCGGAACGCCGGGCCACCAGAGAGAAGGCGTGGCAGCGGCTCGCGCAGGCATCACCGCTGATCGAGTTACACGTCGCCGACGACTGGGGCCACAACCCGATCCTGCAGGACGCCGAGGTCTCATCGAGCGTGATCGCAGACTGGCTCCGCGCACATCTCTAAAGACAGGAGCGCCGACCGGACGCTCCCATGACGAGACGCGGCACGAGCCGCTTTTCGGTTGCGACGTACACATCCGTTGGGTCAAGCCCGCGATCACGCTGCGGCGATCTCGTGCGTCGCCGATGGCTCCTATGTCAAGCAGATGGTGATCGGGACGCTGTTGGGGTCGTGGAGGAGGTGGTAGACGCGTCGGACGAGGTGGCGTTTGAGGCAGCGGATCGCTTCCTTGCTGGTCTTCCCGTTGCTGCGTTGCTTGGCGATGTAGACCGCTGTCCGCGGGTCGTGGAGGATTTTGGTGAGGGCGAGCATGTGGAACGCGTGGTTGAGTTGACGGTTCCCGCCGGGATCGAGGCGGTGGCGGTCGCTCCGTCCGGACGAGACCGGGATCGGGGCGCATCCGGAGATGCGCGCGAGTTGCGCGTCACTGGTGAACCGGTCGATCCCGGCGATCTCACCGATCAGCTTGGCCGCGATCAGCACGCCGAGGCCCTTCTCTGCCAGCAGCTGCGGCGCGACCTGGTTGACGAGGCCGGCGAGCTGCTCGTAGAGATGGGTGATCGTGCGGGTCAGCTCCCGGACCCGGGCGATCATGTCGCGCGCGATCTGCACCTGGACGGTGCTCGCGGCTCGCCTGAGACGTTGGGTGACCTTGGTCTGCCATGACGGGTGGATCAGTACGCGCTTGGGGATCTCCCAGTCGGGCCAGAGGTCGTGCAGCTGCCAGCGCAGTTCGTTGATCAGCTGGGTCCGGGTGTCGACGAGCCGTTCGCGATGCAGCGCCAGCAGCCGGATCTCGAGCTCCGTGCCGGCGAGCCTGGCTGTGGGCAGCGTGTCGATTCCCTCTTCGCAGCGCGGCCCGTGCGATCGCCAGCGCGTCGATCGGGTCAGACTTCCCGCGCTCACGGACCCCGCGGCGGGCGTTAGCCATCAGCCTGGGCGGGAGGCGCACGACCGTCTCGCCGCGATCGATCAGAAACCGCTCCAACGCCCCGGACACGTGCCGGACGTCCTCGAGCACCCACACCCGCTCGCGGTCGAGCCTGCGAGCCCACTCCAGCAGCTGCCCGAACCCCTCACGCCGGGCAGCGACTGTGCGCTGCGCGATCTGCACGCCGAGCGGGTCGACCGCGACCCCCGAGTGCGTCTGCTTGTGCGGATCGATCCCGATCGTCAACATCCCAAACCGTCCCTTCACTAGAACGAACCGATGAAGCGGACTCCCGGCGGACATTTTTCAGTTGGGGCGGTGCCACGCTGCTATCAGGTCACGCCAGGACGTCCTTGACGGCAACGGGCGACAGCTTGCGCGAAGGTCAGCAACCGCGACCAAGGCAGGGAGAGCTGAGGGCCTGTTTCAGACGGGTGTTTGCGGTGGGTGCGGAAAGCTACCGGTGATGGCGTGCGGTGCCGATAGTCCGGGTATGGATGAGGCGATCCACGGCAGCAGGCGACCCACAGAGCCGCGCGCTCGCTGGGTGCCGATGGCCGTCGGGCTGGGTGCGCTGTTGGTTGTGTACGCCGGCTGGCAACTATTCCGCTGGCCGCCGGGGCACCGCGAGTTGATCGGTGATGTGTTCTTCTTTCCCGTGGACGTGGCGGCTATTTGGGGGGCTGTGGGTGCTTCGCGGCGGTGCGTGGATCGGCCGCGGCTGCGGTCGGCCTGGCGCTTGGTGGCGCTCGCGTTCGCAGCGTACCTGGCGGGCGACATAACGTGGACGGTGTATGAGCTGGTGGGGAGCAGGCCTTATCCGTCGGCTGCCGATGGGTTCTATCTGTTGTTTTATCCGATGCTGCTGTGGGGTCTGATCCGCTTCTCGGCGGGTCGTCTGAACGTCTCAGAGCGGTTGAGGCTGGGCTTGGATCTCGCGATCGTGGCGATCGGCGGCTCGACGGTCGTGATCTATGTGGTGCTGGGACCGACGTTGGTCCAGAGTGGCTCCGATCCGTTGCAGACCGCGATCTCGGTCGCCTATCCGGCGGGCGACATGGTTCTGCTGGTCGGCTTGGCCGCGGTGCTGCTGCGCCGGCCGGCAGCGTCGAGTGTCCGCGCGCTTGGGTTCCTGGCGGCCGGGTTGCTGTTCTTCGTGACCGCGGACCTCGTCTACGGCTACATCACGTTGCACTCCGTCTATCACGGTGGGGATCCGGTCGATTCGCTGTACATGGTCTCGGTCGCGCTGTTCGCGGTGGCAGGTGCGGCCCAATCCCGTGCCAAACCGGCGACCAACCTCGCTACCGACCCGCTGCGCCGTCGAGTCAGCTGGGCGCCCTACATCGCGGTTGGGACCGCGTTCGGACTGCTGATCATCGACCATCGCGACCTCAGCATCGTGATCATCGCGGTGTTGCTCGCCGCGTTGGTCTCGGCCCGGCAGTTCGTCGCCCACAAGGATCTTCTGCGGACCCAAGAGCGGCTCAGCTACCAGTCCCTGCACGACGCCCTGACAGGCCTGCCCAACCGGCTGCTGGTCATGGACCGGGCGGAGCAGATGCTCGCCCGGGCTCGCCGCGCCGGCAGGCCCGTGGCGGTCCTGTACGTCGACATCGACGGTTTCAAGCACGTCAACGACAGCCTCGGCCACGCGGCCGGGGACGAGGTGCTTCGCGTCGTCTCCTCGCGCCTGGCGGAGGTCGTGCGGGAAGCTGACACCGTGGGACGGCTCGGTGGGGACGAGTTCGTCGTGCTGCTCGAGGACCTCACGCTCGACGCCGGACCCGAGCTCGTCTCCGAACGCATCTGCCAAATTCTCAGCCAGCCCATCGAAGTGGAAAGGACCAGCGGACAGACCCTTTCGGTGACCGCGAGTGTCGGCATCGCGCTCGGACACCAAGGCTCGGCCGACGAGCTGCTCCGCGATGCCGACTTCGCGCTGTACGAAGCCAAGAGCGCAGGCAAGAACCGCTGGATCGTGTTCGAGTCAAACATGCAGACGGCAGCACAAGACCGGCTCGAGCTCGAGATGGACCTCAAGGGCGGCCTCGAAGCCGGCCAGTTCTTCCTTCTCTACCAGCCGACGTTCGACCTGGAGAGCGAAACGATCACCGGCGTCGAGGCGTTGATTCGCTGGCGTCACCCGACCCGCGGTGTCATCGCGCCGGACGCGTTCATACCACTGGCCGAGGAGACCGGGCTGATCGTGCCGATCGGTCGCTGGGTCCTGCAAACGGCGTGCCAGCAGGCCGCGGCCTGGCATCGCCAGAACCGAACGCTGGGAATCTCGATCAACGTCTCCGCCCGCCAGCTCGACGACATCAACCTCGTCGAAGACGTCGCGCAAACACTCGCGCGCACCGGCGTCGACCCACGCACAGTCACACTCGAAATGACCGAAACGACGCTGATGCGTGACGCCGAAGCCGCCGCGAGCCGGCTGAGGGCGCTCAAAGTGCTCGGCGTGCGGATCGCGATCGACGATTTCGGGACCGGCTACAGCTCGCTCGCGTACCTGCGCCAGTTCCCCGTCGACGCGCTGAAGATCGATCGATCGTTCATCTCAGCGATCGCAGCCTCGGGCGACTCCAAGGCGCTCATCCACACCCTCGTCCAGCTAGGCAAGACACTTGGCCTCGAGACACTCGCGGAAGGCATCGAGGAGCAATTCCAGCTGCGCCAGCTACAGCTCGAGCACTGCGACTCAGGGCAAGGATTCCTGTTCGCCCGCCCACTCCAAGCCGACGAGATCGACGAACTGCTCCAAACCACGCCACCAGCACTCACCCTCGCCAGGCGCTGAGAACCCGAGGCTTGCCAGCGTCCAACACCGTGCTTGCCCGCGAGCCTGAATACCGATCCCAAACCGTCCGCCGGACCAAGCGCGAGAGGTCGCCATTCCTCAGCTTCAACGCCCACGACATCCGATCACCGCAATCACGCCATCTGCCCGATCGCTCCCGCCGATTTGCGAAACGCCCAAGAGATGCCAGCTGGCTGCGGCAGGGGACGACGGTCGCAAGCCGACACGGGACGCCTGGTGGGCCTACCCACACATGCGACGAGTATTGCGACCGACCACGATGCCGGGCTCCACGCGACGCGCCACGCAAGGCGATGATCGAGCCCCGTTACGCGAACACAAAGCTGAACCCAAGCACCGCTTCCAACGACCGGCAGATCCGCAGCACGCTCTGAGTGGCGTCTGATCACCCTCCACCCACAACTTACTCAAGCTCGACGAACACCAGTCGATCCCCGCAAAGCCGAAAGACAGGAGGCCCCCGAGACGACTGATCGACTCCCGCTCCGCAATCCACGGGCGCTAGCCACCAGGACGCCGACGCGGGCTTGCGCAACCGACGAACAGCAACTGTCCAGCGAGGCGCCCGGCAGACTCCTCCTTCGCAGCGTTGCGGAAGCACGCACGCGCGTTGGAGGGCCCCGCGAGACGACTGCTTAGGAACGCCAGGAGTCACGCCGCCCAGCGCGGCAATGGCTGCCCGTCTGCCCCGGCAGTGACAGCACTCTGGCGCTGCCGACGGGCCGACCAGCCCCAGCGTTAGCCAGGTTCACGCCGGCTGCAAGCAGAAGAGCAGCAGTGTCGGAGCCGTCGACCAGACTGCCGGTGCTGGTGCCGAGCAGCCACGACCCGACCTTCGCGCCATCGCCTGCCGCGTGCCCGCTTTGCCGCTACACCGGCCACGTGGCGCACGGCGGCGAGGTACCTGGTCTTCGCCGGGAGCGGCCAGTAGAGCCGGCAGTGCGACCCGCCGCTCGCTGTCGCAAAGGGCTATTCGCGTCGGCGACGGATCCGACGGTGCCAGCGGCGCGGTCGCCCTGCTGAGTGCTGGCGAGCCGTTCCACCGGCAAGCGCGCCGAGCGAAGAGCGACAGTCCGTGGGAGGGAGCGAGAGAGCGGATTGCCGCGCGGGCGTTGACGAGCGGGCGGTCGATCGACTGGGTCTGGCCGCGCTTCCCGCGCAATCCGGGAAGGTCGACGGGCGGGGCGAGATGCGTGTCTCGTCGCCGAGCGGGTCTCGACGGCTACGCAGCACGGGCGGTCGGTTCGCTACCGCGCTGTCCGGGACCGGCAGCCGGCGCTCGCGCGGTCAGAATCGGGCGCAGAGAGCGACGTGCGACGTGACCAGCGTGCGAAGATCGACCTCTCAGATGTCGCGGTCACCGGAGAGGACACGGCGCAGCACCTACACGTCGTACAGCGTCGGCTGCGCCGGTGTGTGGGGCGTCATCCTCCTGCTCGGGCGGCGCCGGTTGGATGCTCAGACCTGGAACACGCTTCGGGTTGTGTGTGGCGGGTGGTGGATGGGATGGACGTCGGCCACGATCGCCCGGATCGGGTATCCACCGCCGAGGCAGCTCGCGCCTGCGGGCGAGAAGCGGCTCCGGATCATCTCGATCGTGCTGGTCGCGCTCGGCCTCTCCAGCGCCTTCCGCGTGCTTGCCGCCGGCAAGCGGTCGCCCGGAAGCACCCCCGCCGCCTGAGACGGTGGGTTCAGGCTGCGCGTCGGTTGGCCATACCCATCCGGCACCTCGTCTGCTGCGACAGATCCGAGCTCGGGCTGGCGTAACCGCGGTGTGACCGGGCAGCCGGTACACCACGGTGGAATGTTCGTGCCATTCCACCTGGCTCGCGATCGGGTTCCGGTCGCCGCGGCCGCCGCCGTCGTGTCCGGCGTGCTGGTGATCGCGGGCTGCGGGTCCTTGAGCACCACGGGCACCGGATCGAGCGCCGGTCTGAGCACAATCGCACGGTTGGACAAGTTCTCAGCCTGCATGCGTGACCACGGCGTCTCCGGTTTCCCAGACCCCAGCACCACCGAAACCCCGAACAGCTTCGGCATCGACGGCTACAACTTCGACCTGCCCTCCAACCTCAACCCACAGTCACCCGCGTATGAATCCGCCGACAAGACGTGCCAGCCGCTGATCGGCGGGGAAAGCGGCGCTCGCCATCAGATACCGGCCAAAGCCAGAGAGGCCGCACTCGCCCACGCAGAATGCATGCGCAAGCACGGCGTCCCCAACTTCCCCGACCCCATCGTCAGCACCTCCGGCGGGGGCACCTCGGTCAAGTCCGGCGGCGGCAGCATCAACCCCCGATCACCCGCCTTCCAACAAGCCCAGAAGATCTGCCAACGCAGATGACCCGAGCGGACCCAACAGCCACCAAGACCGAGCCGGACGATGCCCGGGTCCAGTCGACGCCGCGCCGTAACCGCCTCGTTACAGCCCACCGGGTACAAAGGCAGTCGTTCGCATGAAAAGGACTCACATCGACGCGCACCCCGAGCCTACCCGCGGGACAAGGCGCAATCACCCGCCTTGGTGGCACGTCGCGGCGGCCGCCGCGACGTGCTCGCTGGTCCTCGTCGCGTGCGGATCATCCGCCAACAAGCCCAGCAGCGGTAGCGGGTCCTACAACGCCGACGTAAAGGTCGCGCAATGCATGCGCTCCCACAGCGTCTCTGACTTCCCCGACCCGACCGCAGCCGCCGCGGGTCAGGGCGCCGGCGGGTTCTCGATCCAGCGCACTTCCGGCAGTTCGACGTTCACGATCAACGGTGTCCCGATGAGCGGGCCCGCCTACACGAACGCCGCCAAAACCTGCCATCTCGCCGCCGCGAGCCAGCCTCCACCGCTCACGGGGGCTCAGAAAGAAGCGATGATCGCGAAAGCGCACTGCATCCGAACCCACGGCGTCCCGAACTTCCCAGACCCATTCTTCGGCCCCGGCGGCCACGGCGTGGGACTCCGCCTCCAAGCCGGGGTCAACCCCCAAGCCCCCGCCTTCCTCAACGCCTCGAAGATATGCGCGAACGTCGGAGCAAACCTCCCGGGAGTCCCCTGACCGACCGCGGCCCGGCCCACGCCATGCCTCATCCCAACTGCGTCGAGCCAGGAGACGGCCACCGCGTCCGCGCTTGGAGCGTGCTGGCCGTGGTCAGTTGCGCAGTCACGATCGCCGCATGTGGCTCATCGAGCGAGCCGAGCACGATCGGGTCGGCTAGCGCCGGACAGGCAATCGCCTACACGGACTGCATGCGCTCGCACGGCGTGACCGGCTTCCCGGACCCCAGCCCGGAGGGCGGTGTTGCCCTCCCGTCCTCGATCAACCCGCAATCGCCCTCCTACCAAGCCGCGCTGCAGGACTGCGCCAGGCTGCAACCCGGACCGGCCGGCGGGCCGCCCAAAGCCTCGGAGCGCCAAAGGACCGCCGGACTGTCGTTCTCTAAGTGCATGCGCCGGCACGGCCTCCCGGACTTCCCGGACCCGGTCATATCGAGCCGCCCACCCAACCAGGATGAAGGGGTCTGGCGCGCAGGGATGTACTGGCCGCTGCCCCCGGGGACCCAGCAATCCCCGGCGTTTCTGAAAGCAGGCGCCGCCTGCGGCCTACGCTAACGCCTGGCACCTCGCGGGTAGCACCGGCTAGCGACCTTTCTCCGAGCACGGCGCGCCACGCCCGGGCACGCGCAGTTCCGCGCGCTCGCTGGCACACACGCCTGCCCGCGGACGAATGAAGATCTTGCCGCGAGCCCGATGCTGCCCTGCGCATCGCCAATTCCACGAGTTGCCTCGCTGTCGGGTTGGGCTACCTGCGACAGCTTCGGGCTCGGCGGGGTCGGGTTGATCGGGGCCTGGGTGCGAGCCGCTGAGCTACTCGGCCAGCAAGCATCGGGCGTTGAAAGCGACAGCGTCGCGGCCGGCCAACTGCCCGAAGACCGGCGCTCGGATTGCCACCGACGCAGGCGCCCACACGTAGCGCGCTGCGACGTCGTCGACGAGCGCCGATTGTCCGAGCGCACAAGAGTGCCTGCGGGCGCGGTCGAACTCCACGTCGCTGCAATGCCGCTGGACGGGCCATATCGCGACATGCCTGCTTCCGCTCTGGCGTCGGCAAGAGCAGGCATGTGGAGCACGATCAGGAGATTGGTCGGAGCGATTGCGCCGCGACGGAGCGTCGGGTCCGAAAACCCCGTGTAACGGACCCGACGCACCCCCGTGACGCTCGCTGCGTCACCGACCGTTCGACCAGTCCCGGCCGTCGGCGTTCTCGCTGTGACCGCGAAGCGAAATGGTTCTGGTCAGGCGGCGGCGGCCAGTTGGGTGTAGAGCCGGGTGGTGGCGATGTCGGTGTGCCCGAGCAGGGCTTGTAGCGAGCGTATCTCGCGGCCGTCGTCGAGCAGGTGTGTCGCGCAGGCTCGGCGGAGCGTGCGCGGGTTGATCTGCTCGGTCAGCCCGGCGGTGCGCGCGTGGCGCTGGATGATCTTGTAGAGCCCCTGGCGCGTGAGTCCGGTTCCGCGCTGGTTGACGAACACACGCTGCCGCTCGCCAGGTCCGACGAGCAGCGGGCGGCCGCCTTGCACGTAGTCGCGGATGGCGGCCAGCGCGCTGCTTGGAATCGGCACGAGCCGGTCTTTGGGCCCGTTGGCATCTGCGCGCAGCACGGCGGTCGGGAGGTCGAGGTCGCATTGCTCGAGCGCGATCACCTCTGACGCTCGGACTCCGCACGCACACAGCAGTTCGAGCAGCGCGCGGTCGCGTAACGCGGCTGGGCTCGTCCCGCGCGGCTGGGCGAGCAACTGCTGGATCTCCTCGCGGCTGAGTGATCTTGGGCGCCGCTGCACCAGCCGCGGGCCGCGCAGCTCACGAGCCGGGTTGCTCTCGATCATTCCGATGCGGTGCAGGTGACCGTAGAACGAGCGCAGGCAGGCGACCTTGCGTTGCAGCGTCGCGGCCGCGAGTGGTGCCTTGCCTGCCCGACTGCTCGCCAGCTCGTCGACGAACGCGGCAAGATCGTCGTGCTCGGCAGCGAGCGCGTCACGCTCGCGGTGGGCGAGGAACGCGCCGAACTGAAGCAGGTCACCGCGGTATGCCTCGAGCGTGTTGCGGGCCAGCCCGCGCTCCCGCTCGAGGTGGGCAAGAAAGGCGAGCACGAGTTGCTCGCACGTCTCGGGTGCTCCTAGCGAAAGAGTAGTCATAACCTCCTGTTCGCCGGTGCTGACGCGATCCCTCCATCATCCGGGAACGCTGATGCCCGGGCACGCAAAGGGCGCGGCGTCCGGCTCGGGAACGCTCGAAGGGACGTGTCGCTCGAAGGGCTCGCCGTCGACTGGCGCCTGATCGCTCTCGGCGCGCGAGATGTATGGCGCCATCGCTGCCATCCGCTGACGCAATCCGCTGACATCCTGATGTCGCGTGGCACCTGTCGACGGGTCAGACGACACTTCGTGTCAGCGGAAACGACATCGGATGCAGCCGTCGCCCCGCCGACGCGGCGCGGAGGTCGTCTGCGGTGCACGGAGCGATCACGGAACCGCGCCAGGGAGCGCTGAGGATTCACCGGCCTGTGAGCGTTCGGGAGCGTCCGACGGCGGGAAGCCGATGGCTGGCCGCGCTCGGCGCATCCTTCCCGCGAAGGCGAGCTCGCGATTGGCGGCGCTCGACAGCACGGATGCGAGTGCCCTGCTTGCCGCGCGTAGCAGGGCCCGCCTTGAGCACGGCAAGAGTGCTCGTGCTGCGAGAAAAGCGGGCCTGCTCATAGCCGCGTGAGTGGACGCCTGGACACTGCTGTCGCCTTCACTTCAGGTTTGGTCGGTCGCCCGCGCTGATTCAGCGGCGTCGATCGTGGCTGCCCAGCTCCCGAGGAGGCCCAGCGCTTCCTCTGAGCGAGAGGCGGGCTCGGCGTTATAGGTGAAGAGGGTCAGTCCGGGGTCCGCGGCGAGATCGAGTCGGTTGAACCTGAGGGTGAGGTCGCCGACGGCGGGATGGTGGAAGTGCTTGACGCCGGTGTTGTGGAAGCGGACGTTGTGCGTGGCCCAGCGGGTGCGGAACGCCTCGCTCTGGGTCGCGAGCTCGCCGACGAGGTCTGAGAGGTCGCGGTTGTACGGGTCGCGGCCGGCGGCTGAGCGCAGGATCGCGACGGTCTCGGTGGCGACGCGGTCCCACTCGACGAAGGTCGTCTCGGCTCGCGGATCGAGGAACACGAACCTGGCCGTGTTGACCGGCCGTGCCGGCCTGTCGTACAGCTCGGAGTAGAGCGCGCGTCCGAGCTGGTTGGCAGCGAGGATGTCGAGGCGGTCGTTGCTCACGAACGCAGCGGCGCCGGTGATCGCGTCGAGGATCCACTGGACTTCGGGCCGGACGCTCTGCTTGGCGTGGCGCCGGCGCGGCCGCGCGGGCGTTGGGTGTGCGGCACGGGCGAGGTCGAGGAGGTGGGCGCGCTCGGCGTCGTCGAGTTGCAGCGCGCCGGCGAGCGCATTGAGGACGTTCTCCGAGACGCCATTCATGTCTCCCCGCTCCAGTCGGGTGTAGTACGGAACACTCACGCCGGCCAAGACGGCGACCTCCTCACGGCGCAGCCCGGGGACGCGGCGCGGGCCGTAGCTTGCGACGCCGGCTTGGTCCGGCGTGATCCTGGCCCGCCTTGAGGTCAGGAACTCGCGGATCTCGGTCTTGGTGTCCACAACCGCAGGGTAGACCCGCCGGCCCCCGCGTGGGAGACCCTGCCAGTACCCCTATCAACAGGGACTCTCACCTTCCGCGATCCCGTGCTTTCTTGGACTCCAGCGACATCTTCCACGACCACAAGGAGCCACACGGTCATGAAGCACATCTCACTCGGAGGACTCGACGTCTCGCGCATCGGACTCGGCACGATGGCGATGTCCGGCTACTACCTCGACCCCGACAGCAACGACGCCGAATCAGTGCGCACGATCCAGCGAGCAGTGGAGTTGGGCGTCAGTCACATCGACACCGCCGAGATCTACGGCCCATACACCAACGAGGAACTCGTCGGCCGCGCCCTGAAAGGCCGCCGCGACGAAGTCGTTCTGGCAACGAAATTCGGGCTGGTCTCTCACGCCGGCGGAGGCCCCGGAGCGCTCGACTCAAGCCCGGCGAACATCCGGACCGCGGTCGAGGGCTCACTGAAGCGACTGGGGACCGACCGCATCGACCTGTACTACCAGCACCGCGTCGATCCGGACACCCCGATCGAGGACACCATCGGCGCCCTAGCCGAGCTTGTGGCCGAGGGAAAGGTGCTGCACATCGGCCTGTCGGAGGCCGGACCCGAGACGATCCGGCGCGCTCACGCCGTGCACCCGATCGCCGCGCTTCAGACCGAGTACTCCCTGTGGACCCGTGATCCGGAGACCGAACTGCTACCGCTGCTGCGCGAGCTCGGCATCGGCTTCGTGCCGTACTCACCGCTCGGGCACGGCTTCCTCACCGGAACGATCCGCTCCGCCCAGGAGCTCGCCGACGATGACTGGCGCAAAACCAACCCGCGCTTCACCGAGGGCAACTTCGAACAGAACCTCCGCATCGTCAACGAGGTCCAAGGCGTCGCCTCCGAGCTCGACGCCACCGCGGCGCAGGTCGCGTTGGCCTGGCTGCTCGCCCAAGGCGACGACATCGCCCCGATCCCCGGCACCAAGCGCGTCTCCCGCGTTGAGGAAAACACCGCAGCCGATGGCGTCACGCTGAGCGCTGGGCAAATCCAACGGCTCAAGAATCTCACCCCAGCCGCCGGCGAACGCCACGATGAAGCGAACATGTCCGCCATCGACGTATAACCACCAGGCGCGTGTGTCGGGGCGTCCTGCTGCTCCCGCTGAGATCCCGGCCGCGCTCGTCCACCAACCAAAGGAGGCGTAGTCCATGCAAATCGGCGCTGTGTACCCGCAGATCGAGCTTCGAGGCGATCCGAGTGCGGTGCGGCGGCTCGGGCTCGCGGTGGAGGAGCTCGGCTTTGACTACCTGCTCGCCTACGACCACGTGCTCGGTGCCGTTCACGCCGATCGAACACCCCAGCTCACAGGCCCTTATACCGAGCACGACCCGTTCCACGACCCGTTCGTGATGTTCGCCTATCTGGCCGCCATCACCGAACGAATCCAGTTCGCCACCGGGATTCTGATCCTCCCGCAGCGCCAGACAGCGCTCGTGGCACGGCAGGCAGCCGATCTTGAGCTTCTCTCCGGCGGCCGACTGCGCCTCGGTGTTGGGATCGGCTGGAACCACGTCGAGTACGAGGCCCTCGGTCAGCAGTTCCGTACTCGCGGCGCGCGGCAAGAGGAGCAGATCGGACTGCTCCGCCAGCTCTTCACCGAACCCGTCGTCGACTTCTCGGGCCGGTTCGACCGGATCGACCGAGCCGCACTCGTGCCTAGGCCGGCGCAGCCCATCCCGATCTGGCTCGGTGGATCCTCCGAGGCGGCATACGATCGAGCCGCCCGTCTCGCGGACGGCTTCATCTTCATCGGCGGCGACATCGACCGCACCGCCGACACCTGGAAACGACTGCGCGATCGCGTGCGCACCCTCGGCCGGCCTGTCGAGGAGTTCGGCGCGGAGTACGTCGCGCGTCCACAAGGAGGCCCAGGCGACCTCACGGCCGAACTCGATGCCTGGCGAAGAGCAGGCGGGACCCACCTGTCCGTGGTCACCATGGGCCTCGGCTTGGACTCCGTCGACGGCCATATCGATTACCTCGCATCGGTCGCAAACGCGCTGAGCCTGTCGTGACGGCTGCCGGCGGGCGCCTAACAACACGCGCTCGCGCGAAGTCGGATCGTGAGACCCGCGAAACGAGCTAAGCGGGACTCGGCATCAACGCTGGCCGCTTCCCTGCTCGTCGCCACAAGCGGGTCGCGCTAGACGCTTGGATTTGGGCGAAAGCGCGAGCGACGAACTACTCGGCGCGGCCGAGATCCGGACGCCCGCTTTTCGGCGAAGCGATCGCGCGC
>OCZT010001225.1_pt1 | contig 26605 bp, 25 predicted proteins | sample 1539031 | NCBI WGS metagenome assembly OCZT01 (sample SAMEA3539308, study PRJEB22396) | soil metagenome | biome: tundra; feature: field; material: soil | place: USA | collected 2010-05 | depth 0.15 m | reverse complement strand
TGTGGCGGAACGCTTCCTGTTCAGGAGTAAATTCGAAATCCATTTACCCAACCCCTAAGCCCTTCCCATGTGGCGATTTTGTTGCTGTTGACACTCGCGTGCGTGCGTGCTTAAATACACACCATGCAGAACCTAGCATCATTCGACAGGATGTTCGCGACTGAGGAAGCCTGCAAGGAATATCTGGCTGCCAAGCGGTGGCCGGGTGGCGTCAAGTGTCCGCGCTGCCACCGCAAGGAAGGGGTGTATGCGCTCAAGGCGCGGCCCTTCCATTGGGCGTGCAAGAATAAAGATTGCGGCGGGCGCAACGGCTACCGATTCAGCGTCATCACACACACGATCTTTCAGGACACAAAGATTCCGCTGACCCTCTGGTTCAAGATCGGCTTCCTGATGCTGACTGCGAAAAAGGGTCTTAGCTCGCTACAGGTCCGGCGCATGGTGTTCGGCGAACGCTCTGGTACTGACTGGCGCACTTGCTGGTACATCTGCCATCGCTGGCGGGCCGCAATGAAGGGTGACATTTCTCTCGCTGGCGAGATCGAAGTTGACGAAACTTACGTCGGCGGCAAAGCGTACAACCGGCACGGCGGACGCACCAATCACCACGGCGGCAAGAATCCGCCCGGAGTCGGCGGGCCGGGAACCAGCGGCAAGATCGCGGTCATCGGCGCTATCGCTCGCAAGGGAATGGTGGTCGCGAAAGTGATCGAGAATACCGACACCGCGACTCTTGACGGGTTTGTGCATTCAGCGGTCGGGCCGAATGTCAGTCTAATTTCGACCGATGAGCATTCGGGATACCGCTTGCTGGGCCGTGATCTCCCGCATCGCGTGGTGCGCCACAGTGCGGGCCAATACGTGGTCGGCGCGGTTCACACAAATACAATCGAGGGATTCTGGAGTCTTTTGAAGCGCGGCATCATGGGCAGCTACCACAAAGTCAGCAAGGATTACCTGCCGCTGTACGTGAACGAATTTTCATGGCGCTACAATAATCGGAATAACCCGAACGCATTTGCCGATCTGATTACGACGTGCAGTAACTAGCAGTTCAGACCTCGACGCGCTAAAGTATCGGGGTGGCTTCCATCCCGCATACGGCCCCCGCCGGCCAAAAGAAATACGTCCCAAGCGAAAAGCAGCGCGCCGAAGACGAGCGCATAAAAGAAAGACTCAACCGTCTGACCGGCGCTGATCTTAAGAGATTCGATAAGCTACTGAAAAAAGCGATCACGCCTGAAAACAGAAGCGGCTAACCTCGCCAAAGGCTAGCCGCTGACAACTGAACGAAGTGGTATTCGTGCGCCGCGATTTCATCGTAGCGCAGGTGTACCTATGCGGCAAGAGACATGGACCCAGAAAAACCGCCAAGCGACTGGCAACCGATTCTCGACGAAGTCGCGGACGCTGTGAGCCGCGCTGCGGAGGCCGCTAGCGATCCGAGATTAGGCGAGCTGGACAGGGCGCGAATAGCAGAGAAGATGGAGGAATTGGCTGGCCTGATTCAGCAGATGGGCGCTCTTGTGCGCCATAACTTCGATCCTGTAATCGCGGAACAAATCCGCGAGAAGAAGAACGAGATCATAAGCTTGATCGATGTAATCGTAGAAAAGAGCCAAGCCCTTTAGCGTGCAATGAATTTCCGTCACGCCACTGCGCTCGCCCTAGTCGGTTGGTATCTGATGGTGCCGCCCGGCCACAACAAAGCAGTCGATACAAACGCACCTTTATCGCGGTGGGCGATGTTTTTGAGTTTCGATACGGCCAAAGAATGCGAACGCGCTGGCGACAAGTTGCGTGCGATGTTCCGCGATTCACCTGAATTCAAATCTCAGGGACAGCAGTTGTCCGAAGCTGTTGTCTGTGTCGCGTCCGACGATCCGCGGCTCAAGTAGAAATCACGGTCTCGCGCGAAACCCGCCGACGATCCAGCCAAGGAACAAAAACACGGCGGCGGGCAGAATGCCGAACATGGCGACTAGGCGTAGCCAAAAGAAAACAGGAAGACCAACAAGTCCACTAACCGGCAGACCGATCCAAAGCAGGGCCGCGATCAGACAGACCAATCCGGCCGCGAAACTCAACCGCCACCAGCCGCGCGAGATTCCCATTTTAGTTACTCGCCAACCGCTTAGAAATCTTCGCGTTGGGGTCTTCGCACATACGCCTTAAATCACCTTCGCGATAGATTTTCGGATCGGCAGGTAATCGCAAAAGCGCGAGCAAGGACGCGCGCGGATCGCGGGTTCGGTCACGATCGGAAAGCAACAAGGCTTCGCTCTCCGGTGTCTCCCGGAATCCTTCATACGCGAGCCAGTCGGCCGCTTGTAGTGGTCGGACATCGCGACGATCAGCGGGAATCGGCGCAATAGCGTAATCGAGTTTGAGTCGGTCGATCAGCATCCCCCAATCATCGAAATCCTGATCAAATACATATCGAACCGCACCAGGATCGTGGCCGGTGGCTTGGCACCAATCGCGTACCTGCTTTACGATGGTGCGACCGCACAGCGGATACGGTCTGAGCAGCCGTTCGGCCAAACAATATTCGGCGTTCACGGTTTGCCATGCCGGAACATGCACGGCGCAAGCGAAGCTGTGCAGCGCATACCTGTTGATCATCTTGGCAAGATCGTTCAACAGGATATTTCTCGCGCCAGTGTTTTCCGGTTTAGCCCATTCCGCGAACTCCCCCGAACCGGGGAAAAATTTGCGTGCGTGAAACCCTGATTTTGGGAAACCCGCTTGCGCCAGCCGCAATCGCCAATCCGGGGTGAACCGATCCCATTGCGCGACTAAACCTATATAGCCAGCCACGACGATATATTCGTGCTGATGCTCTTTGCCGCTGTCGTCGGCGTAAAATGTCAGCATGACGATTGGCTGGTCGCATTCCCAAAATAGCGCCCGATGTAGATGCTCGAATCCATCATAGATATGTTCATTTTCTAGGCACATTGTCCCCTTCCCTTAGGCGAGTGTCAATTGAAACAAAATCGCCTTCCCATGTGGGGCACCGGAACAACCGCGTCGTGATGGATACGCGGCAAGCTCACCTCTAACGCATTTTCTTGAACGCTGCACCCGATGGAGGCAGTCATATACAGTCAAGTTCACGGGAGGAACGGCGCATGAGTTCGGCGGAAGTACGATTCAAGGAGTTGACAGCCGATTTTGGGAAGACCGCCAACGACTATGGACGTCATCGCGCCGGTTTCCCCGATGAATTTTTCGAGCGGTTGAAGACGTTGGGAATCCTGAGAGCGGGAATCCGCGCGCTCGACCTGGGAACGGGCACGGGGACAATCGCGCGCGGGCTGGCGACTCGGGGATGCGAAGTTACCGGACTTGATCGATCGGCGCCGCTGATGGAGCAGGCGGCGGAGCTGGATCGAGGCGCGGGCGCCGTCGTGAAGTACGTGAATGCGGCCGCGGAGGAGACGGGACTGGCGGCGGCGGAGTTCGATCTCGTGACGGCGGGACAATGCTGGCATTGGTTCGATCGTCCGCGCGCAGCGGCGGAGGCGCTGCGGGTGTTGAAGCCGGAGGGCAGGCTCGTGATCGCGCATTTCGACTGGATTGTGCTGCCCGGCAACATGACCGAGGCGACGGAGAAGCTAATCGAGAAACACAATCCGAAATGGAAATTCGGCGGCGGACTGGGAATCTATCCACTGTGGCTGCGCGACATGGCGGTGGCGGGCTTTGTAAATATCGAGACGTTTTCGTTCGACCTCGACGCGATCTATACCCATGAAGCATGGCGCGGGCGGATTCGCGCAAGCGCGGGGGTCGGGGCAAGCCTGGAGCCGGATCGAGTTGCGGCATTTGACGACGAGCTGCGCGCGATGCTGGCAAAGCGGTATCCCGAGGATCCGATGCACGTGATGCATCGCGTGTTCGCGGCTATTGGCGTCGTACCGATGATTGCATCGACAAAATTTCGCGCGACGTGATTGCGCGGATGTGAGCGAGCATCACAGGTAGTCAGGCGGGGGCGACTTCGGCCAGTGCGATCGCGCCGGCGGCGATGGCGGGAACGTAGTAGGCCTCGGGCGAGCCCCATACGGTGGCCGGATGCGGCCGCATACTGACCGCGAGCGGATGCTCGAACACATCCGCGATGCTCGCGTTGATGCGCAGACAGTTGGGGGCGAGCGGCTCGGCGATTTCGCCGTCGCGAACGATGTAAGAGTCGCCGCTGACGGTGCAGGTGAAGTCGCCGGCGCGCTGGCCGTTGATCGGATAGGTGTACCAGATGCGTCCGACGTAAATTCCGTCGCCGACGGCGCGCACGAGTTCGCGGTCTGTGACTCCACCGCGCGCGCGCATCACGACGTTGGTGCCCGCCGTGCCGGGACTTGCGTCGAAGCGCCGGCCCCCGCCTTCGCCGAGCCGGTAACCGCTCAGCGGATCGAAATCGAGTTTCGTGGGGGCGCATCCGCCGAGCTTTTCGGCGCTATGCTCGTCGGTGAGCAGGCGGTGAGTATCGTAGAAATTCGAGAGCAAGCCGACGAGCTTGCCGTCGCGGATCAATTCGACACGGCGCGTGGGGATTCCTTCGCAAGTGATTCGGCGGCGAATCGCGCCTGCGCTAAAGGCCGGGTCGTCGGCGAGGCTCAAGCGTGAGTCCATCACCGGCGCGCCGAATTTTGCGTGGTAGGCGGAACTGGCGGCGTGAAAAGCACCGGTGGTGAGCGAGCCCATCACCAGGTAGTTGAGAATTTCGGCGACCGGCTGCGGTCCAAGCACGACGCGAAATTTTCCCGACGCGGGCCGAGCACCGTGGGAGAGGGCAAGCGCGCGGCGGACGGCGTCGCGGCCCAGCACGCGGGCGGCGCGGCGCATCGCAGCCGCGCAATCGCCGAGCGCGCCGGCAGTACCCTTGGCGTCGAGCGATTCGATTATCGACGTGACGGAGGCGTTGAAATGCGCGCTTTCGTCCACTCGGACTTCAGCGAAAGCGAAATTCGAATTGAAGATCGCGATCCGATCGCGAATCACGGATACGTCGCCACCGATGATGAGACCGGGGTGTTCAATTCGAGACGCGCCAAAGCGATCGTTCGCGGACCGCTTCGCGAATGCAGCCAGCGCGCCGTCCAGCACGTCCCACGCGGCGGCAGCGATCGCGCCGTCCCCCACTCTCGCCAGATCGCTCTTTTCAGACAACGCAGGCTTGCGACCAAGCGGGACAGACGGGAAGCCGGGAAAATGCGGATCGACGACGGCGGCGCTGCGTGCGCGGTGGAGCGCGTCGCGGACGGAGTCGGAGCTGAAATCGCCGGCTTCGGATGCGGCGCCGACTTCGTGCGGATCGCGGCGCATCGCGATCCGTAACTGGAATCCGTCGGCATGAAGCGATTTGAACTCCTCGAGGCCGCGGCTCGGAATGTCAGAGGTGTAGTTGAGGCGGGCGATTCGATGCTCGGCGCTGGCGCAATAAATCTCGTAGCTCGCGAGGTCCTTCTCGCGCGCGAGAATCCCCGTTGCTTCGCGGGTGAAGGACTTGAGGTCGGCAAGCGTGCGCATCAGTTGCCCGCCAGCCGTGCGCGCGAGCGGATCGTCGGCCCGCCGTTGGACATCCGCTTGACCTGCATCGGCTGTCCCTTGCCGCAGTTGGGTATCGCGATGAGCCGCAGATCGTTGCCGACCGCGTCCACGTTGGTGAAGAAGCTCTTCGAGTCGGCAATCAAGCTGCCGGAGCGATACAGGCGCCCGATTCGTCCGTGATCGATCTCGTAAATGCGGCGCGCGGAAATTCGGAAGTTCTCGCGCGACTCGGAGATCGAGGGAATCTGATGGCCGCAGACGTAGTAACCGTGCTCGACGCCGGCGATGATTTTTTCGGGCGGCGTTTCACCGGGGAGAAAGAAGGTGTTGGACATTCTGATCAGCGGCACATGCCATCCTTCGCTCGCACGCGCCGAGCCGTTGGGCTCGACGCCAAGCACGGCGGCGGTCGCGCGCGAATTGAGGAAGCCAGTGAAGATGCCGCGATCGATGTGCATCACGCGGCGGCCGCGCGTGCCTTCGTGGTCGTAGCGGTAGTGGCCGTAACCGTCGAGGCTCGGATCGGAGCAGGCGGAGAGCAGCGGCGATGCGACCGCCCTGCCCAACTGGTTGTCCGCGAGCGAGCGCAGGAACCAACTGCGTCCGGCGTATGCGGCTTCCATCTTGAGCGCGCGATCGGCTTCGCATGGATGGCCGATGACCTCATGCGAGACGAGCGCGTTGAAATGCGGGTCGGTAACGACCACGACTTCGCCATCGGGGGGCCTCAGGATCGGTGCGGCGGCAAGCTCGCGCGCCTCGGTGGCAAGGTTGACGCAAAAGCGCGCGAGGTCCGGATTCGGCATCAACTCACCGCGCCATCCGTCGCTTAAGCATTCGAGCCCGCGCTGCTGGCCGATCGAGTCGTAACTTTCCTGGTGCCCGTCGCCGATCTGCGCGACGACGTAGCAGTCGCCCTGCGAAAACGCGTACTCCTGGGACACGACGGTGCCGGCGGTATCGATGAAAATTTCGCGGCGCAACTCCGTCATCGCGGCTACGACCTGGTAGGCGATCGCGCCGCCAAGTGCGGCGACTTCGCGCGACGCGTCGAGCGAAATTTTCTTGAGCGCGTCGGTCGAGAGCGACCGCGGATCCTGGCGAAAGCTCGCGTCGATGTCGTCGCGAACTTTTTCGCGGTGTGGAATTTGCGCAACGAGGAGGCCCTTCGCCGCGTCGCCGAGGCGTGCGATGAGATTGGCTTTTTTGCGGGCGCTGAAGCGCGCGCGATCGTAAGCCTCGGCGAGCCCGCGCCGGAGTTCGGCGACGAGTTTGGCCGGCCGGCGCGCCAGCGCGCCAATCTCGACGCCGGTTTGTCCAAAACCGACCGGACCCGTCCTGTCGGCGACATGAACCGAGACTGAGTACGCAGCGCTCTCGCTCTCAGAGCCGTCGCGCGGTTCACCGCCCACCGCGGCGCCGGCGCGATTGAAGACGACTTCGAAGCGGAGATCGGCGTACGCGACGCCGGGCTTTGAGCGTACGAAGCGCGCGAGGATGCTCTCGCCCTCGCGGCGCAGGTATTCGATCGCTTCGAACAAATCGCCGCGCCCGATCAAGGCAGCCGCAGCCTCAGATGATACCTTCGCGCTTGAGGTCTTCGAGCTGGCCGGCGCCGAGTCCGAGCAAATCGCCATAGACGTCGGCGTTGTGCTGACCCAGCAGGGGCGCGGCTGTCACTTCGACGGGCGAATCTTCCAGTCGCACCGGGCATCCCGGCATAGCGAATTCGCCGCGCACGGGATGCTTGATGGTGACGATCATGCCGCGCTGCTTGAGATGGGGATCATTGAGCAACTCGACGCTGTCGAGCACGGCGCCGCATGGGACGCCGGCCTCGCCAAGGATGCGCATCACCTCGAACTTGGTGTGGCGGCCGGTCCATTCGTTAATGATCGCGGTCAGCGCCTCGACGTTTTGCGCGCGGTTTCGTCCCGTGCGGAAACGCTCGTCGCCTGCGAATTCGGGGCGCTCGATCACTTGCCACAGGCTCGCGACCATCTCGGGCGAAGTGCACAGGATGTAGCAATAGTCGTTGTCGCCGCCGGGCGCGCATTTGTAGATGTCGCCGGGACCACCGCCGCCGACGCGGTTGCCGACGCGCGGCGCGGGTTTGTGGGTGACGTAGGTACCCATCATGGGAACGCGCACGAAGTTCAGCACCGCTTCCTGCATCGAGACTTCGACTTTCTGTCCCTTGCCGGTGCGTTCGCGCTGGATGTACGCGGCGAGCACGCCGATGGCCGCATGCATGCCGGTGCCGGTGTCGCCGATGGTGGGTCCGGGCTTGAGCGGAGGCGAATCGGGAAAGCCGGTGAGCGCCATCGCGCCGCCGGCAGCCTGCGCAATCATATCGAAGCTTTTGTACGTGCAGTAGGGACCGTGCGTGCCAAAGCCCTTGATGGTCAAGTAGATGAGGCGCGGATTTATTTCGCGGAGACGGTCGTAGCCGAGGCCGAGGCTTTCGAGCGTGCCGAGCGAGAAATTTTCGGCGAGCATATCGACTTGCTTGACCAGGTCGATGAACATCGCGCGGCCCTTCTCGCTCTTGAGGTTGAGCGTGATGCCGCGTTTGTTGGCGTTGAGCAGGATGAAGTAGTAGGAATCGACGCCCGGCTTTTCGGTGAGCAGCCAGCGGCCCTGCTCACCCATCTTTGGCGACTCGAGCTTGATGACGTCGGCACCGAGCCACGCGAGCATCTCGGTGCACGAGGTGCCGGCCTCGAATTGCGTCAGGTCCAGAATTTTGACACCGCTCAGCGCCTTTTCCATTGCCGCCCTCCTGCCTCGCGCACGCCTGGCGCCGACGAGGATCGTCCGAGCGCGCGCGGTAACCTGATCTAGCGCCAGCAGCGGCGCGGCGGCAAGCTGCAGGGGTGACCCCTGCACCCAATGTTAAGGCCGCGCTCCGTTGTCGCGCGCGGCCACTGCCAACGGCTTAATACCGCGCTGCCGTCGCCACGGCCGCGGGCGGGGTTAAGTCTTCGGCTCCGGTCTGGTAGAACTCATTTGCAGAGTTGATCGATGGATCGGCTCGCACGCAATGGCAGACACCGCACTATCGAAGCTCGCGCGGATCCGAGAGGAACTGAACCGGATGTTCCTCGAGCGAACCGACTTGATCGATGGCGCAATCGTGGCGATGCTGTCGGCGAATCACGTGCTGATAATCGGGCCGCCGGGAACGGCGAAATCGATGCTGGCCGACGAACTGTGCCGGCGAATCGAAGGGGCGAACTATTTTCAGTGGCTGCTGACGAAGTTCAGCACGCCGGAGGAAATTTTCGGCGCGGTGAGCTTGAAGGGACTCGAGGAAGACGATTACCGGCGCGTCACCACGCACAAACTGCCCGAGGCGCACATCGCGTTCCTGGACGAACTCTTCAAGGCCAACTCGTCGATCCTCAACGCGCTGTTGACGATCATCAACGAGCGTATTTTCCACAACGGACGCGAGCGCGTCGCGGTGCCGCTGATTACAATGTTCGGCGCGTCGAACGAACTGCCCGACGAGGACGAACTGACCGCGCTTTACGATCGATTCATGCTGCGCTTCATGGCCGATTACATCACGGAGGAGCACGGCTTCATCCGCATGATGGCGGGCGGTCCGGAGCGGACGCGGACGACGCTTAAATTTGCGGAGCTCGACGAACTGCGCGCAGCGGCGGCGGCGGTCAAGGCGCCGGGCGCAATCCTCGAGGCGATTGCGCAAATCAGGCGCGAACTCGCGCGCGAGCAAATCATCGTCTCGGATCGGCGCTGGAAAAACTCGCTCGGCATTTTGCGCGCGCACGCAATCCTCGCCGGACGCACCGCGGTGGTCGAAGACGACCTGATGTTCCTCGCGCACGTGCTGTGGAAGGACCCCGAGGAGCGGCCCAAAGTGGCCGAGGCGCTGCGCCGAATCGTCAGGGGATACGAAGACAAGCTGCAGGAACTGGTGTTCGAGAGCCGCGAGCTGCGCGAATACGCCGACGGCGCGTGGGAGAGCGAGGAGCTGCGGCGGCGCGCGCTGACCGAGGCGAATGCGAAACTCGCGAATATAGCGGCGCGTTTCGACGTGCTGCTGAAAGAAGCATCGGACTCCGGCCGGGCGGTCGCCAATGCGGAGCGGATGCGCGTCGAGGTCAAGGACATTCAGCAAGCCGTGTTCCGCAGAAGCGTCGGCGATTAGAAATTCATGCCGGTCGAAGAATCAACGCCGGCGATCGTGCTTCGCGCGCGCGACTACGCCGAGTCGGATCGAATCGTCACGCTGCTGACGCTGCACGCCGGCAAGCTCAGCGGTATCGCGAAGGGCGCCAAAGTGTCGCGGCATCGCTTCGAGCGCAAGCTCGAACCATTTACGCACGTCGTCCTGCACTACCGCCGGCGGCCGCACGGGCAGTTGGTGTTTATAACGCGCGCCGAAGCGGCCGACCTGCCTCAACACGTGCTCGACGACGATCTCGCAAAGATCGCGCTGGGCTGCTACATGCTCGACCTCACCGACGCGCTGACGACCGAGGAGAGCGAAGCGGCGGATGCGTATCGGGTGTTGTCGGAAGGACTCGGCGCGCTGAGCCACCGGTTCGCGGATGCGGCGCTACGGCAGGCTTTCGAGATCCGGCTGCTGGGATGGGCGGGATTCGGCCTCGAGTTTACGCGCTGCCGCATATGCGCGAGCGCCAACGGCGACAACGGCGCGACGGTTTATTTCGTGGTGTCGCGCGGCGGGATCGTGTGCGCGAAATGCCGGCCTTCGGTGGCGGAGGGCGCGATCAAGCTCTCGAGCGCCGCCGCCGCAATTCTCGCGCGACTGGGGACGGCGCCGATGGACGATTCGCCCGGCTCGGCGGCGGCGGGACCGGACGGTGCGCTCGCGCTGGCGCGGTTCATCGGATCGATCGTGGATCGGCGGCTGCGCAGCCAGGAATTTCTCGATTCAGTTTTGCCGGGCGCGGGTAAAGAGTGAAAAAGTGAAAATTATCCGCCAGTTTCGCGGGCCGGAGATTCTCCGTACACCACTTCGGGATCGCGGTAGCGGCCGCTTTCATGCTCGATCACAACGATACCGCAGTTGGGCGGCACGTGAGCATTTTCCCATTTGCCGGTCACGTGCGCCCACACCGATCGCATCACGCCGCCATGACTGACGATTACGATCTCGTCTTCGGGATATTGCCGGGCTACGCGGTCGAGAGCCGGAGCGACGCGCCTGAGCACGTCTTCATGACTCTCGCCGCCCGGCGCGCGCCACACCCATGAGCGCTTCGGATCGAAGCTGGGATCGTTGGCGACCGACTCGTACGGCTGTCCGGCGAGGTCGCCAAGACTCTGCTCGCGGAACTCCGCCTCGTATTCGATCGGGATGCGCAGTTCCCCGGCGATGATGAGGCCGGTCTCGCGGGCGCGCGCGAAGGTGCTCGCAATCACCAGCGTCGGCTGAAACTTGAGCTTGATTCTGAGCGCGGCTTCGCGCGCCTGGCGGCGGCCAAGCTCCGTGATTTTCGCTTCGCCGGAGCTGGTGAAGCGCCGAATCGCGTTGCCTTCGCTCTCGCCATGACGAACCATTATTAGCTTGCCCATAGGGTCGAAAGTCTCTCCGAAAATTCAGTTTGGCGCCAACGAAACGATACGGTTGCTCAGGTCCTGGGCTTGTCGTCGCCGCCGCCGGCAGCTTTTGCAAGCGCGCGGAACGGTTCGAGCAGATCGATCGGCAACGGAAAGACGATGGTGGAATTGTGTTCGCCCGCGATCTCCTTGAGCGTCTGCAGGTAGCGAAGCTGGAGCGTGATGGGACTCTTGCTCATGATCTCCGCGGCCTCCGAGAGCCGCTGCGCGGCCTGAAATTCACCTTCGGCTGCGATCACCTTGGCGCGGCGCTCGCGCTCGGCCTCGGCCTGCGCCGCGATCGCGCGCTGCATAATCTGCGGGAGATCGATATTTTTCAACTCGACGAGCGTGACCTTCACGCCCCACGGCTCGGTTTGCGAATCGACGATTTCCTGGATGCGCGCGTTGAGCTTGTCGCGCTGGCTGAGCAACTCGTCGAGTTCGGTCTGGCCGCCGACGGAGCGCAGCGTGGTCTGCGCCAGTTGCATCGTGGCGAAGAGGTAATTTTCGACCTCGGTGACCGCGCGCGAGGGATCCACGACGCGAAAATACAGGACCGCGCTGACCTTGACGGTCACGTTGTCCTTGGTGATTACGTCTTGCGGCGGGATGTCCAGCGTAACGGTCCGCAGATCGATTCGCATCATCCGCTCGAGCATGGGGATCACGAAGATCACGCCCGGCCCGCGATAAGGAGTGAGGCGTCCGAGACGGAAGACTACGCCGCGCTCGTACTCGTTGAGGATTTTGAGCCCGCTCAAAATGAAAATTGCAACGATGAAAACGACTACGCCTACTCCGCTCGCCATCACGATTCTCCTTCGCCCCCAAGCGCGCGAGGCTTGTTGATGCCCTACGTTATCTTCCGAACGCTGCGAAATCTTCCGAACTTCACGGCAACTTCTGCACTTGCAATTCCAAACCGTCGATCGACTTGACGCGAGCGGGCGCGCCGGGGCTGAGCGCGTCGGGGCTGACGGCGCGCCAAATCTCGCCATGGACAAACACTTTGCCCGGCGCGCCGGGAGCGATCGCCTCGCGCACCTCGCCGACCTCGCCGACCAGGCCTTCCGCGCCGGTGGTGGAGCGGCTGCGGCGCGCGCGGGCCACGATGTATCCGATGCCGAGGATGATCAGCGTCAGCGCCGCGGCGGCGCCATATATGATGTTGCGATCGACCACCAGTTCGGTCTTCGAAGTGTCGATCAAAAACAGCGAGCCTATGACGAACGCCGTAACGCCGCCCAAGCCGAGGATTCCATAGCTGGTGACGAAGGCTTCGGAGATCAGCAATCCGACGCCGAGAAAAATCAACAGCAAGCCGGTGAGATTTACCGGCAGGACCTGGAACGATGCAAGCGCGAGCAGCAGGCAAATCGCGCCGGCAACGCCGGGAAAGATGACGCCGGGATGCGCGAACTCGAAGTACAGGCCGATCAATCCCGCCATCAGCAGCAGATAGACGATGTTGGGATCGGCCAGGGTGTTGAGCAGTTGCTGGCCGGGCGTCATTCGCACGCGGCGCACGGCGGCATCGGCCAGCGCGAGCGTCACGGTGCGGCCGGCGACCTGGACTTTGCGGCCGGTGGCTTGCGTCAGCAGGCTGCGCAGGTCGGGCGCGACGATATCGACGACGTTCTTGGCAAGCGCCTCGCGCTCGCCGATCGCAACGCTGTGGCGGACGGCCTGCTCGATCCAATCCTGGTTGCGCCCGCGCTGCTCCGCGATCGTGCGTGCAAAGGTCGCGGTGAAATTCTCGATCTTCTGACCCATCGCACCCTTGATGTCTTCTCCACCCTCTTCGACCGGATGAGCCGCACCGATTGCGGTTCCAGGCGCCATCGCGGCTACGTTCGCGGCTTCGGTGATGAAGGTGCCGGCGGACGCGGCGCTGGCGCCGGATGGCGCGACGTACACGATTACGGGTACGGGAGCGGCGAGGATGTCCTTGACGATCTTTTCCGCGGAATTGAGCAGGCCGCCCGGCGTGTCGAGCTCGATCACCAGGGCGCTTGCGCCTCCGGCATCTGCGGACGCGAGCGAATCCTCGATGTAGGACGCGGTGGCGGGATTGATCGAGCCGTCAATCGCGATCAGTTGAACCCACGGCCGATGCGCGGCCGATTTCGCGGGCGCGGCGGCGGCAAGTATCCGATCCGATGCGAACGATCCGATCGCGATCGTTAATGCCGCGATAACGACGAACCTTAAGCGCAGGCTCACGAGGCGGAACCGCCGCGGCGCGGAATCGGCATCCCGAGAACTTTCATCACTTCCTGAATATCCGCCCACACCAGCCGTTTGTCGCTCGGGTTGCGGAGCAGGTAGGCGGGATGAAACGTGGGCATGAATCGAATGCCGCGGAAATCGTGCCAGTTACCGCGCAACTTGCTGATCGGCGTCTTCACTTTCAGCACGGCCTGCACGGCGAAGGAGCCCAGCCCGACGATCGCGCGCGGACGCACGAGGTCAATCTGGCGAAAAAGAAACGGTTCGCACGCGGCGACTTCCTCCGGTTCGGGATTTCGATTGTCGGGCGGCCGGCACTTGATCACGTTGCAGATGTACACGTCGGCGCGGCGGATGCCCATGCCGCGCTCGATGATGTCGGTCAGCAATTGACCGGCGCGGCCGACGAACGGCTCGCCGCGGGCATCCTCGTCGGCGCCGGGCGCCTCGCCGACGAACATCAGCTGCGCGTTGGGATCGCCGACGCCGAAGACCAGATTGATACGGCGCGGCGCCAGCTTGCATCGTTGACAATCTCCGATGAACTGGCGCAGATCGTCGAGCGTCGTGGATTTTTCGAGTCCGGGATATTTCGAGAACAGTTCGGTGGGCATGAGTGCGGCGTCGGTCCTGCCGACTTCGGGCGCCGAGCCGGCTACAGGAGCCGGCGCGGTGAGCGCGGAGCGCGCGGCCCCGGATGCAGAGGCGGGAAGTCCTTCCATCCCCTCCTCGCGCAGCTGCTCGACGTAATCGCGGATCGTGGCGACCAGCGTGCGACGATCCGGCGGCGAAGACGCGTCCATTCGAAAGCTATCTGACGGCACGCAGGCGCGAGGGTTTACCTGGGCGGGTGGCCTTCGGTTTGGCGGCGCGGATTGCGACGATTCGATCGAGGATCAGATCCGCGACCGCGTCTTTGGACATCTGCGGATAGCTCTGAGAGCGGCCGTCGGAGCCGATTAGCGTGACGATATTGGTATCGACTTCAAAGCCGGCGCCCTCCCGGGTCACATCGTTGGCGACGATAAGGTCAAGTCCCTTGCGTTTGAGCTTGGCGCGGGCGTTGGCTTCCAGGTCGTCGGTCTCGGCGGCGAATCCTATCAGCAGGCGCGCGCCCTTCTTCGCCGCCAGGCGCGGCATCTCGTCGGCGATCGACTCCATCTCGAGTCGAAGCCCGCGCGCATCTTTCTTGATCTTGCCGCGCGCCGGATTCGCGGGGCGAAAATCGGCAACCGCCGCCGCCATCACGAGCGCCGTGGACCACGGAAAATTGCCGGAGGTTTGACTGAGCATCCCGGCCGCAGTCACCGTGTCGATTCGTTCGACGCCGTAAGGCGTCGCGAGCGCGGACGGACCCGCGACGATTCGCACGGCGGCGCCGCGGCGCCATGCCGCGCGCGCGATCGCAAATCCCATCTTGCCCGACGAACGGTTGGAGACGAACCGCACTGTATCGATCGGTTCCTGAGTCGGTCCTGCCGTTATCAGAATGTTTTCGCCCGCAAGATCCTGCGCGGAGAGCATCTTCTCGATTTCCGCGACGATGATCGCCGGGTCCGCCAGGCGGCCCTTGCCCTCGTAACCGCATGCGAGTGCCCCCTCGCCGGGATCGATGACCACCGCGCCGCGCGATCGCAGTTTGGCGAGGTTCTCGACGACCGTCGGATGCTCGTACATGTGCACGTTCATCGCGGGTGCGAACGCGACTTTCGCGCGCGTGGCAAGCAACACGGTGGTCACTATGTCGTCGGCGATACCGACGGCGGCCTTGGCGATCACGTCGGCGGTCGCGGGCGCGATCACGATCGCGTCGGCGCTGTCGGCGAGTCTGATGTGGCCGATTTCGGATTCCTGCGTGAGAGAGAACGTGTCGGTGGCGACGGGATTCGAGCTGAGCGTCTGGAGCGTGAGCGGCGTGATGAACTCGGTTGCGTTACGCGTCATCATGACCCGGACGATCGCGCCGGAGTTGACGAGCAGACGGACGAGTTCCGCGGATTTGTAGGCGGCGATTCCGCCACTCACGCCGAGAACGATCGTCTTGCCGCTAAGCACGCCCATCGAGCCTTGATTCTAGTGCGGCGCGCTCGTGAGCGAAACGGCCCGCGCCGCGGCCGTCAGTCGTAGTATTCAAGCCCGAGATGCGTGATGAGGTCCTCGCCGCGCATCCAGCGCAGCGTGTTCTTGAGCTTCATCAGCTGGATGAAGATGTCGTGCTCGGGATAGATGTTCGGCGCGTGCATCGGCGCCTTGAAGTAGAAGGACAGCCATTCCTGAATCCCGCGCATGCCGGCGCGACGGGCCAAATCGAGGAACAACACGAGGTCGAGCACCAGCGGCGCCGCCAGGATCGAATCGCGGCACAGGAAGTTGATCTTGATCTGCATCGGATAGCCGAGCCATCCGAAGATATCGATATTGTCCCAGCCCTCTTTGGAGTCGCCGCGAGGCGGGTAGTAATTGATTTTTACCGAGTGGAACACGTCTTTGTAAAGCTGCGGATACAGCTCGGGCTGAAGGATTTGGCCCAGCACCGACAGCTTGGTCTCCTCCTTGGACTTGAACGAGCCGGGATCCTCGAGCACCTCGCCGTCGCGATTGCCCAGGATGTTGGTCGAGAACCATCCCGACATCCCCAGCATGCGAGCCTTCAGCCCGGGCGCGATCAGCGTCTTCATAAACGTCTGCCCGGTCTTGAAGTCCTTGCCGCAGACGGGGAGGTTGGTCTCGCGCGCGAGTTCCAGCAGCGCGGGCGTGTCGGTGGTCAGGTTGGGCGCGCCGTTTGCGTATGGGATTCCCATCTTGAGCGCGGCGTAGGCGTAGATCTGGCTCGGCGCGATTTCGGGATCATTGTTAGCGAGCCCGGCCTCGAAGGCTTTCAGCGTCTCATGGACCGCCGACGGGCGATGGAACACCTCCGTCGAGCCGCACCATACCATCACGGTGCGCGCGACGCCGGTGCGTTTCTGGAACTGCCGGATGTCATCCATCAGCATCGCGGCCTTGTCCATCTTGGTGCGCGCTTCCTTCAGATTGGGGCCGCGGATGTTGCGCACGTAGTCCTGGTCGAACACCGCCTCCATCGGATGAATTTTTTCCAGCGGCGCGCGCACCTGCTCCAGGAGCGCGGAATCGAGGACCGCGGCGTTGCGCGCGGCTTCGTAGGCGCTGTCTTCGTAAATGTCCCATCCGCCGAATTCGAGATCTTCCAGTTTGGCGAGCGGGACGAAGTCCTTGATCAGCGGCGTGCGTCCCTCGGTGCGCTTGCCGAGGCGAACAGTGGCGAGCTGGGTCAGAGATCCGATCGGCGCGCCCAGCCCGCGCTTAACCGCCTCGACTCCGGCGATGAAGGTCGTGCTGACGGCGCCGATGCCGGGCAGCAGCACGCCGAGCTTGCCGTCCGCAGGCGCGATTCGGACGGGATCTTTTGTCGTCAAACTTCGAGACTCCTTGGCGTCAGCCCTTTCGAAACCGCGAGGGGTATTCGGCGCCGAAGGTTTGATCGGGATGGAGCACGCGAGCGCGCTCAATAAGGACCTCTTCGGTCTCGGGAATGTTGGGGTCCGGGATGCAGCAATCGACCGGGCAAACCGCCGCGCACTGTTCCTGGTCGAAGAAGCCGACGCATTCGGTGCATTTGTCGGGGACGATATAGTAGAGGTCGTCCTTGATCGCGGGCGTGGTCGCGCCGTTGAGTTCCCATTGCGCGCCGCCTTCGTAAATCGCGGTGTTGGGGCATTCCGGCTCGCACGCACCGCAGTTAATGCATTCTTCTGTTATCACCGTGGCCATTTTCGAGCTCCAAATCCGGTCATTGTTGAACTAGGTTGCCGCGCCTGGGCGGCGACGAAACGATAGGGCCGAACCGCCACAATATCGGCGCGCGGCAGGTCGAGCAAGTATTTCAAGTTGTTAGTTGTCAGCCGGCCGCGGCGTTTGCAATCCGCCGTGCGAGTTCCATGAACGCCACACTCGCAGGATGCTCAGGTTTGGCGATCGTTATCGGCATGCCGTCGTCACCGGCCTGGCGCACCTCGGGATAGATCGGGATCCTCGCGAGCAGTTGGGTCCCTTCCTCGGCGGCCATCCGCTCGCCGCCGCCGTGGCCGAAAAGTTCGTCGCGCTCGCCGCAATCCGGACAGACGAAATAGCTCATGTTCTCGACCACGCCGAGAATCGGACAATGCACCTGCCGAAACATCTTGACCGCGCGCGTCGCGTCGAGCAGCGCAACGTCCTGGGGCGTCGTCACGATCACGGCGCCGTCGAGCGAGACTTGCTGCGCGAGCGTCAACTGCGCGTCGCCGGTGCCGGGCGGAAGATCGACGACGAGAAAATCCTGGCTGCCCCACAGCGTGTCCTTGAGAAATTGGCGCACCGCCCCCATCACCATCGGTCCGCGCCAGATAACCGGCGCCTTCTCGCCCAGGAAAAATCCGATCGAGATCAGCTTCACGCCGTACTTTTCGATCGGGAAGAAATTCTGTCCGCCTGCCGGCTTGGGCCGCTCCTCACCGGCGTTGAACATCATCGGGATAGACGGCCCGTACATGTCGGCGTCCAGCAGACCGACGCTGAGCCCCAATCGCACCAGCGCCACCGCGAGGTTCGCCGCGACGGTGGATTTGCCGACTCCGCCCTTGCCGCTTCCCACCGCGATTATGTGCTTGATGCCTTCGAGCCGCACGCGGCCGGTTTTTTCGCCAAGCTCGGCTTCGATTCGATGCACCCTAAGCTCGACGCTGGGCACGCCGAGGTCGTGCGTGAGCGCGTGATGGATTTTCCCGGCCAGCTCGCGGATCACCTCGTCGCGCTCGGTGACCTGCCGAATCGTGATCGCGTAGCCGCCGCTCTGCGCAGGCCGGGCATCCTCGACGATTCCAAGCGCAACGATATCGGCGGCGTAACCGGGATACTTTACGTGTCCAAGCGCCTCGATAACCGCATCGTTTGGTATCTGCCGTGCCACTAATAAAATTATCGCAGATGTATTAGCGCGTCGAAAGCAGCGATGACGGCAGCCGGCGCCGCAAGACGTTTCGCTCAGGCTTCGTTGACAATCTGCGCAGGTCAGCGGAGATAATGGCTGCCGTCGGCGGCAACCGTTCGGAGTGAAGAATCGCGCCTACATAATAAACCCGGCGCCGGCGCGCCGATGGTATCCCGCGGCGATCGATAGCTGTCCGGAATGGAGGCTTGCCGCCGCGTTGGCGGCGGCCGCTCTTGCGATCCGGCTCTATCTCAACCTGACCAATTTCTGCATCGCGGCCGACGGCGTGAAATACCTCCGGATGGCGCGCGATTTCGCCGCCGGCCGCTTGTTGAGCGGTCTCCACTCGAGACTTTCGCCGCTCTATCCGTGGCTCATCTCGCTCGCATCGCCTTTGACCGGCAACCTCGAACTCGCTGCCGGTCTGATTTCCGCCGCCTTCGGCACCGGGGCGGTGGTGCTGCTCTATTATCTGATGCGCGAGGTTTTCGGCCGTCGGGATATCGCCGCCGGCGCGGCGGCGATTGCCGCGATTCATCCCGGCTTGTCGGCCTATTCGGCTTCCGTGCGCACGGAAGCCGGTTACATATGCCTGATGACCGGCGCGCTTTGGCTGTTCGCAAGCGGGCTGAATCGCCAAAGCGTGGCGCGCTTTGCCCTTGCGGGGGTATTCGGAGGCGCCGCATACCTGTACCGGGACGAGGGAATTGGCCTGCTGATCGCCGGTTGCGCGTTCCTCATCCTGGGCGCAGCGGCCTGGCGGCAATGGAATTTCGCGCAGGCGGCGCTTTGGATGGCATGCTTCGCGGTCCCGTTTATCCTCGTTGCATCGCCCTTCCTGATTTACCTGCATCTTGCGACCGGCCGTTGGATCGTCAGCCGCCAATTGAAGGACCTGATGGAGCTGGGGGTCAACCAGGAGCCGTGGACGAAGCTGGCGCGCTCGCGCGACAAGTCGATGTTCGCGCCACTGCGCGCCGATCCGCGTGCCTACCTGTCCAAGATCGGCTTCGATCTTTGGATGACGCCATACTACTTCGTGCAGGCGATCGAGCCCGCGGTGGCCGTGCTGGTCGCAATCGGGCTTTGGGTGCGCGGGCGCGCGATGATCCGGAACTGGCGCGAGTGCTGGCTGGGCGCGGTCGTGCTCTTCTACGGGCTGGGCTTTGTGTTCTTGAACACCGGCCCGCGGTTCATGATCCATTTAGTCCCGTACACTTTCGGATGGGCGGCAATCGGGTTTGAGTCGCTGTCACTTGGGCTGGCGCGGGTCCGGATTTGGAGCCGCGCGGTCCCGGCGGCAGCGCCGGCCGTCCTGCTCGCGGTTCTCCTGCTTTCGCGCACCCTGTGGCCGATCGGTTACGATACCCGGGCGTTTCCTTACGCGGCGGCCGATATCCGCCACCGCGGCGGGCCGCCCCGCGCGGTCGCGGCGGGCGATTGCCGCCTGGCGTATTATGCGGCGGCTGAATGCGTCAGCATCCCGGCCGAGCCGAAGCCCGACACCTGCGGATGGCTGGCGACCGTGCCCCAAGTAGGCTACCTGATGCTGGCCAGCCGCGAAGAGCCGCGGTGGGGCGATGTGATGGGCGCGCGATGCCTTAAGCTCGTGAAGCGGTACCCGCGGACTGGATCGAGTTATTTCGATCTCTTCGAGGTAAAGAGCGACTGAGGGCGATCGGGTAGCAGGTCATCGTGAATCCGCGGGGCATTCACCGCCGAACAGCTCGCAGAACCCCGTCCCTGATATCCGCTCAACAGTTCCCGCCGCTCAGGGCTTACCTTATCCGCTAAGGGCGCTCCTGGCTGTAGTCCCACGAGATCGTGCGCGCCGGCTTGAAGGTCACGACGACGACCTTGTTGCCCTTGAGCGACTTCGCGTACGCCTTGCCGAGTTTCTTGCCCAGGTACTCGACGGCCATCCGCTCCGTGCGTTTGTCGTCGATCTTTTTTTCGAGCGCGGCGCGCCCCTTGAGCACCACCGTCTTGTAGGGCGCCTTCTTGGTATCGACCACCAGCGTGATTCGCGGATCGTGCACCAGGCATTTGTGTTTGAACGACTCCGGTGCGGTGTGAAAGACGATTTGCCCGCCGGCGTACTCGTACCAGGTCGGCACCGCGTGCGGCGCGCCGTCGGGTGCGGTCACCGCGACCACCGCGACGATCGGTTTCTTGAGCAGCTTCTCGATGTCTTTTTTCTTCATCGGCATGGGACGAGGTCTCCTGTGGCGGCGCGGCTTGGAAGTGAGTGAAAGTTGAAACGGTGAAACAGTAAAAACTCACTTGCCCTTGAAATTCGGCTTGCGTTTTTCGCGAAAGGCGCGGATGCCCTCTCGCACGTCCTCGGACGGATTCGTGATCATCACGTTGAGCGCGGCGTCCTCGAGCGCATTCTCGAGCGTCATCTCGCGCTGCTTGTACATCATGCGTTTGGCCAGCCTTATTGCCAAGGGCGGTCCTTGCGCGAGCCGCCGCGCGAAGTCGTTCACGCGTGACTCGAGTTCCGCGTGCGGCACCACTTCGGTAACCAGCCCGAGTTCGAGCGCCGTTTTGGCGTCATAGACTTCGGACAGCAGCGTCATCTTGAGTGCGCGATCCAATCCCATGAAGCGGGGGAAAAGATACGCTCCGCCTTCGTCGCATAGCAGCGCGAACTTGAGCGCGGTGTCCCCCAGCCGCGCCTGGTCCGATGCGATTCTAAAATCGCACGAAAGCGCAAGCGTCAGGCCGCCCGCCACCGCCGCGCCGTTAATCGCCGCGATCACGGGTTTGTCGAAGCGATGCAACGACAACACCAGCTGATGGAACCCTTCGCGCATCTCGAGCATGTGGCCCATCGGATGCCCGTGAAATCGCGAATGGCTCTCGGGCGCGCCGCTGATATCGCCGCCGGCGCAGAACGCGCGTCCGCTGCCGGTGATGATCAACACGCGGACCTCGTCGTCCTGGCGGGCGAGATCGATCGCCGCGCACATTTCCTTGACCATCGTTTCGTTGTAGCCGTTCATCCGCTCGGCGCGGTTGATAGTGATTTTCGCGACGTGCTCGCGCGCATCGTAGATGATCGTCTTGAAGTCCATCGTGGTCTTCTGCCTATCTGCCCTTAAACGTGGGCGGGCGCTTCTCGAGAAACGCTTTGACGGCCTCGCGATGGTCCTCGGTCAGGCCGGTCATAATTTGCCCCCACGCCTCGCGGTCGAGCAGCTCGTTGAACTCGTGATTGATCGCCGCGTTGAGATTCGCCTTCATATATGAATAGGCCACCGACGGACCGTTGGCGATCCTCGACGCGATAGCATGCACCTCGTCGCGGAACGACGCCGCCGGCACCACGCGATTTGCCAGTCCGATTCGCAATGCCTCGTCGGCGCCGATCACGTCGGCCAGAAAATATAATTCGCGCGCCTTGGCCGACCCGACCAGATGGGTCAGCGACCAGGTACCGCCGTAATCACCCGAGAAGCCGACCTTGGCGAACGCCGTGCCGAAACGCGCCGCGTCGGACGCGATCCTGATGTCGCACGCCGTCGCCAGGCTCAGTCCCGCGCCGGCCGCCGGTCCGTTGACCGCGGCGATCGTCACTTTGGCCATCTCGTGCAGCATCATCGACGCTTCTTCGCCGCGCCGCAGTCCCGCGACGAGATCCTCGACCGTCTGCGCCGCGCCCGATGCGCCTGCGCCCTCGTTGCGTCCGCGCATCGCGCCGATATCTCCGCCGGAGCAGAATCCGCGCCCCGCACCGGTCAGCACGACGGCGCCTATCTCGCGATTGGTCGCGGCGCGCGTCAGGTTGTCCACCAGCCCGCCCATCATCTCGGCGCTCATCGCGTTGAGCTTGTCGGGCCGATTCATCGTAAGGTAGAGGACGCGGTCTTTCAGTTCCGTGAGCAGATGGTCTGCCATTTTCTGGCCTCCAAAAATCCGGGTTCGACTCTGGTACTACTTCACGTCGGCCAATCTGTCGAGCGCCGCCGCGACGGCCTGCGTGCCGTCGAGATCGTGACCGAGCGCCGCGGCCGCGTTGAACATCGAGGCCATCAGCGAAAGTCCGGGCAGCGCCAGGCCCGATTCACGCGCCGCCTCGACCACCAGGCGCAGGTCCTTGCGAATCAGCTTGATAAAAAACCCCGGCCTATTATCGCCGGCTATTATTTTGGGACCGAGATTCGACAACTGCCACGACGCGGCCGCGCCCGCGCCTATCGCCTCGACCACCCGCGACGCATCGAGACCGCCGGCTTGCGCGAACTTGATCGCCTCGGCCGCCGCCTCCAGCGCAAGCGCGACCGCGATCTGATTGGCAAGCTTGGTCATCTGGCCCGCGCCCGACGCGCCCATGTGCGTGACCCTGCGCCCAAGCAGCTCGAACAGCGGACGCGCACGCCCGAACGCCGACGCGTCCCCGCCAACCATGATCGCGAGCGTGCCGTCGCGGGCGCCGACGTCGCCGCCCGACACCGGCGCATCCAGGTAATCGACGCCGGCCGGCTTCAGCCGCGACGCGATCCTGCGCTCCGCCATCGGCGAAATAGTGCTCATATCGACGACGAGCTGCCCTGCGACGAGCGCGGGTTCAATCTTCGCGACGACCGCCTCTACGTCGGGCGTGTCAGGCACCATGATGAACACCGCGGCCGCGCCCGTGGCGCACGCAGCCGCGTCGGCGACGACGATCGCGCCGTCAAGGGCGAGTGCTCGCGCCTTGTCGGCTGAGCGATTGAAGACGCGGACGCGATGGCCTACGCCGATCAATCGTCGCACCATCGGCGCGCCCATTATTCCGGTTCCGATCCATCCGATTTCCATGGGTGACGCTCCGTCAAACGAAGAAGTGAGGCGCCTCTTTCTTTGTGTCATTCTGAACGCAGTGAAGAATCCCGGATCCGGGTTCCCTTCGCTACGCTCAAGGGCAGGCTCTTCGACGCCGGCAGCCTTCGCTCAGGATGGCACAAAAAAGCGGCTGCCTCTTCTCCCTACCCCTCCTGAGAGCTCACTGCAGGGCTGACGTTATCCGGACTCAAGGCGACAAAACCGTTGACGCCGGTCTTCGATGCGCGGGTCGATCCTTCGACTCCGGTTCCGGCGCACGTGACGGAGTACCGGTTGCCCGGAAGTCGAGGAGCAAGAGGCGCATGACAGCGATGGTTGTCGTGAGCCGAGTGCGAAAATCTGCTTGATGGGCGGCACCGGCTGTTCTATATGAGAAGTGTCAGGGATCGCAGCTGCCGGCTGACGCTCGTCGTGGGCGCGGCCAGGTGCGCATCGCACGATCCCCATCGGAGGCACTAATGGATTTCAATTTCAGCGCCGAAGACGAAGCGTTTCGCAAGGAGTTTCGCAGCTGGCTCCATGCCAACCTGCCCAAGGCGGGCAAGGGCGAAGATGCCGCCGACGCCATGCGCGAAGAAGGCAGCCCGGACGACTGGAAGCGACGCGTCGAGTGGCACAAGAGGATGCACGCGGGCGGATGGGTCGGAATCAGCTGGCCCAAGGAGTACGGCGGACGCGGCGCGTCGCTCACCGAGCAAATCATTTACAACGAGGAGCTCGCGAAAGTTGACTCGCCGATGCTGGTCAACCTACTGGGCATCATGCTGGTCGGTCCGACGATCATTCATTGGGGCACCGAGGAGCAGAAGAAGCGCTACGTTCCGAAAATTCTTTCGGCGGACGAGCTCTGGTGCCAGGGATATTCCGAGCCGGACGCCGGCTCCGACGCGGCCAGCCTGAAGACGCGCGCCATCGAGGAAGGCGACTACTTTATCGTCAACGGCCAGAAGGTCTGGACCTCCGACGCGCATCACGCGGACATGTGTATCCTGCTGGTCCGCACCGATCCCGACGCGCCCAAGCATAAGGGAATCAGCTACATCCTGGTCGATATGCACAGTCCCGGCGTGACCGTGCGCCCGCTCGTGCAGATCACCGGCGATGCGAATTTCAACGAGGTCTTCTTCGAGGACGTGAAGGTGCCGAAGAAGAATCTTATCGGCGAGAAAAACCAGGGATGGCAGGTCGCGATCACCACGCTGATGTTCGAACGGTCGGGACTCGGCGGCGGGCGCGACATGATGGGCCAGGTCAAGGAGATGGTCGAGCTGGCCAAGACGATCCGCAGCAACGGACACACGGCGTGGGAAGACTCCAGCGTGCGCCAGAAGCTGGGAGGTTTCGCGTGCGAGGCGGCTGCGCTGCGCTACACCGGCTTTCGGCAACTGACGCGCCGGCTCAAGGGTCTGCCGCCGGGGCCCGAGGGCTCGGTGCTCAAGCTATGCGCCAGCGAACTTAACGTGCGCATGAACAAGTTCGTGATGGAGATGCTGGGGCCGTACAGCCAGATGGCATTCAGGGCGCCTTATGCGCTGGACAAAGGCAAGTGGTCGTATCGGATGCTCGCATCGCGGGCGCTGACGATCGCCGGCGGCACCAGCGAAATCCAGCACAACATCATCGGCGAGCGCGTGCTCGGATTGCCCAAGGGCTAGTCACTTTCCAACTGAGCAGTAATCGACGAAGGGCGGCCCTGCGGCGGGTCGCCCTTCTTTTTTTGGGAATGGAAAGCGGTGGAGTTATTTCGAGCAAGGAGTCCCAACATGGAAGGCAACCTGGGGGTTCTCGAAAGCGAGTTCCGCGCCATCCCCTAGCGCGGCTACTTCCCGGTTCCTGACAGCCTCACAGTTCGCGGCCCGCTCGAGCCGTTGTTGTTGATCGTGAGGAGGCCGGCGCGCAGCCCCTTTGCGGTCGGAGCGAAGACCACGGCATAGGTGCATTTCTTTTTGGGTTTCAGCGCCCTGCCGCAGCGCTTCGAGAGCGCGAAGTCGCCAGTCACCTGCGCACCGATCAGCGTTATCGACACTTTGCCCTTATTGGCCGCGGTTACTTTCTTTGCCTTGCTCTTCTTGCCTAACTTCGCGGCAAAAGTCGCGGATCTCGGCGAGACAACCAGCGCCGCTGCTACGGTCGGCATCGGCGTCGGCATCAAGGTCGCGGTCGCAGTGGGCGTCGCGGTCGGCGTTGCGGTCGCGGTGGCAATCGCGGTGCGCGTCGAAGTTGCCGTCGCGGACGGCGTCGGAGACGCCGTCGCGGTGGACGTTGTGGTCGCGGTCGGTGTTGCCGTCGCGGTGGCGGTCGGGGTGCGCGTCGGTGTTGCCGTCGCGGACGGCGTTGCCGTTGCGGATGCGGTCACGGTGCGCGTCGGTGTTGCCGTCGCGGACGGCGTCGGAGTCGGTGTTGCGGAACCCGACGAGGTAGGCGTTGGCGACGGAGGCGCGCCGGGCAATCCCTCGCCGGTCAGCTGAAATATCCCGCGCCCGTGGGTTGCGGCGAAGACCACACCGCTCAGATTCTGCTCGATATCGAAAACTGCGACTGCAGGAATCACCCCGAGGTTGAACGGCGCCCAAGTCGATCCGCCGTCGGTCGTCCTGAAAACACCGATGTCGGTCGCGGCCAGCACAGTGTTCGCCGTGGGGTCATTGCGATCGACCAGCAATCGCAACACTGGAACGTCGGGCAGCGCATTGGCGGGTGGCGGACTCTGGAGGGTCGGATTGCCGTCGGCCTGCGTCCATGAACCGCCGAAGTCCGTGGTCACGAAAATGTGACCGATTCCGGTAGCCGACGTGAACCCCGAAAGGCTCAGGTAGGCGGTGCTGTAATCGAACGGGTCAACGGCAATTCCGGTCGCCTGCGTGGAATTCGGAAAGACGATTGGCGGCAGTTGCGAGGTCTTGTCGGTCCATTCGGCGCCATTGGGCTGGCTGGCGCTGACCTGGAGGTCGGCCTGGTCGGTGGTGAAGATTTTGAAGGGCGTGGGACGAAAGGTCGTGCTGGTCTCCATCGAGAGCGCGTACGCCTTGGTATCGTCAGAAGGCGCGATCTCGAGATCCTCGAGCCCACACGCGCCACTGTTGCATCCGCCGGTCAAATCCTGAGTCGTTTGCTGCGCCCATGTCGCCATCGCGTCATTCGACACGTAAACCGAGTGCGCGCCAAACAACACGCGTTCGGCGACGGCCGGATCGCTCGCGAGCGGCGGATAGTAGGCCGCGCCGTCGTCGCCCGCCATCGCCATCGCAGTCTGCAGTGCCGCGCTCGAAGAGGCAGAATTGAAAGTGACTCCGCCGTTGGTCGAGCGCGAAACCGATGGTCCGCCCGGGGTGGTCGCGAACGTATGGTAGGCAAACAGCGGGTTGAGCGTGTCGAAGAGCGCGAATCCGCCGTCGAGGTTAT
>OCZT010001224.1_pt1 | contig 26607 bp, 18 predicted proteins | sample 1539031 | NCBI WGS metagenome assembly OCZT01 (sample SAMEA3539308, study PRJEB22396) | soil metagenome | biome: tundra; feature: field; material: soil | place: USA | collected 2010-05 | depth 0.15 m | reverse complement strand
TCACGGATACTGCCACGCTGGCGCGACGTTGCCCTCGACGACGTCAAGGCGGTCGCAGTTGAAAAGTGGCTTAGATCCCTCGTCGACCTCGCGCCGGGAACCAAGGCAAAGATCAGGAACCATCTGAGCGCGCTGTTCTCACACGCAATCCGGCACGAACTTTTCTTTCCGCGGGCGGGGATCAATCCGATCGCGAACGTTCGCCAGGGAGCGAAGAGACTGAGGGAACCAGATACCCTCAGTCTCTCCGAGATCCGGGAAATCCTTGCGAGGATCAAACCCCAGGCCATCAAGGTGATGGTGATCGTCGCCGCGGCATCAGGCCTTCGCAGATCGGAGGTCCGCGGCCTGAAGTGGGCTAACTGTGATTTGAAGAATCAGCTGTTTCTGCTTCGCCAAGGCGTCGTGAGGAAGCACCAGACCAATCTGAAGACGGAGGCATCTCGTCGGAGCCTGCCCATGTCGCCGGAGCTGGCACAGGCCTTGCTTGAATGGAGAAACCTCACCCCGTACAACCAGGATGACGATTGGGTGTTCGCATCGCCATACACGAAAGGAAAGCGACCGTACTGGCCTGAATCAGCCCTTGCAGATCATATCCGTCCCGCCGCGGAACAAGCCAAGATCCCCAAGCAGGTTGGCTGGAATACGTTCAGGCATTCCCTCGCGTCTCTGCTGGGAGACAAAAAAGAAGACGGGAGAATCGTGCAAGAGATCATGCGTCACGCCTCCGGAAGGATGCTCGACGTTTATCAGCATGGCAACCTCGAAGCCAAACGATTGGCGCTCAACCACGCCTCGGGCATCTTCGTTGTGGCCGCCAAAGCAAGCTAACCGTTGACGCAATATGTAAGGGCTCCCCGTTATGGGGAGCCCTTTTCAATGTCTATTGCCACGTGGGCCGAAAGGGGCTAGTTTCTTATTGTGCCCTTTCAGTGCCCTTGTTTCTCTTCGCCAAACACCCCATAAGTCCTTTGGAATGTATGGCGGGGACGACGGGGCTCGAACCCGCGACCTCTGCCGTGACAGGGCAGCGCTCTAACCAACTGAGCTACGTCCCCAGGTTGTTCTTCAACAACTTGAGCATATGTCACATAGAAGGAGCGATTTCGCGAATTTCGCTATTTTCGCTCGGTTCTACCGGTCGCTGCGCCAACTCGGTCCTGGAGAATCGGAGAATTTCTCCCGATAATCCACCTTGCTCCGAGTTTCATAGAGTCAACCACAGCTACCAATTGAGTCTACCAGAGGAGCGGCCGAATTTGGGCACCGTTATCGGCAACTAATCGACTTAGAGATGCGCTTCCATGATGGCTGCGAGAACCTCGCGGCTGGGGCGCGTGCGCTCCTGGGGCAACGTGGCCAGAGGTTCGTCGACCATGTTAAGGAGCGACGTGAAGTCCTGCTTTTGCGTATCCACATAAAACACGCCGGTGAGTACCTCACCCTTCTCATGCACTTCCATCAGCATCTTGACGGCGTTCGCTTTGTCTGTGGGATCGTAGCCCTCATGCAGTTTGCGCAGCCGCATGTGGGATCCATCGTGCAGTTGGACGTCGATGGTCGAGTCGGGATCGTACTCGACAGCAATTTCGTCAAAATAAGGCACGAAGCCCACTTCACTCACTGCTTCTTCATGCTCCTGCATGTACTTATAGCTCTTGGTCGAACCCTCGTGGTCGTTGAACGTGACACATGGAGAGATCACGTCCAGAAGGACTGTCCCCTGATGAGAGATCGCAGCCTTCAGCATGGTTGAGAGTTGTTTCTTGTCGCCGGAGAAGGAGCGTCCCACGAAGGTCGCGCCCATCTGAATGGCGAGGGCGCAGATATCAATGGCCGGCAGATCGTTGATGACGCCGGTCTTCAATTTTGATCCAATATCAGCGGTCGCGGAAAACTGGCCCTTGGTGAGTCCATACACACCGTTGTCTTCAATGATGTAAATCATGGGGACATTGCGGCGCAGCAAATGGACAAATTGGCCCATCCCAATCGATGCTGTGTCGCCGTCGCCGCTGATACCGATGGACCGCATGGTCTTATTGGCAAGCAGTGCGCCGGTTGCAACCGAAGGCATCCGCCCATGCACCGAGTTGAAGCTGAACGAGCGTGACATGAAGTAGGCGGGCGACTTGGAGGAGCAGCCGATGCCGCTCATCTTCATCACGCGCTCGGGCTGGATTCCCATCTCGTAAAAAGCCTCCGTGATGCGTTCGGAGATGGAATTGTGTCCGCAACCGGCGCACAGTGTGGTTTTGCCGCCCCGGTAATCGAGTACCTGGAGTCCGATGCGATTCGTCTTGGCTGGCTTAGGTGTGACTGGTGTCGTCGACATGATTACTTGCCTGCTCCTTCTTGTGACGCGATGTCCGAGGTGATCGAGCGTGCGTCGATAGGCAGTCCGTTGAAGTGCAGCACCGAATGCAGCTTTACAACCTCGACCGGATCGAGATCAATCTTCAGAAGATTCAACATCTGTGCATCGCGGTTCTGCTCGACCACGTAGATCCGATCATGCCTGGCTACGAAATCGTGAATCTCCTGCGTAAAGGGGTAGGCCCGGATGCGAAGATAATCGATTGGAATCTCGCATTCGCGATCGAGCTGGTCACGGCTCTCGACCACCGCAAAATGGCTCGTGCCGAAGGCAATGATTCCGACTTTCTGCTGGCCTGTGCCTTCGAGTATCGGTTTCGGAACCAGCGTCTTCGCGGTCTCAAACTTGCGAGCCAGCCGCAGCATGTTGTTTTCGTAATCCTCGGGACGTTCCGTATACAGGGCCTTCTCATTGTGGCCGGAGCCGCGGGTGAAGTATGCGGCAGCCGGATGGTCCGTGCCGGGAAGGGTACGATATGGGATCCCGTCCCCGTCCACGTCCTTGTAACGGGCAAACCCTCCAAGCTTTTCGAGTTGTTTAGCGTCGAGCACCTTGCCGCGATTGATCGGCTTTTCCGGATACTCGAAGGACTCAGACATCCAGTTGTTCATGCCCAGATCAAGGTCCGATAGAACGAAGACCGGGGTCTGCATCTGCTCTGCAATATCAAAGGCCTCGATGGCGAACTCGAAACATTCTTTCGCCGTGCCGGGAAGCAACATTACATGCTTGGTGTCGCCATGGGAGAGCCCGGCAACGAAGCTTAGGTCGGCCTGCGATGTGCGAGTCGGCAATCCTGTGGAAGGCCCGGTCCGCTGAATGTCAAAGATGACGCCCGGAATCTCAGCGTAGTAGCCGAGGCCGGCGAACTCCGCCATCAGCGAAATACCAGGCCCCGAGGACGCCGTCATGGAGCGTGCGCCCGCCCATCCTGCGCCGAGAACCATGCCGATGGCGGCGAGTTCATCCTCCGCTTGTACAATGGCAAAGCTCGCCTTACCATCTTTCTCGACGCGGTATTTTTTCAAGTAGTCAATCAGATTCTCGACGACGGAAGACGAAGGTGTGATCGGATACCAGCCAACCACTGTGACGCCGGCGAACATGGCCCCCATCGCGGCGGCCGCATTTCCATCGATGATGATTTTGCCTTCCGTGGCGTTCATGGCCTCGACAACGTAGGGGTCCTGCTTGGTCAGCGTGCTCGCCGCATAGTCGAAACCGACGCGGACGGCGTTGAGGTTCAGCTCTGCGGCCTTGACCTTCTTCGCAAACTGTTTGCGGACGGTCTCCTCCACACGGCTCATATCGATCGAAAGCAGGCGTGCCGCGACCCCCACGTAGACCATGTTCTTGACCAATTTGCGGAGCTTTGCGTCGGCCCCCGTTGTGGCCGCGAGTTGGTCAAACGGCACGGCATAGTAGGCCAGGTCCCCGCGGAGTTCATTGAGTTTGAGCGACTCGTCATAAATGACCGCTGCGCCGGCACGGAGAGAAAGCACGTCTTCGCGCGCGGTCTCGGAGTTCATCGCAATCAGAACATCGATGTCGGTCTTGCGTGCAACCCAACCATCCTTGCTGACCCGGATCGTGTACCAGGTAGGAAGTCCGGCAATGTTGGACGGAAAGAGATTTTTCCCTGAGACAGGAACTCCCATACGGAAGATGCTGCGCAGGAGAACACTGTTGGCGGACTGCGAACCGGAGCCGTTTACCGTTGCAATCTGAATCGAAAAATCATTCACTATCTGCTTTACATTACCCACAAGCTCCGAGGTTGGCTGGCCCTGTGTCAAAAGCTGACTGGTAGTCATTTAAGAATGCATCCCTTCATTTATAAAAACCTTTCATCGCAAACTCCTTGAGAAGCATCGGATCGCCAATCTTCTTTCGAAAGCTGCCTTCGACTTCGCGTGCGTGGTATGACACGAGCTGGGCTATGTCTCGGAATCAACAATGGATTCCACCGTCGTTAATTGTATTCCAGCCACCCCATCGAAATCTGCGACTGCGTAAATAGCACTAAATGAGGTGTTTACTCAAAATATTACGTTTGTGAGTACGGACGACACCAGGCCTCTGTGATGCATCCCCGACTCACGTGCTGAACGTCGCCCGCCACTATCCGCGCGAACCCGCTTCCAGCCTTCCCGCACCAGGGTTCCTGACAGATCATTCGATTCCGATTTGCCGCCCGATTGTTGTTGTTTACCCTATTGCGATACGGTCTGCCGTAAGGTGTAGCTGCTCAAGGTCTTGATGTAGTTGCCGCGTTCGAAGGGTGACGGGTCGGGTACGGCTCGGCGACTGAGGCTGCCGCGCATCTGCTGGATGGATTTGTACTCGTGCTCTTCCATCCAGCGAACCAGGTCGGCCTGGATGGTCGCCAGATGTGGGATTCCCTGGGCTAGAAGAGCAGAGGCCATCATGGCCACCTGTGCCCCAGCCATGATGGACTTCAGGACGTCTTCAGCGCTGTGTACGCCACCTGTAATAGCCAGATCTGCATGCACATCCCCATAAAGGATCGCGACCCAATGCAGCCTTAGCAACAACTCTTCCGGGCGACTGAGGGTGAGCTTTAGACTGACGTCGAGGTTTTCGATGTCGAAATCCGGCTGGTAAAAGCGGTTGAAGAGGACGAGCGCATCGGCGCCGGCGCGATCGAGTTCCATGGCTAGTTGCGGGACGCTCGTGTACTGCGGAGAGAGCTTTACCGCAACAGGAATTCGCGTAGCCTCCTTCACCTGGCGTACCAGATTGACGATTGCCTTTTCAATCGTGGCGCTGCTATCGCTATACCCCGTCGCGAGCGAATAAGTATTCAATTCAATCGCGTCCGCTCCCGCCTGTTCGATCTCTTTGGCGAAGCGCACCCAGCCCCTGGCTGCGGTCCCGTTCAGGCTCGCAAGGATGGGAATGCTGGAAGCGCTCTTGGCGCGGAAAACCTGGCTGAGGTAGGCATCCTGCCCCTGCCTGAAGTCTTCATACGCCGGAAAATAACTGAGCGATTCAGCGAACGACTCGGTGCCGCGGGAGACATCACGGTCGAGCGCGCTGCTATCCAGTGCAAGCTGCTCCTCGAAGATGGAAGGCAGCACTACCGCAGCCGCCCCGGCCTCCTCCAGCCGCCGAATGTTGTCCAGCGATTCAGTCAACGGTGAGGAAGAGATCACCAGGGGGTTCTTTAATTTCAAGCCGAGATACGCACTACTCAGGTCAATCATCAGTTCCCTCCCGATCCCAGGGGCGCAACTTTGCCCTCCTGCTCAAGTGGCGCGATATGCGGAGACGCGGAGCGTCCAGGCATTGCGGCACGGCCGGAGTACACCCTCCACGAGCGTTCCACATCGTCCTGTGCTTCCTGAAGCAGCTTCTTCGCAACGTCCGGATGACTGCGGGCAAGCATGGTGTAGCGGGCTTCGTGATAGCTGTACTGTTTCAGCGGGATGGACGGTGCTTTGGAGTCGAGCAGGAACGGATTCTTGCCCTCTTCGCGAAGCGCGGGGTTGTAGCGCATCAGCGGCCAATAACCGGAGAGCACCGCATTTTTCTGCTGCTCCATGCCATAGGTGAGGTCATAGCCATGGGCGATGCAGTGGCTGTAGGCGATGATGAGGGCCGGACCGTTGTACGCTTCCGCCTCCTGGAACGCCTTGACGGTCTGCGTGTCGCTGCCTCCCATGGCAACCCGCGCGACGTAGACGGAGCCATACGCGACTGCTTCCATCGCCAGGTCCTTTTTGCTGTTCGTCTTGCCGCCTTCAGCAAATTTGGCAACCGCGCCTCGGGGTGTAGCTTTGGACATCTGACCGCCGGTATTGGAGTACGTTTCGGTGTCGAGCACGAGCACCTTGACGTTCTGACCCGATCCAAGCACGTGGTCGAGGCCGCCAAAGCCGATGTCGTAAGCCCATCCGTCGCCGCCGACGATCCAGACACTCTTGCGCACCAGCGAATCCGCAACCGCACGCATAGCGCGCGCCTCCAGCGAGTCGACCCCGGTCAGTTTTTCCCGGACCGCGCGCACGCGCTCCCTTTGTTCTTCGATCCCACTCTCCTTGGACTGATCGGCGGTCAGGATCCCGGTCACGAGATCGTCGCCAAGAACCGGCGCAAGCCGCCCCAGGAGATTCTCCGCATAGCCCTTCTGTTGATCCAGGGCAAGCCGCATCCCCAGCCCGAACTCCGCATTGTCCTCGAACAGCGAGTTCGACCACGTTGGTCCTCGCCCGCTCTTGTTCACGGTATAGGGAGTGGTAGGCAGGTTGCCGCCATAAATCGACGAGCAGCCAGTGGCGTTCGCAATGTAGAGTCGATCGCCGAAGAGTTGGGTGAGCAGCTTCAGGTAAGGTGTTTCGCCGCAACCCGCGCAGGCTCCGGAGAACTCAAAGAGCGGATCGAGCAGTTGAATGTCCTTGACCTGCGTATGCGAGAGACGACTGCGATCTACCGAAGGAAGGGCCTCGAAGAAATTCCAGTTCTTCACTTCCGCGTCGCGCAACGGCGCCTGCATCTGCATGTTGACGGCTTTGTGCTTGGCTTCGCTCTTGCTCTTAACTGGGCAGATCTCCACGCACAGCTTGCATCCGGTGCAATCCTCCGGCGCCACCTGTAGCGTGTAGAGTTCCTGCTCCATGCCCTTCCATTTCGGCTTGGCGCTCTTGAAGGTGGCTGGAGCGTTGGCCAGCAAAGCGCTGTCGTACACTTTGGCCCGGATGACAGCGTGCGGACAGACCATCACGCACTTGCCGCACTGGATGCAGAGTTCCTGGTCCCACACAGGAATCATCTGGGCAATGTTGCGTTTCTCCCACTGTGCGGTGCCCGTCGGGAAGGTTCCCCCAGCCGGCAGAGCGCTTACAGGAAGCGAGTCGCCGTGGCCGGCCGCCATCATTCCAAGAACGTCGTAGACGAAGGCAGGCGCCTCCCTCGGCAGCATGGGCAGGATGTCGAAAGTCGCGGTAGCCTTCTCCGGCAGCGTGACCTGGTGCAGGTGCGAAAGCGCCGCATCGACTGCAGCAAAATTCTGTTGCACCACTGCATCGCCGCGTTTGCCATATGTCTTCTTGATGGCCTTCTTGATCTGTTCGATGGCTTCGTCGCGCGGCAGCACGCCACTGATGGCAAAGAAGCATGTCTGCATGATGGTATTGATGCGGTTGCCCATTCCCGCGTCGCGCGCCACGGTATAGCCATCGATCACATAAAACTGAATCTTCTTCCGGAGGATGGTCTCCTGTGTCGTCTGGGGCAGGTGGCTCCAGATCTCATTCGGCCCGTATGGAGCATTCAGCAGAAAAACTGCCCCCGGCGCAGCCGCAGCCAGGATATCCATTCGCTCCAGGAAGTTAAATTGATGGCATGCCACGAAGTTGGCTTTGCTAATGAGGTACGTCGAACGGATCGGGTCCGGACCGAAGCGCAGGTGCGAAGTTGTGACCGAACCGGATTTCTTCGAATCGTAGACAAAGTAGCCCTGTGCGTAATTCGGTGTTTCGGAGCCGATGATCTTGATCGAGTTTTTGTTCGCCCCAACCGTTCCATCCGAACCCAGTCCGTAGAAGAGTGCGCGCACGGTACGGGGATCTTCCGTGGAGAACTCAGGATCAAAGTCGAGGCTGGTGTGGGTGACGTCATCTTCAATGCCAATCGTGAAATGGTTCTTCATCTTCGACTTCTTCATTTCGTCAAAGACGCCTTTGACCATGGCCGGGGTGAATTCCTTGGAAGACAGGCCGTAGCGTCCGCCGATAATGCGGGGCTGTTGCGTGAACTGCGAGCCGCCATTGGAGAGCGCTTCGCTAAATGCTGTGATGACATCCTGGTAGAGCGGTTCGCCGAGCGCGCCCGGCTCTTTGGTTCGATCCAGCACGGCGATGGACTTGACCGTAGCCGGAAGCGCTGCAAGGAAGGCCTCGGCGGCGAACGGTCGATACAGCCGGACCTTGAGCAATCCAAGCTTTTCGCCCAGCGCGTTGAGGTAGAGAATCGCCTCTTCAATTGCGCCGGCCGCTGACCCCATTGAAATGATCACGCGCTCTGCATCCGCAGCGCCAACATAGTCAAACAGGTGGTAGGCCCTTCCGGTCTGGGCGGCAAAGCTGTCCATCGCGTTCTGCACGATGGTGGGGCAAGCCAGGTAATAGGGATTGCAGGCCTCGCGAGCCTGGAAAAACACATCGGGATTCTGCGCAGAGCCCCGGAGGATGGGGTGGTCGGAACTGAGGGCGCGCTCGCGATGGCCAAGCACATGTTTCTCGTCCAGCATGGCAAGGATCGTCTCGTCGGAGATCGCCAACGCCTTATTGATCTCGTGCGAGGTACGGAAGCCGTCAAAGAAGTGCATAAACGGGACGCGCGACTCCATGGAGGCGATGTGGGCGACGAGCGCCAAGTCTCCTGCCTCCTGCACGGAGTTGGAGGAGAGCATGGCGTATCCCGTCGACCGGCAGGCCATGACGTCCGAATGGTCGCCAAAGATCGAGAGCGCGTGCGTGGCGATGGCGCGAGCGGTTACATGAATGACGTTGGAGGTCAGTTCTCCGGCGATCTTGTACATGTTCGGAATCATGAGTAACAGCCCTTGCGAGGCCGTAAAAGTGGTGCTTGACGCCCCAGCCTGGAGGGCTCCATGCATCGCGCCCGCGGCCCCACCTTCGCTCTGCATCTCCGCCACAACCGGGATCGTGCCCCATATGTTCTTGCGGCCCTCCTCTTTCCACTGATCGGCCCACTCCGCCATGGTGGAAGACGGCGTGATCGGATAAATCGTGATTACTTGCGCCAGCCGATACGCCACCGAAGCCGTAGCTTCGTTTCCATCAAGAATCACTGTTTTCTGTTCTCGCATTTTTTCCTCTTAGAATCCTTCCCAATTCTGCGGTCGGGGCGCGCGGGAAAGATGTGAGCGTGGTCACAAGGCTATACTTCTGGGTCTGCTACAGTAGACCCAGAAGCCATGACCAACAGCCTGTATCTGCCCATCATTGTGCTGTTGCTGGCGGCCGTCGCGTTCGCTCTGACGCCGTTGCTGCTCGCTTGGATTTGGGCACAAAAGTATTCTCCGCACAAACCCGGCCTAAGCAAGAATGCCGTCTATGAGTGTGGGCTGGAATCCGAAGGGGATGCCTGGATCCAATTCAAGCCAGGCTATTACCTCTACGGCATCATTTTTCTCATCTTTGATGTAGAAGCGGTCTTTCTTCTGCCGTTTGCCGTGGCGTTTACCGGTTTTAGCTTAGGAGAGTCCATTGCTATGCTGGTCTTCCTTCTCTTGCTAGTGGAAGGGCTGGTCTGGGCCTACCAGAAGAACGTACTGGTCTGGACATAGCACTCCAGGGCACTAGCCGACCGTCGCATTAGCGTATAACCAATTGGGATCTAAGGACTTCAGGGGTGGATGAAAAGCTAAAGGCCGAACTGAGCAAGCAGGGAATCTTCACGACCACCCTTCAGGATCTCTATAACTGGGGCCGGAAGAGTTCCCTTTGGCCGCTGAACTTCGGCCTGGCCTGCTGTGCCATCGAGATGATTGCCACCACCATGGCCCGCTACGACCTGGCGCGATTCGGCGCAGAAGTCTTCCGCCCGTCGCCGCGGCAAGCGGACCTGATGATCGTCGCCGGCACCGTGACCAAGAAAATGGCGCCCCAGGTGGTGCGGCTCTATAACCAGATGCCCGAGCCAAAGTACGTGATCTCCATGGGCGCCTGCGCCATCTCCGGCGGCCCATTCAAGCAGGGCTACAACGTTCTGAAAGGGATCGACCGTTACATCCCCGTCGACGTGTACATTCCCGGCTGCCCACCGCGACCTGAGGCTCTGATCGACGCGTTCATGGTGTTGCAGAAGAAGATCGACGCACAACAACTCACCGGGGAAGACAGGCCGCGTCATTTGAACGCCGACACGCCCAGTGAGTTCATCGTTCCGCAATTTGGCGCGCACGATCTGGAACCAACCCAGAACCCGGCAGTTTGGAAGGCGCCGTTGGTCCAGATTTCGCAGGCAGGCACGGATGAACCTCGAAACGATTAAATCCGAACTCGAAGCGAACGTTCCCGGCTGCCGTCTCGACGTAGTCGCGAATGCCAGCCCGTCAGGCCAGCACTCCCTGCTGATTGATGGCGAGCACGCGGTCGCCGTCGCGGCATTTCTGCGGGATGCCGCCAACTGGCGATTCGACTACTGCTCGAACGTGACCGGCATCGACTGGCCTGCAAAAGAAATATCGGAAAAGGTAAGAGTCAAAGCCGTCGTGGACGGAGTGGAACGAGAGACAGACGAGGTTCGGAAGAGAACAATTCCCGGATATCTCGAAGTCGTCTACCACCTCTTCTCAATGGAGAAGAAGCACGGCCCGCTGCCGCTGCGCATGCGCACCCAGGACCGCGGTGACGGCGTGCATTTGCCCTCGCTCACGCCGATCTGGCGCAGCGCCGAGTTTCAGGAACGCGAAATTTTTGATCTCTTCGGAGTCATCTTCGACGGACACCCCGACCTGCGGCGGCTTCTGATGTGGGACGAGTTCACGGACCATCCGATGCGCAGAGATTACGTTGATCCGGATGACTATGAATATGAGCCGACGGCGCACGACGATGTGCTCAAGCGGGCGAACCAGCACCTGAGCGAAGTGAGAGAGAGATGAGCACCGCCACTTATCCCACATCGCAGTCCTTGCTGGAACCCCGGGCAGAGAGCAGCGCAGAACAGCTACTCGAAATTTCGATGGGGCCGCAGCACCCCTCCACGCACGGCGTCTTTCGTATGAACGTCGTGCTGGACGGTGAACGCGTCGTCAAACTCAAGCCGGTCTTCGGATACCTGCATCGCAACCACGAAAAAATTGCTGAGAACGAGACCTACCTCGGGTCGATGCCGTATACCGACCGCCTCGACTACATGTGTTCCATCACCAACAACTGGGGATATGCCCTCGCAGTAGAAAAACTCGCGGGCATCCAGGTGCCGGAACGAGCCGAGTATCTGCGCATCATTACCGGTGAACTTACCCGGCTCCAAAATCACGCATCCCTGCTCGGGTTCCTTTTGCAGGACATGGGAGCAAGCGGAACACCTCTGATGTATGCGTTTCGCGAGCGCGAAAAAATCCTCGACCTCTTCGAGGCGCTCACCGGCTCACGCATGATGTGCAACTACATGCGCTTCGGCGGATGTCGCGTCGACACGCCTGCCGGCTGGCTGGAGCAAGCACAGAAGGTTGTGCAGGAGTTTCCGCGCTTCCTCGACGAGTATGAAAGCCTCCTCGTCGGCAATGAAGTTCTGATGGAGCGCACCCAGGGCATCGGAGTGCTTACAAAAGAGCTGGCCATCAACTCCGCCATTAGCGGTCCAATGGCGCGCGCAAGCGGCGTGAACTACGATATTCGCAAGGTGGACAAATATGGCATTTACGACCGCTTCTCTTTCCGAGTGCCGCTGGGCGAACATGGAGACGTCTACGACCGATACATGATCCGCTTTCTGGAGATGCGAGAGTCGGTAAAGATTCTGGAAGAGGCACTGCGCACGATTCCTGCCGGGCCGATCGTTGACCCCAAGATGAGGATACGAGGTTTTCGGCCCAAGCCCGGGGAGGCGTACGGACGGATCGAATCGCCCAAGGGCGAGCTTGGCTTCTACCTCATCAGCGATGGTTCGCCAAATCCATATCGCTATCGTGTGCGGCCTCCGAGCCTCATCAACCTGACAGTACTGGAGGACCTCTGTCTCGGCCGGAATGTGGCGGACATCGTGGCAATTCTGGGAAGCGTCGACATTGTGCTGGGAGAGGTAGATCGATGACGGCCCGTGTGCGGAGGAGCAGCTGTGGTTGGTGAAGGCATCCTGAAAGGATTGGTGGAGACTGCCCGGAATTTCCTTGGCAGCTACGTCAGCAAGAATCGTCTGACCACCGTCCAGTATCCGGAAGAGCGCCTGCCTCAGATCGAGGCCGCGCGCGACTTTCCGATTCTCATCTACGATGGGCCGGACTGGCAGCAGGGGATGCGCTGCGTCGCGTGCCAGATCTGCGAGAAAGAATGTCCGCCCAAGTGCATCTTCATCGAAAAGAGTAAGGATAAGAAGCCCGATGCCGTCGGCAAACCGCAGTTCTTCCCGGCGGTCTTCAACATCGATATTTCCGTCTGCATGAGTTGCCAGATCTGCGTCGAAGTCTGCCCGTTCGACGCGATTAAAATGGACGTGGACTACGACCTAAGCACGGACGACCGTTTTGGCAATCTGCTTTTGAACAAGCAGCAGTTGTCCAAATCCAACGAATACTACAACGCGATTCACCCCACCGAGGCGGCTGCCGTCGATGCGCACTTCGCCGCAGAGCGCGCCAAGGCGGAAGCCAAGATGAAGGCAGCTGCCGACGCCAAGGCGGCTACAGAGGTCAAGGCCGCCTCCGAGTCCACCCTCGCCGCCGAAGAAGCGCAACCTGTCGGCGGTGAACCGCGATGACTCAGGCGATCGATCAGATCTTCGTACTTACCAAGCATTGGATTTTAGGCTTCGTGCCGGTTGGCGCGCAGCCGGTGTGCTCGGCTGTGCTGTCAGTCGTGCCTGTGATCATCGCGTTTCCGCTCTTGTTTGCCATCACCACGGTCCTCGAACGAAAAGGGTTGGGGCGGATACAGAACCGCTACGGTCCAAACCGCACCGGCCCGTACGGCTTTTTTCAGCCAATCGCCGATGGAATCAAATCCTTGACGAAAGAAGATATCGTCCCCAACACGGCAGACCATGCTGTGCATTTTCTGGCGCCGCTTCTTCTTGTGGCGGCGGCTTTCATGGCCTATGCGGTTCTCCCAATAGGTCGAAATATGGTCATCGTCAACCTGAACGCCGGAGTACTGTTCTTCTTTGCGGTCGGCTCGGTCGTCGAACTGGCCGTATTCATGGCCGGCTGGTCCAGCCGCAGTAAGTATTCACTGCTGGGTGCGATGCGCGCTATTGCACAGATGATCAGCTATGAGGTGCCGCTTGTTCTCGCCACCGTCGTGGTTATCATGCAGGCCGGATCGCTTTCCACCGTTGCGATCGTGGACAAGCAGGCTGGTTACACCGGAATCTGGCCGCACTGGTTCGTATTTACGCCATGGGGAGTCGTCGGATTCACCCTTTTCATGATCGCGGCAACCGCCGAATCCAACCGCTCGCCCTTCGATCTTCCCGAGGGGGAATCCGAAATCATCGCGGGCTATTACATCGAATATTCCGGCTTCAAATTCGCGCTTTTCTTCCTGGGTGAATATCTCGGCATGTTTGCCACCAGCGGAATGGCAATCACGCTCTTCCTTGGCGGATGGTCCGCGCCGTTCTCTTTTCTCACCTGGATCCCGTCATACATCTGGTTCTTCGCAAAACTCCTGGCGCTGATCGCAGGATTTATCTGGATACGCGGAACTCTGCCGCGTCTGCGCATGGATCAACTGATGAACCTGGCGTGGGAATTCATCCTCCCCATGGCCCTGCTCAATATGTTAGTAGCCGGCATCTGGCATTTCATGGCCCCGGGACTGCTACGGTGGCTGGTATGTGCCGCCATCCTTGCCGCGCCATGCATCCTGCTGAGTCTTGGGCTGAAGAAGAAAAAGAAGTTTCAAATACGCACCTATTACTTCGCTGAATGAGGCGACTGATAATTGCCACAATCGTTTATCCGCTGCGCTGTGCATCGGCAGAAATAGAGCTACAGAAATGTCGAGTTACCATAAAATTTGAAAGCGCTGGTTTGACTAAGTTTGAAAATTGTACCGGCCATGGTTCTATCGGCAGCAAATGAAAAGTTCTGAAGAATGAAGGTTGAAGTCGAAATGACAGTATCTTTCACTATCCTCGCCGTGATTACAGTTGCCGGAACTGCGGCAGCCATGGCCATGCGCAACGCAGTCCACTGCGTGTTGGCGTTGACAGTGGGCTTTGCCGGCGTGGCGGCGATCTACCTTCAATTGGGCGCGCAATTTGTAGGGCTTACACAAATTATGGTTTACGTCGGCGCTGTGGCAATCCTTGCTGTATTCGCCATCATGATGACTCACAGCCCCACTCCGGCCCAGTTACCCACTTTCTCGTCGTCATGGATATTTGGCAGTGTCGTTGCCGCGGCCGTATTCTCGGTCCTTGCGTGGGCAATCTGTTTGAGCGCTGCATCCTCGCAGAGCCTGCCGTCGCAGCCTGATGCGACCGTGCAGCAAATTGGTGACGCCCTGATGCATCGCTTCGTGTTGCCGCTGGAGATCATGGGCCTTCTCTTGACGGCTGCGCTCATCGGCGCCGTGGTGATCGCGATGGACCACAAGGAGGAGATGAAATGAGCTCGCTGCAAGGCTATCTACTCTTGTCCTCTCTTCTCTTCTCCATCGGCCTTGCGGGCGCATTAACGCGCCGCAATGCGATTCTTGTCCTCATCGGAATTGAACTCATGCTCAACGCGGCCAACCTGAACTTCATTGCTTTCTGGCGCTATGGTCCTGCCCCCGCGGCTTTGACCGGCATCATGTTCTCAATCTTTTCCATCAGCGTCGCAGCCGCAGAAGCCGCCGTTGGATTGGCTATTATCCTTGCTGCTTACCGGCATTCCAGAACCACCGACTTAGACCAGATGAATTCCCTGAAAGGCTGAGAAAACCAAGAACTCCTTTTCTGTCAGATTCGCAACTCGCACATACTCGCCGTTGCCCGCAATACCCGCTATCTTTCAACCACGCTGCTCCCTGCTCGCTGAGACTCAATGACCTGGATTGTTCAAAACCTTTGGCTGGTTCCCGTATTGCCGATACTAGCGGCGGGAATCGCCGCTCTCTTAAAACAACGAAGCCGCATCCCCGCGGCTTCCCTCGCCATCGGCTCCATGGCGATTTCCTTCCTCCTTTCCCTGTGCGCGTTTATCCACGTGCTCGGCAATCGCGGTGGAGATGCAATCCAGACGTTCAACTTCCGCTGGTTCCAGTTCGGCAACGAATGGCTAAGGCTCGGCTGGATGCTCGATCCGCTGACTGCTCTGATGCTGCTGATGGTTACGTTCGTCGGCCTCCTGATCTTTATCTACAGCGTCGGATACATGGCCCACGACGAGAACTTCACGCGCTTCTTCTGTTTCCTGGCGCTGTTCGCCGGGGCCATGCTCGGCGTGGTCATCGCCAATAGCCTGCTCCTGCTCTTCATGGGCTGGGAGATCGTCGGCCTCACCTCCTATCTGCTAATCGGCTTCTGGTACAGCAACCCGAAAGCCGCGGCCGCAGCGAAGAAGGCCTTCATCGTTACCCGCATTGGCGACCTTGCATTCTTGCTCGGCATGGTCTGGCTCTATGCGCAGACAGGCACGCTGCTCCTTTATGATGGCGGCGCCGGATGCCTCGAGCAGTCGTCGCTCGCCCATCTTGTATCGCAGTCGACCGCTATAGGATTAGCAGCATCCACGGGTATCGCGATTCTCATCTTCTGCGGTGCAGCAGGAAAGTCCGGCCAGGTTCCCTTGCACGTCTGGTTGCCGGACGCGATGGAAGGCCCCACGCCCGTGAGTGCGCTGATTCACGCAGCGACCATGGTTGCCGCCGGAGTATTCCTGATCGCCCGCATCTATCCGCTGATGAGCGCCCACGCGGGTATGTCCCTCACGCCAACCATCGCGCTGCAAGTTGTCACATGGGTGGGCGCAATTACCGCAGTCTTCGGCGCAACCATTGCCGTCGCGCAATTCGACATCAAGCGAATTCTCGCCTACTCCACCGTCTCGCAGCTTGGCTACATGATGATGGGTCTAGGCGTGGGTGGCGTGGCCGTCGGAATGTTTCACCTCATCACCCACGCCTTCTTCAAGTCCCTGCTCTTCCTCGGCGCGGGATCCGTGATTCATGGCTGCTCCGGCGAGCAGGATATCCGTCGCATGGGCGGCCTCAGAAAGTTCATGCCTGTCACCTTCGCCGCCTACGCCGTGGGGATGCTCGCGCTGTCCGGATTTCCCCTGTTCTTCTCTGGCTTCTGGAGTAAAGACGAAATCCTGCGCGCCGCGCATTTTTGGAGCATCTCCCAAGTCCCGTTCTACATGGGCGCTTTCGGCGCACTACTGACGGCCTTTTACATGACTCGCCAGGTCTACTACGTGTTCGCCGGCAATCTACGTTTGCCTTTACTCGACCGCGCTCCACACTCCGAGCCGCACTCGGAAGACGCGATGCACCACGGAGCGGGCGCACCGCATGAGAGTCCCGCGGTCATGACCATTCCGCTGGTGATCCTTGCTGCCTTCGCGATGCTCCTTGGCTTCATCGGCACGCCCGCGTGGCCTTGGTTCCAATCGTTCCTGGAAAACAAACCGGCGCCGCTCAGCCTTGCTGCACTCCTCGGTGGCGGAGCCGTTCCAGTCATGCTCACATCCTCCGCGTTGGTCTTTCTTGGACTGGGCCTGGGCTGGTGGTTCTATGATCGCAAGCCGATCGAAAATGCCGACGCCCCCGACGCAGCCGGCGAACTTCAGCCGCAAATCTTTGCCATTCTGGGCCATGCCTTTTATGTGGATGCGCTCTACGGCGCGACCTTGATTCGCCTGAATACCTGGTGGTCAAGAGTCTGCGACTGGCTCGATCGATGGGTGTGGAACGGATTGGTGCAAATCGTGTCGTATGTCGTGCTCGGTCTCGCATGGGTAGACAATTTCTTCGACACGTACATTGTCAATTCCGGCTTTGACGAGGGCTGCCAGAGCGTCTCGCGCGGCGGCCAGATACTCTCCCTGCTTCAGGGTGGTCGCGCACAGAGCTACCTTAGAATCATCGGCTGCGCGCTCATCGTACTCGTCATATTCCTGCTCTGGGGGGCGAAAGCATGACCGCCTTTCCGTGGATCACCCTCCTCACAGCAATACCAATCGTCGGCGCACTGATTGTTCTGGCACTTGGCGAGCGCAACAAGAATCTTGTGCGCTGGTCGGCGTTGGCCTTCAGCTTTATCGGACTCACATCGACACTGTTCTTGTGGTGGCACTTTGATTCCGCCTTAGGCAGCCTGCAATTTCAAGAGCAATACAACTGGATTTCCACCCTGAGCGTGCAATATCACGTCGGCGTCGACGGACTCGGACTTCTGATGTTGTTGCTTAGCTCCATCGTGGTTCCTATCGGGATGGTTGCCTCGTGGCAGATTCAGGAGCGAGTCCCTCTTTATTATTCTTTGGTACTCGTCCTCCAGGCGTGCCTGTTCGGGACCTTTACAGCGCTGAATTTCTTTCACTGGTTCATCTTCTGGGAACTAAGCCTGATTCCAGCATTTTTCCTGATCAAACTTTGGGGAGGGCCGCGCCGTACTAAAGCCGCCACGCAATTTCTGGTTTACACAATGGTAGGCAGCATCGCGTTGCTGCTGTCATTTCTCGCAATATTCCTGGCTACTAGAACTTTCGACTTTATCGACCTCGCCTCGCTCGCTCAGAGGGGCCAGCTTATGCCGGCTGTAATCGACAAGCTAGCTTGGCACCAGTTCGCCCCGCAGCACGTAGCGCTGATCATCTTTGCCGGAGCGTTCCTTGGCTTCGCAGTAAAAGTGCCGCTCTTTCCGTTTCACACCTGGTTGCCGTCCGCCTACTCGGAAGCACCAACAGGAACCACTATCCTCCTGACCGGGGCGATGTCAAAGATGGGCCTCTACGGATTTCTCCGCATTCTACTCCCCATCTTTGGGCCACAGATGCAAGCGGTCCTGACGCCCCTTCTATGGCTGGCAGTAGCTACAGTTGTCCTCTCCTCCTATGCCGCGCTTGCCCAGAAGGACTTGAAGCGCATCTTCGCCTACTCCTCAATCAATCATCTCGGCTATTGCCTGCTGGCAATCTTTGCCGTGGTCAAATTCACGGGCGGAGACGCGGCGCTCACGGCCGAAAAGTATGCGGCGATGAATGGCGTTCTCCTGCAAATGTTCAATCATGGACTAACTGCAGCAACGTTGTTCTGGTTTGTCGCCATGTTAGAAAAGCGGAGTGGCGGCTTGCGGGGGCTCGATGATTTCGGAGGCCTGCGAAAGGTTGCGCCTGTCTTTACCGGCCTCATGGGCATCGCCCTATTCTCGTCGATGGGTCTTCCCGGTCTGAACGGGTTCATAGGCGAGTTCCTGATCTTCAAAGGATCATTTCCCCTTGTGACCTGGGCAACGTCGATTTCGGTCTTAGGTCTGCTGGTGACGGCAATATTCGTTCTTGGAATCCTGCAGCGTATGTTCTCCGGTCCACTCAATCAGAAATGGACAAGCTTTCCCGATCTGACCACAGGAGAGCGGATAGCTCTGGCACCCGCAATTGGCCTGATGTTCGTGGTGGGCCTATATCCCCAACTACTGCTCGCAGTCGTCAACAATACGGTAATTCAGATGGTGCAACATCTAGGGTTTTGATTAGCAGGCTGAACGTGGTGTTTTGATTATGCTCGGATGGACGATCTACATTTCATTTCTCGGAGCGGCTGCAATGCTCTTGCTGCCCAAAGGCAGCGTGGCCTCGGCGCGCATTCTAGCACTGCTGGCCGCTGTCGGCGGGTTCACGATTGCGCTCACGGCATTCGTGCAGCACAGAACGGGAGAAATGCTGACAATAACTCGTGTGCCCTGGATTCCCTCTCTTGGCATCGAATATCACCTTGCAGCAGACGGCATCAGCCTCACTCTGGTCCTGCTGACCGGAATCATCGCGATCACTGGCATACTATTTTCCTGGGATATTGAACATCGCACAAAGGAATTCTTTGCCTTCTACTTGTTGCTAATAGGCGCCGTCTACGGCGTATTTCTCAGCTTCGACCTATTTCTTCTCTTCGTCTTCTACGAAATTGTCATCATCCCGAAGTATTTCCTGATCGCAATCTGGGGCTCGACGCGGCGCGAATATGGCGCAATGAAGCTTGCGCTTTACTCCTTTGTCGGAAGCGCAATGGTCCTCATCGGCCTGATCGCAGCGTATGTCGCAGCCGGCTCAAAGACCACGTCCCTCCCGGACCTCGCGCACTATCAGTTCTCGCCCCACTTCCAGATGCTCGCGTTCCCCCTCGTATTCGTTGGCTTTGCAATTCTGGCAGGCTTGTGGCCCTTCCATACCTGGGCCCCCACCGGTCATGTCGCCGCGCCCACGGCCGCTTCCATGCTTCTCGCCGGCGTGGTGATGAAGCTAGGCGCCTATGGATGTCTTCGGGTCGCTATGACGATGTTCCCGCTCGGCCTCAGCCCGTGGACGTTCCATGTGCTCGGCCTTAGTTCTTGGCGCGATGTCTTTGCCCTTCTCGCAGTCATCGGAATCATTTATGGCGCGCTGGTCGCGCTCGTCCAAAAGGACTTCAAGTTTGTCATCGGCTATTCGAGCGTCAGCCACATGGGTTTTATCCTGCTCGGCCTGATGACCCTGAATCAGATTGGACTCTCCGGCGCGGTGATCCAGATGTTCTCGCATGGGATTCTGGCGGGTCTGCTGTTCGCCGTAGTCGGGCGCATGGTGTATGCACGCACCCATACTCGCGATCTGTCCGCACTTGCCCCGATGAACCTCAACAAGGTCATTCCGTTTGCCGCGGTCACATTTGTCATTGCCGGAATGGCCAGCATGGGCTTGCCCGGTTTCAGCGGATTCGTAGCGGAATTGATGATCGTGATTGGCGCGTGGCACGCGTTCCCCATCTTTGCCATCTGCACAGGGATCGGAATCGTAGTCGGCGTCGTGTACGTCTGGCGCGTAATGCAAAAAGCATTCTTTGCGGAGGCAGCAACTGTATCTGACCCAAACCAACAACCTCTGCCAGCGATCTCGTTTCCCGAACGCCTCGGCGCAGTTATCTTGATCGCGACCAGCGTGCTCATCGGAATCTATCCCCAGGTACTTCTGAATGTCATCGTTCCAGCGTTGAATTCTCCACTGTTTGAAGGCTTGCGCAAAGGAAGTTGGCAATGATCGCAATCATCTACGCGCAGTTACTTCAGCTCGCTATGCCGCAGGTCATCGTCGTAGCCACAGCATTGATCGCCATGGCAATCGACCTTCTGTTTTTGCGAAGACGGGCGACACGCGCCCGGTTCTCCGTTGCTGCCGCAATCGCATCGCTCGGGTGTGCGGGCGCGATTCTGCGAATTCTGCTGGTGCCGATTCAGGCGAACATCCTCGACGGGATACTCATAGCGAATCCCCTCACCCACATGGTCCAGATCGCTCTGCTCGTTCTCGCGATTTTCACTCTGCTGATCTCTGTGGATTCCACCTTCACCGAACACGTCGGCGAGTTTGTCCTGCTCATCCTGGTTGCAACCGCGGGAATGATGTTCCTCGTTGGATCGCAGGATCTCCTGGTGATCTTCATCTCGCTTGAATTACTGAGCCTCTCGCTCTACATCCTTGCGGCGTTCAATAAACGCAGCGCGCAATCCTGGGAAGCCGCACTAAAGTATTTTCTCTTCGGCGGAATGTCAGCGGCGTTCCTGCTATTCGGATTCAGCCTGCTCTACGGCCTGTCCAATTCAACCAGCCTCCCGCGTATCGCCGCCGCGATTCATGGCCCCTCACTCAACCCGCTCCTCGTGATCGCCATTGTGACCACCGCGATCGGCCTCGGCTTCAAAGTCGCCGCCGCGCCCTTCCATTTCTGGGCGCCAGACGTCTACCAGGGCGCGCCAGCCCCTAGCGCCGCTTTCATCGCGTCCGGGTCCAAGGTCGCCAGCTTTTTCATCTTCTTCCAGATAATGGCGATAGGCTTTGCCGGCGCGGAAGGCACCGCCACATTGACGCATTTCGTGCGCGGGTGGGTTCCTGTGCTGGCCCTGATCGCCGCCCTCTCCATGTTGCTGGGAAACCTCGTCGCCATCAGGCAAACCAGTTTGCGCCGATTGCTTGCATACTCAGCCATCGCCCACGCCGGCTACATCCTCCTGGCCATGGTCGCCCACACCCAACAGAGCCTCGCGGCACTCCTCTACTACGTCATCACCTATGCGCTCACCACGCTTGGCGCCTTCGGCGTGGTCGCTGTGGTCGAGGAGCAGAGAGGCAGCGACCAGCTCTCCAATTTCGACGGCCTCGGCAGGCAAGCGCCTGTGCTCTCCTTTTGCCTGGCCATCTTCATCCTCTCTCTTGCAGGCATTCCACCCCTCGCCGGATTCTTCGGAAAGTTTTATCTATTTGTAACCGTACTGGAAGCGACTCCCGGCTCGATGGGCCTGCTATGGCTGGTTGTCCTTGCGATCGCCATGAGCGCTGTCTCGCTCTACTACTACCTGCGCGTACTCAAGAGAGTCTACGTTGCTGCTCCTTCTGACGAAGCCGGCTCAATCCAATCCCCGATCCTCAGCCAGATACTGATGGTCCTGCTCGCCGGGACCGTCGTGCTGCTCGGGTGTGCACCGCATCTCCTGCTCAAATGGATACTGGCAGCAATTCAAGCGTCCGGCCTATGAGCCTCAAGAAGACCTCAGGCAGGATGACTTAGCAGGTCGCCCTGGTCGTACGCCTTCCACATATCCAGATACGACAACAGCCGTACAACGTGGAAGAAATCTGATGCGACCAGGTAGAGCACCGTCACCCCTGCATACCACCATGCCATGAAGTCCGGCGTCGCCACGCCCTCGAAGGGCAGCGGGCATGACGAAAATACTATTGCCAGCACAATCAGCGCGATCTTCACGATGCCCATCACCAGGTTGATCTCGACCAGCTTCGACCGTACCGGACCAAGCCGAAACGCCGCTGCCAGGCTCGCGCCCGGTCCCAGATCCCGCAGCATCGCCAGCAACGGCGCCACCGACAACGCCCAACTGACAACCGCCCACAGCGTGAACAATCCCAGCGTCGCAACGATCGTAAGGGCGCTGTAGAGCACCAGGTTCGGCTCCTGCCCCGCCGCGATTGGCCCATTCACCGCAACCTTCGCAGTCGCGCGCATACACGCAAACCATACCGCGAAGCTGCCCACGAGTGCTGCCATCCGCACTGCCTGCAGCATCATCAAGGTACCGGGTCGCGCCTGTAACCCCACATCGACACGCCGCAGCACTATCGTGCGGCCGAACGAGAATACGATCACCCAAACCACCAGCAGCAGCGGTCCCATCCACTCCGCCACACGCAGCATCGGGGGCAAGAGTACGGAAGCCGTCTGCGCCAGCGTCGCCGCAGCGGCCATCGGGTCCAGCAGCGACATACGCCTGAGCGCGCCGACATCAGCCCGCGTCTCGCGCAGTATCCGAAGTCCCTCATGAGCCATCAACCATGCCACCGGAGCGCCGAACGTCCAGCGCCACAGTACTTCGAGCGCAGTCAGCGAAGGCCGCCTCCAACACGCCGACATGGTATGCACAAACGACTGCGTCCCTCGAATCGGCGGGTGTTCCATAATTTCAGAGCCCAGCGTATCGTGCGGGCTCACCCTATCGCCACTCTCCACTATCTCACCACAATATTTACGAGCTTGCCCGGCACAACGATCACCTTCACCACCGTCTTGCCTTCCATCCTCGCCGCAACCTTTGCATCCGCCAGCGCCGCGGCCTTGATCGTCATCTCATCGCTTCCGGCAGGCACCCTTATGACCGTCGCCAACTTGCCGTTGATCTGCACGGGAATTTCCATCTCGGCCTCGCGCGTGAGTTCTGCATTTGCCAACGGCCACGCAGCGCGAAAGACCGGCCCCTCGCCACCAATCGCCTCCCACAACTCTGCCGCGAGAAATGGTGCGAACGGAGCAAGCATTAACACCAGGTTGCGGAAGACCTCCCCCAAGGTAGCCGGCGAAACCTCTCCCGAATCCATCGCGGCCTCGTTCGCGACGATCATATTCACAAGCTCCATAATTGACGCAATACATGTGTTGAAGTGCCACCGCCCGCTGAAGTCGAGCGTGATCTTCGCGATCGTCTGGTGCAGCTTTCGCAGCAGCGCCTGCCCAGCCGCACTGTGATCAGCAATCGAAGCCGGCTCTCCAATTCGCTGACTCCCGGTCTCGCTGTACTTCATCGTCAATCTGTACACGCGGCTCAGGAAGCGGCTGATTCCCGCGACTCCTTCTTCCTGCCATTCAAGATCGCGATCCGGCGGAGCCGCGAACAGAGCATACATCCGTGTAGCATCCGCACCGTAGCGCGCAATCATGTCGTCGGGCGAGATCACATTGCCCTTCGACTTTGACATCTTTGCGCCATCCTTGATCACCATGCCTTGTGTAAACAGCCGTGCCGCAGGCTCGTCGTTCTGGATCAGATCAAGGTCCCGCATCACCTTCGTCCAGAAACGCGAGTAAATCAGGTGCAGGATCGCGTGCTCCACGCCGCCGATGTACTGGTCGATGGGAAACCAATAGTTCGCCTTGGCCGAATCGAACGGAGCCGTTGAGTTCTTCGCATCTGTATACCGGTAGAAATACCAGCTCGAATCGACAAAGGTATCCATCGTATCCGTCTCGCGCCGCGCTGGCCCACCGCACACCGGACAAGTCGTATTCACAAAATCCGCAACCCGCCCCAGCGGCGATCCGCCCTGCTGCGTAATCTCAATCTGCGCGGGCAGCACCACCGGAAGCGCACTCTCCGGCAGCGGAACCACGCCACCCGCCTCTAAGCCCGTGTGACCATTCTCGCAATACACCATCGGAATCGGCGTGCCCCAGTACCTCTGCCGGCTGACACCCCAGTCCTTCAGCCGATATGTAACCGTAGAGGTACCAAATCCATTCACCGCGGCGAACGCGGCCATCTCCTGCTGCGCTTCCGTGCAGGATTTTCCCGTCCACTCACCCGAATCGACCAGCACCGAGTCGCCTTCCGACGTATACGGCAGTTGCTCCAATTCATTTGTAACCTGGTTCGACACAATGACCCGTCGCACCGGAAGGCCATATTTCCCGGCAAACTCGAAATCGCGTTCATCATGCGCCGGCACGCTCATAATTGCGCCCGTGCCGTAATCCGCCAAAATATAATTTGCAACCCATATGGGCACAAGCTCGCCATTGAATGGATTTACCGCGAGACGACCAGTGTTGACACCATGTTTCTCAATCGTACCGATGTCGCCCGTCTCTCGCGCCGTCTTCTGCTGCGCGAGCATCTCTTCAATCTCCCCAGCCAACGTGAGATCGCGCGTGGCAAGACTTCGCGCGACCGGATGCTCTGGCGCAAGCTGCACGCTAGTCGCTCCGAAGATCGTATCCACCCGCGTCGTGAACACCGAGATCTTCTCTGCAGCCGCCCGTTTGCTGCTCCCTGTTTCCTGTTCCGTGACTTCATCGGTTACAGCGAAGTCAACCAGCGTCCCTTCACTACGCCCGATCCAGTTCCGCTGCATCGTCCGGACTTTCTCCGGCCATCCGTCCAGCTTCTCCAGTCCATTGAGCAACTCATCCGCGTACTTGGTAATTCGGAGGAACCACTGCGTCAGATCGCGCTGTTCGACAATTGTGTCTTCATGCCGCCAGCACTTGCCGTCGATCACCTGTTCGTTCGCCAGCACCGTCTGGCACTCCGGGCACCAATTCACCTTGCTCTTTTTGCGGTACGCCAGGCCGCGCTCGTACATCTTCAGAAAGAACCATTGGTTCCACCGGTAATAGTCGGGCAGGCACGTAGTCACTTCCGTCGCCCAGTCGTAGCTCAGTCCCATGCGTCGCATCTGCCGGCGCATGGCGGCGATGTTCGCCAGCGTCCACTCCGCCGGCGGCGTGTTGTTCTTGAGCGCCGCATTCTCCGCGGGCAATCCGAAAGCATCCCAGCCCATCGGGTGCAGCACGTTGTATCCGCGCATCCACATGAACCGCGCCAGCGCATCCCCAATTGCGTAGTTCCGCACATGCCCCATGTGCAACTGCCCGCTGGGATACGGCAGCATCTCCAGGCAATAGAACTTTTGCTTACCCGACTCATGCGCCTCGGCCGCATACAGCGACTCATCCGCATCCCACCGGTCCTGCCACTTCGGTTCGATTTCTGCGGGATTGTACCGCTGCTGCCCTCCACCTGCATTTCGTAATGACTCTGACATATCCAATGATTGTAAAGAAGTCGCCACCCGCGCACTTTGTTCAGGGGCCGTTCCGTTCCCTTCGCTGCAAAATCAGCGCAGCAGAAACCGACCGTGCCCGACGGGCGCTCTCCACAAAAAAAGGCCCCACTTCCGCTAAGTGGGGCCAACCGTGTCCTTGCTGAACCTGGTGTGTGTTTCCAAAATCTATGCGCTACTTGGAGAAAATTGTGCTCCCGGGGGTCTTCTCCTCATTGTCAACCAGTCTATTCTGCGCACGCTTTGCCCCACGCATCGCGGCACCATCTAACTTCTTCTCTCCACTCTTACCTTCTGCAATCTCATCTTCGGAACCGCGCCCCTCAATTGCTTCGTGGGACGGCCGTGCCGGCGTCTTTGTGGAATCGAGCCCATGAGCCATGTAACATCACCTCTGCCTAATAGGAGCGCATACACCGCTCCGCAGGTTGCTCCTCACCTCAATCAAATCTCTATCCGGTCGCAAGGCACCCGGCGCGGTTCTGCTGCAAGGAGTCCGGGGCAGGCACTTATCTCACGGAAAATGGAATAGTTAAGTCCGCCCTACTTCCGCCCTCAACCGGCTAAACTTCTTAATGCTACGAAAAAGGGAAAATGACGAATACCAGTGCGAAGCAAGTCCACCCTTTCCAGATTCACGCCTCCGCTCTCGTCATCGACACCCACGCCGACACCCCCCAGCGCTTCGTCGACGAATCCTGGGACTTCACCGGCGCGCTCTCCGGCGGCATGTTGAACCTCGAAACCGCCCGCAAGGGCAACCTCGCCGCCGAGTTCTTCGCCATCTGGCCCGAGCCTGTCGCATGGCGCGGCCGCTTCGCCCTTCGCACCCTGGCCCTCATCGATGGCGTCCTGGAACAAGTCCGCCGCCACCCCACGCAACTAGCCCTCTGCGCCTCTCCCGCCGACATACTCGCCGCCCGCTCCGCAGGAAAATTCGCCGTCCTCATGGGAATCGAGGGTGGCCACGCCATCGAGAACTCCCTCGCCCTCCTGCGCACCTACCACGCTTTCGGCGTCCGCTACATGACGCTCACATGGGCCAACTCCAATGATTGGGCCGACTCCTCCGGCGACCTGGACGACGCAACAGTTCCCCACCACAACGGCCTCACCCCCTTCGGCCACGAAGTAATCGCCGAGATGAACCGCCTCGGCATGATGATCGACGTCTCCCATGCCTCTGACAAGACCTTCGCCGACG
>OCZT010001223.1_pt1 | contig 26612 bp, 16 predicted proteins | sample 1539031 | NCBI WGS metagenome assembly OCZT01 (sample SAMEA3539308, study PRJEB22396) | soil metagenome | biome: tundra; feature: field; material: soil | place: USA | collected 2010-05 | depth 0.15 m | reverse complement strand
GCTGAACAACGTTGTCGCAGCAGGTCATGCCCCCATTCCGGCCAATGCGATCCTCAATATCAACAATGTTCAGTCGCTTACCGGTCTGACACCGGCTCAGTACCTGACACAAGCCGCCGCGGCCATCGGACAGCCCGCGGGATACTTTGAATGGGGGCAATTTGGAGTGTTAGATAATCCAATTATACCGCCGCAGGTATCGCCTACGACGGCTGACAGCACATTTAGGACTCCCCATACGCTCGGTTTCAGTATCGGTGTGCAGCGTGAGATAACGAAGGACATGGTATTCGAGGCCGACTACTATCACCGGGATATGCGTGATCTTCTGGGTACTAGGCTGAGCAATCTCGCATTCAAGTCTCGTGTCGCCGGCATCGGCCGGAGTTTTGACCCTCCAAATACCACGGGCGAGATACACACATTCGGACCTTTCTTCAAAGGCAAGTATGACGCTTTGGTTGTTAGTTTTAATAAGCGTCTTAGCCATCACTACCTGCTTGGTGCGAATTATACTTATGCCAAAGCGACCGACAACTCCCTTGGCATATTTACTCTTCCCACAGACAACTTTATCGGGATCGCGCCGGTAGTTACGGAACCGTGCGCGTCCGGGAATCCCACCTGTACGCCGCAGACGAATGCGAACGGATCGTTTATAAGCAGGAACGGCAATTTCGTCGCAAAGGCGGGGACATTTGTAAACGGCCCTGATTTAGACAAAGGGCCGTCCGATCTCGCATTGAAACACATCTTTCAGATAAATGGATTGGTCGAGCTTCCATGGCAGTTTCAAATTGGCGGTATCTTTCGGGCTCAGAGCGGTTTTCACTTCAGCAAGTTCGATAATCTAAGCAGGGACCCCGACGGGAACGGAAATTTTAACAGTATCGATTTTACAGCCGGAAGGAATGCCTTTACCGCACCGCCGTTTGTTAACGTCGATTTGCGCTTTTCGAAGCGCTTCGATATTGGCGAACGAGTCAAAGCCGAGGTGCTGTTCGAGTTTTTCAATTTGTTGAACCGTCAGAACCCGAGTTCGGTACAGAACAATGCCCAACTCAGCCAACCCTTCGGATCCGCAACACAGGTGTTGCCGGGACGCGAAGGCCAGGTCGGATTCCGAATTTCGTTCTGATCATTTGTGAATAACCTTTAGTGTAGCCGCCACTTATAGAGGCTGTTTCAATACTATGGCCACGGTTCCAGAATGGAGATCTTTCAGTTGCCTCCAGCTTTAGCTGGAGGTCAGTGCATCCAAAAGTTTTTGGGCTTTAGCCCCATTTTTGCTGAAGCATGAAGGAATATTGCTTTTCTAAATTTGGCTGAAGCCGGGTTTGATGTTGTCACTAACCCCTGGCTAAGGTCAGGGGCAACTGATCAGAAACTGACACAGCGACCTATAGGCGGTGTTTACACAGCAGAACTGCAGTTATCTTTGCACAGGAGTTGCCTGCACATGACCATAAGACAGATAGTCGTTTCGCTTTTACTTGGCCTCGCCTGTTCCGCCGCGGTGACGGCTCAGGGCACTCGCCTGCTTCGCCATCCGACGGTGAGCCGTGATTTGGTCGCGTTCGAGTATGCCGGTGATCTGTGGGCCGTTTCTCGAAACGGCGGGCAGGCGCGCCGCCTGACCTCGACGGAGGGCGTAGAAAGCGAGCCTTACTTTTCCCCCGATGGTTCACAGATCGCCTTTACGGCGACGGTCGCAGGTAACACCGATGTCTATGTCATGCCCGCCGGCGGAGGAGATCCCAGGCGGTTGACATATCATCCTGGTTCCGATCGAGTTACTGGTTGGAGCCCGGACGGACGACGGATCGTTTTTTCGTCGGCCCGCACCAGCGAGCCGCAAGAGGCATATTATCGCCTTTGGACAGTCGGCTCGGAAGGCGGAATGGAGGAGCCTTTGCCGCTGCCGCGTGCTTTTACCGGATCGTATTCGCCCGATGGCAGCCGTCTTGCTTTCGAAGAGATCTCGACCGTCATATTTCCAATATGGTATGAAACCAGTTTTTGGCGCCACTATAGGGGCGGCCGCACACATCCGATCTCGGTCGTAAACCTGGCTGATAACTCGGTCGAAAAACTTCCCTGGACCGATAGTAACGACAGTTATCCTATGTGGGTCGGCAATAAGATATATTTCATCTCAGACCGCAATTTTACAGCCAATGTCTTCTCTTACGATCTCGGCACCAAGCAAGTCACTCAACTTACGAATCACGACGATTTCGATGTAATGAGTGCGTCGGCGGGTTCGGACGCCATCGTCTACGAGCAGGCTGGCTACATCCACCTTCTCGATGCGAAGACCGGCAAAGCAAAACAGCTCGATATCGAAGTAACCGGCGATCTTCCCTGGGCACGACCACAGTTCAAGAAGGTTGGCGATTCGATAAGGGCCGCCGTACTTTCGCCGGGCGGAGTTCGAGCCGCTTTTGAAGCCCGTGGCGAGATCTTTACGGTACCCTCGGCGAAAGGCGATTACCGGAACCTGACAAATAGTTCGGGTGCTCACGATCGTGATCCGGCGTGGTCTCCTGACGGAACCCAGATAGCATGGTTCTCGGACGCGAGCGGGGAATACCAAATAATGTTGGGTGACGCAACGGGACTCTCGGAACCCCGCGCAATTCCATTACCGTCCACGGCCTACTTTTCGGACCTGCAATGGTCCCCAAACGGCCAACAGTTCCTGCTTGAGGACAATCACAACAATCTCTGGACGATGGATGTTAAGAGCGGATCCGTTCAAAAGATCGACACGGACGATAATGGAGATCCGACACGCTCCTTCGATTCGTCCTGGTCCCCTGATTCTAAATGGATAACGTATACAAAAAATCTCAAGAGCCGCATTAGGGCCGTCTTTATCTACTCAGTTGCTGAGCAAAAAGCTCATCAGATCACTGATGGTCTTGCGGACGCCGTTTCGCCGGCCTTTGATGCCGGCGGTAAATATCTCTACTTCCTCGCGAGTACCAATTACGGTCCGCATACCAGTTGGCTCGATATGAGTTCACTGGACAAACCGACGCTAAGGTCTATTTATCTGGTCGTGTTGAGTTCGGGAGAGCCTTCGCCCTTCTTGCCGGAAACAGGTGACGAGCCTCCAATCGCAGCCGGGGACGCCGCGAAACCAAAACCAGCGGCGGCCGAGGCCCTTCGGATCGACTTTGACGGGATCAGCCAGAGAATCCTTCCGGTTAATGTCCGTCCCGCGGATTTCGGCAATCTCACCGCGGGTCCATCGGGAACGATCTTCTATGCGGAAGCGACAACAGGAGTTCCTACATTACGATTGAATCGTTACCAGATAAAGGCCGGTTCGGCGGCTCCATTTATCGAAGGTATCACCCGTTATTCGATCTCAGCCGATAAGAAGAAACTCCTGTACGGAGCTGGTCCGTCACGATGGGGTATTGTTGGTACCGATGCTCCAGCGAAAGTTGGCGACGGGACGATCAATGTGGCTCAGCTTGAGATGAGGGTAGATCCTCGCGCGGAATGGGCAAATATTTTTCGTGAGACCTGGCGGATCCAGCGTGAGTATTTTTATGACCCGAAAATGCAGGGAGCCGATTGGGAAGCGATCTATAAAAAGTACCTTCCTCTCCTCGCGTATGTGGGCCACCGGGCCGATCTTAGTTACCTGATCGCACAGACCGGCGGCGAACTGACGGTCGGGCACTCGTACCTGACAGGCCCTGGCGACCTGCCGAGCGACAATCCGGTGTCGGTCGGTTTGTTGGGTGCCGATGTAAAGATCGAGAACGGCAATTACCGGATCAACCGCATCTACAACGGCGAGAATTGGAATCCTGAATTAAGGGCTCCGCTCAGTTCGCCGGGCATCAACGTCTCCGAAGGCGATTATATTCTAGGTGTCAATGGTAAGTCGCTCGATTCGAAAACTAACTTTTATAGCCTTTTCGAAAATACCGCTAACCGTCAGACTGTGCTGCGGGTAAACAATAAACCGTCACCGGATGGGTCGAGGCTCGTTACGGTGGTTCCGGTCGCAAGTGAAAACGGCCTCCGAACCCGCGCGTGGATCGAGGACAATCGCCGTCTCGTCGATAAACTTTCCGGCGGCCGCATGGCCTACGTTTGGCTTCCAAACACGGGTGGCCCCGGCTACACCTCATTTATTCGTTACTTCTATTCGCAGCAGAATAAGGAAGGGACCATCGTTGACGAACGTTACAATCAGGGCGGAATGGTTGCGGACTTCATAGTTAATGAACTTGACCGGAGGCCAATGGGCTTTTTCACTCTTCGTGACGGTAATTCTTTCTTCTCACCGATATCAGGAATTTACGGCCCTAAGGTCATGCTGATCAACGAATCAGCGGGATCCGGCGGAGACGCACTTCCCTATTATTTCCGGGTTAGAAAGCTGGGTCCGCTCGTCGGAACTCGCACCTGGGGCGGCCTGGTCGGAACACTTGGCACTCCGCAAACGATAGACGGCGGCGGGATAACCGCTCCGGTCCTTGCGTTCTACAATTTGGAAGGAAAATGGGATGTTGAGAACGTTGGTATAGCTCCTGATATAGAAGTGAAGAATTCGACGGCAGAATTTATCAAAGGGCACGATACACAGCTCGAACGGGCCGTTGCGGAAGGCTTGAAGTTACTCGAAAAAGAGCCTATGAAGCGATTGCCGCGCCCGGCCCCTATCGACCGTGTATCAAAGAAACCCGGAAACTAATGTTTCTGTTACAAAATGAAAAGTAAAATAACACTGCTTTTGAGAATTGTCGTCACCCTGGCTTTTCTTTCGGTTGTCGTAGCGATACACGCTCAGCAGCCTGAAGCGCCGTTTACGCGCACCGAGGTCATGATCCCGATGCGCGACGGCGTTCGGCTTCACACGTTCATCTACGTTCCGACCGGGAATAACGAAAAGCTGCCGATATTGTTTCTCAGGACGCCATATGGAACCGGGGATATGAGTCCCGCTCAACTTGCCGGGGCGCTTCCAGAATTGACGGCGGAAGGTTACGTCATCGCCAATCAGGACATCCGCGGCCGGTTTAAGTCCGAGGGCCAGTTCGTTATGCTCCGGCAGCCGCGGGACCCGAAAGACAAAAAGGCGATCGACGAAAGCACGGACGCCTATGACACTATTGATTACTTGCTTAAGAACACGTCGAATAACGGGCGTGTCGGCATGGCCGGAACGAGCTACGGAGCGTGGCTGACGGTAATGGCGGCGCTCGATCCTCATCCGGCGCTGAAGGCGGTTGTTCCAGCGGCATCACCGGCAGATATGTTTATCGGTGACGATTTTCATCATAACGGGGCGTTTCGGCTAAGTTACGGCCTCGAGTACACCTACATGATGGAATCGTCAAAAGAGATCACCGATAGTGCCAAGCTTGTTAATGACTATGACGTTTATCAGTGGTATTTGAATCTCGGCCCGCTCGCGAATGTCGATGCTCGATATTTTAAGAAAGGTCTGCCGACGTGGAATGATTTTGTAAATCATCCCGATTATGACGCGTTTTGGAAACGGCAGGGCTTTGCGCCGTGGCTCAATCGTGTTACCGTGCCGACGCTCAACGTTGCTGGTTGGTGGGATCAGGAAGACTTTTATGGCCCGATAACGATCTACGAATTGCTCGAACGGCACGATACTGCAAACAAGAACTTTCTGGTCGTCGGCCCTTGGTTCCACGGCGGTTGGTCCAGAAGCGATGGCCGGAAGCTCGGGCCCGTCGATTTCGGAAGCGAAACTAGCCTTTACTATCGAAAAAACATAATGGCCCCGTTCCTGGCCCATTATCTCAAGGACAAGCCGGATCCCAACCTGCCTGAAGCATTGACATTCAGGACCGGGGATAACAAATGGGTACGCAACGATGCCTGGCCGCCAAAACAGAACGTGGTGGGACGCCAGCTTTATTTTAGAGCAAATGGCCAGCTTTCATTTGATCCGCCGGCCGAAAAAGGAAGCGACGCATTCGACAGCTATGTCTCTGACCCCGACAATCCGGTTCCTTATAGACAGCGGCCTATTCTGCTTAAAACTGGTTGGCCAACGTGGCAGGTAAACGATCAGCGATTCGCCAACAACCGACCGGACGTCTTTAGTTGGGCGACTGAGCCGCTCACGGACGATGTTACGGTTTCCGGGAAAATAACGGCAAATCTTTTTGCCTCGACATCTGGCACAGACAGTGACTGGATCGTAAAACTGATCGACGTTTATCCGGAAAACTACGCGCCGGATCCGACAATGAGCGGGTATGAGCTTATGATCGCAGGCGATGTTTTCCGGGGCCGATACCGCAATGGCTACGATAAGAGTGAGCCGATCGCGGCCAATTCGGTGCTTCCTTACCAGATCCGGTATCCGGCGAACGATCATACCTTCAAGAAAGGACATAGGATCATGGTGCAAGTTCAGAGCAGCTGGTTTCCTTTGATCGACCGCAATCCCCAGAAATTCGTGCCGAACATTTTTCTCGCGAAGGGATCAGATTTTCAAATAGCGACGCAGCGGATCTATCGCTCGGGCCAACATTCATCGTATATCGCTCTGCCTGTTATGGAATCAGCGAAGTAGTTGCTTTGCCGACGTGTCAGAACCATTTGAGCCAGCAGATGTTTGAAGATAGGCAAAGACGAATGTTCATAAATCGCGCGTAAGTTTTTGAACATCAACTATACGTACTTCAGGTGGTTCTGACCTTTTTATTCAAATTTGGACCTCTCGCGGAATTGTTAGTAACTGATCAAGTTCTCCTGGGAAATAAAGAAGTGATAAACAAATTCAAACAACAAAATATTCGATCACGATTTTGCCTTTCGATCATCATCGCGGCGATCCTTTTATTCGTTCTCTCTACAACCTTATTTGGACAAGGCATTGACGTCAATAAGCTCGCGGCCGAATTAGAACCCGACATCAGGCGAGCAATGATCGAAGGGAATATTCCTTCGGCTACGGTTGCTTTAATATCTGGCGATAAAGTGATCTGGACCGGCGCGTACGGCGAATCGAATCTGTGGGCGCGAACTCCGGCCACGCCCGATACGCTCTATCTCATCGGTTCGACTTTCAAAGCGATGTCCACGGTCGCCTTACTTCAGCTAATGGAGGAAGGCAAGTTCAAACTCGATGATCCCGTAAGCAAATATATCGATTTTAAGATCCAGGGCGATGACCCGAACAATCCGGTAACCTTCCGGCATATTTTGACGCACACTTCAGGTCTACAGGGCGATTTCGGAGCTGTTCCGCTTTGGAGCAATGATGCGCCGGTGAAGCTTGACGACTTCGTTCGGAAATCTCTCAAAGTAGGTCATCCGCCGATGTCGAAGGTGGAGTATTCGAACGCCGCATTTACATTTGTCGGTTATTTGATCGAAAAATTCTCCGGCGTTCCTTACCGGCAATATATTCAGGAGCACATTTGGACGCCGCTTGAAATGACGAGCACGGCTTTTGATCCGACACCGGATATGGATCAACGCATGTCGGTGCCTTATGTGGTCGATAAAAAAACGGGCCGCCAAACGCCGACCGTTCGCATTAGGGCCGCGGTTTTTCCGGCGGGCATTGTTTACGGCACGGTTTTGGATCAGGCAAATTGGCTGATCACCAATCTTAACGGCGGCATTTTTAAAGGCAAACGCATCATCAGCGAAACGACGATGGATCAGATGATGACGCGGCAATTCGACCAGTTCAAGGGTGGTATCGAGGGGATCTGGGGCAACGAGACCGCCGGTTTTGGACTGACGTGGTGGATCGAGGTGAAAGACGGCGAACGGTATTTTGCGCACAGCGGAAGCCTTCCCGGTTACACCGCATTTTTGCTTGGAAATCGCGACCGCAAGTTCGGCTTTGCGATCCTGACCAACGGAAACAGCGCGCATCCGCACCTCTTCAAATTGGCTGACCAGGCAATGGATCTGATGAAAAAATATTCCGTTAATCAAAAGACCGCCGTGGTTTCGCCAGCCACTACCGGAGACAAGAAATGAAGAATTATATTCGAACCATTTTTAATTTATCGCTAATTAGTCTGTTGATCTTGAACGTACTTGCGGCGCCTATTGCGGCACAAACCGACCAAACTATTTATGACATTGTCATTCGAAACGGCCGGGTGCTGGACGGAGCGGGAAATCCGTGGATCCTGGCGGACGTCGCGATCAAAGACGGCCGCTTTGTCCGAATAGGAAAGATCGATGGCAAGGGTAAACGTGAAATTGACGCCACCGGCCGATATGTTACGCCCGGCTTTATAGACATGCAGGACCAGTCGGGCGGTGTCCTGCCGAAAAACGGTTTGGCCGAAAGCAAATTGCTGCAGGGCGTGACAACCGGTATCGCCGGTGAAGGCGGAGCACCGGTAGAGGCCGACAAACTCTCGCAATATCTTGAGGATCTTCAAAAAAGCGGCATCAGTATGAATTGGGGTACCTATTATGGCGAAACGCAGGCGCGAGTCGCTGTTTTGGGACAGGTGGCCCGCGACCCCTCGCCAGAAGAACTCGAAAAGATGAGGACGATCATCGACACCGCGATGAAAAACGGGGCGATGGGAATCACGACTGCCCTGATCTATCCGCCGGCAAGTTTTTCAAAAACTGACGAGATAGTCGAAATGGCAAAAGTGGCCGGTCGCTACGGAGGTTTGTATGTCAGTCATATACGCGGTGAAGGCAAGGAGTTGATCCAGGCGATCGATGAAGCAATAACCATTGGCGAAAAAGGCGGATTGCCGGTCGAGGTCTATCACCTCAAAGCCGCTTATCAACCTGGCTGGGGAACTCTGATGCGTCAAGCTGGCGCAACGATCGACGCGGCTCGCGGCCGCGGCGTGGACATCTCGGCGAACATGTATCTTTATACCGCTGGCGGCACAACCCTATCTGCTGTTGTTCCGTCTTGGGCATCTGATGGCGGAAACGCAAAACTGTTGGAGCGGCTAAAAGATCCGGCGACCCGCATCCGGCTGAAAAATGAAATAAGGACAGGGTCGCCCGGTTGGTGGAATATTGTTGAAGCCGCCGGCGGTTGGGACAATATCGTCGTGGTCTCGACAGGGAATAAGGAAAATGAGCGTTTTTCGAACAAAAGCGTTGCTCAGATCGCCAAAGAATGGAACAAAGAACCGGCGGACGCGGCGTTCGATCTGGTCCTGCAAAGCAACAACCGGGCTGGGGCTCTATATTATCTGATGAGCGAGCCGGATATTGAAACCGCGGTCAAATTCCCTTGGGTAAGTCTCGGCAGTGATTCGGCGGCCTCGCTCAAACTTGCTGATCCAAACACGGTTGGAATGGGCCACCCGCGAGGTTATGGAAATTTTCCACGCCTTATCGCTGAATATGTCCGAAAGAAAAAGGTGCTGACCCTTCCGGACGCGATCCGAAAAATGACGTCGTTGCCCGCGGGGCAATTGCGTCTCGCTTCGCGAGGCTTGATCAAAGATGGCATGTGGGCCGATGTGGTGATCTTCGATTACGACAAGATCCAGGACGAATCCACCTATGAGTATCCATACAAGACGCCGACTGGGATCGATTACGTGCTTGTAAACGGGCAGGTTGTCGTCGAACACGGAAAACATACGGGCGCAAAGCCGGGAATGGTCATTTACGGCCCCGGCCGGGAAATGCGGTAATCAGTTATTCAAATCTCGCTATTTATCAGCTTCGGATCATTTTCCTCTGATAGTTGGCAACCATGGTTTTCGAGCCGTATTTGCACGGAAGTCCTAATGACCACCAACGCCAAAGAACACTGTTCGCCGAATGTAGTGATCCGGGATATCGAAGGGCAGACTGAAATGCAGGCGGTCGAACGGCTACAAAAGGAAGTGTGGGGCCTGCCGGATCTCGATGTCGTTCCGCTCACACAGCTTACGGCGGCAAAGGCGTCGGGCGGCATTTTGCAGGGTGCATTCGACGGCGAGGAACTTGTCGGTTTTGTATACGGATTCGCCGGTCATGAAGGCGGGCGACCGACTCATCACTCGCACATGCTTGCCGTCAAACCGGCTTATCGAAATCTCAATTTGGGATACCGGCTTAAACTGGCCCAACGGGAATTTGCCTTGTCTCAAGGGATTACCGAAATGACATGGACATTTGATCCACTGCAGAGCTTGAACGCATATTTCAACTTTAAGCGGCTGGGCGTGGTATCGAATCGCTATTTGATAGATTTTTACGGAACGGACGCGGCAAGTTTTCTGCATCGCAACGGTACTGACCGCCTATGGGTAACATGGCCGCTCGCGAGCCGCCGGGTTGAGGAGCGCATCGATCAAACAGTGGCCGATATAGGTTTTGAAAATGCCGAACCGCTGATCGAGGTAAGAGAACATAATAGTCCCCGAATTCACGATCTGAACGCGAAGTCGTCCGCCGAAATGGCATTTATCGAGATTCCCGGCCGCATTGATGAAATTGAAAGGGAAAGCCTCGAACTGGCAGCCGAATGGCGCGACGCCACACGGACGGCTTTCACCAAGGCGATTGCCGCGGGTTATGTGGTTGTTGATTTTATTCGCGGTGACAAGACTGGAAAGTATCTACTAGACCGCGGTTAGAGTGAGCGTCATGGAATTAGCAAATACACCTGATCGAAATCTAAGGAATTTTTATATGTATAAGAAATTTGGTGCGGTAAATTATCTGACCGTCTTTTTTGCTCTGTGTTTGATCTTTACGTCTTTTGTATCGGCTCAAAACACCGAGCCTCCGACCGCGGAACAGATAACGGCAAAGGTCGATGAATATATGAAGGCCGTGATCCGAATTGACGGATTTAGCGGTACCATCCTCATCGCACGCGACGGCAAACCCATAGTCAGCAAGGGTTACGAAATGGCGAACATCGAGCTTAACGTGCCGAACACGCCGGAAACCGTTTTTCGATTGGGTTCGGTAACCAAGCAGTTCACGGCGATGTCGATAATGATGCTTCAGGAACGAGGAAAATTGAGCGTCAGCGATCCGATGTGCAAGTATCTCGCGGACTGCCCGGACGCCTGGAAGCCGATAACCATCAGAAATCTTCTAACACACACTTCCGGCATCACGAACTATACTGGTTTCCCCGATTTTGCGAAAACCACTGTCCTTCCAATAACGACTGCCGAGATGGCTGACAGGCTAAAAAAGGAGCCGCTCGAATTCACACCGGGTGAAAAATTCGCCTATAGCAATTCAGGCTATTACCTGCTTGGGGCGGTCATCGAGAAGGCATCGGGCAAGCGTTACGCCGACTTTTTGCAGGAAAATATCTTTACACCGCTTAGCATGAGATCTACCGGTTACGACGACCCGCTCCGGATAATCATGAACCGGGCGGCGGGCTATCAAAAACAAGCCGGCAAGGTAATTAACGCCGCGTATATGGATATGACGGTTCCCTACTCCGCTGGGTCTTTGTATTCGACAACCGGAGATCTCCTTATTTGGGATCAGGCTCTTTACACCGAAAAACTTGTTTCCAAAAAATCGCTTGATGAAATGTTTACTCCGTGGAAGGGCGATTCAGGCTACGGCTATGGTTGGGGAATCGGGAAGAAATTTGACCGCCGTGAGATCTCGCATGGCGGCGGCATTTATGGTTTTGCCACTCAGATCGCTCGTTACCCGGATGATCGGGTGACGGTCGTTGTTTTGAGTAATATCCAAGCCGCACCCGCGGGAGAAGTTGCCGGCAACTTGGCCGCGATCGTTTTTGGATCCGCATACGAGGTCCCAAAGGAACGCAAGATAATAGCGCTGGATCAGAAGATCCTGGAAAAGTATGTCGGGGAATATCAGGTCGGCACAAACGTCGTGATCGCCGTGACGCTTGAGGGCGGTAAGCTGATGGGACAACTCGGAGGGCAAGGGAAATTCTCTCTATTGCCCGAATCCGAAACTGATTTCTTTTCAAAGGATGTGAATGCCCAGATAGTATTTGTCAAAGACGCACAAGGGCAAGTAACCGGATTTATCCTGAAACAGGGCGGCGCCAATACTCCGGCCAAGAAAATAAAATAAGAAAGCGGTCATCAGCGGTCAGAGCACGCCGCCGGCAACGACCCATGCAAAAAAGAGGACAAAACCTATGCGAAAATTCACGGCTTTGATAATGCTTGGATTGATTTTTCCCTCGTTGGTCATTGGTCAGGTTCCGAAAACGCCGAATATCTCAACAAAGCAGGAAACCGGCCCAAATTCGGCCGGCACGAAAGATGCCGGTCAACATGAGTTGACGGCATCGGATGCCGAGGCGTTTCTTGAAGGCGTTGTTCCGCTTCAACTTGCCAGGGAAGACATTGCCGGTGCGACTATCGCCATCGTCAAAGACGGGAAGGTTCTGTTTGAAAAAGGCTATGGTTACGCTGATGTCAAAGAGAAAAGGAAAGTTTCGGCTGAAGATACCCTGTTTCGTCCCGGTTCGGTCTCCAAACTATTTACATGGACTTCGGTTATGCAGTTGGTTGAGCAAGGCAAACTCGACCTCGACCGCGACGTAAACGAATATATCGATTACAAAATTCCGGATGCCTTCGGAAAGCCCATCACGCTGAGGAATTTACTGACGCACACACCGGGATTCGAGGAACAGGCCAAGGATCTAATTTCGTTTAAGACCGAGAGTCCCGATCTTGGCCGGTATCTAAAAACTCACATTCCGTCGCGCATCTTTCCGCCGGGAACGGTTCCGGCTTATTCAAATTACGGAGCGGCGCTTGCCGGATATATTGTCGAGCGAGTTTCGGGACAGCCTTTCGGTCAATACGTTGACGAGCATATTTTCAAACCGCTCGAAATGAATCATTCGACATTTGTGCAGCCACTAACGCCGGAGTTGGCACCCAATATGTCTAACGGCTATCAGCTTGCCTCGGATAAAGAACTGAAGTTTGAAACGGTCACCCCTTTCCCTGCCGGCAGTCTGAGCAGCACGGCTGACGATATGGCTCGATTTATGCTTGCGCATCTTCAGGATGGGCAATTCGGTGACGCACGAATTTTGAAACCCGAAACCGCAAAGCTGATGCACAGCCGTTTATTTGGATTGGACCCGGCTGCAAACGCGATGGCGTACGGGTTCTATGAGGAATCGCACAACGGACACCGGATCATCGGACACGCGGGTGATACAACCTGCTTTCACAGTGACCTGCATCTTATCTTGGACGCAGGTGTTGGACTCTTTATTTCATACAACAGTGCCGGACGCGGACAAATCTCGCCGCGCTCCATCCTTTGGGAAGCGTTTCTTGATCGTTATTTTCCATACACCCCGCCGCCTGCCGCAGCGCCCGAGACCGCAAAACAAGATGCCGCGGCCGTAAGCGGATCGTATGAATCGAGCCGACGTGGTGAAATGTCCTTTCTCAAAGCTTTCTCGCTACTCGGAGAGATGACGGTTTCGCCCGCGGACGACGGAACGATCCAGGTTTCCGCGCTGCTGGCTCCAAACGGTAAACCAAAACGCTGGGAGGAGATCGCTCCCATGACGTTTCGGGAGGTTGATGGTCAGGATGTCCTGGTCTTCAAGCCCAACGAGAATGGACAGATGCAGACGATCGTTCCTTTCCCGTTCATGACCTTTCAACGGGTGGGCCTATGGAGCAACACCAAGATCCTGCTGCCGGTTGTTGGGATTTCTCTTTTTGTTATGCTGCTGACGCTGATTTTGTGGTTTGTCGGGTGGCTGGTCAGATGGCATTACGGAGGTAAGTTGGAGCTAACGCGGCTGGAATGGTGGCTGCGAATAGGGGTACGAGCTGTTTTTGCGCTTGTCTTGATCTTTTTGACGTCAATGGTTGGACTGATCGTCTATGCAACCTCAAATATCGATTTTCTCAGCGACACCGGAAGTAGGTGGTTTCAAATAGCACAGGTCGTTGGCGTAATCGCGGCTATTGGAACTCTGGCGGTGTTTTTCAACGCTATCTATGCGTGGATCAGCAGCCGATACCGAATCTGGGGTAAGCTCCAGGCGACCCTTTTTGCGCTTGTATGTCTTGGCTTTCTCTGGTTTGTTTTCGCCGGACATTTGTTGTACTTCAACTCGAATTTTTAAGATGACGAATTTGAATCTACAAAAACTGGAGTTGCGGGAGATCGGGTTGCCTCTAAAGGAGCCTTTTGTAACGAGCTTTGGCACGGCTTTGAAACGGCGTATTTTGATCGTCCGTGTTAATGACCGCGAGGGCGCAAGTGGCTACGGTGAATGCACGGCACTCGAAGAGCCTTTTTTTAATCATGAGACAATAGATACCGCATGGACGATGATCAGCGACTTTGTGGCTCCGCTGATAGCAAGATCTTCTGTCGCGGAGGCCGCCGAGGTTTCAGATGCATTAGCACCGATTCGAGGCAATCGAATGGCGATCGGGGGAGTCGAGTCCGCCATCTGGGATTTGGAAGCAAAAAAAGCGAAAATTCCGTTGTGGAAGTATTTAGGGGGAACACAAAAACAAATCAATTGCGGTGTTTCGATCGGACTGCAAAAATCTCCGGAAGTTCTACTTGAAAAGGTCACCCACGAGGTGGAAAGTGGTTATCAGAGGATAAAACTCAAGATAAAACCCGGTCAGGACATCGAGTTGGTTAGATTTATCCGAGCGAGTTTTCCCGATATTATGTTATCGGTCGACGCTAATTCAGCATACAGGCTTGACCGCGACATTAGGCTGTTCGAGCAACTTGATGAGTTCGATTTGCTTATGATAGAACAGCCGCTGGCTGCCGGAGATCTGGTTGACCACGCCAAGCTCCAAAGGCGCCTGAAAACCTCCATCTGTCTCGATGAATCGATCACCTCGCTTCGAGATGCCCAACATGCTCTCGAACTTGAAGCCTGCCGGATCATTAACATTAAATTAGGTCGCGTCGGCGGACATTCTGAGGCAAAGGCGATTCAGAGTTTTGCGTTGAAACATAACGTTCCCGTTTGGTGCGGCGGAATGCTGGAATCGGGCATTGGACGCGCTCACAATATAGCTATGTCGACGCTGCCCGGCTTTACCCTTCCCGGCGATGTTTCCGCATCGGCAAGATATTGGGCCGAGGACATCATTGAGCCGCCGGTAACGGTTAATGTCGACGGCACGATCAATGCACCGGCGGATTATGGCATCGGCTATGAAGTTAATGAGGCCCGGATCGAGGATCTCACCGTCAGGAGGGAAACCGTTCCTCTCAAATAGAGGTGCTGCCATCAAAAGAAAGGGAAAATAAGCGGAATCGAAATGAAGAATCTTTTTAAACACATTGTATTCGGTGCCTTCATAGCTTTGGCGTTTTCAAATGCGATCGTTGCTGTTGACGTCGCACGATACGAACTGGCAGATCGCGGTTCAGGACAGCCAACTTCTCAAACGGACAGTGCGAAGCCAGCTCCCGCTCCCCAACGTTGGCGAGGCCTGATAGGTGAGTACGGACCCGATAAGGGCATTCTTTACATCCTCGAGAAGGATCAAAGCCTATGTACATTGTTCAAGGGAGCCAACATTGAGTGTCTTAAAGAAGTCTCGAGGAATGTTTTTAAGTTCTTAAGTCGGTCAGGGCCGCATGCCGCTCAGACCATTGTCTTTTCGAGGGACGCACAAGGTCGTGCGACTTTGGCCAGGATCGAAAGGGAGGAATACCCGCGTCGACAGATAGAACCCGAAGGCGGGGGCCCACAACTGCATGTAGAGCCTCTTCGGCCTGTACGGGAACTCTTAAAAGAGGCACTCGCGGCTCAGCCCCCGAAAGAGAGCGGAGAGTTTCGTCCGCCGGATCTGGTTGAACTAAAGAAGGTCATTCCAACGATCAAACTCGATATACGCTATGCGACCACCAATAATTTGTTCGGCACCATCTTTTACTCCGAGGCACGTGCGTTTATGCAGCGACCCGCGGCTGAAGCTCTCGACCGCGTAAATCGCAAACTGAGAGGGCTCGGTTACGGTTTGCTCGTTCATGACGCCTACCGGCCATGGTATGTGACGAAAGTGTTTTGGGACGCAACGCCTGACGATAAGAAGATATTCGTCGCGGACCCGTCCAAAGGTTCCCGGCATAATCGCGGTGCGGCGGTTGATTTGACCCTCTATGATTTGAAAACGGGTAAGCCGGTGGAAATGGTAAGTACCTACGACGAGACAACCGACCGGGCGTACCCGAATTACCCCGGGGGCACTTCGCTGCAGCGTTGGTATCGTCAATTGTTGCGCGATGCTATGGAAGCCGAAGGATTCACGGTTTACGAGGCCGAATGGTGGCATTTCGATTACAAAGACTGGCAAAAGTATGCGATCGGAAACGTGCCGTTTAACCAGATCGGGAATAAATGAAAAGAATTCAACTCAGTGCGGCACTTTATTACTGAGTATATGAGATACGTCGTTTTTACGACCAAGCATCACGACGGCTTCTGCATGTTCGATACGAAATACACCGATTACAAGATCACTTCGCAGGATGTGCCACGGCCTTCTCAAGTCTCCGCCTCAGATCCATGAAGACGGGCCTATGCTGAACGATCGCTGGCTTTAACGTCTTCTTTTATAGCTCTCGAGAATATCCCTGTTCGGCTCCGGCCCCAAAGAGGTCTGCTGAGCGCCTCGGTCACACCATATCCAACTCCTCTTGCAAAGCTCGTCGCTGTGGGTATTGGGCACGCAGAGTTCGGATTAGCTCGACGGCCATATCGGACGCTCCGAGCTTTTTGATCCTTCTGATATAGCGACAGGCGGTTTTGTAATGCGGTCTGCCAGTACTCGTCTTTAGATAGTCGCTGACAGCTTGGGCGTATAATGCGGCCAATTCACTTGCGTAATCTTTTTTAAGATACGGCTCGAATCTTTCGAGCGTTTGGAAGCTCGGTGATCTTTTGACCGCGTCCAGCAGACGGTCCCACCAAAGCTCGCGGACATAGATCTCGGCGATTTGTGTGGTTTCTTTCCACGCTTTCCGGGCCAATATGTCGCGAATAAGCTCTTCAACAAAATTCACCCAGTCGCCCTTTTTAACGTACTGCTTCATCAGTGCGTAATAGTCTTGGTCGTGGCGAAAATCGTCTATGAACTGCAGCCGCGCGTAGGCAATGATATTTTTGCTGTCCCCTTGCGCCTGGGCGATCTTTAGCAGCCACTCACACCATTCGCAAACCAGGCCGGGCTTGTTTTGACGATCTTTTTCTACGCCGTCCTTGGCAAGTGAGCAGGCCGTATCAAACTGCTTGTTCTCAAGCGCTTTCCCTATTGCCTCAGACCGCAGGCTGGAGTTTGCAATATGGGCTTCGAGGTATTTATTCGCGTCTTTTTCACCACGGACCTTTAGCAGTGCATGATATGTGATGTTCTCCGCTTCTTCCTTTGCGTAGTCCGATCGATGGGTTTCTTCAGTCCGGGTAAACAAGAGCCGCAATTCGCCTTCAGTCTTCAGGAGTCGTGAAGCAAGGCTCAGCATGCCGATATGCCAGTCCCATCCCTCGTATGTCTCTTTGTCATAAGCCGTAAAGCAATAGTCGATAAGCGCTTTACGGACCTCCTCAGAAATCTGAGCATCCGAAATGGCATAAAGTCTATCAAACGCATAATCTATGTTGCCTCCAATATCGCCGTTGCTGTCGTCGGCGTCTTCCAGGGCTTTTGTCATCTGCTCCATGACCGCCGTGCAGATATGAACGGCACTGATGAAGTGTTGCTCGTCGATTCGTTTTTGTGCGACATCCAGCAGCCGGGAAACGGTTGCACCCACGCGCCGCGCACCATTCCAGTCTAAAAAGCCGTGCCTGCCCCTGGAAGAATTGAGAACGGCCCTTATCTGTCCGGCGTAAAATGCCTTCGACTCGCCCGATTCGCGATAGGCAAACGACGATAGGAATATTTCCCTAAAGGCACGATCGCGATCAGCTAATTCACAGACAAACTGTTTGAGTTCATCCGGCGAGAGTTTTTCGAGCGTTTCATTTACTCGCTCGACTGTCGTTTTGCGTTTAGCCGACTTTGCTCCCGACTTTTTCCGATCCATCTCATCGCGCCGCAAATAACAAATTACGGCCACTACATGCTTGCAGACCGGGCCCAAGTCATAAGGACAATCGCAAACATGTTCGCGAACGGTCCCGTCATTTACAGTCAGCTGCACGGTATAATTTTCCGTGCCCGCGACGATCGCTTCGTATCGGCCGCCACTTATCTCTTCGCACTGCTCGACCAGTCCTTTGTTAAAATACTCCCGGCCGCGCTTTAGTATCGGCCCTTCTATATACTGCTCAAATTCGGCAAAGGGGATATTCATGCGATTTTCTTGTCGACCATACCGTGGTTGGGGGCGTCAGAAGGTAATATTACGCTAGTCCGCCAAATATCGTTCAGGAAAGGGTGATTTGGAGGCCGAAGAACGCAGATCTGATTTCAAGAATTGCCAGATCTGTTTCATCTGCGTTTATCTGCGGCTAAATATCCCCTATTCTTAAAATTCAAGAGGGACGGCGGTTCGGATGCAGAGTTATAACGCGAAGAAAACACCCGTTTCCACTCCGGGTTTCTGCCCGTAGCGAGGGCCGCCTTCGACTTTGCGGAAACACCACGGAGTCTTAAGGAAACGTTGCAAAGCATTAAAGAAAGGTCCCGAAACCTTAAGGAAAACTCCCAGAACCTTAAGGAAAAACCCCAATACCTTAAGGCAAAGCCTCAGAACCTTAAGGAAAACCCCCAATACCTTAAGAAACGTCACGAAACCTTAAGGAAAAGCCCCAATACCTTAAGGAAACGTCCCGGCATCTTAAGGAAAAGGTACAGTCTTAGCTGACAGAAGCCGCGGCTTTGCCAGGCGAAGTTCGGACTACAAACGCTATCTCGATGCCGCTGATCTTCCGCGTGAAGGAGATCTTGACGGCCGGGGAAATCTTTCAAACCGGACACTGACCGAGTTTTGTACGTTTTTCCTCGAGGTTTGCGTCGACCAGGCGTCTTATATGACCTCGATTCTCAAACTCGGCGATTTGCTGCAGCGGATCGACGGTTATGTTTCACGGCGGACCAACGGATTGATCATTGATGAAAAAGGCCAAAAGGCACAACCGCTGCACCCGCGTGCCGGAGCTGTCTTGAAGGAAGCCGCAATTCTCGGGGAACTGCCTCGAAGCCGAGATAGTGGAAATAGTTGAGATGAGTCAGCGCAGTGCCCGCAACGTAACAAGATCTTTGCTGGATGAGCGTCTCTTGGTTCCGTCGGCTGACTGGCACCGAAGTAATTTACGTCTCGGTTTTCCCCCGCATATCGCCGGCCATTGGTTTCCAAATCTGTTTCCCGATATAGGATCCGATTACAACGGTTAGGTAACAGTTTTACATTGACCGCCTCAATTACGGCGATCTATAATTCGTGCGCCCAGACGAAACCAATCTTTTGAGGATCCGCGAAAGTGTCCGGGACAATGACGATACGATAATCGAGTTACCGCGGGCTGCTGAGAATAACTGAGTATATGAAATACGTGACCTATCTATTCCTTGTTCTGCTGGCCCTCGGCAACTCGATCTCGCTCTTCGCCCAGGAAGAGCCGTATGTGCCGGAAACGGACCCGCTTGTTCTAAAGAAGCTTGATCATTGGCAGGACCTCAAGTTCGGCTTTTTGATGCACTGGGGGGCATACAGTCAATGGGGAATAGTCGAGTCATGGTCGATCTGTTCTGAGGATGTAGATTGGTGTCGCCGCCCCAAAGGCATTAGTTACGTCGGTTACGTAAAGAAATATGAAGAACTGCCAAGGACTTTTGATCCGGTCAAATTCGATCCCGACCGGTGGGCAAAGGCCGCGAAAGAAGCAGGGATGAGATACGTCGTTTTTACGACCAAGCATCACGACGGCTTCTGCATGTTCGATACGAAATACACCGATTACAAGATCACTTCGCAGGATGTGCCGTTTCACACGAATCCAAAAGCAAATGTTGCAAAGGAGGTGTTCAACGCATTTCGCCAGGAAGGCTTTTTGACCGGCGCCTATTTTTCAAAACCCGATTGGCACAGTCCCGATTACTGGGCTCCCGAATGGGCAACACCGGATAGAAACAACAACTATGACACACGGAAACATCCCGAACGTTGGCAGCGTTTCAAGGATTTCACTTACAACCAGATCAATGAATTGACGTCTGAATATGGTCCGATCGATATCCTTTGGCTTGATGGGGGTTGGGTAAAGGCAAGGCGTGACTACAGCAAAGCGTTTGTCGGCAGCGGAATGGTCCCATGGCCACAGGACATCGACATGCCTCGAATCGCGGCAATGGCGCGCAAGAATCAACCGGGAATAATTATTGTAGACCGCGATGTTCCGGGTCCATATGAAAATTACCGCACCCCCGAGCAGCAAGTCCCGGACAAACCTCTCCCGTACCCTTGGGAAACCTGCATGACGATGGCAACTTCCTGGTCGTATGTTCCTGGCGATATCTATAAACCGTCCCGCCAACTGATCCATTTGTTGGTTGACATTGTCGCCAAAGGAGGAAATTTCCTTCTCAACGTTGGCCCAAGCCCTGAAGGAGAGTTGGCTCCGGATGCTTACCAGCGTATGCAGGATATAGGCGCGTGGATGAAGATCAACAGCGAGGCGATCTATAATACCCGCCCCGTGTCGCCTTATAAGGAAGGAAAGATCTGCTTTACCTCGCTCAAAGACGGCACGGTCTACGCGATCTATTTGGCGGACGAAAATGAGACGGAGCTGCCGGCAACCATTCGCCTCTCAGGTGTCGCACCGGCTAAGGGAGCGAACCTCAAGCTGCTCGGGACCGATGTTCCGCTTCATTGGAAGCGAGATGGCAACGGCGCGGTGATCAACATCTCCGAGGAAGCTCGTAGCCGGGAACGCGGTAAATTTGCGTGGACGATCAAGATCTCCAAAATAGAAAAGGCAGGTAACTGAAGATGCAATGGCGATGTTTCTTATGAAACGATCCCCTCTTGACCTTTGGTCCTTGCGATCCTGGTATCTTGCTGCATCAGATCTAAAAATGTCTTCTCGCCGTCCATACCTACATCAGAGTAACCCGACCTCTGACACGAAGAGGCAAACCTTTTCTCCGTGACAAAGAGACTTTTATCGGTGGAAATGGAACTTTTATCGGTGACTTTGGAACTTAAATCGGTGACTTTGGAATTTAAATCGGTGACATTGGGATTTAAATCGGTGACTTTGGAACTTTATTCGGTGACATCGGGACTTTATTCGGTGTTCTTGGAACCTTTTACATGTAATTCCGATCTTCTTCCTTGCGGACTCCGGGGCCTTTCCAACGCACTCAGTCGCATCACCTCGAACGGGTTCATGCCGTGCTGAACTCGGGAAAACTAGCAACCGGCAAGGGATGTGGGTCGTTTTGAAAATCGAAAGACAACGGCGCCGCCGTTCCTCCACTGAAATCGTGAAGATATCTTTGATCTACCTCGCTATCGATTGATAGGACGCTCCTATCGGAGCTTACCGAATTTTGGTTTTGGCGTTTCTACAAACAGGCCGCCCGTATCGGGCTTAGAACCAAATGATGACCATTTCAGCATAGGTTAGGAGCGACCTGTTTGTGGAGCAGACGTGAAGAACAAAGCGTCGACCTCCGTTTGAATCGATCTGTTCTGTACGGCGCCATTTACGGAAAAATACACCTCTCCTTGCCTAATTGACCTATTACTGACTTCCAGCATAGAAAAGATCGGAAAGTGACAGTGCAATGTGGATGTCGTCCGATGGCCGTTGTATTTTTCGACGGCACCGATCCTCTATACTCTCCAGGAACGGAATGGGGTGTTTTTCTTTCGAGTAGAGCACACGAAAACCGACTTTGTGGAATCCAATCATTCCAGCGTATCTATTTAGAAGCAATGTCATTTTTGAAACGCCGATAAAGTCTGCGGCTTCTGCCTCGCTAATGATTGGCTGAATCGGCTCACTATTCGATTGAACAGATTGAACAGAAGGAAGGAACCTCGGCGGTTTCGTCTATCGTTTCGGTTTGTTGCCCAAATGTCGCTATTTTAGAGGAATTTGGTGAATCCCGCCCCAAATGCTTTTCATGCCTGTTTGAGGTATTCACGCGGAGGTGTTCGCGGCAATTCGCGAAATATGCGTGTTATCAATATTGAATCGGCGTATTATCCAAAACTACGGGTGTTATCGGAAATGATTCCGGCACGATGATAAGTTGGCAAACGAGGGGATTATTCGTTTATGAACGCTCTACTCATTTATCCGGAATTTCCTGACACTTTTTGGAGTTTTCGTCACGCCCTTAAATTTATCGGCAAGAAGTCTGCTTTTCCACCGCTCGGACTCTTAACGATCTCATCGATGCTGCCTAAGTCCTGGGACCGGCGGCTGATCGACATGAATGTTCGCTCGCTAACGGCCGCCGATCTGAAATGGGCTGATGTCGTATTTGCAAGTGCGATGTATGTCCAGAAAGAGTCGCTCAAAGAAGTCATTGCGTTATGTAAAGCTCAAGGGAAGACAGTTGTCATGGGCGGACCATACGCTTCGATGGGCCTTAACGAAGCGGTCGGGGCCGATCACACTTTCGTCGGCGAAGTCGAGACCACGTTTGCCGGCTTCCTGGATGATTTTGAGCATGGCGAGGCGAAAGCCGTTTACGAGGCCCCGGAGCGGCCGGCTCTTTCTTTGACCCCGATTCCGGACTTCGGTCTGGCCGAACTGGGCCGGTACAGTGACATGTGTGTCCAGTATTCTCGTGGCTGTCCATTCAATTGTGAGTTTTGCGACATTATTGAGATTTACGGCCGCGTTCCCCGCACTAAGAGCAATGAGCAAACGCTGGCGGAATTGGACGAATTGATGCGAATTGGCTGGCGTGGCGAGGTCTTCGTCGTTGACGACAACTTTATTGGTAACAAACGAAATGTCAGGCTTCTAATGCCGGAGTTGATCGAGTGGTCCAAGCGCAACAAGTATCCATTCGCCTTTACGACGGAAGCCAGCGTGAACCTCGCCGATGATGATGAATTGCTGAAGCAAATGCAGGCCGCCGGGTTTAGGCAGGTTTTTATTGGCATTGAGACACCAGTCACGGAAAGCCTGATAGAGGCGCAAAAAGGACAGAACACACGACGCGATCTCATCGATTCTGTAAAGAAAGTGCAGAGCTATGGGATGGAAGTGCTGGCCGGCTTCATCGTCGGATTCGATAATGATCCGGATGACATCTTCGAGCGGCAGATCAACTTTATCCGTGAAAGTGCGATACCGGTTGCGATGGTTGGCTTACTAGCTGCGATCCCTGACACGCAGCTCTGGCGGCGACTCGAACGCGAGGGCCGGCTGGCCGGAGCACTTGAACATAGCGGAAGCAATACGGACTGCGTACTCAACTTTGTGCCGAAGATGGACGCAGATACATTAGTTGAAGGCTACAAATCGATTCTCAGAAATATCTACAGCCCGAGCGAGTATTACGATCGTTCCTTCGACAGCCTTGGAAGGGTAATGCGTGACGGTTCGCCGCAGATCGGCGAAAGCGGGCTCAAACGAGAGGACGTCGCCGCCTTTGCTCGCATTATCTTTTCGTTGGGCGTTCGCGATCGATCTCGCGGAGATTTCTGGCGGTTCATGAGACGAGTTGTCGCGAGCCACCGGGATAAAATTGAGGATGGTTTGATGCTCGCCGCATTAGGCTATCATTTCCGGAAGCTGACTGAGACCTATTGTAATTAGAGAACTGAGCGAAAAGATCATTCTGCTCTCGTCGCCGGGAAGAGGCTTAACGCAAAGGCGCAAAGAGGCAAAGGTGCAAAGGCATTTTCCTTTTGTCGATGAAAGGATATCGTCCGTTGAGTCGAAACGACGAACCGGGATTTGTTGCTCGCCTTCAAGGGGCGAACCATTCTAGGCACTGCCAACGCAAAGAGCACGCTCGTTTACACTCTTGGTTTCCGCCCGTAGTGGCTCGAAGCAACTCTTAATGTCATTCTTATTGATGCCCGTCGCCGTTGGCGACAAGATAACAGGGGTTCCCGCCGCAGATGAGAGGCGGAACACGCAGATCTGACTTCACAATTGGGTTGATCTGTTTCATCTGCGTGAATCTGCGGCTAAAAAAAAACTGCGCCCCGTCACACCATATCCAACTCCTCATGCAAAGCTCGTCGCTGGGGGTATTCGACACGTAGGGTTTGTATTAGCTCAATGGCCATATCGGACGCTCCTAGCTTTTTGATCCGTCTTATGTATCGACAAGCGGTTTTGTAATGCGGCCTTCCAGTGCTCGTCTTTAAATATTCGCTGACAGACTGGGTATATAATGCGGCCAAATCATCGGCATACTCTTTTTTGAGATACGGCTCGAATCTTTCGAGCGTTTGGAAGTCCGGTGATCTTTTGACCGCGTCCAGCAGACGGTCCCACCAAAGCTCGCGGACATAGATCTCTGCGATTTGCGTGGTCTCTTTCCATATTCCCCCGGCTGCGATATCGCGAATAAGCTCTTCGACAAAATTCACCCACTCGTTCGGGTTTATGTACTGCTTCATCAGAGCGTAACAGTCCTGTTCGTAGCCGTTGCCGTTTATATAAAGCAAGCGAGCATAGGCGATAATGTTCTCGCTGTCTCCTTGAGCTTGGGCAATCTTTAGAAGCCACTCATACCAGTCCTTGATCAGGCCTGGCTTGTTGCGGCGATCTCTTTCTACGCCGTCCTCGGCAAGTGATCGGGCCGTTTCTAACTGCTTGTTCTCGAGCGCTTTCTTTATTGCCTCAGACCGCAGGCTGGAGTTTGCAATGTGGTCTTCGATATATTTGTCCGCTTCATCTTCCCCGCGGATCTTGAGTAGTGCATGATATGTGATGTCTTCCGCTTCGTCCTTTGCGTAGTCCGACGGCTGGATTTCGTCAGTCCGGGCGAGCAAGAGCTGCAATTCGGCTTCGGTTTTTACGAGTTGCGAAGCGAGACGCAGCATGCCGATATGCCAGTCCCATCCCTCGTATGTCTCTTTGTCATAAGCCGTAAAGCAGTAGTCGATAAGAAATTTACGGACCTCATCGGAAATCGGAGAATCCGTAAGGCTATAAAGCATTTCAAACGCATAATCTATGTTGCCGCCAATATCGCCGTTGCTGTCGTCTGCGTATTGCAAGGCCTGCGTCATCTGCTCCATGACGGCCGTGTAGATATAGACAGCACTCATGTAATTGTGCTCATCGATTCGTTTCTGCGCGACATCAAGCAGCCGGGAAACAGTTGCACCCACGCGCCGAGCGGCATTCCAGTCTATAAAACCGCGCTTGCCCCTGGAAGAATGGAGAATGGCTCTTATCTGTCCGGCGTAAAATGCCTTCGACTCGCCAGCATCGAGATTGGCAAACGACGAGAGGAACATTTCTCTAAAGGAAGGGTCACGTTCAGCTAATTCACGGACAAACTGTTTGAGTTCATCCTGCGAGATACGTTCGAGCAGTTCATTCACCCGCTCGACTACCGTTTTTCGTTTGACTACCTTTTGAGAACGACTGGACTTTGCTCCCGGCTTTTTTTGGTTCATCTCATCCCGCAGCAAATAATAGATTACCGCTACTACATGCTTGCAGATCGGGCCCATGTCATAAGGACAATCGCAAAGATGTTCCCGAACGATCTCGTCATTTACAGTCAACTGCACGGTATAATCTTCCGTCCCCTCGACAACCGCTTCGTAAAAGCCCTGGCTAATCTCTTCGCACTGCCGCACCAGTCCTTCGTCAAAATACGCCCGCCCGCGCTTAAGTATCGGCTTCTCTATGTACTGCTCAAGTTCGGCTAAAGGGACGTTCATGTGCTTTTCTTTCTGACCTTACCGTCTTTAGCGGCGTAAAAGAATAATATTACGCTAGTCTTGCTTTCGCGAGCATCGATGCGTCGTAGTCCGAAACATTCAAGCTTTTCCGGCGAAGCTCGGCATATACCTCTTTGGTTGGTTCGTAATTCCACAAAGCGGCCGCCGGATAATGATCGAGCCAGCCGGGATAACCGGGCAACCAGGTTTCGCCGAATACGACGAGTTTCGCTCCCTTTCTCGCCGCCTCACCCATCAGATCAACGGCCTTCTCGATGCTCCGCTTGAGATCCATGAAGACGGCCCTTTGCTGAAAGATCGCAACTGTTAATGTCATCTTTTATAGACTCCGGTTGAAACGAAGAGACAAACGGATATTAGGAGTCCTGCCGCGGATGAGAGGCAAAGAACGCAGATCTAATTTCAAGAATTGCCAGATCAGCTTCATCTGCCTCTCATCTGCGGCTAAATAACGCTTATTCTTGAAGTTCCAGAGGAACGGCCTGTTTGTAGCTGTTAGCGCCTACAAATGTCAGAGCCCCATCGGGGCGACCTGGAAATTGCGAAGAAACAGGACGCTCCTATGGGAGCTCGAAATTGGCGATTCTTCCTTCTACAAACAGGACGCTCCTATGGGAGCTGGGACTCTTTGAAGGTCTTTGCTTTCCGACTGAGCCTCGTGACGATCCTCTCAATCTTTTTTACGGGATAAATGCAAAAAAAAGTGAGGCCCGTTAAGGCTCCACCTCATAGGCGCCAAGTTAAGGTTATAAGTTGTTGCATAGAATGGGTTTAAGGCATAG
>OCZT010001222.1_pt1 | contig 26615 bp, 19 predicted proteins | sample 1539031 | NCBI WGS metagenome assembly OCZT01 (sample SAMEA3539308, study PRJEB22396) | soil metagenome | biome: tundra; feature: field; material: soil | place: USA | collected 2010-05 | depth 0.15 m | reverse complement strand
CTAATGGCGAATTTTGCAGTTGATATTCGATGCAGTCAAATAATCTTTTTGGCTCGTTCATTTTTGAATGGATAATTTATCGGGCAGAAACAATTAAAGTTTATAAAGAATTTTTCTCTCTTTCTCTTTTTAGTTTTTCATATTCTCTATCAACAAGATTTTCTTTGCTGCCACCGTAGGCTGCAAAATATTGAAATACCAACCCTAAGCCCCAGCCTAACATAACCCATGCAGGCCATGGAATGCCATGAAAATTTTTAGTATCCGCAGTAAACCACCACAGTATCCACAAAAAAGCATTTATTACAAAATAAGAAACAAGGCTTCGCTGAAAGCGTGCTCTTTGCTTAGCCTGTCTCCATAATTGTTCATCGCGGTTTGAGTCCATAAAAAATTTATTTAGAGTAAGAAGAGTTTATAAACTACAAATTAAACAAAAAAGGATAAACAAAAAAGCCGCTTGTATTAAGCGGCGGATTAGATCACAAAGAATTATTTATGATAATACTGCCCTGTTGGCACTTTAAAAATTCTTCCCTTTTGAAAATTACTAAAGTCAGTATACTCTGTGGCATGAGCATTTGTCCAGTTTTGATATGCCATTAAATTTTCTGTAGCGCCAAATATCCATTGGTTATATGCCGGAAATATTCCTTCTCTTAATAATTGCTGATGATATTCAAAAAGCCTAAAGGGAAATTTAGTTGCATACTTTTCAAACCAATCTAAAACAAAACGAGTTCTTATCATAGTGAGTGATTCAGCATTAATTCCATTTTCTGCAACAGCATTTGCTTTATTCATAGATAGTATAAATGCCTGTTCAAAATTATTTTTTCCTTCAAGGTTTTTTAAAAGATCGCCTGAGAATAATTTTTTATAGCTGTCGAGTAAAACACTTTTTACTTCTGTTGTCCGGGCTGATAAGGACTCGATATTGATAAATATTTCAGCATAGATGATACTCCATATTTTATCAGTAGTAAAATAATAATATTTGGCTGCGTTATAATAATTGCCTGAATAACCGGGGTCCATTTCAATTCCTTTTTCCCATTGATTTATGGCAGAAGTATTTTGCAATGATGATAAAAGCTCACCGTATTCATTATATAATGCGCCGCTTTTAGGAAATTTCTTTATTGCTTTTTTATACATTGCCTCGGCTTCCTTTGGTTGATCAAGCGCTTTATAAATATTTCCTGCAATTTGAAAACTCTGATCATCCACATCCGATCTGTCAAGCAAAGGCTTAATAGTTTCTAATGCTTTTGCATTTTCTTTTTGAAAATAATAATTAAGTGCAAGGTCTTTAGCAATACTCAGGTCGGAAGGAGACTGTTCCAAAGCTTTAATTAATAACAGAGCGGCATTATCGTAATCTCCCTGACGCATATACGCCTTCGCATTTTCCTGTAATTCTTTTGAATCCTGTGGTTGTGCAATGCCTGTAAAGCCTGATAGAAGTGCAAAAAATAAAAACAGTTTTTTCATTGTAATAAAGATAAAAGAGACACCCTAAGTGTCTCTCTCACAAATTTAGTAAAAATAAAATGGCATCAAACTATCAGATGTGTTAATAATCCATCTCTCAGTTTAGGCTCAAACCATGTGCTTTTGGGAGGCATAACATTACCGCTGTCGGCTATATCAAATAATTGCTGCACGCTTACAGGATACAGGCTGAAAGCCACTGCCATGTCACCGCTGTTAACTTTATTTTCCAATTCAGATAATCCGCGGATGCCGCCGATAAAATCTATTCTTTTATCTGTTCGCTGGTCACCAATGCCAAGTATGGGTTGCAATAAATTATTTTGAAGAATAGTTATGTCCAGCACTCCTATCGGATCATTGCTGAAAGTATTTTCTTTTATAGAGAGCTTATACCAATTATGATTTAAATACATCCCGAACGAATGCGGCTCTTTGGGTACAAAAGCTGTATCTGTTTTTTCTATAGAAAATTTTTCTTCTGTCTTTTGTAAAAAATCTTTTTCTGTTAATCCGTTCAGGTCTTTAACTACACGGTTATACTCCATGATCTTTAATTGATTGGAGGGAAAGAGCGTGGTTAAAAAATAATTTGCAGATAAGGCATTCACTCCAAAGAAAGCCTTTGCCTTAGCTGCTGAAGCTGCCCTGTGGTGACCATCAGCTATGTAAGTGCAAGGAACTTTCTCTTTAAATAACGCAGAAATTTTTGCAATGGTTTCCTCATCATTAATTATCCATATTACATGTTGTATAATATCATCAGAAATAAAAATGTATACAGCGCTTCGCTCTTTTTTCCATTTATCAACTATCTCATCTATTTCTTTTACGTTTTTATACGCCAAAAAAACATTACCTGTTTGTGCGCCTGTTGTTTTTATATGATTGATGCGATCCTGTTCTTTTTCAGGACGGGTAAACTCATGTTTTTTTATAAGATCATTTTCATAATCATCAAGTGAACTACAGCATACCAGCCCTGTTTGAATATGATCGTTACCTGTGTTTAGCCTGTCGGGCATTACCAACTGGTAAATATAATAGCACGGTTTATTTTCTTTGAACAGAACATTTCTGCTGATAAATGCATCAAGATTTTCTTTTGCCTTATCATATACTTTTTGTGAATAGGGATCTGTATTTTCAGGAAGATCAATTTCACTTTTGGTGATGTGTAAAAAAGAATAAGGATTTCCCTGCGCTTCAATCTTTGCTTCTTTGCTGCTAAGCACATCATAAGGTTTTGATGCAACCAGCTTTGCATGCTGTGCTTCGGGTCTTAATGCTTTAAAGGGAGTAATTGTAACCATGTAATTATAGGGCTGCAAATATAACTAAGTAAATCAAAGGAATTGTGAAGTGAGAACTAACTGAATTTATTGGCAAACTCTTTCATTACATCAACCAAAACCTGCACACCCGTTAATGGTAAAGCATTGTATAAAGATGCCCTGAAACCCCCTGCAGCTCTATGTCCTTTTATACCAACAATATTTTGCTTTTTTGTAAACTCTAAAAATTGTTCTTCAATATCCTTATCATTAATTACAAAGCATACATTCATTTTGCTGCGATCTTCTTTTGCAACGGTACCGGTAAACATGGGATTGTTATCAATCTCATTATACAACAGTGCGGCTTTTTCATTATTTAATTTTTCTATTGCATCCACACCACCCATATTTTTTAACCAGCGAAGGGTAAGCATAGAAACATATACCGCAAAAACAGGCGGTGTATTAAGCATACTGCCTTCTTTTATATGATTACGGTAATCCATAATGGTTGGGATAGTACGCTTTACTTTTCCTAAGATATTTTTATTTACAACAACAAGGTTCACACCTGCTGCGCCAATATTTTTTTGAGCACCTGCATAAATAAGATCGAATAAATTAAAATTTATTTGCCTGCTTAAAATATCGCTGCTCATATCTGCAACCATTGGTATGCTTACTTTAGGTATGTTCTGCCATTGCGTTCCATATACTGTATTGTTGGTGGTAATGTGAAAATATTTCGCATCGTTGGGAACAGCAAAATCTTTAGGAATGAAAGTGTAACCTGATTCTTTTGAACTGCAAACAATATCCACATTCCCAAAAAGCTTTGCTTCTTTAATAGCCTTGGCAGCCCAGATGCCCGTATCAGAAAAAGCCGCCGTTTCTTTTTCGTTCAGCAAATTCATCGGTACCTGCATAAATTGCGTGGATGCACCTCCATGTAAAAAGAGCACTTCGCGGTCATTATCTAACTGCATCAGCTCTTTTACCAAAGCTCTTGCTTCATCCATAATATTCTGAAAGATGGGAGTACGATGACCAATTTCTAAAATGGATAATCCTGTATCATTATAATTTAAAACCGCCTGTGAAGCTTCTTCAAAAACCTGCTTTGGTAATATTGACGGGCCTGCGTTAAAATTGTGGATCATACCCCCTGTCCCCCTAAAGGGGGAACTATAAGATTTCATTTTTTTAAAATTTTGAGTGCAAATGTATGGTAAATTAGTCCCTTTAGGGATTTAGGGTTTAGGGGTTTCTTCATGTTCTCTTGCTTTCACCTTACCATTTTTCCAGGTTTCATTGAGCTTTTCAAATTCTTTCACATCAGCTTCTGAAAATTTTTGTTTGGCCAGATCTGTTAGGTCAGGCTGGCCTGCATTAACCCATGCAGTGTACCAAAAAGATGCAACTGAAAAAATTGCCAGCCGCATTTTGCGCTCTACCATTCCATCTACTTTTTTATTATAAGCAATTGTAAACGCTGAAGAATATTGTTTTACCACTATATTATTTCTTGTTTCAAAAGCATATTTTTTATCAGGAGGAAATTGTTTTGTCAATTCTTTTTCAAATAATAAAACAGAGTCTGCAGCCTTACCGCTTTCTAATACTCTTGCCCAGATGTATTCTCCGGGGTTTTTTATGTACTGTGCTTTGCCTATAAAAAAATCAAATTCTTTATCGGCTAATAATTCAGGCACACGGCTTTCCCAAAAACCATGAATGCCTTTTTGATCTGTTAGCTGACCATTATGATTACTGCTTGTATGTAATGGTACATGAGTATCAGCAATATAATGTCCAATGTCAGCGCTGTTCTTCATTATCTGTAAAAAATTCTTCGCCTTAAAAGCTTCCGTTAATCTATTCAGCATTGTTTGCACATGCCATGGAACAATTCCGTTTGCCAACAAAGTATCTTCCCCGTATTTTGCAACGGCATCACTCCATTTTCTTGGCAACTCCGCATAAGGATATGTGCCATAATTATCAATATCTATGTAATGTCTTGGAGCTTCTTCGGCAACTACATTTCTTCTCATGTCAGGATCAACCGCATGCGTAGTTATAAAATCAATATTGGGCTTATATAATACCAGCATTTGCGGTGGCAATAAAAAAACAGCATAATAATTTATCTTTTTATGAGCAAAAAATCCCCAACAATAGCTTGTGAAATTCATCATGAGCAATACTGATATAAGTAATACCTTTTTCAATTCTTACGGTTTATATTACCTTAATCAATTGGAACTAAAGGTTCGGTAACCGGACTAAGAAAATCTCCTACTACATCAGTAACCCCGCCGCTAACAGCAAATTTCATTGTTTGTGTTGAACTGATATTTGTAATAGGTTTTATCCTGTCTTTCGAAATAATATATACATTACCGGCAACAGAATAAGCCATTGGGATATATACTGCAACAAAACCTACCAGATCAAATCTTCCCATATCTTCCTGTGTAATAAAGCCTACCCGCCATACATTATTGTCTTCTACATTAGCCAGCACACCTTTGGTAAATTTTTTTTTGCTGCCTGCAAATGCTTCAAAAAAATCTTTTATAAAAGAATAGAAAAGTTTTATACCCGGTGTTTTATCCAATAGTTTATCTATTACAGATAAAATCCTGTTCATCATAAAAAATGAGCTTAGGTAACCTACCAGCAATATAAAACCAATAATTATTATAAACCCGATACCCGGAATATTTATTAGGGGACGAAGGATACTATCAATCTTATCAAACACAACATAAATAGCATAAACAGTAATAGTTGCAGGCCCTAATATCAATAAGCCCTGCAAAAAATATTGTATAAATTTTTGGTATCTGGGGGATGGGGGCATAATAAATATTTTATTCCCTAAAGATAGCTCTTACTGCAATTTCAGCAGGATTTTATTCCATTCTGCAAAATAAAATTTTTTGGAAACTTTGGTAACATAAAAAGTTTCCATAGTTTTGCGCCCTGTTATGGAAATGAAAGATCGCATAAAACAAAAAGCTGACGAACTGTTCAGAAGTTATGGAATAAAGTCTGTTACTATGGATGAAATAGCAACCCGTCTCGGGGTTTCTAAAAAAACCATTTACCAGTCATTTGCAGATAAAGATGAATTGGTTGATGAGGTTGTTGGTGACCTGCTTACTCATAATAAAAGCTGCTGTAATAAAGATCGGGCAAAAGCCACAGATGCTATACATGAGGTATTTCTTGCAATGGAAATGGTTCAGCAAATATTCCAGGATATGAACCCCGTTATTTTATATGATATGGAAAGAAATCATCCTGCAACCTTCCAGAAATTTCTTCAGCACAAAAACAAATTTCTTTTCCAGGTTATAAAAGAAAATATTGAAAGAGGTCAAAAAGAAGAATTATATCGTGCTGACATAAACACAGATGTAATTGCCAAATTAAGGCTTGAAACAATGATGCTTCCTTTTAACCAGGAGATATTTCCCAAAAATAAATTTAACCTTGTTGATCTTAGGCAGCATTTAATAGAACATTTCCTGTTCGGGGTTTCAAACATAAAAGGCCACAAACTCATTTTAAAATATCAGCAGCAAAGAAAAAAGCCTAATAAGATGAAAACAAATCCGGCAATTAAATTTTTACTATTCCCACTTTCATTTTTTGCATACTCTCAAAGTTTTGCACAACAGACAAATGCTTTTACAGCAAAGCAGGCAGTTGATTATTCTTTAAAGAATTCTGCCCAGGTAAAAAATGCGTTGATCGATATAGAAATTCAAAGACAGACAAATAAAGAAATCACTGCAAGTGCATTTCCGCAAATAAATGGTACTGTTTCGATCAATGATTATCTGTCTATCCCTACAAGCCTTATTCCTGCTGAGTTTTTTGGAGGGCCGGCCGGAACGTATGCCCCGATAAAATTTGGAACGAAATACAATGCAACGTTGGGCGGCAATCTGCAGCAAATACTTTTTGATGGACAGGTATTCGTTGGCCTGCAGGCAAAAAAAACAGCGATTGAATTCTCTACTAAAACTGCAGAAGTTACACAGGAAATGATAAAAGCAAATGTTTATAAAATATATTATCAATTGGTAGTTGGTTATAAACAAATTGAAAGCATCGAGGCCAATATTAGTCGCTCTGAAAAATTATTACATGATACAAGGGAGATATATAAAAATGGATTTGCAGAAAAGCTTGACGTTGATAAAGTAGAAGTTCAGCTAAACAATCTAAATACAGAAAAATTAAAAGCACAAAATCAATTAGAAGCTGGAAAGGAAGCATTAAAGTTTTTAATGAGTATGCCGCAAAAAGACGAACTGATTTTAACTGATAGTTTAACGGAAGAAGAATTAAAATCAAATATCCTGGATGAAAGTTATAATTATAGTGACAGAAAAGAATTTCAATTATTAACTCTTAATGCAAAATTGGATGAATTTAATATCAGGAGATATAAGGTCAGCAAGCTTCCCATAGTATCAGGTTTTGTAAACTATAACAAAAATGCTCAACGCCAAACGTTTGACTTTTTAAAAGGTAACGGAGATTGGTTCACAACCTCGATTGTAGGCCTTACTGTTAATGTCCCCATATTTGATGGCGGTGCAAGAAATGCAAGAATAAGTAAAGCAAAGCTTGGACTTCAAAAAACACAAAACAATATTGAGCAGTTAAAACTATCCATTGATAATGATGTAGAACAGGCGAGATTAAAAATGAAGAGTGCGCTGGTTACAATGGAAAGTCAGAAACAAAATATTCAATTGGCAGAACAGGTGTACAGAACTACCAAATTAAAATATGAACAGGGACTTGGCAGCAACCAGGAAATATACAATGCGCAAACAGAATTAAAAGTGGCTCAGAATAATTATTACAGCTCATTGTACGATGCCATAACTGCAAAAATTGATTACTTAAAAGCCGCAGGAAAACTATAATTAAAATCAAAAAAAACAAGCACCAAATAATCTTACAACAATGAAAAAAATAATTAATACCGGTTTGATCATACTGTTTATGGCCATTGCTTCTTCCTGTGGAAATATAGGAAAGAAAGAAAAAGATGGCGCATTGGGCGATAAAAAAGTAGAGCTTCAAAAACTGAAAACAGAAAAAGAAAAGCTTGATGAAAAAATAATCGCATTGGAAAAAGATATTTCGAAAATTGATACAGGCGCTGCTATTGAACAAAAAGCGAAATTGGTTTCATTAACACCCATTACAAAAGAAAATTTTAAGCACTACCTGGATCTTCAGGGAAAAGTAGATGCACAAAACATTTCTTATATAACACCAAGTGGCCAACCCGGACAAATAAAAGCCATCTATGTAAAACAAGGTGATGCCGTGAGAAAAGGCCAGCTAGTTTTAAAACTTGATAATTCAGTGGCTTTGCAAAACGTGATTGCTATACGTCAACAAATGAGTAGTGTGAAGGCACAGCTTGACCTGGCTAAGTCAGTATATTCCCGTCAAAAAAATCTTTGGGATCAGCATATAGGAACTGAGGTACAATTACTGCAGGCTAAAACAAATGTAGAATCTTTGGAAGGACAATTAAGATCTATACAAGCCAATGTAAATATGGCGCAACAGCAGGCAAACCTTAGTAATGTGTACAGCGATGTAAACGGCACTGTGGACGAAGTAACTGCACATATAGGTGAAACATTTAATGGCAACCCTTTACAAGGTGGTTACATAAAAATTGTCAACAAATCTGATTTAAAAATCACCGTAACCGTTCCTGAAAATTATGCCGACAAAGTAACCAAAGGAACATCGGTAATAGTTCAGATTCCTGATGTAAATAAAACTTTCAACACTACCATTTCATTTATAAGCCAGGCAATAGGAACCACTAATCGCGGTTTTACCGCGGAAACAAAAGTACCTGCAGGATTTAATTTACGGCCCAATCAAATTGCATTGGTAAAAATTCTCGATTATTCCGTGCCCAGTACAGTTGCTATTAATGTAAATACTTTACAAACCGATGAACAGGGAAAATTTGTACTGGTTGCCGCAAAAGAAGGTGATAAGCTTGTTGCACGTAAACACAAAGTTATAACCGGTGAATTGTCCGGCGATGAAATTGAAATAAAACAGGGACTTCAGGATGGAGATCAGTTGATAACCGAAGGGTATCAATCGCTGTACGATGGGCAATTGATAATCACAACAGGTAAATAAAAAACTGCTTTTGAAAAAAGACATAAAAAATTATGAATTTAAAAGAAAAATTTAAAGAATTTAAGCCCACAAGCTGGGCCATCAGTAATAAAACTTCTATTTACCTGATGATTCTTTTTGTTTCATTGATTGGCATTTACCAGTTTTTAACTTTGCCTAAAGAACAATTTCCTGATATAGTAATTCCTACCATTTATGTGCAAACAATGTATGTTGGAAATTCACCAAAGGATATTGAAAACCTTGTTACACGCCCTATTGAAAAGCAATTGAAAGGAATAACAGGTGCTAAAATAAACAAGATAACAAGCACCTCACTGCAGGATTTTTCAGCTATAATTGTTGAATTTAATACAGATGTAAAAACAGAAGTTGCCCTTCAAAAAACAAAGGATGCAGTTGATAAAGCAAAAAAAGATTTGCCAACAGATCTTACTGCAGAACCCAATGTGCAGGAAGTAAGCCTTAGCGAGCAACCCATCATGTTTGTAAATCTCAGTGGCGATTATAACATGGTAAGCCTCAAAAAATTTGCTGATGATGCAAAAGATAAACTCGAAGAACTACCACAGATTACACGGGTGGATATTGTGGGTGCGCCTGAAAGAGAATTCCAGATTAATGTAGATAATTACAAAATGCAAAGCGCCAATGTTACATTCGATGATATTGCCAATGCTGTGCAAAGAGAAAATGCAGATATCTCCGGAGGCTTACTGGATGTAGGAAATATGAAAAGGACACTGCAGGTAAAAGGACAGTTTAAAAATGCTTATGATATTGAAAAAATTATTATTCGTAACACAGGTGGTGCATCTATTTATTTAAAAGATATCGCTAATATAAAAGATACTGTAAAAAACAGTGAAAGCTATGCAAGGCTCAATGGCAAAAATGTGGTAACGCTTAATATTATCAAACGTGCCGGAGAAAATTTAATTGAAACTTCCGACGATGTAAAGAAAAGCGTGGAAGAAATGAAGGGTAACATATTGCCTTCAAATCTTAATGTAGTCATCACCGGCGATCAAAGCCGTGCTACACGCTCATCGTTTAAAGATTTGGTAAATTCTATTGTTATTGGTTTCGTACTTGTATTGTTGATTCTTATGTTCTTCATGGGTGTTACCAATGCATTCTTTGTTGCGCTCTCCGTACCGCTATCCATGTTTGTTGCATTTTTGTTTTTGCCTGCGGCAGATATTTTCACCGGATCTCATGTTACTTTAAACTTCATCGTACTTTTCGCATTACTTTTCGGGCTGGGAATTATTGTAGATGACGCCATTGTTGTTATCGAAAATACACATCGCATATTCATTGAAAATAAAGGACGGCTTTCCCAGGTAAAGTCTGCAAAGATGGCTGCCGGTGAAATATTTATTCCCGTTTTTGCAGGCACACTCACTACACTTGCGCCATTTTTCCCCCTCCTCTTCTGGCCGGGCATTATTGGCAAGTTTATGATCTACCTACCCATCATGCTCATTTTTACATTAACAGCTTCTTTGGTAGTTGCTTTTATTATGAACCCCGTGTTTGCTGTTGATTTTATGAACCATCCTGATGAACAAGGTATACAAAAAAAATCAACTGTTTTTAAAAGCCCGGCATTTTGGATTCCATTGGGTGTAGGTATTCTTTTTGATTTATTCCATGTTACATTTTTAGGCAACCTGCTCATCTTTTTTTCTCTGTTGGTTGTGCTCAACAGGTATGTATTTGACGGACTGATTCATAAATTTCAAAATAAAGTATTGCCTGCAATTATGCATCGTTACGAAACATTATTAAAGTGGGCCCTTACCGGCTGGAAACCTGTATGGCTTCTGTTGGGAACTTTCGGATTACTTATTTTTTCATTTGCATTTTTTGCAGTAAGAAAAGTACCTGTGGTTTTCTTTCCCAAAGGCGATCCCAATTTCATTTATGTTTATTTAAAAATGCCGGTAGGCACCAGTGTTGACTATACTGATTCCATTACCGATGAACTGGAAAAAAGAGTAACACGTGTTCTTGACGGGCCGGAAGGAAAATCAAATCCTGTCGTAGAAAGCATCATCTCAAATGTTGCAGTAGGAGCATCTGACCCAAGCAGCGGGGACCGCAGTACCAGGCCCAATCTTGGAAGGGTGCAGGTTTCATTTGTGGAATATGAAAAGCGTCATGGTGTATCAACTGTATCTTACCTGGATTCTATAAGAAATGTTGTAAAGGGAATTCCGGGCGCCGAAATTTCTGTAGCACAGGGAGCCAGCGGCCCCCCAACAGATCCACCAATAAATATTGAAGTAGCCAGTGAAGATTTTGAACACCTGACTACCACTGCTAAAGCATTAAAAATTTATTTAGACAACCTGCAGATACCGGGCGTTGAAGAATTAAAACTGGATGTTGATTTAACCAATCCTGAAATTACACTTACGGTTAACCGTGAGCGTGCACAGATAGAAGGTGTTTCTACTTCGCAGATAGGCCAGCAAATTCGTACTGCTTTATTTGGCAGGGAAGTATCCAAAATAAAAGATGGTGAAGATGAATATAAAATCCAGTTACGCAATCTTGAAATGCAACGCAAAAGTCTTTCAGAATTGCTGAACATGAAAATAGTGTTCAGGGACCAGACCGCCGGTGGTGCAGTAAAACAAATACCCATCAGTTCTCTCGTAGATGTGGATTACACCAGTACTTACGGAAGCATTAAACGAAAAAATGTAAAGCGTGTTATCACTTTATTTTCCAATGTGCTATCCGGTTATACACCTACTGAAGTAAATGCAAGAATTAAAACAGCGATAGATGATTTCAATAAAGCTGCTTCAGGGGTTACCATATCTCAAACAGGTGAGGGAGCGCAACAGGCAGAGACCGCATCATTTTTGGGGAAAGCTTTGCTGATTGCACTTATGCTTATCTTGTTCATACTTGTACTTCAGTTTAATTCTGTCAGCAAGTCTGTGATCATCCTTACTGAAATTGTTTTCAGCATCATAGGTGTGTTATTAGGTTTTGCAATTACAGGTATGCAAGTATCAACCGTAATGACAGGTATCGGTATTGTAGGCCTGGCGGGCATCGTGGTTAAAAACGGAATTCTTGTAATTGAATTTGCTGATGAATTAAGAAGCCGGGGCATGAAGACAAGGGATGCAGTAATACAGGCCGGTAAAATAAGAATTATTCCTGTAATGCTCACCGCACTTGCAGCAATACTTGCATTGATGCCACTAGCCATTGGATTCAATATTAATTTCATAACCATGTTTGCAGATCTGAACCCCCATATTTTTTTCGGAGGTGACAGCGTTCGTTTCTGGAAGCCACTTTCATGGACAATTATTTTCGGGCTGGCATTCGCATTTTTCATGACGCTGATAATGGTACCAAGTATGTACATGATTGCAGAAAGGCTCAGGAGGCCCATGCGTAAGTATTTTGGCGGCAAATGGATTTCCATGCTGGGCATACCACCGTTTACATTAATATTTATGCCATTGATGTTCATCACAATGTTGATCCATCGTAAACAGGTTGCAAGAAGAAAAAGGAAACTTAATAAAAACGTAAATGAAAAATGGACAGGAAGCTGGTTTTAAAATTTTCTAATTAAAAAACAATACTTTATAAACCTGCACGAATAAAATTTTCTGCAGGTTTTTTTTGCCTGCAAATACAGGGCTGATGATAGATTAAGTATCTTCCAGAATATTATAATTATTGAAATACTATATAGTACAAATGTTTTTGTATTATTTGTTGTAAAAAACTATTTAAATTTATTCATAAGAATATTCGGTTCTATATTTCTTCCTGATCGTTTCTTTTTAAAATTCATTGTTCTCATCATAATAAATATTGTAAACATGCAAAAGAAAAAACAGCCATCATCACGAAGAAAATTTCTTAAAGAAATTACCGGCACAGCCCTTGCTCTCGGAGCAGGATCATTGGCATCTTTAGCCGCAGAAGAAAAAATTGAAGAGCGCATTATTCAATACCAAAAACATATTTCTTCAAATGACAAGATTAATGTAGCAGTAATAGGTATGGGAATTATGGGAAATAACAATGTCAACACAGCTTTAAAAGTTCCTGGTGTACAATTGGTGGCTGCATGCGATCTCTATTCCGGTAGACTTGAACGGGCAAAGGAATTACATGGCAATGATCTTTTTGTAACCAATGATTACCGGAAAATTTTAGACCGGAAAGATATAGATGCTGTAATAATTGCCACCAGCGATCAATGGCATGCACGTATTACCAAAGAAGCACTGCAAAAAGGAAAACATGTGTATTGTGAAAAACCAATGGTACATTTTATAAATGAAGGCTTAGGCGTTATAGCAGCACAAAAGGTAAGCAACAAAATCATGCAGGTAGGAAGCCAACGTGTAAGTAGCCTTGTTTATGCAAAAGCACATGAGCTGTATAAGTCAGGAGAAATTGGCAAGCTCAATATGGTAAATGCCATATACGACAGGCAGGATGCGCTGGGTGCCTGGGAATATACAATGCCTCCTGATGCATCGCCTGAAACTGTTGACTGGGACAGGTATATAGCCGGCATGTCCAAAATCCCTTATGATCCTAAAAAGTTTTTCTGGTGGCGAAACTATCGTGAATTTGGTACTGGTGTGGCAGGCGATCTGTTTGTTCACCTTCTTTCAGGTACTCATGTTATCACAGACTCCAAAGGCCCTAATGCAATATTTGCTTCCGGGCAATTGTGTTATTGGAAAGATGGCCGTAATGTGCCTGATGTTATGACGGGCATCATGCAATATCCTGAAACACCGGAACATTCGCCTTTTCAATTAACGCTCCAGGTAAATTTTGTGAGTGGTACCGGTGGTTCAGAAATGATACAGTTTGTAGGAGATGAAGGGACTATAAATATTGGAGGGGAAGGATTAACTGTGCATCACAGCATAATGCCCAAAGCTCCCGGCATTGGAGGCTGGGATGCATTGGAGACTTATCCGAAAGCTATGCAGGAAACATTGGTTCAACAGTATAACAAAAAATACAGTCCGGAACAGCAAAATAGAATTATAAAGCCTGATATAGTTTACAAACAACCGAAAGACTTCGATGAGCACCTGGAGCACCACACTAATTTTTTTGATAGTGTAAGAACAGGTAAACCGGTAGTGGAAGATGCGGTGTTTGGATTTAGGGCTGCTGCTCCCTGCCTTGCTTGTAATGAAAGTTATTTTAAGAAGAAAATAATTTACTGGGATCCTGAGCAAATGAAAGTAAAAGAAAGCTAATGATATGCAGGCGGCTACAACTTGCCTGGTACAATATGCATAACCCTTGTTTTGCTGAAATAATAAATTCAAATGGATAATATAAAAATCGCCACAGCCCAGTTTGAACATAGAAGCGGGGATAAAAATTATAATTTAAAAATAATTAAAACCCTTTGCGAAAAGGCTGTTCAGCAGGGAGCTTCGATTGTAACTTTTCATGAATGCTCAATAACAGGTTATGCATTTGCACGGCATCTTTCAAAAGAACAATTGCTGGAAATAGCAGAATATATTCCGGATGGAGAAAGTATAACAAGACTTACAGAAATAGCAGCCAAATATAATATTGCAGTTTTAGCTGGCCTGTTTGAAAAAGACAAAGAAGATAAAATATACAAAGCGTATGTATGTGTTGACAGGAGCGGGTGCATTGCAAAGCACCGGAAATTACATCCCTTCATTCATCCCTGTATTACTCCCGGTAATGCATATACGATATTTGAATTGTGCGGATGGAAATGCGGCATCCTCATTTGCTATGATAACAATATTATTGAAAATGTGAGAGCAACAAACCTGTTGGGTGCCGACATTATTTTTATGCCGCATGTAACTATGTGTACGCCATCTCCACGCCCGGGCGCAGGTTTCGTTGATCCTGCTCTATGGAAGAATAAAGAGAATGATCCCACATCTTTACGGTTGGAATTCGATGGCCTGAAGGGGCGTGAATGGTTGATGAAATGGCTGCCTTCAAGGGCGTATGATAATGCATTGTATGCCGTATTTTCTAATGCCATTGGAATGGATGATGATCAGCTTAAGAACGGCTGTTCCATGATCATAGACCCATTTGGCGATGTTATAGCAGAATGCAGAACACTTGGAAATGATGTGGTAACCGCAGCTTTTGATAAAACCAAATTGATCAATGCCGGAGGATACAGGTATAGAAAAGCAAGAAGGCCGGAATTATATGCAAAGATCATAGGTAAGCCACATGAAGCGGAACAAAAAATTGCATGGCTGAATACTGTGGACGATCAGGCATTTAATTAAATATATTTATGATAACATTCAATAACACTTTTCAATTAATATTTTTATTTCTCAACATTAAAATCTACAAAATATGCAATTATCAAGAAGAAAATTTCTCGTGAACGGTTCCCTCTCAATTGCAGGAACTATGTTTTTATCCAATAATATTTTTGCAAATAAAAAAGCTATGCGCACTACATTAGGTATACAATTATATTCCGTGCGTGATGATATGAAAACAGACCCTCTTGGTACGTTGAAGCAATTAGCTGCAATGGGATACAAAAATGTCGAACATGCAAATTATGTTGACAGGAAATTTTATGGATATACTGCTCTTGAATTTAAAAAAGTTTTGAGCGACTTGAGTCTGAAAATGCCCAGCGGCCACACAGTAATGTCTGACAAGCATTGGGATAAAGCGACCAAAGATTTTACTGATGTATGGAAGCAAACGGTGGAAGATGCTGCAACGGTTGGACAGCATTATGTAATAAGCCCATGGCTTGATGAGAGCCTTCGAAAAAATTATGACGACCTTATTAGCTTTCTCGATGTATTCAATAAATCAGGTGAGCTATGTAAAAAATCGGGGTTAAAATTTGGATACCATAATCATGATTTCGAATTTAAATATTCACTGAATGATAAGAAGATATATGATATTATATTGGAGAAAACTGATCCCGCGTTAGTGGCGCAGCAAATTGATATTGGAAACATGTATGGAGCAGGAGGCAGGGCATTGGAGATCCTAAAAAAACATCCTGGCAGATTTGAAAGCATGCATGTAAAAGATGAGATCAAAGCGGCGAATAAAGGCGAGATGAATGATGATTACGAAAGTACTGTACTGGGTAAAGGTATTTTGCCTGTTAAAGAAATAGTAGACCTCTTCAGGAAATCGGGTGGTACAAAAGAATTCATTATTGAACAGGAATCTTACCAGGGAAAGACACCAATTGAATGTGCAAAGGAGGATTTAAAAATTATGAAGAGTTGGGGTTATTGAGGTACTGCTTATTCCTACCTGAGCCATGGAACTTGCAAAGAATAGTATGCAATTGACAATTAAGAATGTCAGCTTTAGGATACTGATTTTTCTAATGGATAATGGACGTAAAAGAGTTTGTCCATAGCCAATGCATTGGATCCTGGTATTCATTGATATAGGATTTAGGGGTAGCCAATTATCTAAAGCATTGCTTTTTGATGCTTGGCCGGTAAATTCAAGGACTTAAACGAACAGAAGTAGATAATATTATATCATATGTAGAAAAATTACTACGGTTATTTATAAAGCCAGCAAAGAAGAGTAATAATATTATAAAACAATAACTATTAATTAAAATACCTGGTAACTGCCTACGTGATAAATATCGGTCTTAGTACCATTATTAAAACTGTTATATATTAACCCGATACCTTTTGCAAACCATCTCTCTTCTGTATAGAATAGGGTTGTAGGAGCAAGAAAATACTCATACCTCATTTTTAAAATATCTGATGATGTAACAATACCTACCGTTGTTGGGGTTGTAACTTTCTCAAACAAAGTCATCTTAATAGAAATTGTAAAAGAAGTTCCAATTTGTGTTCCTGTAATATTTGGAGAATACCAGATAGTACCCTGCGGTACATTATCTTTTAGAAAAATATATTCTACATCTGCAGGATTGCCCGTGCTATCAAATCCAAAAAAGGCTTTTGTATTGAAATTTTCATAATAAAGTCCGCTGGATTTTCTATAATATAATTCGCTTGGGCCAATTGATGGAATACTATCATAAGTAAAAATATTATAAACAGAACCACTAATGGATTTTGTTCCTGATGTAGCGGTGATTTTAAAAGAATCTGTAGGATTATTTATATTCCCCAAATCCCAATAAGAACCTGTAGTTGTAGGAAAATAATCTGTTATTACTGTGCCTGTTGCGAATGGTATAGAAAAATTACATACACTGTTGCCAAAGGTTACCGTAAAATTCTGGCTGCCGGAATTTGTTGGCGTACCCGTACCGTTTAAAATTACATTTTGCACACCTGTTGCTGTAAACGTTCCCGTATTTGAAAAACTAACTCCATTAACGGTATTGGTTGATATGGTATAAGTACCGGGTGTTGTAACCGTAACCTGTACCTGCACTGTGTTTGTAGATGTAAGTGTAACTCCCTGTGTATATGTACCGCTGGGACTAACCGGTGTACATACACCCGAGCTTGCGCCCAATGTACCTATAGCGCTGCCGGCGCCACCGCCGCCGGTTCCATTGCCAATTAAATTTATTCTTGAGGTAAACTTACCAAGAGTAAGTGGCTTGATTGCACCTGTTGAATCTTCTGATGCACCCGCAAAGATTCCTGTTATATTATTATTGCCTATGGCGGTAATGGTTACGATAAATTCACCTATTAATTGATCAGCCTGGTAAATAGTTTTTGACTGTGTATAATATTGAAAATCGCTTTGGAAAAGAGATGCTTTATAGGTGCCTACAGTAAAACTATCGGTTGCATATAAATGTAAAAGAAAATTCTGCTGACCATCTGCTGATTTACCGATCAGGTTTAAAGTTTTTGTAGTTCCTGTAGTTTCAATATAAGCAGTATCAATATTGCCTGCATATAATTTGGTGTCATCATTAAACTGCCAGGTACCTGCAGGTGTTACTATTACCTCTAAACTGTATTCTTTTTGGCAGGAAACAAATAATGTTGTCAGCAATATTATTAAGGAATAAATTTTTAGAGTTTTCATTGATACGTTTTTAATAATTCAATTTATGACACCTGTACTTCGTCATTTACAATGGCGCCGGTTTCAACTGTATGATGATTTGTATTGCTTTTTCGCTGCCCGAAAAACCGTTTTTGAAATAATAAAATTGCAATTACCCCACAGGATATTGACGCATCTGCCAAATTAAATATAGGCCTGAAAAATTCAAACTCTTCCCCACCCCATACAGGTACCCACGAAGGAAAATGCGCATTTCTTATTATCGGGAAATACAGCATGTCAACTACTTTACCATGAAAAAAACCTGCATAGCCATGAGCAGGAAAAATTTTAGCAACATTATATATCACCGGGTTACTTTCTTCAAAAATAATTCCATAAAACATGCTGTCTATTAAATTGCCAAGAGCGCCTGCAAAAATCAATGCAGCACAAATTATAAAGCCCGGATGATATTTTTTCTGAACTATTTTCTGTAAATAAAATATACCAAAAATTACAGCCGCCAGCCTGAATAATGTAAGGATCATTTTGCCCCAATCACCACCAAACTTCCATCCGTATGCCATGCCTTCGTTCTCAATAAAATATAACCGGAACCAGTTACCGATAGCAGGATGTGATTCACCGGCATGATAATGTGTTTTTACAAAGATCTTTAAAGCCTGGTCTGCAAGCACCACCAAAAAAATAATCAAAAAAACATTTCTTCCTTTCACATTACGATATTAAGCTGTAAATATAACAAAAATGGTTAATCGTGAATTGTCAATAGTGAATAGGAGTCCGTTTAAAACGTTAATTTTTTGTTGATGAATTAATCATCGCGGTTAACATTTTAAAGCATCTCACTATTTCTTCACCCAATAAGTTTAAAGGAATATTTTTTAAGTAATTAAGTTCATGAGCAATATCAATTGCAGCATCTATTTCAACAACAGAACCTCGTGAAACCTCAAAATATCTTTTTCTTTCAACTTCCGATTTTCCTGAAGCGCCTTCTGCAATATTAAGATGTACAGATAAAGCTGCTCTTCTGATCTGGGATATCATTCCGAATTTTTCATCTGCAGGTAATTGTTTACTTAATTTATAACATTCCAAAACAAATGATTTTGAAACCTTGTATAAATCTAATTTTTGATGATTAAGTTTTAAAAATATATTTAATGATTTAGATGACAAATTTTGATTCACCATTGACGATTGACCATTCACGATTCACTATTGTCATTCTTCAAAATAAATTCTTTTAACTCTTTGCGAAACACCGGTCATTATTTCGTAAGAAATAGTGTTACACCATTTTGCCAATTGCTGTATGGGTAAATGCTCACCAAATACTATTACCTTATCACCTTCTTTACAATTAATGCCGGTAACATCAAGCATTGTCATATCCATACAAACATTTCCAACAACCGGAACCAATTTATTTTGAATAAGCATTTTTCCTACCCCATTACTCAATGCCCGTGGATAGCCATCAGCATAGCCAATACGAACAGTAGCAATAGTGGAATCTTTTTCCAAAATTGCATCGCATCCATATCCTACGCTTTCTCCTGCTCTTACATTTTTTACCTGGGCAACAGTTGTTGTAAGTGTGGATACATTTTTTAACTTCTTTTGTATTGCAGCATTGCCATCAATTCCATACAAACCTATTCCCAAACGAACCATATCCATTTGCAGATCGGGATGCCTGCTGATAGCTGAAGTATTGGCAATATGCCTGAGGAAATTATAGCTTACAGCATTTTGAAACTCTTCACAACATTGCAAAAAGATAGCTGCCTGCTTATTGGTAAATTCATCATGGCTTTTATCGTCGCTTGCTGCCAAATGAGAAAAAACAGATTGCACCTTTATTTTATTATTGTTTTTAAAATGCTCTGTAAGAATACTTATATCATTTTGTTCAAATCCCAGCCTGTGCATTCCTGTATCCAGCTTAATATGCACAGGAAAATATTGTATGCCCAATGAATGCAAATATTTTTCAAGAGAAAATAAAATGGAGAAAGAAAATATTTCAGGCTCAAGATTATATTGTAACAATGTATTAAAAGTATTTTCTTCAGGATTCATCACCATTATGGGAAGTGCAATGCCGGCTTTTCTAAGTTCCACACCTTCATCAGCATACGCAACCGACAGGTAATCAACATTATTAAACTGGAGCAGGTTTGCTATCTCAAAGCTTCCGCTGCCATAGCTGAAAGCCTTTACCATAGCCATTATTTTAACTGACGGCTTTAATAAACTTTGATATTGCTTAAGGTTATGAGCAATTGAATTAAGATTGATTGATAAAATTGTTTGATGAACTTTTTGTTCAAGCAATTGATCTATCTGTTCAAACTCAAAAACCCTTGCCCCTTTTAAAAGAATAGTTTCATCTTTAAAATGCAGCGAATGAAAATGTGTTTTAAATTCATCAACAGAAACAAAAAAATGCTTTTCTGTAAGAAAAGAAAATTGCTGTTGCTGCAAATTTATTTGAGGCCCAATGGCTATTAATCTTTCTATTCTTTTTTGTTTTAAAAGGGATGCCACTTCACCATACAATTCATGTTCTGCCTTACCACTTTGCAAAATATCAGAAAGAATAACAGTTTGTTTTTGATGTTGTTTTTGCTGATGTAAAAAGTCAAGTGCAATTTTTAATGAGTTGATATCTGCGCTATAACTGTCATTGATGATGGAACAATTATTTATACCGTGTTTTAACTCAAGCCGCATTTCCACTGAATGTAATTGCAACATGCGCTCAGCAATAATTTCATTTGCAATTTTCATTTGCAATAACACACACCAGCATGTTATTGCATTTTCTATCGAGGCATCATCTGTAAATGGAATTCTTATCTGAATTTCTTTTTCTCCGACAGGAGTTCCTGGAACAAAATATTTTCCTCTTATGGTTGATAAATTATTTTCCTTTTCAATAGAAACAATTTGCAATGAAGCTAAATTGTTCCTGCTCCATGTAAATAATTGCAACTTCGGGGTTTCTCTTTTTAAAATATTTACTCCCTCATTCAATTCATTAGCATCAGCACAAAAAATTAAAGAAGAAGAATGCTCAAACAATTTAAGTTTCTCTTTTATTTTTTGCTTTTTATCTTCAAATCCCTCACTATGTGCTTCGCCGATATTGGTAAAAATCCCAATCGTTGGCTGGATCATCTTTTCAATCTTATCCATTTCACCTGGCTGAGAAATACCAGCTTCAAAAATTGCCAGGGTATACTGTTGATCTATCTGCAAAACACTTAATGGCACACCAATCTGTGAGTTATAACTTTTGGGGCTTCGTATTATATTAAAATCTTTTTGCAATAATTGATAAAGCCACTCCTTTACAATTGTTTTACCATTGCTGCCGGTGATCCCTGTCACAGGTAATGTAAATGTGTTGCGATGATGAATTGCTAATAAATGCAAAGCATGCAATACATTCTCAACTAAAATGAAAGTTGCATCAGGGTATGGAGAAAGATCGAATTCTTTATCATCAATTACAAAACTATGTACCTCTTTTTCATACAGGCTTTTAATAAATGCCGACCCCTTTCGATGGCTGCTGTTTACTGCAAAAAAAATTGTGCTCTGCGGAAAAAGGAGTTTACGACTGTCCAATAAAAGATGTGCAGGCTGTGTTTCAGAATTTTGCTGAATAATTTTTCCATTGGTTATTTCAGCAATGCTTTCAATCGTATAGTTAATTGCTACATCCAACTTGTAATATTTTATATCTTCGTATCATCTGATGCATCTTCAGGAATATCAATTTTTTTATGATACATAGAAAAGACTATTGAGCCGACAAGGCAGACAATAATTACACTTAGCGATATCCAAATGGGGATATGAATATCGAAATATTCTATCAGCATTTTAGTGCCAATAAAAATCAATACAATGGCAATGCCCTGCTGCAGGTAATCGAATTTACTTACAGCGCCTCTCAGCAAAAAGAATAAAGACCGTAAGCCGAGCACTGCAAAAATGTTTGAAGTGTATATCACCATTTTATTTTGCGTAATGGCAAACACAGCAGGGATGGAATCAAAAGCAAAAACAATATCAGTTGTGGCAAGTAAGATAATTACCACAAAGAGCATTGTAAAATATTTTTTACCACCTATCTGCTTCGTAAATTTTCCCACGGCATCTTCATGTGTAATAGGTAAAAATTTCTGTAACAGCACATACACTTTATTTTTACCGGGATCAAATTCATCATTCTGCTCAACAAAAAACATTTTAATACCTGTAAAAACCAGGAAGGCGCCGAAGATGTATAATATCCACGAAAAATTGGCCACCAAAGCAATACCGATTGTTATAAAAATTATTCTGAAAACAATTGCTCCCAAAATGCCTAACAGCAATACACGTCCATAGTATTCTTTTTTAATTCCAAAAAAACTAAAAATGAGAATGAATACAAAAATATTATCAATGCTTAGGCTCCACTCCATCAGGTAAGCGCTTATGTATTCCACAGCCGCTATTTTCCCTTCTGTGTACCAAACAAAAATACCAAAAGCCAATGCCAAACCTATCCAGAAAGAGGTTTGATAAAATGCTTTTTTAATGGTTATATTTTTTGATCTTTTACTAAATAATCCTAAGTCAAAAATTATAGCGAGTAACAATACTGTTCCAAAAACCAAATAAGATAATTCTGTAGAATCCATTTAAAAAATATTGCGCAAAGATAAGATGTGTAATGTGCAAACCCGCCTGCCGGCTGTCAGGTTTAAAAATATGCAGATGTGTAAATGAATTTTAAATTTAAACACTGTATTTTCTTCTTCTCCAGAATTGATAGATAAAGCCGAAAACAAAAATTAATAAAACAGGTACTACAATATTTACAATTTGCCACTTAGTTCGTTCGTTCTGAATTTTTTTTGGGTCTAATAATCGTAACGTATAATCCTTTGATTTAGCCTCTATAAGTCCTGAATTATTTATAAGATAATCAAGACAATTTTGTAAAAAATCCCTGTTGGCAAACTGGTACTGGTATTGTGTTCCCATAGTATAGGCATTCACTCCCATTGGCAAAGGCTGCCCCTGCGAAACACCATTTAAAACAATATCTCCATCTGATATCACTATCATTTTATTATCTGTTATAGAAGATGTTTGAAAGGGTGTGCCATAGCGTTCAAGGCTATCCATAATATTTAAAGGCAGGCGATTTGCGTAAAGAGATTTGAATTTCCCTTCGAGCAGTACTCCTGCGATAACATCTTTCTTTTTAAATTGTTCATCCTGCGGTGCATTGCGGTTCTCCTCGCCGCTTATTAATGCAGGCGTAGCAATGGTTCTGGCGTTTGAAGATGAACTTAATAAAATTGTTTTAGAAAGATCCTGCGTTTTTACTGTATCCATTGAGTTTACAAACCTGCCGGCAACCAATCCCACATTTTTATTAATTACATGGTTTGATTTTGATTCGAACAGCGGAAAATAATTCCAATGCAGAAACTCAAACTGTTTATTTCCGTTTACATCAAAGGGTAAAAAATCGCATTGAAGATCCATCAGCAGGTCAGGATTTATTCTTACGCCATATTTAAAAAGCAGGTCTTCAAGATTCAAATTTCTGTCATAAGCAATTACCTGGTTTTTTAATTGAAGACTGTCCATTTCTGCATTCAGCCTGTCTAAAAACCAAATTACTTTTCCGCCATGCATTACATACTGATCAATTTTTATTTTTTCATCTTCTGTAAAAGTGAGTGTGGGCTTAACGATCATCAATAATTTAAATGTATCAGGAATTACCGGCTCTTTTGAAATATCTATTGTAAATAGATTATAGTTCTTTTTTAAAACATTCTCAACAAGGTCGTAAACATTATCACCGGTCGGTTCGCCATTACCATAAGAATATGCAACCATTGGTTTGTTGTTTTGCGTAAGCTGTTCTATTGCATTGGCAAATTTGTATTCCATCAATGCTTCGGCGCTGTTTAATTCTTCAGGTGTGATCAACATTTTTGTGCCGGGGTATAAATTTACCGGCAAAACCCTTTCTTTATAATGCACAAGGGCTGCGGGAAAAATAAATTGTGTCTGCTCACCAGCTTTTAACTGCACTTTTAAATTTATCGGCTGTACACCCAATGCAACTAATGTATCAGCATAGGATCTGTTGCTGCCTTCCATTTGTTCATCGGGGGAAATAAATCTGTATTGAATATTATTGCGGTTATATTCTTTAAACTCCTGCAATAATTCATCTGTGGATGTGGCAAGCTTTTTAAACCCCGAAGGAAATTCACCTTTTAAAAATATATCTATCCGAACAACATCATCAAGATTGCCCAAAAGTTTTTTTACGGGAGATGAAATGGTAAATCTTTTTTCATTTGTAAGATCAATACGCTTATGAAATTGTGCAGCAAGAAAATTTACCAGCAGCAAAATAATTATCACCGGTATCCACCACCATCTGCCTGTTCTTTTTAAAATTGATTCCATAAATGTTACCGGTTATTTTTTACGTAGGTTTTTTACAGCGAGCAATAAAAAGAAAAATGTAATGCTGAAGAAATAAACAATGTCTCTTGTATCTATAACGCCGCGGCTTATACTACGATAATGAAAATCGATCCCAAGCATTTCAACATAATAATCTGCCTTGCCTTGCAGCATTGGTAATTGGCTTATTGCACTAAATCCAAAATATAAAATGAGGCAGGCAAATGCACTTATTAAAAAAGCGATAACTGCATTACTTGTAAAGCCTGAGCAACATAATCCTATAGCAGAGAACACAGCTGCTAAAAAAATTAAGCCAATGTACGAACCGGCTATACCTCCTGAATCTATACCGCCACCTGCAGACAATGATTTTATAGTAAAAACATAAATTAATGTTGGTAATAGAGAGAAAAGAATTACGGTAAGTATGGCAAAATATTTACCAAGAACGATCTGCCATTTGGTTAAAGGACGGGTTTGTAAAATTTCAAAGGTCCCGGTTCTGAATTCATCAGAAAGAGAACGCATGGTAATTGCCGGAATTAAAAAGAGAAGTATCCATGGCGCCAGTTCAAAAAATTTATCAAGTGTGGCATAACCAAAATCAAAAATGTTACTGTCTTTTAAAACAAATAAGAACAAGCCATTCACCAGTAAAAATAAAACAATGGTAATATATCCTGTCAGGCTGCTGAAAAACTGGTGCAGCTCTTTTTTAGCGATAGAAAACATGCTGCAATTTAGCTTAAGAATAAATAAAAATGGTTTATAATACCTGTACATGCAGCATTTATTGCAGAGAAGTTGTCAATAGTATGGCTGACAAGTTTCAGACACCTCAAACCGCCTCTGCCTACCACAATTAATAATGAATCTTTGAGAAAGAAAACGTATTGCATGTTTTCAGGAAAAGCAATCTCTTTGATTTATAAATAGTTTACCGAAACCAACTGCAAAGCAAACCCCTTTTACAGGGGTTTGCGTATTTTAGTATGGATATTTTAAGATTAAGCATCGTAGTAGAAATCTTAATTATGAAACGATTAAAAATTGCCTGGCATGTATACTGCTACTTTTTTTGCAGTTGCAATTTCTCAAACTAAAAATCTCCATTACAACCTCCTCCTCCACCGCAAATAAAAATGGAAAAAACCACAGAACCTCAAAAAGTAAAAAGTCCGGAATTAAATTATCCTCCAACACCACCAAAGCCAAAAGAGGATTAATTAAAAACAAAAGCCCTCCGAAAGATCGAAGGGCTTTAATATTTTGTAGCTAATAATTTTACACTGCAAAGCTTTCACCACAACCACAGCTGCGGCTTGCATTGGGATTGCTGAAATAAAAGCCTTTACCATTTAATCCATCACTAAAATCTAACGTAGTATTTACCAGGTATAAAAAACTTTTTAGATCAGTTACCACTTTTATTCCATTATCATCAAACTCCTGGTCCATTGGTTTTTTCTCATTATCAAAATCCATCTTATAACTCAAACCGGAACATCCACCACCAACAACACTTACACGCAAAAAATAATCATTGGCAGGAAGCTTTGCCTCCTCCATTAATTTAGAAACTTTTTGTTTTGCTTTATCGCTTACGTAAATCATTGCTTTGAGCTTTGAGCTTTGAGCTATGAGCAGCTAAAAGCTAATTGCTCACAGCTCATGGCTGGTTTTTTAATGTACAACACTTTCTTCAAACCTGATCTTCTCCATACCGTTCTTTATACGGTAATCGTTGATGGCTGATTTAATCGCATCTTCTGCCAATACAGAACAGTGAATTTTTACAGGCGGAAGATTTAGTTCTTCCACAATATCCATATTATCAATCGTAAGTGCCTCATCAACGCTTTTACCTTTAAGCCATTCTGTAGCCAGCGAAGAAGAAGCAATGGCAGAACCGCATCCAAAGGTTTTAAACTTTGCATCGGTGATAACACCTGTCTCTTCATCAACCTGAATTTGAAGACGCATTACGTCTCCGCATTCAGGTGCGCCAACCAGCCCGGTACCAACATTTTTTTGACTCTTATCCAACGTTCCAACATTCTTTGGATTTTGATAGTGGTCAATTACTTT
>OCZT010001221.1_pt1 | contig 26620 bp, 24 predicted proteins | sample 1539031 | NCBI WGS metagenome assembly OCZT01 (sample SAMEA3539308, study PRJEB22396) | soil metagenome | biome: tundra; feature: field; material: soil | place: USA | collected 2010-05 | depth 0.15 m | reverse complement strand
GCGCGTCGCGTGACTCGGGAAGAACTTCGGACCCGCTGATTCCCACAAGAGGAACGCGTGCAGACGACCTCTGACATCCGTGCACGCGACCTCGGACATCGACAATCTCCAGATGAGACAGCTGGAGGCTGGTTGCCCGTATGCCATCCGCAGGTTTCACCGGGACACGGGGGTCGCACGGACACTCAACGGGCCCCGATGATCGCGACTTGCGTGGGCTCCGGCGATCCAACGACGTGCCATGGCATCGGTGGATCCTGTAGCAACATCGACACCGCTTCAGCCCACCGGAGTCGCTTCAAGCGATGACCCGTACGTCTACACATCCGCTAGTCGACCGCATATCGAGCCTGGAAGTCGGGCAGCCGACTTTGAGTTGCACGGGGCCGACCGATCCACTTGGTCAAAGATTGTCCTCGCGTGAATGTTCCGTGGCGACATCTCGACCGCACCCTGTAAGGGGTCAGCGGCGGCGGCCCGGCGGAGGGGTGGCTGCGGACGATGTCTGTTTGCGCTCTTGGGCTTTGCCCGTCGACGAGTCTGATGGGCTCGGCACCTGTGGGGGGTCGTCGAGGTTAGGGTCTAGCCGGGCCACCAGTCGGTAGCGCAAGTCTTGGGCGGGAAGCTCACCCTGCGGTTCCTCTTCCACGAGCGTCCGTGCCGCGGCGGCGGCGTCGTGGCCTTGTGAGTGAGCGTCCTGCATCATTGAGGCGAGGGCAGACCAGTCTCCTTGGTGGACCAGCCGCGTGTCGAGCTCGGCGGCCAGCGGTGCCCAGCGTTCCTGCGGTGGCCGGGAGGCGAACGCCAGCCGTGGCGCCCACGGCGTGGTCAGGGCGTGGTCGGCGTTGATCTGCTCGGCCACTGCCGGGCCCAGGTGTCCTGCATCGCAGGTGCACCGGTGGAGCGGCGGTCGGCCGGATCGACCTGCATTGCGGACCGCCACACCGCCATGTCACCGAGCACCTCGGCGGGCCGCCGGCCACCACCCTGGCGCGCCCACGCCGGGGACGGCCCGGACCCGGCTTCGGGGATCCCGGGCAGCCACGGCAGGGGTCCGGGTCCCGCGTTGCACAGCCCGGTGTCGTCCAGCCTCCAGTCAATGACTGCGGCCTTGTCGCCCGCGGTATCCAACTCCCGCTGGTTCGCGGCGGCGCGAAGATGCTCGACCGGGTTAGCCCCGTGAGCGCCGAGCAGGAGCAGGTGCGCGCGCAGCGCAGGCCACGCCGGCTCCTGCGACGGACCAGCCACGACCGGTCCGCGGAGGCATCCAGGACCTCGACGACGTCCCGGCCGACGACGTCCTCGGCAGCCACATAGAGCGCATCGGCGTATCGCTGGGCGGCTTGGCCCAGGCAGATCGCGGGATCAGCCTGCCCGTAGGAGGGCGGTCGCCGACCGGGGCGCGTCGTCGCGGGCGAGCATCCCTTCGAACAGGTCGCTGGGCGCGGGTGGCTGGACCGTCTCGGGCCGTATGACGCTGTGCGGGTCGCCGTCGCCGACGACCTGCAGGTAGAGGTGGTTGCCCAGACTGCCGCGGGTCATCATCGTGTAGAGCTGCTGGCGGGACTCCTGGCCGCTGGCCAGCGCGTGCATCGTGTCCACCGAGACGCCTTGGGCGGTGTGCACGGTGGTGGCGTACCCGAGCTCGGTGGCGGCCTGGACATAGTCGGCGGGCAGCCGCACGGTGCGCCCGGACTGGGTGTGCTGGACGCTCAGGTCGCCGCCGTCGTGGATGCCTACCACCATCCACCGGTCGCCGTTCTTGACCCAGTCCGTGGAGGAGGTGCGCAGCGTGCGGTCGTTGGATCGGGTGATGATCAACTCGCCGATGCTGGCCTGGTTCCCGTCAGCCAGGCGCGCCGCCTGCCCGGATGGTGTTCCAGCTGGGCCTTGTTCTTGCCCGAGGCGGTGAGCGCGAGCCCGCTGGTTCAGCTCGCTGACCAGCTCGCGGGTGGGGGCGAGCATGATCGAGTCCAGGCCCCGGCCCCGGTCGGCCTGCCACGCGGTGAAGACGTCCTCGGTCATGGTGGCAAGGTCACCGACGTAAACCCGGCCGGAGTCAAGATAGAACCCGAGGGCCTCGGTCCGTCCCTCACGCAGCGCGAGGGACGCGGCGCCCTCGGCCGGGTCACTGAAGCGCAGCAGCTCGGCAAGGCGGGTCGCTCCGTGGGTGGCCTGGATGTCGCGCAGCACCCCGCCAGCGCCGATCGCGGCCAGCTGCTGGTCATCGCCGATGAGCCGGACGCTGCCGCCGCGACCCACGATGTAGGCCACGGCCGCGTCCAGGGACAGGGTGTCGGCCATGCCAGCCTCGTCGATCACCACGAGTGTGCAAGATCGCCGTGACGATGGATATCTACACCCAGGTGTCCTCGTCGTCGACCAAGGAGGCGCTCAAGCGCCCCGGCAACGAGTTCGGGGAGGGGGTCCTGCGACCCCGTTGCCGTACTTTTCTGGAGTGCGGGCATGAAAGAGGCCCCTCCCGACGAGCGGAAAGGGCCTCTGACCTGGGTGGAGACACGGGGAATCGAACCCCGGACCTCCTGCTTGCAAAGCAGGCGCTCTACCAATTGAGCTATGTCCCCGAGGTGCATCCAGTGGTGCTGGACCAGTCTAAGCGGTCGTTGAGGTGAACTTGAGCAGCCTAGGCCTTGTCCGTAGCCTCGGCCCACAGGTCCTGCTCGGCCTGCTGGTCCTTGAACTTCCTCTGGATGGCGAGAGCCCCGACAACGGCGGCGATCAGCAACAGGATCTTCTTCATGACCGATGCTCCTTCGTGCAGTTCAGCGTGCAAGTCGTGTGCCTCATCGTGCACCACCATTGTCCCGCTCATCGTCCGTCACGGGAAGACAAGGAGAAGGTGGTGGGCCTAAGAGGACTTGAACCTCTGACCTCTTCCTTATCAGGGAAGCGCTCTAACCGTCTGAGCTATAGGCCCGTTCGCCATCTCCAGCGCGCCAACACCCTCAAGTCGCTGAGTCACAGGCGCGCGACGCCCGACGTTACCCCACCCGTGTCGTCCCCTGCAAAACGGCCCCGACGATACCCCTTACTTGCGGGGAGATGCCAGGCTTTCAGTCGTCTGTCAGCGTGATCTGCAGACCGCCGACAAGGCTCGAGCAAACGTTGTAAAGGAACGCGCCCAGCGTCGAGATCGCCGTGATCAAGATGACGTCGATGACCGCAATGACGATCGACAGTGACACCACGCGGCCCAGCCCGATGTAGTTCATGAGATCGAACTTCGCGCCGTTGGTGGTATTCAGGACACTGTCCACCGTTCGGTTCATGTCTGTGAAGACACCCATTCCGGACAGGATCGTCCACAGCGCCACGACCATGACCACCCCTGCGATGCCGACCGCCACCGACAACAGGAATGACAACTTCATCGCCGTCCATGGGTCGACGCGCGAGACGCTGAGCTTGACCCGGCGAGGTACGGCAGAGCGGTCGAATCCGGGGGTCACGCCACCGCCTGCCGCTTGGACAGGTATAGGTGCACCGTCAGTGCGCAGTGTGGTGCCGGTCTGACCAACAGTGCTCACTCGTCGCCTCCTGCGTTGTTGTCCGCATTGTCGTCCGCATCGTGATCAAACGTTACGCTACCGGCCGCAGTCACGTCTTCCGCCGCGCTATCCGTCAGTATTGGGGCACTTGGGTCGGTTGTCACGACCGTGCCGGGTTCTTCTTCGGCCACGACACCCTCTGCATCACCCAATACGCTGTCAAGCACGACCTCAATTCCGCGGTCGGCGTTGCGTGCCACCGCGACGATCGAGTCATGCTTGTCCGGGGTGGCGAACTGCACACCCATGGTGTTGCGCCCGGTCCGACGCACCTCATCGACCCGTGAGCGGACGATCTTGCCCTTCTCCATCACGACCATGACCTCGTCCTCGCCATCCACCGTAAGGGCGCCAACCAGGTCGCCGCCCCTATCGGAGAGTTGGGCGACCCTGACACCCAGGATGCCGCGACCCTTGGCGGTGTATTCCGAGGCGAGAGTCCGCTTGGCCAGGCCGTTCTCGAACACAACGAACACGTCAGGGTCAGAGCCATTCACGATGACACTCATCGACAGCAGGTAGTCGCCATTGCGGAACTTCATGCCGGTCACTCCGCTGGTGGAACGACCCATCGGGCGCAAGGTCATGTCGTCGGCAGTGAACCGGACCGACTGGCCCTTGACCGATACGAGCAACAGGTCATCGATGGCAGAGGCCACGCCCACTCCGACCAACTCGTCGCCGTCACGCAAGTTGACCGCGATCAGGCCGCCGGAACGGTTGGAGTCATACTCCGAGAGCTGGGTCTTCTTGACCAGCCCCTTGCGAGTGGCGAGGACGAGGTAAGGATCGGTGACATAGTCGCGCAGGGCCAGAACCTGAGCGATCTGCTCACCTGGCTGAAAGGCCAGGAGGTTCGCGACGTGCTGACCCTTGGAGTCACGGCCGGCTTCGGGCAGCTCGTAGGACTTCGCGCGGTAGACCCGGCCGAGGTTCGTGAAGAACAACAGCCAGTGATGGGTAGTCGTGATGAAGAAGTGCTCCACGATGTCATCACCGCGCAGCGAGGCGCCCTTGACGCCCTTGCCGCCGCGATGCTGAGAGCGGTAGAGGTCGACCTTCGTGCGCTTGGCGTAGCCGCCCCGGGTGATGGTCACGACCACGTCCTCCTGGGGGATGAGGTCTTCCATCGACATATCACCGTCGAAGGGCACAATCTTGGTGCGGCGATCGTCGCCGTACTTGGCGACGATCTCGGCCAGCTCCTCACTGACGATCGTGCGCTGACGCTGCGGTGAGGCCAAGATGGCGTTGAACTCATCGATCATTGTCTGCAGCTCGTCATGGCGGTCGATCAGCTTCTGCCGCTCAAGTGCCGCCAGACGACGCAGTTGCATGTTGAGGATCGCCTGTGCCTGGAGCTCATCGATACCCAGCAGCTGGATCAGACCGTCACGGGCGACCTCGACCGTGGCCGAGGCGCGAATCAGGGAGATGACCTCATCGAGCGCGTCGAGGGCCTTGAGTAGGCCCCGCAGGATGTGAGCCTCTTCCTCGGCCTTGCGCAGCCGGAACGCCGTTCGTCTCCGAATGACATCCATCTGGTGCTCGACCCAGTGCCGGATGAAGGCGCTCAGCGGCAACGTGCGCGGCACACCGTCAACGAGGGCAAGCATGTTGGCGCCGAACGTGGTCTGTAGCTGGGTGTGCTTGTAGAGGTTGTTGAGCACGACCTTGGCCACGGCGTCACGCTTGAGCACGATTACCAGCCTCTGGCCGGTGCGCCCTGATGTCTCGTCGCGGATGTCGGCGATCCCAGCCAGACGCCCTTCCTTTACCAGTTCGGCGATCTTCTGGGCAAGGCTGTCGGGGTTGACCTGGTATGGCAGTTCGGTCACGACCAGGCAGATGCGGTTCTGGATCTCTTCCACCTCGACCACAGCGCGCATGATGATCGAACCTCGCCCGGTCCGATAGGCGTCCTCGATACCCTTGCGACCCAGGATGAGCGCGCCGGTGGGGAAGTCCGGACCCTGAATCTGGGTCATTAGGTATGCGAGCAACTCTTCGCGTAGAACTTCAGGGTTCTGCAGGTACCACTGAACCCCAGCAGCGACCTCGCGCAGGTTATGTGGCGGGATCTGGGTGGCCATGCCTACCGCGATACCGGCCGAGCCATTGACCAGCAGGTTCGGGAACCGGCTCGGCAAGACTGTCGGCTCCTGAGTCTTGCCATCGTAGTTGTCCTTGAAGTCGACCGTGTCCTGGTCGATGTCGCGGACCATCTCCATGGCCAGAGCTGCCATCCGGCACTCGGTATATCGCGGCGCAGCCGCCGGGTCGTCCCCCGGTGAGCCAAAGTTGCCCTGCCCGTCGACCAGCGGGTAACGCAACGACCAGTCCTGCACCAGCCGTACCAACGCGTCATAGATGGAGGCGTCACCGTGTGGGTGGTACTGACCCATGACCTCGCCGACGACGCGCGAGCACTTGTTGTAACCGCGGTCGGGACGGTAACCCCCGTCGTACATCGCGTAGACGACGCGCCGATGCACGGGCTTCATGCCGTCGCGCACATCCGGCAGTGCCCGGCTGACGATGACCGTCATCGCGTAGTCGATGTAGCTGCGCTGCATCTCCAGGTTGATGTCGACCGGCTCGATGCGGTCGTGCTCAATGATCGGCGGCTGCTCAGTCACGCGATGTCCTTACTTTCCGGTGCTTCTGTCTGTATGGCGCAGAACCCGCGGTACGGGTTGGTGCTAGATGTCAAGGAAGCGAACGTCGCGGGCGTTGCGCTGGATGAAGCTGCGTCGACTCTCGACATCCTCGCCCATCAGGATCGCGAAGATCTCATCCGCGGCCGCAGCGTCGTCGAGGGTGACCTGGAGCAGAATGCGGTGATGGGGGTCCATCGTGGTCTCCCACAACTCCTGGTAGTCCATCTCGCCCAGGCCCTTGTAGCGCTGGATCCCGGCTTCCTTGGGCAACCGCCATCCATGGCTCTGGCCGGCCGTGATCATGACATCGCGCTCACGGTCGGAGTAGGCGTACTCGTGCGGGTGGTTGCTCCACTTGAGACGGTAGAGCGGCGGTTGCGCGAGGTAGACGTAACCAGCCTCGATCAGCGGGCGCATGAAGCGGAACAACAGCGTCAACAACAAGGTCCGGATATGCAGACCGTCAACGTCCGCATCTGCCATCAGCACGATCTTGTGATAGCGCGCTTTGGTCAGGTCGAAATCCTCGCCGATGCCGGTGCCAAAGCCCGAGATGAGCGCCTGAACCTCGTTGTTGGCCAGAACCTTGTCGATCCGGGCCTTCTCGACGTTGAGGATCTTGCCCCGAATCGGCAGGATCGCCTGGTTGTGCGGGTTGCGGCCCCGAACCGCTGAACCGCCAGCCGAGTCACCCTCGACGATGAAGACCTCACAAATGGTGGGATCACTGCTCTGGCAGTCTCGCAGCTTGCCTGGCAGACCACCCGACTCCAGCAAGCCCTTGCGCCGAGTCGCCTCGCGTGCCTTGCGGGCCGCCATCCGGGCTGCTGCCGCCTGGACAGACTTACGGACAATGTCCTTCCCCTCGGCGGGATGGGCGCTCAGCCAGTGACCAAGCTGGTCGGTCATGGCCCGTTGGACGAATCCCTTGACCTCGGAGTTGCCGAGCTTGGTCTTGGTCTGACCTTCGAACTGTGGCTCACCAAGCTTGACCGAGATGACCGCGGTCAGGCCCTCCCGGATGTCATCTCCGGTGAGGTTGTCATCCTTTTCCTTGAGTAGCTTCTGATTTCGGGCGAAGTCGTTGACCAGCTTGGTCATCGCGGCCCGGAAGCCCTCTTCGTGCGTGCCGCCCTCGTGTGTGTTGATGGTGTTGGCGTATGTGTGAACCGACTCAGAGTAGGCACTGGTCCACTGCAGGGCGACCTCAAGGGACATGTGTTTTGTCTTGTCCTCAAGCTCGAAGGAGATGACCTCGGGGTGCACCGGCTCGGAACGCTTTGAAGAAACAAGGTGCTTCACGTAGTCGACAAGGCCGTCCTCGTAACGGTAGGCGACCGTGCGCGGCTTAGCCGGCTTGACCTCCACCTCAGCCTCGTCCAGTTCCTCGTCCTCATCGGCATCCGCGGCTGCCTCGATGGCCCTGGGGCGCTCGTCGGTCAAGGTGATGGTCAGGCCTTTGTTGAGAAAGGCCATCTGTTGGAACCGGGCACGCAGGGTCTCGTACTCATATGTCGTGGTCTCAAAGATGTCGGCGCTGGCCCAGAAGGTGACCGTCGTGCCGGTCTCGTTGGTGGCTTCGTCCTTGGACAGATCGGCTGCGGGCGCTCCCACCAGGAAGGTCTGCCGGAACACGTGGCCGCGTTGGCGCACCTCGACCTCGACCTTGTCCGAGAGCGCGTTGACCACAGAGATGCCAACTCCGTGCAACCCGCCGGAGACCGAGTAGCCGGCGCCGCCGAACTTGCCACCGGCGTGCAGTTGGGTCAGCACGACCTCGACGGCCGGCTTCCCCTCACCGACCATGATGTCCGTCGGGATGCCGCGACCGTTGTCCACGACGTTGACCCCGCCGTCGGGCAGCAGAGTGACCTCGATGTGAGTGGCGTAACCGGCCAGTGCCTCATCGATGGAGTTGTCGACAACCTCCCAGACCAGGTGGTGCAGGCCGCGCTCGCCGGTGGAACCGATGTACATACTGGGGCGCTTGCGGACCGCCTCGAGCCCCTCCAGGACAGTGATGGCACTCGCGTCGTAGGCCGGTCCGTCTGGTCTGAGCGCTTTCATCGTTGATGGGACGTTGGCGTCGGGCACGTTCTCTGGGCTGACCTCGGACACGGTGCTCCTTTGGCTCTTCTACAGTGGTCCAGTGGTCCGTGCGGCCCGGGACCTGCATCGCGGGATTTGTCGGCCAAGGTCGGGCAGTGGATGCGGCCACACCAAGTGTCAGGTGCCCAAGGGGCCGCCGCGATGTTTCACGTGAACCAAACCCCGGGCACCTCATCAGGCCGCCGAATCGTGTCTAGTCTACCTGTCGGTACTGACAAGAAAGTGCTCAGGAGGCCCGTTAGCGGCATTTTCCGGCAAAAAGTCGGCCAGTTCCTACTCCCCCTACGCGGCTGGGTATCTCACCGCCGGGAGATGGCCGTTATGTGCGAGTTGTCATCAGGGGTCATCCGTATGTGTCACGCGGACCGGGCCCGGTCGACTTTCGGAATCCACGGGACCACGACGGCGCGCCCGGACCCTGCACCCGAAGCTCGGTCACCGCATCTTTGCCAACCTCGGTCTCAAGCCGACCCAGGATCGTCGATGACATCAGCCGCAGCTGAGTGGCCCACGCCGTCGATTCCGCCCGCACTGTTAGGACTCCATCGCTGAACGTCACGGGCGTGCAGTGTGCGGCGACCTCTGTGCCCACGATTGCCGACCACCGCCCCATGACCGAGCCGATGGCCACGTCAATGTTCCATCCGCGATCAAGTAGCAGTCGGTCCATCTGGTCGCCAAGCAACGATGGGTCCCTCCCGTCACGGCCATCCCGGCCGTTGCGTCCCGATCCATCCCCGGGTTGACCCTTGCGGCTACGCCTAGGCCTGCTGCCCGGACGCAGACCCTTTGCCCGGGCGGCTTCGCGCGCCCGCGCCAGCGCCGAGGCTGCCGCCGTATCTGCAGTGTCCGCCTCCAGATGATTGCTTCCCGAATCATCCAGTGCTGCATCCCCCGATGCCGCATCATCCGGGACGTCATCATGTGGGACGTCATCATGTGGTGCATCGTCAATCGGCACGGACCACCTGCCCCAGGGTCACCCGATAGGTCGTACCAGAGTCTGACAGAACGGCCGGCACATCACCGGGGAAAGCGGCGGTGATCAACACCTGCTCGCAGTCGGCGATCAGCGTGGCTAGCCGTTCGCGACGGCCGGAGTCGAGCTCAGCGAACACATCGTCCAGAATCAGCACCGGATCCTCGGCAAGGTCGTGCCGTAGCAGCTGATATGCCGCCAGCCTCAGTCCCAGTGCAAAGGACCAGGACTCGCCGTGGCTCGCGTACCCCTTGGCCGGCAGTCCACCGAGGGTGAGCACTACATCGTCACGATGAGGTCCGACCAGCGAGATGCCTCGCTCGATCTCGTTTGCGCGTACCGCTTCGAGCGAGGCCAAGAGCTCGTCATACAGCTCCTGAATCTCAGGAACCGCTCCCGCCGCAATCGCGGCGGACGCTTCCTCGCGCAGCGAGGACTTGTAAGAGATACGGGCCTCGGAGTGCGCTGCACTGACCTCGTCATACGCCGTGGTGAGGTAAGGGGTGAGGTCACGCATCAGCCGCAGCCGCGCATATAGCAGTTGAGCGCCGACTTTGGCCAGATGGCTGTTCCACACGTCCAGGGTGTGCAGTGCGTTGTCCGTCGAATCCACATCTTTATCCACAGCTTGTGTGGATAAAGATGTGGATGACTTGTAGGAGCCACGAATGCCGCGTCTCAACACCGGCGCCGCAGACTTCAGCAGAGCGTTGCGTTGTTTCAGCACCTTGTCGTACTCGGACCGGATGCCTGCCCACCGCGGCTGACGAGCCACTAGCAGCTCGTCAAGGAACCGGCGACGCTCGGATGGATCACCCTTGACCAGGCCCAGGTCCTCGGGGGCGAACAAGACCGTGCGCAGTGTCCCGAGAACCGCACGGGGACTAGCGGCCGGTGAGTGGTTGAGACGAGCCCTGTTCCGACCGCTCGCACGACCGGTGTTGATCTCGAGCTCGATTAGCGTTTCACGGCCGTCACGGACGACAACGCCACGGATTATCGCCTGCTGGGTACCGGCACGCACCAGCGGCGCGTCGGCTGCCACCCGATGTGAACCGAGCGTCGCCATATAGCCGGCGGCCTCAACCAGGTTCGTCTTGCCCTGACCATTGAGCCCGATCAGCGTGGTGACCCCTGGTGCCAACGGCAGCTCGGCGCTCGGGTAACTGCGGAAGTCGGTGACGCTCAGATGCCTCAGGTGCACAGCGTCACAAGGTCAGTGATCGGTCAGCACACCGGACTCGCCGGCCTTGGTGACTGCGTGCCCGCCGAACTGGTTGCGTAGTGCGGCAACGGCCTTCATCTGCGGAGAGTCGTCCTGGCGTGAGGAGAACCGGGCGAAGAGTGAAGCGGTGATGACCGGCATCGGCACAGCGTGGGCAATGCCTTCTTCCACCGTCCAGCGGCCCTCGCCTGAGTCGTTGACGTACCCCCGGATCTGGCCGAGGTCGTGATCCTCCTCGAGCGCCTTGACCATGAGATCGAGCAACCATGAACGCACGACGGTGCCACGGGTCCACGCCTTGAAGCTGCCGGGAACATCCTTAACGGTGTCCTTGGCCAGAAGCAGTTCGAAGCCCTCGGCGTAGGCCTGCATGAGGCCGTACTCAATGCCGTTGTGAACCATTTTGACGTAGTGGCCCGAACCGACCTCGCCGGCATGGACGAAGCCTTCGTCGCGCGGGCCCTCCGGGCGAAGAGCATCGAAGATCGGCATGACCATCTCGACGTGCGCGGCGTCACCGCCACACATCAGACCGTAGCCATTCTCCTTGCCCCAGACGCCGCCGCTGACGCCACAGTCGACGAAGCCGATTCCTTTGGCCTTGAGCTCCTGCGCGTGCGCGATGTCGTCGGTGAACTTGCTGTTACCACCGTCCACGAGCAGGTCGCCCTCGGATAGAAGGTCCCCCAGGGCGGTGATGGTCTGTGCTGTTGCAGCGCCTGCAGGCACCATGACTATCACGACGCGAGGGATCGGAAGGGCTGCGACCAGTTCTTCGAGGCTTGATACGTCGCGGGTCGGTGAGGTGCGACTGTATCCGGTGACCTCGTGACCTGCGTCGCGGATCCGGTCGCGCATGTTGGCGCCCATCTTGCCGAGCCCGATGAGACCGATATGCATGACATAACTCCCGTTGCAGTGAATGTACGCGGTGGCTTTGGCCCCGCAGTGAAGGTGACCCGTAAGAGGGTGACGGCTAGCTGGCGAAACGGACCGGCATCAAAACATAACGGTAGGAGGTGTCAGCAGGTCCATCGATCTCGTCCTGACCGGAGAGCACGGCTGGGCGACTGCTCTGGGTGAAGGACAGCCGGCTATAGGTCGTTCCTACCGCTCCCAGCCCGTCCAGCAGGAACTGCGGGTTGAACGCGATCTCGATCTCTGGCCCGGTCAGCACTGCCTCGACTGCCTCACTGGCTTGGGCTCCGTCGCCGGTGCCGGCCTCGATGGCGACCTGACCGTCACTGAAGCGCAGGCGAACCGGGGTATTGCGTTCCGCAACGAGGGCGACACGCTTGACCGCTTCGACTAGAAGGGCGGTCTCGATCACCGACTCGGTGTCTGCGCTAGAGGGGAAGATCGAGGTGACTTTTGGATACTCACCATCGAGCAGCCGCGTGGTTGCGAGCCGCTGGCCGGCCTCAAAACCGATCAGGCGGTCGCCCGAGGCACCGCTGCCGAGATGAATCTCGATCGAACCAAGAGCGCCAAGGGCCTTAGCGGTGTCGGACAGTGTCCGGGCCGGAACGAGGGCGACATGGCTGGCGTCGGTGGCCTCAGGGTTCCAGGTCAGCTCACGCATTGCGAGCCGGTAGCGGTCAGTCGCCAGAAGGGTGATCTTGTCACCCTCGATCTCGACTCTTACGCCGGTCAGGATGGGTAACGTATCGCCTCGGTCAGCCGCGATCGAAACCTGAGCCACAGCGTGGGTAAAGACGTCTCCGGCGATGGTGCCAGTGGAAGTCGGGGCAGTAGGCAAAGTGGGGTAGTCGTCGGCCGGCATCATCAGCAGGCTGAACCGTGTAGAACCGCAAGTGACCTGAACTTTGGTGCCCTCAGTGACCACGTCGATGGGCCGATCAGGCAAGTTGCGTGAGATATCGGCTAGAAGTCGACCGAGCACCAGGACTGTGCCGGACTCTCCGACCTCGGCTGCGACCGTGATCTTGGCCGAGACCTCATAGTCGAAGGCCGACAAGGTGAGCGTTCCTTCGTCACTGGCTTCGACTAGGACGCCGGCCAGTACCGGAACCGGCGGATGGCTCGGCAGGCCTCTTGCGACCCACATCACAGCTTCTGCAAGAACATCGCGCTCAACCCGAAACTTCATCGGTAACCCGCCCTTCGACATGCGTGGGTGCTGATTGCGAGACAGCAGTGCGTTTTACAGAGGTGCGGATCGACCTTAGTGCCACGAGGTCTTCTGGCCAACATCTGGCGTTGAGTTCTTGTCGTTCTGAGTAAGGCAGTCATGTGGGTTGACCGGGACCGGTCGTCCCCAGGTACTCGGGGCGGGATCTATCTCTCTTAAGTCTCGTCATCGTCATAGGGCCTGTGGGTTGTGTGGATAAGCCACATCGTTGCAGGTGATACGTCCCGCGGCGTGTGGATGACCCGTGGATGAGACCCAGGCATAACTAGGTCTCCCTGTGGAGGACGTGCAGTTGTCCACAGGGCAGCTCTTGTGAGAGGCGAGTTACCAACACTTGAAGGGTCGTCATGCACAGTTTGTCCCCGGTGAATCCACAGGCGGGTTACGCGTTCCACAGAACACACGTCCACAGAGTTATCCCCAGGGTGTGGATGAGCGAGATGACGCGGGGGTGTATGGCTGGTCACGGGCCGATAACAAGGCCACAGGGTTGTTCACAACCCTGTGGATACAGGGCCCGTGCTACTGCCGAGACTGGTTGCGGATCCGGTTGGTCAGTTCGGTGACCTGGTTGTAGGTCGCTCGGCGTTCACCCATCAACTGACGGATCTTGCGGTCGGCGTGCATGACCGTGGTGTGGTCGCGCCCGCCGAACAGCTGGCCGATCTTGGGCAGCGACAACTCGGTGAGCTCACGGCAGAGGTACATCGCAATCTGCCTGGCGGTGACCAGGACTCGGGAGCGCGACGCCCCACACAGGTCTTCCATGGTCAGGCCGAAGTACGCCGCAGTCTGGGCCATGATCGTCGCGGACGTTATCTGGCTGCTCTGATCCTGCGGGAAAATGTCCTTGAGGACGATCTCGGCAAGGTTGAGATCCACGAACTGCCGGTTGAGGCTGGCGAACGCGGTGACCCGGATGAGTGCGCCCTCCAGTTCACGAATATTTGTCGTGATCCTGCTGGCGATGAACTCCAGCACCTCATCGGGGGTGGTCATCTTCTCCTGGATCGCCTTCTTGCGAAGGATGGCGATCCGGGTCTCGAGGTCGGGCGGCTGAACGTCTGTGAGCAGACCCCACTCAAAACGGCTGCGCATTCGTTCTTCGAAGCCACCCAGCTGCTTGGGCGGCAGGTCGGAGGTGATCACCACCTGTTTGTTCGCGTTGTGCAGAGTGTTGAAGGTGTGGAAGAACTCTTCCTGGGTCTGCACCTTGCCCTGCAGGAACTGAATGTCATCGATGAGGAGCACGTCGACGTTGCGGTATCGGCTCTGGAAAGCCGAGGCCTTGTCGTCGCGGATGCTGTTGATGAAGTCGTTGGTGAACTCCTCGGAGTTCACATAGCGCACTCGCACGTTCGGATAGAGGTTGCGCGCGTAGTGGCCGATGGCGTGGAGTAGGTGGGTCTTGCCCAGTCCGGACTGGCCATAGACGAACAGCGGGTTATACGCCTTGGCCGGCGCCTCCGCCACAGCCACTGCTGCTGCATGCGCGAAGCGGTTGCTGGCGCCGATGACGAAGGTGTCGAACGTGTACTTCGGGTTGAGTCGGGTGGCCTCAACCTCGGTTGCATCCCGGTCGGCGATCCGCGGCCGACTGGACTGGCCACCTGCGCTGGTGGCCCGGATCGTGCTGAATGGCGAACTCAGATCCGGAAGCTCGTCGGCCTCGAGCTCGGTGAGGCTGGCTAGATCCGCGATGGTCTCGGGCTCAGGGGGCTCCTGGACCGCGTTTTCGGCGCGTAGTGCCGGGTCAACGGTGACCGCCAACCGGATCTCCATGCCGAGCTGGCTGGACAGCGCCATCACAACCTGTTGGCGCGCCCGGGTCTCGACGATGTCCTTGGTGTACTCGTCCGGAACGGCCAGCAACGCTGTCTGCTCCAGCAGGCCCACGAACTTGGCCTGGTGCAGGAACGCACGCTGGGTCGGGGGCAGCCCATTGGCATCGAGTGCGGTCAACGTGTTGTGCCAGACGTGGCCGAAATCAACCTGTACTTGCGTCACGATCGGTACATCTCCACTCCCGTTGTCATGGTCTCGTGCCGCGTGATTCCGTGGGACGCCAGAGCATCGTATGCCCTTTTTCCACACGGTTTTCCACAGCCTGTGCATATGCTGTGGACGCTGCTTTTGGGGCGCGAAGCCTATGAGCGTCTGCCCTCACGGGGAGCCGTACGAGGGTCGAAGTCGTAGTGTTCATGCTCATAAAACCGGGTGTTTACCGGCGTGTCGCCTGACAGGGATAGTCCCGCCGCACCACCATAGGCTGTTTTCGCCCGATTCGGTGGCACAGTGCAGTGGCAAACGACGTGAGTTTGACCGTGCCCTGTTGGCTCCCGTACCGTGGAGGAAGCCTGTGTTGAGGGCCTTTTTCGCATGCCCGTGTATCCCACGCAGTTGTGGTGGCCGCGGACTTCCGATTGTGGCCGATCAGCGTCTCGAAAGCAGTGGGGATTCTTGCCCCATTGAATGAGTTGACTCGTCCCACCTTGTACCCCGCACCACCTTCAGCACAGATCCCCGGATGGCTGTGCAGTAACGGAGAACCTCGTGAGCAAGCGCACCTTCCAGCCGAACAACCGTCGTCGGGCCAAGACCCACGGCTTCCGCCTGCGTATGCGTACCCGCGCGGGCCGCGCCATCCTGGCTGCTCGCCGCGTCAAGGGTCGCTCCGAACTTTCCGCCTGAGGCTCGACGCGTGCTGCCAGCGCGTCATCGTCTGCGACGCAGCAGCGATTTCGCCGCAGTTTTTCGAGGGGCGCGCGGAGCAGGCGGATCTCGTTCAGGCAGCCGCCTCATCGTGGTCCATGTCAACTCGACCGACGCGCGTGCGGGTCAACCGCCGCGGGTCGGTCTTGTCGTCTCCAAGGCTGTGGGCAACGCGGTGGTCCGCAACCGCACCAAGAGGGTTCTACGAGCTCTCATGAGCAGCCGGATCGATCAGCTGCCCGAAGGCGTTGATGTAGTCATCCATGCGAAGACTCGTCTGCCCGGTACACCAACAGCCATCCTGGCCCAAGACCTGGATAGGTTGTTGGCCACAGTGTTGCGCCGGGTCCCCTCACAGGAAGGGCACTGAGGCTGTATGTCACTTCCTTCTCTGAGCTCTGTGGTCGCCGCCCCCGCGATCTGGCTGGTCAAGGCCTATCAACTGGTTTGGTCACCGATGCGGCCACCGACCTGCCGTTTCTATCCTTCCTGCTCCGCCTATGCGCTGACCGCCCTGCAACGATTTGGTCTGCTGCGAGGTTCATGGCTTGCTGCCCGTCGCCTGTTGCGCTGTCACCCATGGAACCCCGGCGGAGTCGATCACGTTCCCCCCAAAGATGCCGAACATATGTTCGGACACGTTACCGATCAAACTTGACCACGATGGCGACCGATCGGCATGCCGATTGATCCCCTTCGCAGCCCGCCGGTGAGCGTCCAGCTGACCCAACGACAGAGGACCCAATGAACGCGATGATCGATTCAGTACTCCACCCACTGGAGTGGGTCGTCGCCTGGCTGATGGTCGGCTTCCATCAGATCTTCACCTGGATCGGTCTGCCGCCGGAGGCGGGGTTCACCTGGGCCTTTTCGATCGTGGGACTGGTGGTCGTGATCCGGATCATCCTGATCCCGCTGTTCGTCAAGCAGATTCACGCTTCTCGCCGGATGCAGCTGATCCAGCCCGAGATGCAGAAGATCCAGAAGAAGTACAAGGGCAAGACCGATCCTGAGTCCCGACAGGCGATGACCCAGGAGACGATGGCGCTTTACAAGCGCACTGGCACAAACCCGTTCTCGTCCTGCCTGCCGATCCTGCTGCAGTCCCCGATCTTCTTCGCGCTCTTCCGGGTGCTGAACAGCCTGGCCGGCATTGCTGCCGGCACGAAGCCGTCGATTGGCCCACTGACCCCGGCGGTGGCCGCTCAAGCGAACGCGTCCACGATCTTCGGTGCGCCCCTGTCTGCCACCTTCCAGCACACCCTGACCATCGTGCACGGGGTCGCGGTCTCAGCACCATCCACCGTCACCACGAAGATCGTCTGTGTGGTGATGATCGTGCTCATGTCGGCCTCGACGTTCACCACTCAGCGCCAGCTGATGATGAAGAACATGCCAGCGAGCGCGTTGGACAACCCATTCGCCAAGCAGCAGAAGGTCCTGCTCTACCTGATGCCGTTGATGTTCGTATTCTCGGGCGTCACCTTCGCCATCGGTGTCCTGCTCTACTGGCTGACCACCAACCTCTGGACGATGGGCCAGCAGTTCTACACCATCCGGCGTATGCCGGCTCCCGGCTCACTGGCTGAGAAGGCCCTGCAAGCACGCCGGATCAAGAGCGGCAAGGAACACAAGAAGTTCACCATCCCCGGCCTGACCCACGAGGCTGAGCCTGAGGAAATCCAGGACAGCCCGGTCGAAGAGGTTAAACCCAAGTCAGGTCAACGCCAACAGCCCAAGCGCAAGAAGCGGGTCAAGCCGACAGGACAGGTCGACGGGAAGCCTGGCCCGACCCAGCAGCCCGGCGGCAGACAGCCTGGCGGCAGACAGCCTGCTGGGAGGCCGCAGCCGGGCGCCAAGCCGTCGGCAACTGCCGACGGAGACGCCTAGGCGTGAAAGCAGGTCAGTGAGCGGTAGGTTGCTGACCGAAGCGACGACGACGGGTTCGAGCTCTGGAAATGATGCACATCGAAACCCTCGAGAGTTGCTCGAGCACCTCATACTTCGTGGACCGACCCGGTCCGGCATACAGCACGATCAGGAGACGGACATGACGGAACAGGACACTTCACGAGTCGAGCAGGACCCATCCTCAATAAAGGATGCCTCCGCGCAGGATGTGCCGACCCAGGATGTGGAACAGGACGTGCCGACGCAGGATGTCAGTAAGAGCGCTGTGGCTGAGGGAAAGATTGACGTCGAGTCAACCCGGACCGCTACGACATCACTTTTAGAGCGTGAAGGTGAGGTCGCTGCCGACTTCCTTGAGCAGCTTCTGGATATCGCCGATATGGATGGCGACATCGATGTGGACGTGGATGGTGACCGTGCAGCGGTGGCGATTGTGGACTCTGAGGAGGGCCGTGTGTCCCGCCGTCTTGTGGGTAGCGATGGCAAGGTTCTTGAGGCGTTGCAGGAGCTCACCCGCCTTGCAGTCCAGGCCTCAACGGGCGAGCGGAGTCGACTCATGCTTGATGTGGCGGGATACCGGGCCGAGCGCCGTGCTGCCGTGGTGACGGTCACTCAGGCTGCCATAGCCACAGTGAAGTCCACGGACGAGAAGGTGGCGATGGACCCGATGACCGCATTCGAGCGGAAGGTTGTGCATGACGAAGTGCTTGCAGCTGGCTTGGTTTCCGAGTCTGAGGGCGTGGAGCCGCAGCGGCACGTCGTGATCCTGCCCGCGTGACTTACGACTGTGTTGGTGTGTTTCACGTGAAACCAGCCAAGAAGCCACTAGTGCCTTCTAGGCTCACGGACGGTTTCCGTTGCGAGTACTGACACCTCGATGAGTGACCAGCCAGGCGCTGACGCGTCAGAGACTTTTGCCTCAAGAGGTTACGTTCCGGCTCCAGGGTGCGCCAAGATGGACCTGCCCGCCGGGGATCAGGAGCGAGTACCCCCACCGCCGCCGCCTGGTGCTGTTCAGGTGTTCGGTGACCGCTTGGTTTTGGCTGAACGGTTCTCGGTGATTCTCACCGACAGTGGCGTTTCTCACGGATTGATCGGACCACGCGAGGTTCCGCGACTGTGGGAGCGACACCTGCTTAACTGTGCGGTCATTCACCCGGCGATCCCTGCGGACGAGATGGTGATCGATGTCGGGTCGGGAGCAGGACTGCCTGGGCTCGCCTTAGCCATTGCGCGTCCTGACCTGGACCTTCACCTGGTTGAGCCGATGCTGCGCCGAACCAACTGGTTATCAATGGCTGTGGACGAGCTGGGTCTGACCAACGTAACCGTTCACCGAGGGCGTGCCGAACAGTTCTGGGGGACTCTGCGCGCGCCGGTCGTGACAGCACGTGCCGTTGCGCGGTTGAGTGAGTTGGCGACATGGTGTCTGCCATTGCTGATGCCTGGTGGGTCACTACTTGCGATCAAAGGATTGAGCGTCGCTGAGGAGGTGGAGACCGATCGTGCGGTTCTACGGCGGTTGGGCGCTATTGATGAGGTCATCGAAAGGTTTGGGAGCGGCATCATGGATCAGGAGACAACCGTTCTTCGCGTGGTTATGGGTGATCGGACGGTCCAACAGGGAGGGCCGAAAAAGAGAAAGTCGAAAGGGAAGCGCCAAGGTTGATCATCAGCCCAGGTCCGTGCAAGCCGCTACGGTAGAGCGACCTAGTGTTCAGCATCCTGATCGACCTATCGTTCAGCAGCCTGATTATGACGAGGGAATGAGGTGGCACGTGCCGACGTCAGGATTGGCTCACGCAGGGCTGGGGTGGCCAATGGAGGGCGCGGAGGGCGAGGATGCCCCGTCATCCGGTCTGGGGTGGCCACGTTCTGCGCCCGAACCAAGCGTTGAGTCTGCGCCCGAGTTGGACCCAGAACATACGGAAGCCGCTGAGGGCAGCGGTCTGTCAGCAACGGAGACCGTTTCACGTGAAACAGCTAATCAAGGAGGCGTGGAGCACTTGTCGGAGCGTGAACAGTTGGCAGCGTGTCTGCCGGATCCAGGTTCAGAGACGCCCCTGGCTCAGGCCGTAGCAGAGGATGCCCGACGCCGTCTCAGATTGAGCGGCACAATCTTTCCCAAACCTGACCACACACGCATCTTGACGGTGGCCAACCAAAAGGGAGGCGTGGGTAAGACGACCACGACGGTGAACGTCGCGGCAGCGCTGGCGCAGGCCGGTCTTCGGGTGCTCGTTATCGACATCGATCCTCAGGGGAACGCGAGTACTGCCTTGGGAATCGACCACCATGCCGACGTGCCGAGTATTTACGATGTTTTGGTCGACGGTAAGCCCATCGTTGATTGTGTGCAGGAGTGTGTGGACGTTCCCAACCTGTGGTGTGTCCCTGCGACGATCGATCTTGCGGGTGCCGAGATCGAGCTGGTGTCGCTGGTTGCCCGTGAGACCCGGATGGAAAGGGCCTTGAGTGCTTATGTGAGTGGCGCGGCGGAGCGCAACGAGGAACGTCTGGATTACGTGCTGATCGATTGCCCGCCAAGTCTGGGGCTGCTCACCGTGAACGCGTTCGTTGCGGCCGATGAGGTCTTTATCCCGATCCAGTGCGAGTACTACGCGCTCGAGGGACTCTCCCAGCTGCTGAAGAACATCGAGCTCATCAAGAGTCATCTCAACCCCGGCCTGCATGTGTCAACCATTCTGTTGACTATGTACGACGGTCGCACCCGCCTTTCGGCTCAGGTTGCCGAAGAAGTTCGTTCACACTTCCCTGTGCAGGTGTTGCGTACGTCGGTGCCACGTTCCGTTCGGATCTCGGAGGCGCCTAGTTTCGGACAGACCGTGATGACTTACGATCCCACCAGCAGCGGGGCGTTGTCATACCTTGAGGCGGCCAGCGAGCTGGCAGACCGTGGGCGGCCCACCGACGTGGCGGATGGCAGTGTGGATGGCTAGCCCGGGTTGGGCCGGCGAGTCCGACAGAGGACGTAGTTGAAGAATGGTGACCTGTATCCAGCCCGGGCGAGTAGTTCGCATCGGTCGTGTTTGCTTTAGAGAGGTCGATGGGTATGAGTGAGAAGCGGCGTGCATTAGGTCGTGGGCTCGGAGCGCTGATTCCGACGTCCCCGGACGGCAACGGAAGCAGCCGCCCGATGGATGTGTTCTTCAGGGGTAACTCAACCACGCGACCCGATGCGGCTGTGTCTGTTTCACGTGAAACAGGCACTGACGGATTGAATCAGGGGACAGCTTCGAACGTCGCAACAGCCACCGCTTCACTGGACCTCACGCCCGTTCCAGGCGCTCGGTATGCGGAGCTCCCAGTGCTCTCTATCCGGCCGAACCCGAAGCAGCCGCGCAAGGCATTCGGTGATGACGAGATGGCCGAGCTGGTTCATTCGATTCGGGAGATCGGGATTTTGCAGCCGGTGGTGGTGCGGCCCATTCCGACTGAGGAGCTAGCCAACGCGGCACGCCAGAGCCTCGACGGGGCCGAACAACCGCACTTTGAGCTGATCATGGGTGAACGTCGTTGGCGAGCCACGCAAGCCGCCGGCCTGGCCGTCATCCCAGCCATCATCAAGGACACACATGACGACGACCTGCTTCGCGACGCCCTCCTGGAGAACCTGCATCGCAGCGAGCTCAACGCACTGGAGGAGGCCGCTGCATACCAACAGCTGCTGGACGACTTCGGCTGCACCCACGACGAGCTCGCCGCGCGGATAGGTCGTTCACGCCCGCAGATATCCAATACGTTGCGCCTACTCAAACTCCCTCCGTCAGTGCAACGTCGCGTGGCCGCTGGCGTGCTGAGCGCTGGTCACGCCCGAGCCCTGCTCGGACTAGCGGACCGTGACGTCATGGAGCGTCTAGCACAACGGATCGCGGCCGAGGGCCTATCGGTACGAAATGTTGAGGAGATCGTTGCACTCGGCGATGAACAAACTCCTCGTGTCCGCAAGCCCCGTGCCGGCGCTCACCATCCACAGTTGGATGGGCAGGCCGCCCGGCTCTCTGACCGTTTCGATACCCGAGTGCGGATCAACCTCGGCCAACGAAAGGGCAAACTAACGTTCGAGTTCGCTTCGGTCGAAGATCTCGATCGCATCGTCAGTTTGATGGGTGGCGACCTGGGCGGCGACATCGGAGCCGGCGACGTAGCCATCGGTGAAGCGTCCGCCTAGTCCGCCACGTCCTCGGCGTCCGGTCAGATCTATCGGAGACTACTTCGCCTGCCCGCTAGTTTCAGACTGTCGCGAGCGCTCGTTCCACGATGCTGGCGTAGACATCGGTGGCATCCATGCCGGCTGCCTCCACCGCCATGGGGAGCAAGGACGTCTCGGTCATACCTGGGGAGACGTTGGCCTCCAGGAACCACGGACGCTCGTCCGAGTCGATGATCAGGTCAACCCGGCTTAGGTGCTGGTGGCCCAGAGTGCGGTAGGCCGTCAGGCTTACTGCAGCCGCTGAGGCGGCCGCCGAGCTGCTCAGGCGGGCAGGTGTGAAGAACTCGGTTGCCCCGGCGGTGTACCGAGCCTCGTAGTTGTAGACACCTCCATCCGGGACAATCTCGACGGCGGGAAGGGTCAGACCCTGGCCCTGCGCGTCTTCGACGATAGAGACTGCAATCTCGACACCCTCGATGAAGCGTTCGATCAGAGCAATATCACCATATGCATAGGTGGTGACCATTGCGGCCGGGAGCTCAGCTGCGGACCTGACGATGGTCAAGCCCAAAGATGAGCCACCGCGCGCTGGTTTCACCGCGAGCGGCAGGCCGAGCGAGTCGATCACTGACTCCAGCAGGGCGGGCGCCCCAAGCTCACGGAAGGTGGCATGTGAGAGCGCCATGCCTGCCGGGCTTGAGATGCCAGCCGCGCCTACTAACGCCTTGGCGACGGGCTTGTCCCAGGTCAGGCGGCACGAGGCCGGCCGGGAGCCGATGTACGCAATGTTCAACGCTCCTAACACGTCTCGTAGCGCTCCGTCCTCACCGCTGGCTCCATGCAGTACCGGCCAGATGACCTCAGGACGCGAACTTTTGATCGCCCCTAGCAGTGTCGGGTCCACGTCCCGTACGTATGCCTCCGCGCCGGAACGGTTCAAGGCATCGGCCACTCGTCGGCCTGAGCGCAGCGAGACGTCGCGTTCGTGACTGAGGCCTCCGGCTAGGACCAGGATTTGTCTCATGTCGGAATCCTCACTACGAGGGGAACGCAGGCGATGACCCACGTTGTGACAGCGGGCACCGCAAAGCCCATGGGGAATCTCACGCAGAGCATCACGAGAGGTCGGGAGCGGGGAACTGCACGCCTGTGGATGGCCCAGAGCCGCGGCCGCTGGCGTCATATGGCCCGAAAGTCTCCAGCAGCTCAAGCTCGGACTGCACCACACCGGCAAACCGGCGCACACCCTCTCGGATTCGGTCCGGGTCGGGATAGCAGTAAGAGAGCCTAACGTTGCGTTGTCCCGTGCCGTCGGCGAAGAACGCCGTGCCTGGCACATAGGCGACTCGCTCAGTGACCGCTCGCGGCAGCATCGTCTTCGAGTTCAGTCCCTGGGGGAGGGTGAGCCAGACATAGAAGCCGCCGTCGGGGTGGGTCCATGTTGCCTGGGGCAACAAAGTGCCCAATGACTCGATCATGGCGTCGCGACGTTCGCGGTAGAGCTCGCGATAGACCTTAATCTGAGCCATCCAGTCAGATGTGGCCAGATAGGTCGACACGGTCATCTGAGAAAAGGCCGACGGACAGAGGATTGCCGACTCACTGGCCAGCACCAACTTCTCACGGATGGCATGTGGTGCCAGAGCCCAGCCAACCCGAAGCCCAGGTGCGAAGGTCTTCGAGAAGGACCCGAGGTAGACGACGCCTTCGTCGGACCAGGTGCGCATCGCAGGATATGGCTCGCGGTCGAAGCCGAGCAGGCCGTAGGGGTTGTCCTCGAGCACCAGAATGCCATGACGGTGGCAGATCTCGACGATCTGTGGCCGGCGCTCCAGGGACATCGTGGTGCCAGCCGGGTTGTGGAAGTTGGGGACAGTGTAAAGGAACTTGATCCGCTCACCGGCAGCCTGCAGTCCCAGGATCCGGTCCTCGAGGGCCTGCGGAATGAGGCCGTGGTCATCTGAGGCAACGTGGGCGACCTGCGCCTGATAGGCCGCGAAGACCCCCAGAGCGCCGACGTAACTGGGTGCCTCGGCAAGCACGACATCACCGGGGTCGATGAAGATGCGGGTGACCAGGTCGAGCGCCTGCTGAGACCCGGTCGTCACGACAATGTCGTCGGCGTGAGCGGATATCCCCTCCACCGCCATCACCTCCAGAATCTGTTCACGCAGTGCGGGGTCGCCCTGGCCGGAGCTGTACTGCAGGGCTGTCAGCCCCTGCGTCCGCAACATGTGCGCAACTGTATCGGCGACGGTCTCCATGGGCAGCGCGCTGAGGCAAGGCATACCGCCCGCGAGGGACACGACCTCTGGGCGAGATGCGACCGCAAAAAGCGCACGGATCTCGGACATGGTCATGCCGGCGGTGCGTTGGGCATAGGACTGCGTCCACGGGTCGAGTCGCGACCCGTGCTGGCCTCCCGGTGAGGTCATGACCAGCCTCCTTTCCCAGGGATCGGGAATACATGGAACCATGGGGGATGCCGCGTCGTATGACGCGTGGTATAAGTCTCCCATGCCAGGTTGCCGCTTATGGCGAACTGTCTCATGATCGGGATGTGTGTCACATGAGCTGTTGCTGGGCCGGAATGTGCCAGTTGTGTCAGGGCGGAGGTGACGTGTCGTGAAGGGAGTTGGACGTGAGGTCTTCTCACTAACACTTGATCGCCTCCAAGATGTGCCGAAACCGTGCGTCTCATGTGTCTTCTGGGAACTTGACCCAGCGCTGGCCGCTGGATCGATTGCCGGTGGTGAACCTGGCCTGGACAAGGAGTCCTGGCTGTCATCGGCGCTGCTGGAGTGGGGCAGCGTGGGCCAGATCGTCTACGTCGACGGAGTCCCGGCCGGGTACATCACCTACGCGCCCTCGTACCTCGTTCCCCGCGCGGCGGCCTTTCCGACGGCTCCGATCGCTGCCGATGCTGTGATGCTGATGACGGCCCGGGTGATCCCCGTCTATGCCGGTCAGGGACTCGGAAGGGTACTTATCCAGGGCGCGGCTAAAGACGTGATGCGGCGCGGGATCCGGGCCATCGAGGCCTTCGGGTATCTCGGGGACCCTCAGTCGCAGAGGGCGGCGTGTGTCATCCCCGCGAGGTTTCTCACGGCCGTGGGCTTTAAAACGGTGCGCGAGCATTGGACCTATCCCCGTCTGCGTCTGGACCTACGCACGGCTCTGACCTGGCGCGAGGACATGGAAGCCGCGGTAGAACGTCTGCTGGCTGCAGTCAGATCGCCGAGCTTGAGCCAGGGCCGACGAGCGTCCGATGCCAAGCCTTGAGCTCAGGTGGCGCCTGAGGCGTCGTTTTGCTTGAGCAAAGCCGAGGCTCAGTCATCTCACGTGGTTGAGGCTCGTTGCTTCGTGTTGTACGCCCCAAGGTCTCCCAGGCGTAGCACGCCGGTGGCGTTCGTGTCGTCCTCACCTAGGTACATTCGTTGCAGAGCGATGACGATAGCCTCAGCCAGGGTGTCCAGGAACGCCGGGTCTGCAAGTCTTGCCGCGTCCTGCTCGTGACTGAGATAGCCCGCCTCGATCCGTACGGTGGGCATCTGGGTGCGTTGGAGCAACTGCCATCCGCGTGGGTGCGAGCGGCAGTCGGCCAGGCCGGTGCGGGACACGATCTCGCGCTGGATCAGGTTGGCGAGGTGCTCGCCCACCGCTGACCAGGCGCCGAAGCGCGCGAGTCCCCAAAAGAACGTGGCCACTCCGCTGGCCCGAGACTGATCTGTCGAGTCGCAGTGCAAAGACAACATGATGTCTGCATGGGCCTGATTGGCCATCGTCGCCCGTACGAGGTCATCAGGGCCGGTCGTTGCCGATCTGGTGAACAACACGGTCACTCCGATTGCGCTGAGTCTGCCTTCGATCCGGCGTGCCAGGTCCAGTGTCACCTCGGATTCAGTCAGGCCATGGGCAACGGTCCCGGTGTCATCCCCGCCGTGGCCCGGATCCAGCACGACGATGCGTCCGAACAGACGATGGCCAGAAGTTCGGACTATCTCCTCTTCGCGCAGAGTATGCGGGGACCCCCCCGACACCGAGCGGGTCAGATCTGCGAAGGCACGCAAGGTCTGGGGACCCACGCTGCCATCGACAGCCAGCCCCACCCCGCCCTGGAATCGTCGAACCGCATGCTCGGTGTTGGTTCCGAATACCCCGTCGACCCGGTCGGGGGTGAACCCGAGCGAGAGGAGACGCTCCTGGAGTTCGGCAACATCATCGCCCTGAAGCATGTGGCCAGGAATGTGGGAGAGCATTCGGTCACCCAACTTCCAATGGGCCCCGGCCAAAGCGATATGGGTCTGCGGTCCGAGCACTCCGTCGACCATCAGGCCCCGCCGTTGCTGAAAGGCGCGGATCGCGTCGGCCACCTCTTCATCGTAGACATCGGAGGCTTCGAGGGCCGACGGCGCTAGGTCGCCGCTGGCCTGCAACAGTGCGCGGATGGATCGCACAGCTGATCCCTGGTCGCCGAGACGATAAAGCGCAACAGGTTGGTCCGACATACCTACCCTTCCGGTGTGGAGCCGTCAGGGACGACAGTAAGAGTTGAGCCTACCGGCAAAAACAGGGCGGTGGGGCGCACGCAACAGGGCTGCTCGCCCCGGTCTAGTGTGAGTAATGGATCAGTTGAGGTAGTCAGCCAGCTCGCGGACCAGTTTGGGCTTGGGCAAGGCACCCACGAGGGTCTTGACGACCTGACCCTTGACGTACACGTTCATCGTGGGGATCCCGGTGATGCCGTAACGTGCGGTGATCTCGGGATTCTCGTCGGTGTTGAGTTTGACGACGGTCACCTTACCGGCGTGTTCGGTGGCCAGTTCCTCGAGGATCGGAGCAACTAGGCGGCAAGGCCCGCACCACGGCGCCCAGAAGTCGACGATGACAGGCACGTCACTCTTGAGTACGTCGGCGTCGAACGTCGAGTCGGTGGTTTCCTTGGTAGCTCCCACGGCGGGGGTCCTTCCTGTTGAATGCTCGGCTGTTGAATGCTGGCGGGTCAAAGTGCAGGCGAATCTTGACCTGAGACGGCTACGAACCCACGCCGACCGTGTGGTCGAACTGCGCGGCTGCGCCTGGGTGGCTCTGTTCGGGGGTGGGGTCGAGGTCGCGGAGGTGGTGCTCGG
>OCZT010001220.1_pt1 | contig 26625 bp, 20 predicted proteins | sample 1539031 | NCBI WGS metagenome assembly OCZT01 (sample SAMEA3539308, study PRJEB22396) | soil metagenome | biome: tundra; feature: field; material: soil | place: USA | collected 2010-05 | depth 0.15 m | reverse complement strand
AGGTAAATTCTTCATTGAATTGGGGTAGTTTATTTTTGTCCAAGGCATAACTTTAATTTTTATATGAATAAATTATTTCAGTTTTAAATAAAAACAAATCCCCACTCACGCAGGGATTTGCAAATTATTTCGTTTCATTTTTAGTCTTACTCGCATCCTGATCTTGTTGATCGTCATTGTTTGCGGTTGGATTGTTAGGATTGGTTTCCTTTTGGTTGCCATCCTTTGTTGGTTTTTGATTTGACTGGTTACCGGGTTTATCCTGGTTACTCTTGTCGTTTTGATCTTTTGACATTTTGTTTTTTATTTAATTGTGAATTGATAGTTACCATGTAAAGATGAGTACCCTTTAGAGGAAAAGTGTTACATAATTTTGGCAATAGATTGCATGATTCACACCTATTATTCTTTCCGGGGCTGACATTGATGTAATGCGATTGGAATAAAGTTCTTCAATTGAAAAATTCCTTTAAATCTTTCAATTAGGGAGTTCGATAATGAAAGTGTAGGGGCTACTGAGTATAAAAACATGATTTTTCATAGCTAATATTCAAATTTCCCCTATGAAATATTATTGACAATCGTGGATTGCAACTGAAAATGTCTTATTTTCGCCATGAAGCTGGCACATAAGTCAAACTTCTTAAATCAAAAAAACAAAAACAAAATGGAAACACAATTCGCAGAAACTACGGAACGGGTACAGGAGGCATTCAAACAAACTTCCGAACTCTTCACAAAAACCACCGCATCGCTGATGGATGCTTACAACAAGCAACTCAGCACAGGGTATGACTTTTACAAAAAGCTGACGGAGACCGCACAGCACGATGGAAAAACAAAATGGACGGAGATGATCCAAGAGAGCACTGCTTCTTATCAAAAAGCCATCAGTGGCACGTTGACTTTGTCTAAAGAGATCATGGAGAAAACATTTTCTGTCTTTACCGAAAAGGAGTGGTCTTCGTTTTCTAAAGAGAACGCTGATGCCATTCTGAATATTTTTACCAAGCAGGCACAGCAGAGCCAAGAGTTCGGCACACAATTTTTACACTCACTGAAAATAGAAGACGTTCTTTCTCCAGAAGCGTTCAAGAAACAATCCGCTCGGTTTAACGAACTCGTCCGCGATAGCATTAAAGGTTCAGAAAGCACCATCAAAGAATTGATGGAAGTTTACAACGAGCAGTCAGTTTACACGCAGGACGCTATTAAAAAACTAATGAATAACATTCAGCAGCAAACGGACTTGCTTGCCAAAACACACAGAACAAAAAACGGTGAGCAAAGCAAAATCCTAATTTATCAGACATAAATTAATATCATGGAAGAACACAGACAACACAGCAGGCGTTCCACATTTGCTCTGGGAATTGCGTTTTTGGCGTTGGCAATCGCATTATTAGATTTGATTTTAATTTTATTAAAATAAGAAATGACAAAAGAACACACCCTGAATGCAGAGCAGATTAAAGGTCTCGTTGATTGGCTCCAAAGCGAGATAGAGAAATTAACGAAAGACATTAACCGTTACAACGCAACAGGCAACTATTCTCGTGCAGAACGAGCCGAAGGTTCACGCGATGCCTATTATAAATGTATTAATGAAATTACAAGTCAAGGTGAGTGAAAACACGAGTGTAAAAAAAGATCCACGCATGGTTTTTTGTAAAAGGTGCGGTAAGGAGAAAATATATCACGCTAAAGACCTGTGTGAATTCTGTTATGCTATCGTGCGGAATAAAAAAGTAAAAGCAAATTTTTTTTTCAATTGATTTAATTAACTAAAAAAGGTCTCAGCAAAATCCCTTCCCGTAAAAGTTCCGTAAAAAATGAAACTCTCAAGAATAGGTGTAAATAGTTGAATATTTTTATAAAAACACCCAAATGGAGAAAGTGTTTTTTTAAAATGAAGTGGTGATAAAAAAAGAAGGTGATTTCTACCCGATTTTACCATTTGTCTGTAGGTTATATTCTTGCTTTGAAATGATGAGCGAAGGCTAATTTTCAATAAATTTGTTTGACGAGTGAAAGGCAGTATTTGTAAACATTAAATCACAAATCCTGACTCTTTGTCAGGTTTCTGCTATGAATATTCAGGATATAAAAAATCGTTTCGCTATCATTGGCAGTTCACCATTGCTGGAACGCGCTATTGATATCGCCATGCAGGTGGCGCCAACCGATCTGAGTGTGCTCATCACAGGCGAGAGTGGAACGGGCAAGGAAGTTTTTCCGCAGATCATTCACCAGCTGAGTGCGCGCAAACATGGCCCCTACATTGCCGTAAACTGCGGTGCTATTCCCGAAGGAACTATTGACTCCGAGTTGTTCGGGCACGAAAAAGGTTCGTTCACAGGAGCGAATGAAATGCGCAAAGGGTATTTTGAAGTGGCCGATGGCGGAACCATTTTCATGGATGAAGTGGCAGAAATGCCGCATGCCACCCAGGCGAGGCTGCTTCGTGTGCTGGAAACAGGAGAGTTCATCAAAGTGGGCTCATCCAAATCCCAGAAGACCAATGTGCGTGTAGTAGCTGCCACGAATGTGAATTTGTCGGAAGCTATTTCCAAGGGAAAATTCCGTGAGGATCTGTATTACCGCCTTAACACGGTGCCGATCATTATGCCTTCTCTTCGCGAACGCAAGGATGATATTCCTTTGCTGTTCAGAAAATTTGCTGTTGACTTTGCTTCCAAATACAGAATGCCCTCCATAAAATTAAATCAGGAAGCAGAAAAAATCCTGACGAACTATTACTGGCAGGGGAATGTGCGGCAATTAAAAAATACTACCGAACAGATCTCCATCATTGAAAAAACGCGGGATATCAATGCTGAAACTTTGCAAAAATATCTTCCTGAAAATTCCGGTTCAAAACTTCCGATGCTGTTCAAAGGTGAACACGATGGAGAATTATCTGAACGCGAACTTCTCTACAAAGTTTTATTCGATATGCGTAAGGATGTAGGAGATCTGAAGCGAATTGTTTTTGGAATCCTTCAGGGAAGAAATGATTTTAACAACGAAACCTCATCCCAACCCTCTCCCGACAAGTCTGGAAGGGAGCCGGTTCTTATTACTCCCCTGAAGAAGGAGGAAGAGGGCGCTCCCATCCAGGCGCACGAAGAAGTCCAGGAAACCTTTTCCATAGAAGACAAAGAAATTGAACTTATAAAGAAAGCATTGCAGAAATACAAAGGCAGGCGGAACAAAGCCGCCAAGGAACTCGGAATTTCAGAGCGTACGCTTTACAGGAAGATTACGAGGTACGGGCTGGAGGAATGAGCCCTCACCCCGGCCCTCTCCCTTAGGAGAGGGAGGCGTTCTTAGCGGGTGTAGTATCCACAAAATCCTTCAGGTAGAACGGCTCGAAGTAAGCAACATCTTCAAACTTTTTTTCCAGAAAATATTTTTCTGCAAGCGGGATCATAAATTTTGCAGAAGGATTAATACCGTCAACAAAAATTGCGTTGGAGTGAGAAATTTTTGATCTGCATTTTGCCGAACCGTCACCGAAGAAATAGATTTTATTTTTTGAAAGCAGATCAGAAAAAGAATTTTCGTCAATTATTTCCGCGAAAGTTTTTTTTATTTCATTCAACTGTTCATCATATACTGCGCAGTACACTTCCATTCGCCTTGCATCTATCATAGGTACAAACAACCCCTTTTGAATTTTGAATTTTGAATTTTGAATTTGCGCAGCCATCGCCTCCAGCGTATTGATAGAGATCAGCGGTTTGTCAAGTGCATAACACAAACCTTTTGCAGTGGAAACCCCGATTCGTAATCCTGTGAATGATCCGGGACCTTTACTGACAGCAATTGCATCCACATCCTGCAAACGGACATTTGCCTGTTTGCATGCTTCTTCAATGTAAAGCGTGAGATTTTCTGCGTGAGAATATTGTTCGTCAAGAGATTCTTTCAGCGCAAGAACTTTTCCGTTTTTTCCGAGTGAAACAGAGCAGGATTTTGTTGCAGTTTCTAAACAAATAATTAAAGACATGAATTTGAAAATTTGAGGATTAAAAAATGGGTTAATGAAAATGCAAATTCAGGATTGTCATTTTCAAATTTTCAAATTAACTCATTAGCTGATTTGAATTACTCTTTCTTCCACTGCTTGGCAATTTCAGCTTTGTCGTTTTTTTTAACTTCCATTCCGTTCTTCAAAAGTTTTGCTACCGCATTGTAGGGTCCGTTTACGATTTCATCACCTTCTTTCAGTCCTTGTGTGATTTCAATGGCAACATTATCCTGTATTCCTGTTTTTACTTTTTGCAGGCGGACTTTTCCATTATCATAAACAAAAACACATTCCTGCGGCTTGAAATCTTTTTGTGCGTTGCTCATTTCAAGTTTCTCTTTTTTTTCATCCACCACTTTTGTTTCGCCATCATCTTGTTTTTTCTTTTCGTTTTTTCCTTTCATTGCGCTGTCGCTTCGCGTGGTGATCGCCTGGATAGGAAGAGAAAGAACATTCAATGCGCGTTTGGTGTGAATGTCAACCGTGGCAGACATTCCCGGGCGGAAGGGTGAATTATTATTGACGATCAGGTCTTTGTATGAATCCTGCAGCACGCGGATCTTCACGCTGAAGTTTGTAACCTGGTCAGCCGTAAGTCCCGTGGTGTTTGCGGAGTTGGCAATTTCGGTTACGGTGCCTTTGAATTTCCGGTCGAGGTATGCATCCACCTGAATGTCAGCAGTGTCGTTCATGTGAACGCGCACGATGTCATTTTCATTCACATCCACATTCACTTCCATTTCATTCAGGTTGGCAAGGATCAGGATTTCAGTTCCTTCTGAAAATTGATTTCCCGCTACGCGCTCGCCCAATTTCTTGGTGAGTTTGGAAACGGTGCCGGTGACAGGAGCATAAATGGAGGTCTTGTTCAGATTTTCCTGCGCTTCGCTCACAGAGGCTTGCGCACTGTTAATGTTGAAAGCAGAAGCTTTAATATTTTCTTCAGCAGCTTCCACCTGCGCTTTCATAGTTTCATATTGAGATTTTGCATTGTCAAAATCTGACTGGGAAATTGCACCCTGGTCAAATAATTTTTTATTACGGTTAAACGATGATTCCGCGTTGGCAAACTGTGCTTTGATCTGTGTGAGCTGCGCTTTGGAGTTTGCCAGGTTTGCCTGCATGGTATTCATCGAAGCCATGGCGCGCTCCAGGGCAGATTGATATGTGTTCGGCTTGATCTTTACCACCAGGTCACCTTTGTTCACACGGTCTCCTTCTTTTACGTTCAGATTTACAATTTCTCCGGATACGTCCGAGCTGATCTTCAGTTCCACTTCAGGCTGGATTTTTCCGTTTGCAGAAACAGTTTCAATGATCGTTCTGCGCTGAACTTTTTCCGTTGACACTTCAACAGCACCGCTGTTCGAGCAGCTTTTTATCGCGATCAGAGTTGCGAGAATCAGTATTCCGCTTCCGATGAGTAGTAATGGTTTTTTCATAGTTACAATTTTTTTGCCTCACCCCTTCGCCCCTCTCCTCGAGGAGAGGGGTTGGGGAGAGGTTTTACAATGTGATCGGTTTTCCCTGATAGAAATCCAGCACCTTCATTTTAAAAACACAATCGTATTTTGACTGAAGCAGATCCGATTTTGCTTTGATGAGTTTATTTTTCGAATCGTTGTACTCGGTGGAGGTGGCTGCACCTACGGTAAATTTCTGGTCCATGTATTTGAATGATTCTTCCATGGCGCTTACCGCCTTTTGAGTTGCCTGGAATTTTTTCAGAGAAGACATGGCATCGTTGTATGCCTGCTGAATGGTTTTCCGGAGATTATCTTTCTGCAGCTGCAAAGAAAGTGCAGCATTTTCTCTCGATATTTTTGCATGCTGAACAGAGGTGTTCGTCTGCAGATTGTTGAATAGCGGAACGGTAAGATAGAATCCCACACTTTTATTTATATTATTGTTGTATTGTGTTGAATAGGGTATTTTTTCATAATTGTAACTGTAGGTAGGAATATATACAATCTGCCCGCCAGAAGTGATTCCGTAAGGGGTAGTTCCGGTTAAGGCAGGATCGCCAACAAGTTGTTTGCTTGCGCCTGAATATCCTGTACCATACGCTCCGCTTAAGCTAAGGTGAGGATACCTTCCTGCTCTGGCGATAGAAATTCCTTTTTCGGAACTTTTAAGTTTGAATTCCGAACTTTTTATTTCCGGCTGGCGCGTAAGAGCAGCATCGTAAACTAGTCCGGGGGTAGTATTCAATACAACATCGGCCGGCAAAGTGATCTCGGGTTTTGCGATGGAAAAATTTTCAATCGTATCCAGGTTCAGCATCTGAACCAGGTTGAGCGAGGCAAGTGACAAATTATTTTCTGCGTTGACGATATTGACTTCTTCACTGGCAGATTGCGCCTGTATGTCGAGAAGATTTCCTTTGGGAAGATTTCCCACATCCACTAATTTTCTTGTGCGTTCCACCTGTAGTTTTGTTATGTCAGCCTGATTGCGTGCCACGTCAAGAAGTTCTTCCGCCATGAGGATCTGCAGGTAGGCCGATGCGATCTGCAATGAAATATCATTCTCCATTTTCTGAACATCCATCCGGCTCGCCATCACGTTGTATTGATTCTGTTTGATGGTGTTCAGGTTTTGCAGTCCTCCGAAAACAGTGATGCTCGAACTGAGAGAAAAATTTTGTGAAAGCGTGAACGAACCGCTGGTAAACTGGTTTGTGAAAGGATCAACTTTTTTTCCGCTGTTGTATGAATTGGACGCATTGCCGTTAAGGCTTGGCAGGATCTGTGCTTTGCTTTGAACAAGCGTTGCCTCTGAATTTTTTTCATTCAGCATGTTCTGCTTCACCTGGATATTATTTTTCAAAGCATATTCAATGCACTGCTGAAGTGTCCACGGCTTGCCTTTATCCTGTGAAAACAGCGGAGCTGAAACTAACATCCAGAAAAGAAAGAGAGAAATTCTCATAGGTAATATTAACCTGCCTGCGGCAGGCAGGCGGGCGGTAAATATACAAAAGTTGTTAGGAGAGTAAGATTTTTGAAAAGGACGAAAAAAAATCCCCTCTGAAATTTCAGAAGGGATTTTTGTGAGAAGTTCTCACAAGAGATTATCGCATCAACTCAACGTATCCTTTTATGGTCTTCGGGCCAATTGTGGAAATGTAATAGTAGGTGCCTTCCCTTGCAGGGCTGCCATTTTTGGTGTTTCCATCCCAACATTTTTGATTGTCGGAAGATTTAAATACGTTGATTCCCCACCTGTCATACACTTCTAGCGAAATACATTGCTTGAGAAAATCAGCATCTACAGAAGCTGGAGCTATGCAGGGTGCTTTACATCCGCACAAGGGATCCATAAATGCAGGATGAAAGCATTCATTTTTCCCGTCCCCGTTTGGCGAAAATACATTCGCAGCACAAAAATCAAATCCCGCAGAAATATCTCCAACATTAAGAATGGTGTCAAGCACACTCTTACAGGGAGCATTGGTAACTGTAACCGAAATATTATAAGTGCCATTGTATGGATAGGTATGGGTCGTAGTGTCATTGGGGGGATAAATTGTAGTGTTCGAACCATCGCCAAAATCCCAATACAGCGATTGTCCGTTACTGCTTACGTTTGCTTTCAAAAGAATAACGTATCCACCGCAGGTAAGAGTGGGTGTCCACTTAGCCCACGTGACGCTGGGGATAGATTGAACAAAAACAATAGTGCTTGTATCCGCAGTGCATCCGTTGGCATCCGTAACAGTAGCAACATATGTGGTTGTTAAAACAGGTGCAGCATGTGGATTTGGAGAACTTGCATTGCTCAGATCATTAGGAGGAGACCAATAATAAGCGTAAGGCTGTAATCCAGTATTTGCACTGGCACTAAGCTGTGCAGAATCTCCAGTACAAACAGTAGTGCTCGCAATAGCAGATATCACCGGAATTGCCCCCACTTTAACCGGCACACTTGAAATAGCAGTGCATCCTAATGCAGTCGTTACAGTAACACTATATGTTTGTGATGAAGGAGGATTTGCATTTGGGTTTGAAATAGTTGAATTGCTCAGTCCTGTGGTAGGCATCCAAGAATAATAAGCACCGGCAGGATTAGAATTTGCCCACAAATTCACCGTGGTCTTACCAAGGCAAATAGTGGAAGCAGGACCTGCTGTTACGTTTGGAACAACACCCACAGTAATCGGCACAGTTGCGGTAGCATGGCATCCTAATGCATCGGTGATGGTAATAGTATAATTGGTAGATGTTGGAGGATTAGCAGGAGTGTTTGCACACGTAGAGCAGGTCAAACCTGCTGATGGAGACCAAACATAAGAAATCCCTGATGGATTGGATGAAGAAGTAAGAATTGTAGTGCTCTGTCCATAGCAAATAGTGGAAGCCGGACTTGTTGTAATAGCTGGAATCACACCAACTGTAACAGAAACATTGGCAGAACCGGCACAACCATGCGTATCAGTAGCTGTTACAGTATAGGTAGTTGAAGAAGGAGGATTTGCAACGGGGCTAGCACATGTAGAACAACTCAATCCAGTTGTTGGAGACCATAAAAATGATGATCCGAATGGATTATTGGAATTGGCCGTAAGAACAACTGTGCTTTGACCGGTACAAATAGTTGAAGTCGGGCCGACAGTTACTATAGGCGGAGCATAAGCAGTTATTGTAGCCACTGCTGTATTTGAACAACCATTCGTGTCAGTTCCAACAACGGTGTAGGTGGTTGTAATAGAAGGGCACGCTACAGGATTGGAAATAGAAGGGTTACTCAATCCTGTTGCAGGACTCCAACTGTATGCTGCGCCTCCAGTGGCAGTAAGTGTTGTACAATTAATGTTATTGGTACAAAAAGAACCGCCAGTTGCTGTAATGGTCGGAGTGATAACAGCAACACTCACCGTTTTATTGGCAACACAACCTGTGGGGCTTGTTCCTGTAACTGTATAAGTAAAAGCGGAAGCAGAATTTGCCACAATGCAAGTAGTGGTTTGGTTAGATGGCTGCCAAACATACGCCATACTACCACTGCTGCTGCTGGCGCATAGCGTTGTTGTATTTCCAGGGCATATCGAAATATTTGGCCCTGCGTTCACAGTTGGAAACGGAAGAATAGTGAGGACATGCTGTACGGTATCCTTACATCCTGCAGCGCAGGTCACTATTAAAGAAACAGTATAGGTTCCTGCAGAAGAATAAATGTGTGTTGGATTTTGTGACGTGGAATGAGTTGAGGCATCGCCAAAATTCCAATTCCATCCTGATGTGTTGCTGTTCGTAACAATTGTTGTGTCATAAAAATACACGTTATTGCAATGAAGAGAATCTTTAAAGCCGGGTTGGATGCTTATTTGCTGTGGAGCAAATTTTTCATGAAAGTTGCATCCGGAAGGCTGTTTAACTTCTACCGTAAAAGTATCGCCCGGTGCTACCATAGGTGTAATGCACGCCTGTGTTCCTTGGGGAGCTGAAATAGCAGTTCCGTTCAAATACCATTGATAGGTATAGGCAATATTGGGATCGGCAGGAGCGCATATTGAGGCCGGTTGCCCTTGACAAAAATTAGAAGAACTTCCTGCAAGAGAGTTGCACATAAAATCCCAGTAAGAATAGGCAAAGTGTCCTCCCTGATCGCAGTCAGCATTTATTATCACAATATTTATTATTTGTCCAACATAGGCAGATAGATTTATCCCCACAAGCGTCCATGGCTTGTATTGGTCCAAACCCGCAATTCCACAACCACCTCCACTCACAGGATAAAAACCGGGAATATTTGGCCCACCGGTATAATGGAAATTAGAACATGGAATCGTATTTCCATTAGAATCATAAATAGAAAATTGAACAAAAGGCTGGTCTGCTTGGGAGTGTCCGGCATCTTCAATAACAAGTGCATAGGCGTAAATAAAATTTGTGTCTTGAACAGTAACCGTAAGTGGATAGGTAAGTTGTTCACAGACCCAACTGGTAGTGCAGCTTTGGTTTAGCACAATAGAATGACTTCCAAATCCTGGGCATACAACAGGAATAGAGGGATTTCCGGCACTCGGAGTATTAGGGTCAATTCCGGTTCCCGAAGTTATAGAAAACAAACCCGCAGGTGGTGGATTTGATGGAGCACTCCAGGTAATATTAGAGGCAGAAGGAGGGTATCCACTATTATCACCTTGTGCACCGCTCCATGCACCCCAGCCGCTTTCTGCTCCCAAAGCACCGCAGGATGCGTGGGTTACAGGTGTCTGAGCATTTTTTGCGTTTGTCCAATTAACGGTTTTCCCCTTCTTCATCCATTCTTTTCTCTGTGCAAGAAGTTTATCTATTACCGGATCGGACACACCATCGTCTTTCATTCTCTTCCGAAGCGTTGCTTCATCCATTTCACTCGATTTCTGAGTAGTGACAACAACTGGTCTTTCTTTTAGTTGAGCCAGTACTGTGACAGGGTGTAGTATTGCAGCAAAACTGCCTGCAGCAAAAGCAATTAATAGTTTTTTTCCGGTACGGGTATTCATAATGTCTTATTATTTATTACTAATGATTCTTAGACGCAGAGCCATGAAAAAAGGTTGCACGAAGATAAAAGAAAAATTGTTATCGGAATACACTTTTAAAGCTGAAATTATGTAAAAAAACAGGGTGTTTATTTATTTCAGGCAGTATTTCCGCTTCACGAAAAAGGTTATAAATTTCTAAAAGAAAATATTACAACCCATCTTAAAGTACTACTGCTTGTCACCCTGAGCGTAGTCGAAGGGTCTATTATGTTAAGTAAACAGATGCTTCGACTTCGCTCAGCATGACAGTTTAATAGGGTTTTAGTTTTTGAGATGGCTTATTAGTTGCATTGCCAATAATCATCCAAAAATCCGCTTGTTTCACGATACTTGTTATATTTGCTTTCACAACACAAATTTTCATAAGAATGAAAAAAATTACACCCCTTTTTCTTTTTGCGTGCATAATTTCTCATGCACAAGCAGGGCAAACTTCTCAAAAGGCCGATGCACTTCCGGAAAATAATTTTTCTTCCTTTTTTGAAAAAGCATACCAGCAGCATCCCTCCATTCCGAAGGGAATATTAGAAGCGGTAGCTTATACCAACTCCCGTTTTCATCAAATCACTCACAATGCCGGTGATGAAGAAAGCTGTATGGGGTTGCCGAAATATTACGGTGTGATGGGATTGGTGGCTGACGGGAAGAATTATTTTCAAAACAATCTTACGGTTGTTTCAAATTTTTCCGGTATCCCCGCAAATGAACTGATCTCTTTGCCTGAAAAAAATATTCTGGCGTATGCTGCTGCTTACGAACACGCGCAGCACTATTTGCTGGTGGATTCAAAAATCGAAAATCAAATTCCCGTTCTTGTTTTTCTGAGCGAACTTCCGAACAATACCTCGTTACAAAATAATTTTGCAATGAGCTCGCATTTGTATTCTGTACTGACTTTTCTGAACAACATTTCTTGTTCTGCGAAATATAATTTCCCTAATTACACTGTTGACCTCGCCACCATTTTCGGAGAAGAAAATCTGAAAGTGCTGAGTTCTTCTTTCGTAACAGTTTCTTCCGAAAAAATTTCTGATAAGAATGGGAATGTATTTAAAGGAACAAATCTTCCTGCTGCACTATCTGCCGATTATCCGCCTGCATTATGGGTTACCTCTCCCAATTACAATTCCCGCGGCACGACCGCAATATCTGCAGTTACAATTCACGACACAGAAGGAAGTTATGCCGGATCTATTTCCTGGTTTCAAAACACATCCTCACAGGTTTCTGCGCATTATGTGATGCGTTCATCAGACGGACAAGTTACTCAAATGGTTTTGGAATCGAACAGGGCTTGGCATGTGGGAACTGAAAATAATTATACTATCGGCATTGAGCACGAAGGATATGCATCACAAACTACATGGTACACCACTGCTATGTACCAATCATCAGCCAATCTTGTAAAAGATATTTGCAGCAGCGGCTATGGAATCAATCCGATTCGTACCGGATTCTGGCCCTGGCTTGCGACTACGTATTATAATGTATCCACCATTCCGGGGAGCTGTTGCAAGATCAAAGGACATCAGCACTATCCCAGCCAAACGCATACCGACCCGGGACCAAATTGGAATTGGGATTATTATTACAAGCTTATTAATCCAATGCCGGCTCCCACCACGCTCAATGCAGCGTCAGGAACATTTTACGATTCTGGCGGAGCTTCCGGCAATTACAGTGATGATGAAAGATCGGTTTGGGTAATCAGCCCAACCGGTGCAACTTCTGTTACACTCACCTTCAGCAGTTTTAATACGGAAAACACCTGGGATTACATATATGTATATAACGGCACCGATGTGTGGGCTCCGCTCATCGGTTATTATACAGGAACCACTAATCCAGGAACGCTCGTTGCCAGCAGCGGATCCATGACTATTGAATTTCGTTCCGACTGCTCTACCAACGCAGCAGGATGGAATGCTTCGTGGACGAGCAATGCCACTACCATCACACCAACCAACCTTGCTGTTTCCACTGCCACTTGTCCTAATGATTTTGTTACGCTTAATTGGGCAAATTCAGGTGCAAACTGGTTTGTGGATGTAACAGACGATGTTACATTTACTAATTACTGGAACAAAGCAGTTCCCAGTGTAACCTCCGTTATTTGCCCCGGTGGATTTGCTAATATTACTGTGCCTACAAATTATCTTGCTTTCAAACCGAACACTACATACTACTGGCGCGTTTGGGATGGCAGCACCCAAACCTATGGAAATAGTTTTATGACTCCTTCGTGTATATATCAGGATACAGCCTGTTCAGGAACTTTCGTTGATACAGGCGATACATTATCCTATTCCGGAAATGAAGATTACGTTTCCATTTTTCAGCCCGGCAATGCTTCTCCCGTCACAATGAACTTTATCAGTTTTGACCTTGAACTTAATTCTGATTCGATGTGGATCTATAACGGACCACCGAACTCAACACTCCTCGGCATTTATACGGGAACAAATAGTCCCGGAACAGTAACTGCTAATTCCGGAATTATGTCCATACGTTTCAAATCCGATCCGTTTGTTAACAATGCCGGATGGAAAGCAACATGGTCATGTGTTTCCACTACCGGAATTAACGAGCAAAATAATTCGGATGCCATTATAATTTACCCGAATCCGTTTTCTGAAACAGCAACTTTTCAAATTAAGAATGGACAAATTACCAATTGCAATTTCAAAATGTACAATGTCTTTGGCGAAGAAGTTAAGAACGAAATCATTCGTAATTCGAATCAATTCGTAATCTGCAGGAATGGTTTGCCCAGCGGAATGTATTTTTATAAACTTAAAAATGAGAACGGAAATATTATCACCGGTAAAATCATTGCTGAGTAAAATTTATTAAACAATTATAAAAACCCCGTGCAAATTTTTGTTCGGGGTTTTTTCTTTTCTTTGCAATAGAAATTCCTCTCCATGAAAAACAAAATTCTTTACTCTTTATTCTTTATTTTTTATTCTTTATTTTCTTTTTCCCAGGAACTCACCCAAACCATCCGCGGGAAAGTGCTGGATAAAGACGGCAAGTCGGAAATCCCTGGCGTAAGCATTTTACTTTTCGATGACTCATTAAAAATTTCTGGAGCGGTTACCGATGCAAATGGAAATTTCAGGATGGAAAATATTCCGGTCGGTAGGTATTCACTGAACGCAACCTTCCTCGGCTATCAATCCCACTCCATACCTAATTTGATGGTTTCTTCTGCCAAAGAAGTGATTCTGAATTTTGAAATGGAAGAATCGGCTGTGAAAGTGAAGGAAGTCGAGATTACCGCTTCCCAAAAAGGAGAAGTGAGAAACGAAATGGCAACTGTGAGCGCCCGTACATTTTCCCCGGAAGAAACCAATCGTTATGCCGGAAGCCGCACCGATCCGGCACGGATGGCATCTAATTTCGCAGGCGTGCAGGGAACGGATGATTCTGAAAATGAAATCGTAATTCGCGGCAATTCTTCGCTTGGATTGCTATGGAGATTGGAAGGTGTGGACATTCCTAATCCAAATCACTTTGCCGTTACCGGTGCAACTAGCGGAGCTGTGAACATCATCAACAGCAAGGTACTTGACAATTCCGATTTTTATACAGGAGCTTTTCCAGCGGAATACGGCAATGGCGTAGCAGGAGTGTTTGACCTTAGGATGCGTAGCGGAAATAACGAAAAGCATGAATTCACCGGACAGTTCGGTTTCCTCGGTGCGGAACTGGCGGCAGAAGGCCCTATCAATAAACAAAATGGTTCATCTTATTTATTCACCTACCGTTATTCCACCATTGGAGTATTAAATTTTCTAAAAATTCCCATTGGTACAACTGCCATACCAAAGTACCAGGATGCAGCATTTAAATTGAATTTCCCTGGAAAAAAAGGCAGCAATTTTTCTGTGTTCGGGGTTGGAGGACTAAGCAGTATCAACATTCTTGTGAGCGAGGACACCAAACCCGCAGAAGATATTTACGGAGAAAAAAACCAGGACCAGTATTTGCGTTCAGGAGTGGGAGTGATTGGAACTTCCTATACCAAATCTTTGAATGAAAAAACATTTATTAAAATTGTTGTAGCGTATTCCGGGGAAATAACAAACGCACGCCATTTGCTTGTTTACCGTGACACGAATTATGTTGTGGATTCCATTAAACCAAAATTGGGAGAGAATTTTTTTCAGCAAAAAACATCTTTTAATTTTTTCATCAATCACAAACTAAGCAGCAGGGCAAGTATGAAAGCAGGATTTTTTGCTGAAAGATATTATTTCAGTATGCTGGACAGCAATCGCAGCCTGATCACCTATAAATTTGTGAAGTTGGAAGACTTCCATGGAGCCAGTGGTTTGTTGCAGCCGTATGTGCAATTTAAGTTCAAGGCAAGTGATAAATTAATTTTTACAGGAGGATTGCACGCGCAGTATTTTGTGCTCAACGGCAGCTCTTCCATTGAACCGCGGGGAGGAATGCGTTGGATTCTGAACGCAAAAAATTCTATCAGCGCAGGGTTCGGAATGCACAGCCAGATGCAGCCCACGTATATTTATTTTGCGCAGAAGCTGGATTCAAACGGACAATACCGAATGAATAATAAAAACATCGGCTTTACGCGCAGCATACATTATGTTTTGTCGTATGAAGTGCTTCTTTCCGAAAACCTGCATGTCAAGACAGAAGTTTATTACCAGCATTTATACAATGCTCCCGTAGATACTTTTCGTTCTTCCTATTCTCTTCTTAATCAAGGGACGGGATACGAAGCTTTTTTCCCGAATACACTCACCAACAAAGGCACAGGAACCAATTACGGGTTGGAACTGACCGTAGAAAAATTTTTCAGCAAGAGTTTCTTTTTCATGATTACAGCTTCTCTCTTCGATTCAAAATATAAAGGAAGCGATGGCGTGGAACGCAATACGGATTTCAATGAGCGATTCGCTACAAATTTTCTTTTAGGAAAAGATTTTAAAATCGGGAAGAAAAATAATTCGATTTTAACTACCGGAACAAAAATTACCTGGGCTGGCGGAGGGCGTTACAGCCCGGCAGATATTGCGGCATCCAATGCGGCCGGAATGTTGATCCCCATTGATTCGCTCAGAAACACCAAGCAGTTCAAAAATTATTTTCGCTGGGATATAAATATAGGATTACGCTTTAATCGAAAAAAACTCACTCATGAAATCGGATTGGATTTAATTAATATTTTGAATACGGAAAATATTCTTACGCTCACGTACAATCCAAACCCGAAAAATCCTGCTGCAAATCCAATAGGAATGGATTACCAGCTGGGATTTTTGCCGATATTTTATTACAAGATCGACTTCTGAGAACTGTTTTCTAAGGAGTAAGAGCTGCTGCGAAAATATCAATCTTGTCAAGAAAGTGTGCGGAACGCTTCATGTATTCGTGAGCGGGTTCCGAGGGACCAATGTTGGTATCCTGAAGCAGTCTTGAATTATCAAAGGTCTGTCCCAGTTCAATGAAATCAAGATAAGGTTCCAGTCCGCCCATGAGGATGCGCAGGTCGGTAGCATCGTCAAATATGTCATCCCAATAATTCAAATGCTCCCGGTAATTTTTCAATATGCTGTGCCCGTTAAGTTTTTTTCTCGCCCAAAGTTTCACTTCGCGTATCATGTCTCGCCCAACAAAATTAAATTCCGGCCTGTGTGGAAAATAATGTTCAATTGCCTTGGTGGCTTTGAAAGGAGTAGTGGCCGATGCGGCTCCTGAAGAAATATGGTATACAGGATAATGTCTTTTCGAAAACAGGAGTTGGACTATTGCTTTGGAAGCATAATCCACAGGAATAATATCCAGCTGCGCATCGGGATTGATTGGAACGAGGCGAAGTAAATTTATGGCGGCAAGCGCCCACATGATCACATAAGAACGGGGTGCCCAGGGACGGCTGTCACCCATGATAATAGATGGCCTGACAATCAGTATTTTTTCTTCCGGCAGGTAATTATGAAGCATAATTTCACCCCGCATTTTTGTCTGCGTGTATTTTACCAAATGCTTCACATTTTCATCGGGAGATTCTTCTTCACGTATGACCCTGTTTTTTATGTCCATACCGCAAATGGTGGCTGTTCCGACATAGGTAAATGTTTCCAGTTTTTTCAACTGCTTGCTCCACTTCAGTATTTTTTCCAGCCCGTGAATGTTGATTTGTTCCACTATATCATCATAGATGGACGAAAAATTAGTGTCGGCAGCAGAATGAACAATGACGTTTACATCGCCAAGCAGCTTATGGTTGCTCAGGTATTCGGTTAAATCGCTTTGGGTTAAATCACCCTCAATTGGAATGATTTTATTTGGATCTAAAAAATCCTCGTGCAAGTCAAAAACTTTTTTCAGCCGGTCAATTGCTTTTTCCTCCGACTTAGGGCGCACAAGACAAAATATTTTATCTACCTCTTTTCTTTTTGAAAGATCAACAAGCAATTCGCCTCCTAAAAACCCGGTTGCTCCTGTAATGAAAACGTTCATAAAAATATTTTTTTAAAATTATTTAATTAAAAGATTCAAGTTCCGATATTCCGGTAATAAAAAACTGAATGGGTGCTGTTTTGCAAAGGCCACCGATAGTTCAAGTTTTTAATACTAGTAAAAAAATCCTAAGCAACAGCCAAAAAATACAAAAACAGTCGATCTTATTTTTGAGAATTTGCCAGGCAATTTCATTCAATTGGTACCACTCACTTCAAAAATAGTGCCTGAAATAAGGTACAGCTAATAAATACTCATTTTTTGTACGATTATAAAAAGAACGAACATAAAAGTATAAAAAATTCTTTTGGAAAAAATAATTTAACATTTATTAATACTTAGCACCGATAATTCGCATGAAAGAGATAGGGTTTGTTATGCCAGCCTGAAAATGTTTTTGGAAAAACTGAAACCTCATACCCTCTCTCATTCAGAGAAGGAACAAAAACCACATGGAAGTAAGCCGAGAATTTTAGTAGGTTTGCAATAAACCATTCCTTCAAGCTCTCTCCCTGAAGGGGAGAGTTGGAGAGGGGCTATTGATCATGTCTTGCAGCGGTTGTTCAACAGGAAGAGGATGCGGTACTGCCAGCGGGCAGTTGCCTGGCGGTTGCCGTAACAACGGTGCCTGCGGTATTGGCGGCTGCAACAAGCTTAATGTGTTCGACTGGTTGGCGGATATGGAACTTCCCGGAGGACAGAAAGTTTTTGATTGCGTAGAGATCCGTTTCAAGAATTCACGCAAAGAATTTTACCGCAACGTAAATACTTTTTCACTAAAGGTGGGCGATGTGGTGGCAGTGGAAGCATCTCCCGGACACGACATCGGAATTGTTTCCCTCACAGGTGAACTGGTGCGCACGCAGATGAAAAAGAAGAACGTGAACTCTGAATCTCCGGAAATAAAAAAAGTATACCGTATAGCGAAACAAACGGACATTGATAAATGGAAAGAAGCGCAGGCGCTGGAGCAGGACACCATGATGAAATCGAGAACGATGGCCCGGTTTCTGAAACTTGAAATGAAGATCAGCGATGTGGAATACCAGGGCGATAAGAACAAAGCGATATTTTACTACACAGCTGAAGGGCGCGTGGATTTCCGCCAGCTTATACGGGATTTTGCTTCTTCATTTAAAGTGCGCGTGGAGATGAAGCAGATCACGCTGCGCCACGAGGCAAGCCGCGTTGGCGGCATTGGCGATTGCGGAAGAGAACTCTGCTGTTCCACCTGGCTCACGGATTTTCGTGCGGTGAATACAACAGCTGCACGGTATCAGCAGTTGTCCATCAATCCGATAAAGCTTGCCGGACAATGCGGAAAATTAAAATGCTGCCTGAACTACGAATTGGATTCTTACCTGGATGCGATAAAAGACTTTCCAAACCCGGAAATAAAATTAGAAACTATAGGAGGCCTGGCATTTCACATGAAAACAGATATTATCAAACGCAAGATGTGGTATGTCTATGAAAACGAACGGGGAGTGTTCATCGAACTTTCAGTGGACAGGGTGAAAGAAGTGATCGCCATGAACAAAGCAGGAAAAAAACCCGATGAGTTAAGAGTGGCAGCATTGGTAAGCGTCCCCACCATAAAAGAACCGGACTATCAAAATGTGGTCGGACAAGACAGTATTTCCCGGTTCGATAAAAGTAAAGGTAAGAGCGGCAACAATAACAGAAACAGGAACAGAAATCGTAATCGCAACCGCAGATAATATTTTATGAAGCTTTCAAAATATTTTTTTCTGTCACTGTCTGCTGTCCTCTGTCTTCTGTCTATAGGCTGCGACAGCAACCGTGTTTTTGAAAACAACATAGACATTCCCGATTATTCATGGGACGTGAAAAACAAACTTTCGTTTGATGTGAACATAGATGATACCATTTCGCTTCACAATCTTTATGTGAATGTGCGCCATGCAAGCCAATATCCATACGCCAACCTGTATGTTTTTATTACAATAAAATTTCCCAATGGAAAATTTGCCAAGGACACGCTGGAATGTGTTTTTTCGGATCAGAATGGAAAATGGAAGGGCGCGGGCATGGGCGACATTTGGGACAATCAGATTTTGTGGAAACCCAATATAAAATTTCCTCTAAAAGGGAAATACACTTTTGAATATGAACAGGCCATGCGTACCGAGCAAGTACCTTTTATCATGGATGTGGGTTTGAGAGTGGAAAAAGCGAAGAAGAAACCGAAGTAAGCAAATATAATTTCTGTTAATAACTCCTTTTTATTCGTAGTGCAGAATAATTTTTCATCAGTATTTTTGATTCGTAATTTGTAATTCGTCATTTTAAATGACCACCGCAGAAAAATTTCTTGAATCAGCAGAAAAAAAAGTGTTCGACCCGGAACACCGCAGGAAAATTGCTTTTAATATTTCCCAGTATGATAAAAAGGTAGTAGAAGGGAAAAAACAATTCACTAACCTGGAACTTGCGAAAGAACGTGCTTCTGCACTGAAAACGAAAGTGATCGACAACCTCGACAAGTATCTCATAGAATTTGAAGCGAACTTCATCAAGCGCGGAGGAAAGGTCATTTGGGCGAGAGATGCGAAAGAAGCACAGGAAGAGATCATCAAAGTGCTGAGGCGTTTCAATACAAAGACCCTGGTGAAATCAAAATCCATGGTCACCGAAGAAATTCATCTCAACGATGCGCTGGAGAAGGCAGGAATTGAATCGCTGGAAACCGACCTGGGAGAATTCATTGTTCAATTAAGAAAAGAAGCACCCTATCATATCGTAACTCCTGCCATGCATCTTTCAAAAGAAGACGTGGCAAAGACTTTTCACGAGGAAAAAGGAACACCTTTGGAGTATACCCCTCAGCAGATCACTGCCTGGGTGCGTAAATTTTTGCGCGAAAAATATGTTGCTGCCGAAGCCGGGATTACGGGAGGGAATTTTCTCATAGCGGATATTGGCGGAGTGGCGCTGACTGAAAACGAAGGCAACGCATGGCTTTCCATGGCTTTTCCGAAAGTGCACATCGCCATCGTGGGAATTGAAAAAATAATTCCTTCCATTTCAGATATGGAATTATTCTGGTCTTTATTGGGAACTCACGGCACAGGGCAGGCGGTTACGGTATATAATTCCATTCTCACCGGCCCGCGCACGAACGGGGAGACGGATGGCCCCGAGGAAATGTATGTTGTGCTGCTCGACAACGGCAGGAGCAATGTGCTGGAACAGATCGAACAACGCAGAGCGCTGAACTGCATCCGCTGTGGTGCGTGTTTAAATGGCTGTCCGATTTATCAAGGCATTGGAGGTCATGCGTACGCTTCTCCATACAGCGGGCCGATCGGCTCCGTCATCACTCCGCTGATGTGGGGAATGAAAGAATACAAACACCTCAGTTTTTCTTCCTCGCTCTGCGGAAAATGCACCGAAGTGTGCCCGGTAAATATCGATCTGCACAAATTACTTTTATATAATAGGAGAGATTCTGTGAAAGAAAAATTTTCTTCTTCCACCGAAAACCTGATGTGGCTTTTCTGGAAAAAGGCGATGATGAAACGAAACACCATGGAGAAAGGCGGAGCGAAACTGAAAAACTTTATGCTCAAGCAGTTTTTCAAAAAGCAATGGGGAAACCGGAGAGAACTTCCGCTTGTGGCGCCCAAATCTTTTAACCAGATATGGAAAGAAGGGCATGGGATGAAGTAAATACGGACCCTCCCGGCCTCCCCTTCAGGGAGAGGCAGAAAAACAAATGAGAAAACAAATAATACATTCGCCCTGCAAGTCCTCCCTGAAGGGGAGGATTTAGGAGGGGCCACTATGGCTCGAATATTAACCGGCATACAAAGCACAGGCGTTCCCCACCTTGGGAATTTATTGGGGGCAATCATTCCTGCTATTGAACTTTCCAAAAAGAAAGAGAATGAATCTTTTTTCTTTATTGCAGATCTGCATTCTCTTATACAAATCAAAGATGCAAAAGAGAGGAACCATAATACCTATGCAACTGCTGCTGCCTGGCTTGCCTTTGGATTTGATACAGAGCAACATACTTTTTACCGCCAGAGCGATGTAACCGAAGTTTGCGAACTCGCCTGGTATCTTTCCTGCTTTACTCCTTACCCGATGCTTGCCAACGCACATTCGTTCAAGGACAAATCCGACAGACTCTCGGATGTGAATGCCGGACTTTTCACTTATCCCGTGCTGATGGCTTCGGATATTTTATTGTACGATGCGAATTTTGTTCCGGTTGGAAAAGATCAGTTGCAGCATCTTGAAATGACACGCGACATCGCTTCTGCATTCAACAATACTTATGGAGAAACTTTTATTCTTCCAAAACCTCTGATTGATGAACGCGTGATGATCATTCCCGGCATTGACGGGCAGAAGATGAGCAAATCGTATAACAATTACATAAATGTTTTCCTCCCGGAAAAAGAATTAAAAAAAGTGGTGATGAGCATTGTTACCGACAGCACCCCGCTTGAAAAGCCGAAGAACCCGGATACTTGCAATGCGTTCAAATTGTACCGGCTGCTTGCAAATGAAAAGGACACAAAACAAATGCATGACAACTATACAAATGGAGGGTACGGTTACGGCCACGCAAAGATCGCATTGTTTGAATTGATCATGGATAAATTTAAAAAGGAACGTGTGGAATATGATTGTTACATGAGTGATAAAAACGAATTGGAGAAAAAATTATTATCGGGTGCAGAAAAAGCAAAAAAAGTTGCGCGCCTGGTTTTGAAGCGTGTGCGAGAGAAATTAGGATACTAAACGGCTGTGTCATGCTGAGCGTAGTCGAAGCATCTATTAAAATGATTTCTCGACTTCGCTCGAAATGACAAAACACAAATGGCAAAGAAAAAACTCCTGGTAGAAAATGATTATGATTTTTTTCTTTATGGAATCAGCTGCCCGGAAAAATCCTACCGATTATGCTTCGCTTTAAACACTAAACTCAAAGCGGCATTTTCGAAAAGCAAAGACATGGAAGTGCCCGCCTACGGAACGAGCAGGAAGGAAAAAAATCAGCCTGCACAAATAAAATTCTCAGTATTTTCTTTTTTCAACGAGGAAATGTTTACGGATTACCGCCTAATCATAAATAAAACCGACAACAAATATTTGGTTCCTGAATTCAAACAGGCAGATTACCTTTTAATGGTGCAGGGAGGCATGCCGTTTTCTGAAAAGAGCCTGATCTTAAAAAAAGTAAAGGAAATAGCATTTGTGCAAACAGCTTTTGAGATCGACCCTAAAAAAATAAAATCGAAAGAAAACTTTATTTTCTGATTTCACAGATATTAAAAAAACAGATTACACCTATTAGCTAATTCTGCACTAACGATCGGTGTAATCAAATAGTAATCTGTGTAATCCCCTTTAAAAATGATAAAATACAATAAAACAAAAATCATCGCAACGGTGGGCCCCGCTTCTTCTTCCGGAATAATCCTGGAAGATATGATACGGGGAGGAGTGGATCTTTTTCGGATAAATTTCTCTCACGGAACGTACGAGGAAGCGAAGAAAATAATCCTCTCCATCCGTTTGCTGAATAAAAAACTCAAGACCAATATTGGAATTCTTGCCGACCTGCAAGGTCCCAAGATCCGGATCGGAAAAGTAAAGGACAACGGTATTCAATTAAAAACAGGGAAAACGATTCTCTTCACTACAAAAGAATGCCTGGGAGATGAATCTAAACTTTACATCAACTACAAACATTTTCCTGCGGATGTTTCTATTGGAGACAACATCCTGATCAATGACGGAAAGTTTTTATTGAAAGTGGTAGGAACAAATAAAAAAGATTCCGTAAAAGCAAAAATTATCCAGGGAGGGTTGCTTTCATCCAACAAAGGGGTGAATCTTCCCAATACCAAGATTTCTCTTCCCTGTTTAACGGAAAAAGACCTCTGGGATCTGGATTTTGCCCTTGCAAACAACGTGGAATGGATAGGCCTCTCCTTTGTTCGCTCTGTAACGGATGTAGTGGATCTGAAACAAATAATAAAGAACAAAAAAAAGCACGCCCGTGTAATTGCAAAAATTGAAAAGCCGGAAGCGCTGAAGGAAATAGATAACATCATCGATCTTGCTGACGGGATCATGGTTGCCCGCGGGGACCTGGGAGTTGAACTCCCAATGGAACAAGTTCCGGTGATCCAGAAAATGCTGGTGGAAAAATGCATCAAAGCATCGCGCCCTGTGATCATCGCTACGCAGATGATGGAAAGCATGATAGAAAATTTTACTCCCACTCGCGCGGAGCGGAACGATGTCGCCAACGCGGTGATGGACGGTGCGGATGCGGTGATGCTCAGCGGAGAAACTTCTGTAGGTAAATACCCGGTGACCGTGATCGAGTGCATGCAAAAAATAATTGCACATGTTGAACAGGAAGAAAAAATTTATTACCGAGAACATTCCCCTGTGCTGAAAACACAAACATTTATTGCGGATTCCATTTGTTACAATGCCTGCGTGATGGCGCGCCAGGCAAATGTTTCCGGGATCATAACCATGACCAATTCCGGGTACACGGCATTCAAAATCGCCAGCCATCGGCCGCGAGCAAATATTTTTGTCTTTACCGATAATCGCATCCTTCTGACAACATTTAGTTTGGTGTGGGGTGTTCGTGCATTCTATTACGATAAGTACGAGAGCACGGACAAAACAATGGAGGACTTGAAAAAGATTTTGAAGGGAAAGGGATTTGTTAAAGCAGACGATCTCGTCATCAATACCGCCAGCATGCCCCTCAAAGAAAAAGGAAGGACAAACATGCTTCGCCTAAGTCTCGTGAAATAAAAAAAAGCCCCGCGAATTAACGCGGGACTTTTCCCCATGAAAAACAACCTCCTCCTGCAAGTCGGAGAAGGAATTTAAACTTTAACCTCGTGAATTCTGTTTATTGGAATTACAATTCCCTGAACTAAGATTACACGTTTGTCGGTTAGCCCCCAGATATGTGTTTCAATTTGTTTAATGCCGGACACATCTTCAAAAACAATTTTTGTTTTTCCTTTAAATGTATTTCCAAGAACAACTGCCCGTTCCAGTGCAAGCCGCCTTTGCGCAACTGTTTCTGCGCTTGCCAGCACTTCTTCATTCGGGAAATTTAAAAAAGTTACGTCTTCTTTTTGTACGGAAGATATCACCGGAGCAGTTATTTGTGCCATGTCAATGGTTGTTTTCTATATTTTAACGTGAAAAGCTGAATTTTGTTTTGAGGATTTAGACGAATAAGCGAAAAGCAGAGACCAAATGATAGAAAATTTCGCTTTCCCTTATATCTCCGATGCAATCCTAAATATCTTTTTTGTATCACGGGTCACTTTAAAACGGTCATCAATGCGGTGATTGATCACCCAAGCTATTTTTCCGTTTGATTCCAGCACATACGTATTTTCTTTTTCACTGATCGGAATTTTTTGATCAATGAAAAAGTCGCTGAGTTTTTTTTTTCCGTTCATGCCGAGAGGATGAAAAAAATCTCCCTGTTTCCATTTTCTGATTTTTAGAGGGAAAGTAAGAACTGAATGATCAAGATAAGCAACAGAACTGCGTTTGTCCTTCACGGCTGATAAATTCCCGCTGATAACCTCTGTTTTTAGAAATAAATTTTCGTTTTTAAATTCACCTTCATTTTTTTTCAGTAGACCTTTTTTTTCCTTCACGTTGGAATTTTTTGGCGTGAGGATTAAAAAATTCCGGTCTTTGATCAGGCGGTAAGTGGGGGAGAGGAATTTTTTCCCTGCGGTTGCATACATTCGTTGCGCGATGAGTTCCGTGGTTTCGGGCGTGAAATCATAGGCACGGAGCAGTTCGTGGAGCAATGTTTCTGCATGCCCGCTCTCCTTGAGCTTTTTTATGTTGAGCAGGATATTCTTCCCTTCTTCCACCACGATCTCTTTTTTCTTTTCTTCTACAAATTTTTTAAAGATATCTCCTGCTTCCTTGAAATAAGACAATTCTTTCGTAATGGTTTTTTCAAACCCCGCATTCAGTTTTTTCAAAGAGGGGATAAGATGATGGCGGATATTATTTCGCAGGTATTTATCCGTAAAGTTGCTGCTGTCTTCCCGCCAGGACAGCTTTTCCGCTTCGGCATATTCGCGTATCATTTTTTTGCTGGCAAAAATCAGCGGACGGATAATGTCCCCATGCCTTACAGGCACACCCTGCAGTCCGGCAATCCCTGTTCCCCTTAAAATATTTATGAAAAAAGTTTCAATGGAATCATCCAGGTGATGAGCCGTTGCTATGAAATCGTATTTTTTTTCTTTCGCGATTCTTTTCAGCCAGGCATACCGGAGGTCGCGTGCAGACATCTGGATGGAGATCTTTTTCTTTTCTGAATAGGATTTTGTATTAAATGATTTGCAGTGAAACGGCACCATGTGTTTTTCTGCGAGTGCCCTCACCAGTTTTTCATCCTCCTCCGATTCTTTTCCCCTGAGTTTAAAGTTGCAATGAGCGATACCGAATGAAATTCCCGCTTTGTGGAACAGATCGCACATCACGATCGAATCAACGCCACCGCTTACGGTTATGAGAATATTATTGTTCTCGTTAAACAGCTTTTCTTTCAGAATGAATTCTTTAAATTGTTCAAGCATGGGTGAGAGAATTCAATTTGTCTTTCGACTTTTGTAAATCGTCATTTGTATTGATATGCAACGCTTCAAACATTCCTTTTGCTTTCAGCAAACATTCTTCATATTCATTTTCTGCTGTGGAATTAGCTGTAATGGCGCTTCCCACCTGGAAGGATAGATAATTTGACGCTGCATTGTACAAAATGCTTCGTATCACCACGTTGAAATCAAAGTCTCCTTCAGGGGTGATGTAACCCAACGCGCCAGAGTATAAACCCCGTTTTGTTTTTTCGTATTGTTCAATGAGTGCCATCGCCCGCACTTTTGGTGCACCCGTCATGGAGCCCATGGGGAAAGCGTTTTTTATCACATCGGTAAACTGAACGTCTTCGCGCATAGTTCCGCTCACCGTGGAGATCATCTGGTGCCAATGCCTGAAAGTATAAACGCCAAAAAGTTCGTCCACCCGCACGTTGTCGCAGGTTTTAGACAGATCGTTCCGAACCAGGTCAACGATCATCACGTTTTCACTTTTCTCTTTTTCATTTTGCGAAAACATTTTTTTTATTTCGTTATCCTCTGCAACTGCAGAACCTCTTCCAGATGTTCCTTTGATAGGCTGGGAAATGATTTTTTTGCCTTCTTTTTTCAGAAACCGTTCAGGGCTTGAGCAGAGTAGGTATTGATCGTTCATCCGGTAAAATGCAGAGAAAGGAGTTTGGGATGCATCGTTCAGTCTTAGAAAAATTTCAGCAGGATTTATTTCTGCTTCTTCTGAAAAAAATTCCACACAAAAATTCATTTCATAAATGTCTCCTCGATGAATATGGTTCTTAATTTTATTTACAGTGTGAATATATTCTTCTTTGAATATTCTTGAATTAATCGCTGCAATCTGCAATCTGCAATCTGCAATTTGCAACCGGTTATTAATTTCCTGAAAAACACTTGAAACT